>Ga0302283_1001734_pt1 | contig 17994 bp, 15 predicted proteins | sample III_Fen_E1_4_FD_198770 | JGI IMG/M metagenome (GOLD analysis project Ga0302283, IMG submission 198770) | Peat permafrost microbial communities from Stordalen Mire near Abisko, Sweden - III_Fen_E1_4 | ecosystem: Environmental > Terrestrial > Soil > Wetlands > Permafrost | place: Sweden: Abisko... | reverse complement strand
GGCCGACGTCCCTGGTCGGCGTTCTATTGCATCCATCCGAGTTCGGCAGATGCACCGCATGGTTCGGCAGGCTGTCGCTCCCGGAGGCTAGTTTTCCGCGCTTTCCACGACCACGAATCCATTGGGGAGCCATGAACCCCCACCGACGGAAGGATCCTTCGATGTCCCACACCCACAAGATCGCGGTGCTCGCGGGAGACGGCATCGGGCCCGAAGTGATGGCCCAGGCCGTTTCCGTGCTGGAGGCGGTGGGTCGGATCGACGGATTCTCCTTCGATTGGACTCCGGCGCTCGTGGGTGGAGCCGCCTACGACACCCTCAATCATCCCTTGCCGGATTCCACCGTGGAGACCTGTCGCGCCGCCGAGGCGATCCTCTTCGGGTCGGTGGGCGGCCCCAAGTGGGAGTCGCTCCCACCCGACCTCCAGCCCGAACGCGGAGCCCTGCTCCCGCTGCGCAAGATCTTCGGGCTCTACGCCAACCTGCGCCCCGCCACGGTCTACAAGGCGTTGCGCGGGGCCTGTCCACTCCGGGCGGACATCGTGGGAGAAGGCTTCGACATCCTGGTCGTGCGCGAGCTCACCGGAGACGTCTATTTCGGGCAGCCCAAGGGTCGCGATGGCGACGGCGCCGCGCTGAAGGCCTTCGACACCATGGTCTATTCCGTTCCGGAGATCGAACGCATCGCCCGGGTGGGCTTCCGCGCCGCCCGCGGACGCCGCAACCACGTCACCTCCATCGACAAGGCCAACGTGCTGGCGGCCAGCGTGCTGTGGCGCGAGGTGGTTTCGCGGGTGCACAAGGAGGAGTTCCCGGACGTGCAGCTTTCCCACATGTACGTGGACAACGGCGCCATGCAACTGGTGCGCAGCCCCCGGCAGTTCGACGTGATGCTCTGCCCCAACCTCTTCGGGGACATCCTTTCCGACGAGGCCGGAGCCATCACGGGTTCCTTGGGCATGCTTCCCTCCGCGTCCCTCGCGGAAGGCACCTTCGGGCTCTTCGAACCCTCTGGCGGCTCCGCTCCGGACATCGCGGGCAAGGGGATCGCGAACCCGCTCGCCCAGATCCTGTCCGGTGCCATGCTCCTTCGCTACGCTCTGGGCCGCGAGGCCTCCGCGTCGCGGATCGAGAAGGCGGTGACCCGCGTGCTGGACGACGGCATCGCCACCGGCGACATCCGCTGGCCCGGAGCCACCGTGGTGGACACCAAGGGCATGGGAGCGGCGGTCCTGGAGCGGCTCTGAGGCCAGTGCCGGAGGGCCTCGGCGGCCAGGTACGAAGGCACCACCGCTGAAATCGTATATTCCGAGCTCCCCCCACGAAGGAGGATGCCTATTCCATTCTCCGGGCTCCGAACGAACCGGTCGGACACCGAGGCGGGACCATCCGCCTCCCGGCCACGCCTCCGCTTCCGGAAAGGCTCGATCGCCCTCTGGGTGGTGTCGTCGATTCTCTTCCTCGCTCCCTCGTGCCGCGCCGACGACTTGACCTCGGCCTGCGTGGACCAGACCATGTTCTACGACACCGCCAGTTTGGAAGCTCCCAGCGTTCCGGATGCCCGGCCTTCCGTGGTCGTCGTCGGCTCGTCCACTGCGGAAGGCTTTTACGGCCCCTCCGTCCCCGACAGCGGCTACGTCTGGAGGTTGGCATCCCTCCTGCACCACCGGAAGGCCGGTGAATGCCTGACAAATCTCGCCGTGCAAGGGTACACCACCTTCGACACGAGGTCCGCGGCCCTGCCCGACATCGTGGGGAAGAATGCCCCGAACCCGTCCCGGAACATCGACCGCGCCATGGCGTTGCGTCCGGCCTTGGTGATCATCCACCTTCCGACCAACGACGCAGCGGACTACCTCGCGTTCGATGACAGCCGGAACAATCTCCTCGACATGGTCCACCGCGCCGATTCCGCGGGTTCGAAGGTCCTTCTGGTGGGTCCCCAGCCCCGCGACAGCCTCGACATTTCCCAGCTCGCGCTCCTCCTCCAATGGAAGGCGTTCTTCGACACCCTTTCGATCGCGGAGGTCGTCAATCCGTGGGACAGCCTGTCGAGCGGATCGGACTCCACCCGACTCGATCCGGCGGTGGACTTCGGCGATGGGGTCCATCTGGACGACTCGGGACAATCCGTCCTGTTTCGCATGGTGCAGCGGTCCCGGACTTGGCGAAGCCTCGTCCCCGGTGCGGCGGACGACACCTCACCCGCCGTGGAAGTGGTGGGGTTCGCGATGCCTGCGCAAGGTCGATACGTGCCGGGATCCCACCTGGATTTCACGACGACCTTTTCCATGCCCGTCGCCGTGTCCGCATCGGATACGCCTTCCATCCGGCTCGATTTCGGCGGCAACCAGGTTGCGGCGGCGTTCGACAGCGGAAGCGGAACCCGGGCGCTCCGCTTCCGGTACATCGTCCAACCGACCGACCGGGACTCGACCGGGATTCGCGTCGCGAGATGGATCGAGGCAGCGGATTCGGCCATGCTGGACTCCGCGGGGAATCCGATCGCGATGAACATCGACTGGGTCGACGATTCGGATTCCATACGGATCGTGGCGAACCAGCCGCCCTACGTCTCGACGCCCTTCCGCGACACGACGCTCGACGAAGGATCCAAGACTTCGCTCGTCTACTGCCTCCGATGCCATTTCGCCGACTCCGACGCCGTCATCGCGACATTCCAGGTTTCAGGGGATTCGTCGATTCTCCGGTTCGGGATCTCCGGGGACACCCTCCATGTCTCGCCGCGGGAGTACGGCTTCGGAACGGATTCCATCGTCCTCACGGCGACGGACGCGCTGGGATCAACAGTTTCCGACAGCTTCGCCATCGTCATCCGCCACGTCGATCAGGCGCCGACCCTGGTTGCTCCCTTCGCCGACACCACGGTGGAAGAGGATTTCGCCCCGCCCCTGCTCTACCCGCTCGCCGGCCACTTCCACGACACCGAAGGGGTCTTGGAAGCCTACCGGGTGGCCTGCGACTCCTCCTCCATCCGGTGCGACCTCGCATCGGACACCCTGCGGATCACCTCTCGTCCCTTGGCGTTCGGAACGGATTCCGTGGTCGTTTCCGCGCTGGACGACAGCGGGAAATCGGTTTCCGACACGTTCGTCGTCGCGGTGCTGCACAGGGGCAGCACTTCCATCGCGGCGAAGCCACGCGCTTCTTCCGCTTCGACCGGGCCCGCGATGCTCCCGTCCACGGCGGCGGCGGTGGCGGACCAGATTTCCCCCGCGCCGGACCACGAGGCGCCGCAACTGGGTCTCGCTTCCCGAGGGACTTGCGGCCAGATCCAAGGATGCTCCAGGCTTGGAATCGAAGTCCGACGGCCAGGCCTGCTTCAGGTGTCCATCTTCGACAACCTGGGGGTGTTCGTCCTGGCCGGAAGTTGGCAGGTACTGCCCTCCGATCTGGTTTCCCTTCCCGATGGCCCCGGGGGGACCGTCGTCGACACCTTGCTGTGGAACCAGCGGAGTTCCACGGGAAGCCCGGTGTCCACGGGGATCTACCTGTGGAAGATCCTCTACCTCCCCGACACGGGGAACAAGGTGGAGACCATGCTTCGGATGGGGATCCGACCGAACAAGGCCAGGTAGCCCCGAGATCGCCGGAGGCGGAAGCGAAGTGGTGCCGCTCGCCCAGGAAGGGAAAGCGGCACCCGATTCCGAAGGGCTGGCTCTACTCGTCCGAGCCCAGGCGCTTGGCGCCGCCGTATTTCTTCTGCAGTTCCTCGCCGACCATCTTGGGCACCGGCTCGTACTTCGCGAACTCCATGGTGAACTCGGCCTTGCCCTGGCTCATGGAGCGGAGCTCCGTGGCGTAGCCGAACATCTCGGAGAGGGGCACTTCCACGTCGATGCGGGTGTAGTGGGTGTCCTCGGTGGTGCCCAGGATCACGCCGCGACGACCGTTGAGGTTGCCCATGATGGACCCCTGGAATTCCGTGGGCGTGTCGATCTGGACCTTCATGATGGGTTCCAGGATCTGGGGCTTGGCCTTCGGGTAGGTTTCCCGGAACGCCATGCGCGACGCGATCTGGAAGGCGTTGTCGGACGAATCCACCGGGTGGGTGGCGCCGTCGTTGATGCCGCAGCGGATGCGCACGATGGGGAACCCGATGAGTCCGCCGCCCGTGAGACAGGACTGGAAGCCCTTGTCGCAGGATCCGATGAATTCCTTGGGAATGGCGCCGCCCACGATGTCGTCGACGAACTCGTAGTCCTTGGCCTCGTCCACCGGAATGGGCTCGATCCATCCGCCCACCTTCGCGAACTGGCCGGAACCGCCGGTCTGCTTCTTGTGGGTGTAGCTGAATTCGGCCTTCTGGGTGATGGCTTCGCGGTAGGCCACCTGGGGCTTGCCGGTGGTGACTTCCACCCCGTACTCGCGGCGCATGCGTTCCACGTAGACGTCCAGGTGCAGTTCGCCCATGCCCGAGATGATGGTCTCGCCGGACTCGTCGTCCACATGGCAGCGGAAGGTGGGGTCTTCCTTGGTGAAGCGGTTCAGGGCCTTGGACATGTTGACCAGGTGGTCGCGGTTCTTGGCCTCGATCTTGAGCGAGATCACGGCGTCGGGAACGAACATGGACGTCATGTTGACGTTCACCTTGCCATCGGTGAAGGTGGTGCCCGACGAGCAGTCGATGCCGTACAGGGCCACGATGTCGCCCGAGGACGACTCGGCGATCTCTTCCATCTTCTCCGAATGCATGCGCACCAGGCGACCGACGTTCACCTTCTTCTTGGTGGTCTGGTTGTAGATGGTCAGACCCTTCTGGATCTTCCCCTGGTACACCCGGACGTAGGTGAGCTGGCCGTACTTGGATTCCTGCAGCTTGAAGGCGTAGGCCACCAGCGGCTTGGAATCGTCGCAGAACATCTCGACCTTCTCCTCGTTCTTGTCGATGTCCAGCGCGTAGTTGTGGACGTCGTAGGGGTTGGGCAGGTAGAGGTTCACGCCGTCCAGGAGCTTCTGGACGCCGCGGTTCTTGTACGCCGATCCGCAGAGGACGGGCACGAGCTGGAGGGCCACGACGCCCTTGCGGATGGCGGCGCGGATCATCTCGACCGGCACGTCCTTCTCTTCCAGGCGGAGTTCGTCGATCCTCTCGTCGAAATGCCCCAGGCCGTCGAGCATCTTCTCGCGGTAGAAGTGGGCCTCTTCGGCGATGTTCTTGAACTGTTCCAGGTGGGCGGCGGGCAGGTCGGTGGGGATCTCGCGCTCCACCACCGTCTCGCCGGACTCGCCTTCGTTGTAGTAGGCCTTCATGGTGATCAGGTCGACGACGCCCTGGATCTTGTCCTCCAGCCCCAGCGGGATCTGGATCATGACCGCGTTGAGCGAGAGCTTGTCGCGCAGCTGGTCCGCGACCCGGAAGGGGTTCGCGCCGGAGCGGTCGCACTTGTTCACGAAGGCCACGCGCGGCACGCCGTAGCGGCGCATCTGGCGGTCCACTGTGATGGACTGCGACTGCACGCCGGCCACTCCGCACAGCACCAGGATGGCGCCGTCCAGCACGCGCAGGGAGCGTTCCACCTCGATGGTGAAGTCCACGTGTCCCGGAGTGTCGATGATGTTGTAGGTGCAATCCTCCCAGGCGCAGTAGGTGGCCGCCGACTGGATGGTGATGCCCCGCTCGCGCTCGAGCTCCATGGAGTCCATGGTGGCTCCCACCCCGTCCTTGCCGCGGACTTCGTGGATGGCGTGGATGCGACCCGTGTAGAAAAGGATGCGCTCGGTGAGCGTGGTCTTGCCCGAATCGATGTGGGCCGAGATGCCGAAGTTGCGGACGTTGTCCAGGGGTCTCATGGAGGCTCCGAATGGAGTGGTGGGCTAAATGAAAGGAGGCGGGCAAAGGTAGTTGCCCTGCACCCTCAAATCAAACCAACCTTTCTCCCAATTCCTTTTCATCGGAGGAATTTGTCTTCCATCGGCAGGAATCCGATGCGAATTGACGGAAACTTTCCGGCGAGCTAGGATTCCTCATGCCCGATTTCCACTGGAGGATCTGTATACTCCGCGGAACTCGGCACAAAAACCCGGTGATGAGAATCAATTACCCCAATAAGGAGAAACACGCGTGAAATCAATCCTGTTTGGAGCCCTTTCGGCCTGCCTTTTGGCGGGTATTCCCGTCTGGGCCTCGGAAGATTGCATCGACTTCAATCCCGCCACCGTCCAGGCGAGCCTGGTCAACGGCACCTGGAAGATCGTGGACGGATCCATGTGGATGCTGGACTTCGGTACCGGCGCGACAGGCCAGGCGAACGCCTCGAAGGCCAAAAACGTCATCCAGCACTACGGATTCGACCAGCAATGCTTCGTGGGCCGTCCGAACGCCCCGATGATGTATTTCAAGATCGCCGGAGGTCGGTTTCCGCAGGGGAGCTTCCCGGGTCAGGACGCCATCCCCGTCAATCCCTATGCGGTGAGCGCCCAGGAGGTCGGCGGCCGCTGGAAGGTGCTCGACTGCTCCAGTTACCTGCTGGACTTCGGAACCGGAGCGGCATCCCAGGCAAACGCCACCGCCGCCGCCAACCTGATCCGGGACAACCATCTGCGCGAACAGTGCTTCGTGGGCAGGCCCAACGCCCCCATGATGTACTTCCTGCAGGACACGGCCTACCGGCCCTACGCCTCGCTCGGTGTCACTCTGCGCCCCCAGCAGACGGACAATTGGTGCTGGGCGGCCAGTGGACAGATGACCATGGAGTTCCTGGGCAAGTTCGTGACCCAATGCACCGAGGCGAACAACCGCTTCGGCCGGACCGATTGCTGCGATGGTTCCTCGTGCCCCATGCCCAACTGCGATTCGGGAGGCTGGCCGGAATATCCGAAGTACGGTTTCAGCGCCAGCACGACCTCCAGCGCAGCCCTCTCCTGGGACGAACTCTGGAACCAGATCAACTGCCGACAGGATCCGGTGGCGTTCTCGTGGGCATGGACGGGCGGAGGAGGCCACATGATGGTGGTCAGGGGTCTGCAGATCCAGGGCGACGGAACCAGGATGGTCCAGATCAACGACCCATGGTCGCCCTGCGTCGGAAACACGCGTTGGATCAGCTACGACGCCTATGTCCAACAGGCCGGCAGCTATACCCACTGGAACGACTACTACAACATCACCAAGAACTGACAAGAGGGAATACACGATGAAACACGACATCAAAAGTCGCATGTCCCTGGCCACGGTGGCCTTGGCCTTGGGTTCCCATTCCGCGCGAGCGGCCGAACCCGCCTCGGTGCGTCCGTCGGAACCGATCGCGGTGGAACGGGCCGACGTGTCCAAGCTTCCGAATTTGCAGGCAGGCGCCGAAAAAGGACTCGTCCGCTACCGCGAGCTCGCCCTGCACGACTCCAGCTTGGCGAACAGCGCGAGCCTGCGGGGAATTTCGACGGGAACGCCGTTGCGGGAATACCTGGTCCGGCTGGATTCCCTGCGATCCTTCCCTCCCAAGGGCAATCCCGAAGCCCTGTTGGTCGATACCAAGGTGGTCCACTATCCGGTGCTGGTCGACGGCAAGGTCTCCGGAGAAGTGTCCCTCGTGCAGCAGGGCGCCGAATGGAATGTCGCTTCCCTGGGGGATGGCCACCTGGCCGAGCTTCGGCAGGCCGCCGTGGCGGGGTCGGTGAAGAAATTCGCCCAGCGCGAAAGCGATCACTTCCTGGTGCGGGTACCGGCCTTGAACCTGGAATTCGTCGGGTTCTACGTCCAGGGAGCCCTGTACCTGGAATCGGTGACCGACGACGCGCCCGCCTCGCTCAAGGCAGGAGTGGCCGAACCCGCCGTCCAAGTTTTCGCTCGCTTGGTTCCGCTGGCCAAGGCGCACGACGGCTTGCCGCGTTGATCCCTTCGGAGGCGGTGCGAGCCGCCTCCGGCTATTCGTCGCCCTCGACCACCGGCTCCACGTCCACCGCGACCTGGACCGCCTGGGTCCCTCCGCCCAGGAGCAGTCCCTTGAGCGGGGAGACATCCCCGAAATCCCTTCCGACGGCGAGCCGGATGTGGCGTTCCCGTGGCGCCACGCCGTTGGTGGGATCCAGGTCCACCCAGCCGAAACCGGACACCCACAGCTGCACCCAGGCGTGGGAGGCGTCGGCTCCCACCAGGCGCGCCTTGCCCGGGGGGGGAGCGGTTTCCAGGTAACCCGAGACGTACCTGGCCGGAAGTCCCAGCTGGCGCAGTCCGGAGAGCATCAGGTGGGCGAAGTCCTGGCAGACGCCGCGCCGGGTGCGGAGCACTTCGGCGACCGGAGTGGCGACGGAGGTGGAATGGGGAGAGTACTGGAATTCCCTGGGGATCCTCCGGGTGAGGTCCAGGGCCGCTTCCAGGACCGGACGATCGGGGAGGAAGCTCGCGAGGGCCAGGTCCCGGCAGGGCTCCAGGAAGGGAACGAAGGGCGATGGGTGGCGGAACCCGGCCGCGATGGCCACCTGTCCGGAAGGGCGGTGTCCGATTCCGCGCGCCACGGCCTCCCACGGAGGCGTCGTGGCGGCGTCCGGCCAGCGCGGAGGCAGGACCTCGAGCTCGGACTCGCAGTCCACCACGAATTCGCGGTGGCCCTCCTGCACCTGCACGAAGTGGACGTGGTTCCCGAAGCTGTCGATGTGGCCGGAGATCCCCCTCGGGTCGGGTCGGATGACCAGCGAGAACGAGCGCAGTTTCTGTCGCTCGTCCGAGACCGGCCTCAGGTGCGCGAGGTTGTGCGAGAGCATCACCGGCTCCGAATACCCGTAGCACGTCCTGTGGTGCACCTTGTAGAGCATCAGATCTGCCTGCGCAGGGGGTTGATGGTCTCCGAGTGCGAGAGCCAGGCCCCGGACAGGGCCTCCGAGAGGCGGGGGACGTCGTCCAGGGTGGCTTCCAGGAATTCCCGCAGCTGCGTCGTCGCCTCCCCTTCGGGATCCCCGGCGAACGCCGGCCAGTCCAGGAGGCGCAGCATGCCCAGCCTCTCGAGCACGATCCTCTGGTCGCGGCGCGGATGCGGAGACTCCGAAAGCGCGGGAAGCTGGTCCAGGTGGTCCTGCAGCGAAAGGAGCTGGTAGAGGAGCGACCGGGGGTTGGTCTCGTCGGCCAGGAGCAGGTCCAGCACCTGGGGCAGCTCGGGACTGGACAGGTACCGGGACCGGTAGGTGATGGCGACGTCCGCGGTCTCCAGGATCCCCTCCAGGGCCGGCCGCTCGGAGCGGGATCCGTCCAGGGCCGCCAGCGCCAGTTCCACCGTGAACTGGGTCCGCTCCAGCCGGTGCCCGATGTCCAGGAAGCGCCAGCCGTGGCCGCGCGTGGTGTTTTCGGCGGACATCCCGGAGAGCGCGGAGAGGTGGAGGAGGATGTGGTCCAGGAGCGAGATGATCTCGCCGACGGTGGACGACACCGCGCGCCTGGAGATGGACAGTTCCCGTCCGAGGAGGTTCAGCACCCGCCAGGTGTCGTTGGAGATCCGGTCGCGCACCTGGAAGCCCGCCTGGTGCAGGGAATGCAGCGTCTGCTGGAGGCCGCCCGCGCGGGACGGCAGCATGATGGAGGCCACCAGTTCGTGCTCGGCGCCCTCCACTCCCGCGCGTCCAGTGGGCGGGGCGGCGGGGAGGATCCCGAGCTGCCGCAGGAGGTTCATCAGGGTGCCCACCTCGCGGTGGTCCGAGGGACCGGCCTCCCCGGAGACGTGGGACAGCGCGGCGCGGGAGAGCCGCGCGATGCCTTCGGCCCTCTCGGCGTAGCGGCCCAGCCAGTACAGGTTGTCGGCCACCCGCGAAGGGATGTCGATCCCCCCCCGGCGGAAGCCGTCGGCGCGCCCCCCTTCCCGCAGGAGGGTGACGCCCGCGACCTCCTGGTCGGAAAGCACCCACATGTCCTTGGTCCCGCCGGTGGACTGCATGGAGATGGAGGCCCGGCCCGGTTCGGCCGAGGTGCGGACCAGTGCTCCCGGCACCACGGTCCATCCGTCCGGCCCGCGGAACACGAACACGCGCAGCGCCATGGTCCTCGGGCGGGGATGGGACCCGGACCATTCCACCGTGGAGGACAGCGGCACCAGGGACTGGGCGCACCAGGCGTCCGGCGCCTGCCGGATGCGATCCGCCAAGATCTGTCTACCCTGTTCCCCGAGCCTGTCGCCGAAGACGGGTTCGGCCCGCAGCGCGGGGAAGCTCGGCTTCACCACCAGCTCGCCCATGTTGCGCAACGTCTCGGCGAGGCCGGCGGGATCGCCGCACCACCAGCTCGGGACGGAGCGCAGGACGGGCTCCTCGCCCAGCAGGAATCGGGAAAGCTCCGGGACGTAGGGCAGGAGGGCGGCGCCTTCGGCCATCCCCGACCCCAGGGAGTTGGCCACCACCACGTTGCCCGCCCGGACCGCCTGCACCAGCCCGGGGATCCCCAGGCTGGAGTCGCCGCGCAGCTCCAGGGGGTCGCAGAAATCGTCGTCCATCCGGCGCAGGATCACGTCGACCTGCCGCAGGCCGGCCAGCGTCTTCAGGTAGACGCGCTCGTCGCGGACGGTGAGATCTCCGCCTTCGGCGAGGGTGTAGCCCAGGTAGCGGGCCAGGTAGGCGTGTTCGAAATAGGTCTCGTTGAACGGCCCCGGCGTGAGCAGCACCGCGCGCGGGTTCTCGCGCTTGGCGATCCGCGAGAGGTTCTGCCGGAGAAGGAGGAAGTCCGGAGCCAGGCGACGGACCTTGCAGGCGCGGTAGGCCTCGGGGAAGGTGCGCGACAGCACGATGCGGTTCTCCAGCAGGTACCCCGCTCCGGCGGGGGCCTGGGTCCGGTCGGCCAGGACCAGCCATGTGCCGTCCGGGGAACGCGCCAGCTCGCACCCGTACATGTGCAGGAACTGTCCTCCCGCGGGGGCCACGCCCTGCATGGGGCGGAGATAGCCCGGATTGGCGTGGACCAGCGACTCCGGAAGCACCCCTTCGGCGAGGACCCGCTGCGGCCCGTAGACGTCGGCGAGGAGGGCCTCCAGGGTCCGCGCCCTCTGGACAACGGCGCGGGACAGGTCCTTCCATTCCGCCTCGCCGAGCACCTGGGGGATGGCGTCCAGTTGCCACGGGCGGTCGCCGCCGCGGGGGTCCGCGTAGACGTTGTAGGACACGCCGTTGTCGCGCAGGATGCGCTTGGCCTCCTCCCAGCGGGTTCCCAGCTCCAGCGGGCCCATCTTGCGGAACTGGTCCAGGTAGGTCTGCCAAGCGGGGCGCGGCACCCCGTCCGAGCCGCGGATCTCGTCCATGGCTCCCAGGAGGGGACGCACCTGGAGAACCAGGTCCGCGACGCTTTTGTTTTGGCTTTGAGACTGCGTCTGGATCATTCCAGGCATAAACTAACCCCCACCGGAGACCCGTGCCTGCCCATCGGTCAGGTGCGGATCGGGTCGGGAAGGGGCTTGTCGACGCCGTTTCTCCGCAGCCTGGTGGGCACGGAGAGCAGGGTTTGGCCCAACTCCGGGCAGTTCCGGGAGCGGCTGGCGAGGTTCGAGGCCCCGGGCGTCCAGGTCGCCTCCATGTCCCACCATGTGCCCTCGCGGTCGGCGACGGCGGGGGCCAATCCGAGCACGCGGCGCGGCCCTGTGGAAAGCCACAGGATCCATTGCCCGGGTGGAATGTCGGGTTGGGCCGTGCGCAGGGCGGAGAAGCAGGTTTCCAGCCCGATGGCCCCGTAGGGAGAGACATCGAATTCCGCGAGCTTCGCCTCCGTGGGCACCGGGCGGTGGAGGGAACAGATCGCGTCCAGCGTGCCATCCAGCAACCCCTGCCAGAGGGCGCGCTTGTCGGTCTCCGAACGCAGAGGCGGAAAGAGCTTCCATTCCGAGGGGAATCCCTCCAGGATGGACTCGTCTTGGAGAAGGTGCCGAAAGGAGACGTCGGCGGTCACGGGCAAGCCCTCCAGCCGGCTTTCGCGGACCATGGAGACCCCTTGGGCCGTGGACAAGCGGGACAGGTGGACGCGGGCTCCGGTGCGTCGGACGAGGGGCAGCACCGTCCCGAGCCCGATTTCCTCGGCGAGCGACGGGATTCCCCGCAGCCCCAGCCTTTCCGCCACGGGCCCCTCGTGGACCATGCCTTCGGCGGCGAGGGTGGGGTCGCAGGGGTGCAGGAACACGGTGAGATCGTTCTGGGCGGCGTATTCCAGCACGGAGCGCAGGAAGGCGGCCGAACCCGGCAGCACGTCGCCCAACGAGACCGCCCCGGCTCCGGCTTCGCGCAGGAGCGCCATCTCGGAAAGAGCTCCCCGCTCCCGGGTGGCCGCGGCCAGCGGGACGAGCCTGCAGGGGCTCTCCTCGGCCAGATGCCGCACGAGCTGGATCTGGGCGTCGGTGTCGATGGGCGGATCGGTGAACGGCTCCATGGCCACCACGGACCAACCGCCGCGCGCGGCGGCGGCGAGACCGGATCGGATGGTCTCGGCCTGTTCGGATCCGGGTTCCCCGAACGCGCATCCCAGGTCGCAGAAGCCCGGCAGGAGGATCTCAGCCATTCTTCTTCCCCGCCAAAAGGTGCAGGACGGCCATGCGCACCGCCACGCCGTTCGTGACTTGGTCCAGGATCACGGAATGGTCGTTGTCGGCCACCTCCGACACCACCTCCACCCCCCGGTTGATGGGCCCGGGGTGGAGGACCAGCGCCCCGGGCTTGGCCAGCGCCAGCCGGGATTCGTCCAACCCGAAACTGTGCCTGTACTCGCGCAGGGAGGGGAGCAGGCCGCTGCTTTGCCTCTCGTGCTGGATGCGCAGCAGCATCACCGCGTCCGCATCCTCCAAGGCGTGTTCCAGACTGTGGGCCACGGTGACCGCCGGCCCGAAGGCGTCGGGGTGGCGGGGAAGCAGGGTGGCCGGTCCCCACAGGCGGATGGATGCTCCCAGGTTGGGCAACGCCCAGATGTTGGAGCGCGCCACGCGGGAATGCCGGATGTCGCCGATGATCGCGATCCGCTTCCCGGAGAGATCTCCCAGGCGCTGGCGCATGGTGAGCGCGTCCAGCAACCCCTGGGTGGGGTGCTCGCAGGCGCCGTCGCCGGCGTTGACCACCGCCGCCGTCGTGTGCGTGGCGATGAACCCCGGGGTCCCGGCGCAGGAATGGCGCACCACGAAGACGTCCGCGCCCATGGCCTGTATGTTCCGCACCGTGTCGCGCAGGCTCTCGCCCTTGGTGGTGCTGGAGAGGGAGGCGCTGAAGTTCATGGGACTCGCGCCCAGGCGCTTTTCGGCGGCCTCGAAGGAGAGCCGGGTCCGGGTGCTGTTCTCGAAGAAGAGATTCACCACCAGCACCCCGGAGAGACTCGAGGGCACCGCTCCACCCTTGTCGAAGCCGTCGCGGAACGCTTGGGCGGAATCCAGGATCGCGACCAGGTCCTTCCTGGAAAGGCCGCGTAATCCGGGGAGATGCCGGGTCGAAAGGCTCCCTGGAACGCCGAATGCGGACTTCGTCATGGCGACAGGGTATAATAGAAACGACACGGAACTTTTCCGTCCTTGGAGGATCGAGCGTGGAAGCCCAATACAGACGGTCCGTCCGCAGGTCGCTGGACCTCGAGCAGTTGCAGGACATCCGTGTCCCCGTGCGACTGCATCTGGGCGGGACGCGGATGACGGTCGACGAGCTCCTGAACCTCCAACCCGACCAGGTGATCGAATTGGACCGCTTGGCGGGCGAGGCCGTGGACGTGGTGGTGAACCACAGGCACATGGCCAAGGGCGAAGTGGTGGTGGTCAACAACCACTTGGCGGTGCGCTTGATCTCCCTGCTGTCCCCGGACGAACGCCTCAAGCTGATCTGAGACCGCCAGGCCCGCCGCGACGCGGAAGGGAAGAGGATCAGGCCGCGGGATCGCCGCCCGGTTCGGCGGCCTGGTGGTGGCGGGTCGAGCGTTCCACCATCTCCCGCACCACCCTGCCCATCCCGCTGTTCATCACCTTGTGGTGGTCCACCAACCATTCGAGGCACTCCACCCGGAGATCGTGGGCCAGCGCCACCGACGGGCCTTCGTTCCGAAAGCGGGTCCTGGCGCCGGAGAGGTTCCCCAGGAACTTCCTGTGCGCCGACCTGTGGACCGCCAGGGACTTGTCCCTGCAAAGCTCCATGGCCTCCTCTTCGCGGCGGAAGGCCTGGATCGCGAGCAGACCCACCAACTCGAAGGCGTCTTCCACGCCGGTACCTTCCTCGTGGTTCAACACCGCTTGCTGCAACGCCTCCAACCGTCCCACGAGTTTCGGGAACATTTCGTCGAGGTCGGCAAGATGGAAGGAAACACCGGATAATCGAGCTTGAACGCTCATGATACGGGAAAACTATCCATCCGACGCCATTTTGGCGGGGCTTGACTTCGCGAATGAGACGCTGTGTATCTTGCGTACCGAGCCCGGGGCAGCACTCCGCCGACGGAAACCCTCCCGGACCGGACCCGAACGACAACCAAAGGAAACGACATGGCCGAGACGCCCCCTTCCCGATCCTTCACCCGCTACCTGCCCGCCATCGGGCGCGTCCTTCTGGGCCTTCCCTTGCTTGTCTTCGGCTTGATGGACGCCTTCCATCCCATGACCCCTCCCCCGAACATGGCCGAGGGCGCAAAGGCCTTCAGCACGGCCCTGGCGCAGACCGGCTACATGATGCCCCTGATCGGCGCGGTCCTCGCGGTGTCAGGCGCTCTCCTCCTGGTCAATCGCTTCGTTCCGCTCGCCCTGCTGTTCCTGGCACCGTTCTTCGTCAACAGCCTGCTCTTCCACCTGTTTTTGGAGCACGGCGGACTGGTCCCCGCCGGGATCTTCACCGCCTTGGAGCTCGCGATGGCCTGGGCCTACCGCGGGACCTTCTGCGCGGTGCTGCGCGCCAAGAACGCTCCGGGGGGCGGCTGCGAGGTTCCGAAGTAAGTCTACCCTAAACCAGCATCTCTGAAGAATGGGTGCACTGGACCGGGATTGATCGCCGGTCCAGTGCGGTTTCCAATCCCGGAGTCGGCAAGCGCCCACCGAATGTGCTAGATCTCCGTTATCTTCTGGTGGTACCATTGCCGTGGTGGACAGCCCTCAACCAGGATGCGCCGTGATTCCAAAGCAGGACTGCTCGTTCTCGTCCGATCCGGTGGTCTCGGGACGCGCCCGGAGACGCGGTTTCACCCTGATGGAACTCATGGTGGTGGTCCTGATCATCGGGGTCATGTCCGCGGTGGCGGTCCCCATCTTCCAGCGGTCCAACGCGGAGTCCCATCTGGATGGGAGCGCGCAGCGCCTGTTCCTGGACATCCGACGCGCCAAGTCCGCCGCCAACCGAAGCCAACTCCGGTATTTCGTGGCGTTTCCAACCTCGGGAAATTCCTGGAAGATCGTGGCCGGACCCGACGCATCGACCGCCTACGGCAGCGCGTCCGCCAGCGGAGTGAACGACTCGGTGAAATCCACCGATTCCTTGGATTACGGCGTGAAGTTCGGAACCCAGGGCACGGCCCCACCGGCGTTCAGCTTCTCCACCGTCACCTCGGCGTCGGTGACCCTGACGCCGTCCGGCTTCGGCCAGCTGGTCACCACCGGAGAGGACTGCGTGGATGGACAAGCCTTCAACCCAGGCACATCCTCCCCAGCTCCAGGCTGGTCGTCCAGCGCTTCGGGGCTCAAGGGCCTGATCGTCGCCTGTGGTGGACCCACTTCCGATCTCGATCTGGGCTACCTGTACGTCACGGCGGCCAATACCAGCAAGGCCTACCTGATCGCCTTCAACCATATCGTGGCCAATGGAAGCATCCAGGTGCGCGAGTTTCTGTACCCCGGCTCGGGAACCGCCTGGCAGGAGGTCGTCCAGTGATGGGCGCCGGCATGCGGAAGGGCTACACCTTGCTGGAAGCCTTGATGGCGGCCATCATCCTGGTGATCGCCTTGCCCTTCCTCACCCGCTGGGTTCTGGCGGGCAGGCAGGCCCAGGTGGGCAGTCTGCGCTCCGACCAGGCGACCGCGGTGGCCGCCCGGGTCCTGGATTCGCTCGGGCGCCTGCCCCGCGCCGCGCGCGCGACGGACACCGCAGGAAGTACCCTCACCGTCGAAGGGCTGACCTACACCTTGAAGTGGGGTTATCAATCAGGGGGATCGTACGCGACCTCCTACGCGCCCACCAGCACCAATCCGGGATCGGCTTGGGTGACCATCGGCTGGGCGGCGGGTCATGCCAACCAATCCACCCGGTTGGAAGGGGTGCTCCCATGAACCGACGGGGCATCACCCTGATCGAACTGCTGGTCGCGATGATCGTGGCGGGCATCGTGGGCTATCTGGCCTTCAACCTGGTCCTCAGCGAGAACACGAACTACACCCACACCCGCACCAACATCCGGCTCCAATCCGACGGGCGCGAGGCGGTCCGGGTGATGGAAGAAGATCTTCTTAACGTGGGCTACCGCGCCGGTCTCAAGTACGGCGGGACCACGAACCGCTACCCTGCATCGCTGAACACCTGCGACACCCTGGGGAGCCAGGATCGGGTGGCGATCCGGGATGGAGGCACCGGCGGTCCTGACACGATCACGTTCCGCTTCTACGGAGAGGACCCGGTCCAGGGCGTGCAGTGCGAGGGGTCCCCCAATGTCGTGAGCTACTACGTGCGTTCCGACAGCACATTGGCGCGGGATCTTACCCCGCAAGTCGCCGGCGGAACGACCCCGACCACCACCACATCCATCATCCTGAAGGGAGCGATCACCTTGCAGGCGCGCCTCGGGGTGGACACCACGTCGGATTCCATACAGTCCGGTCGGGTCAACGACACGCTGTGGATGAAGGGGGAACAGGGCTTTTGGACCCCGACTTCCGTGAGTGCTCCCGTCTGGGACGGTGCGAACAGCCGACTTTCCATCCAGGGCTGGTCTGTGGGGACCGAAGGAAAGATCGCTTCCAACCTGACGAAGACCCTCCAGCCGAATTCCACCTACCGACTGAGCGCCCTCTTGCAGGTCAACGCGGCGTTCCAAACGATGTTCGACACCACCAACTACAGCACCAACTACATCCGGTTCCAGGTGAAGGGGACGGGCGATACGGATTCCACCTCCATCAAATTGCCGCCCACCTCCAACCCCACCTGGGTGACCTGGCAGTTCCAGACCGGGAGCGGTTCCGTGGCCAACACCCAGTTGATTCTGAAAGGAAGGCTCACCCTCGCCGGATCGGGTCCCTCTCTGTATCTGTCGCACTTGAAGGTCCTGCGCGTGCGCAACGCCGGAGAGGGGGGCGGACAAAGCCCCTACACTTGGCAGGACGAGTCCACGGTCTCGGCGACGGCCCTGGCCCAGCAGAGGCAGACGGTGGCCTTGCACATCTGGCTGCTCACGCGATCCGTGAACGCCAACAAGCAGATGTCGCAGACCACGTTCAGCGGCTTGGGCAACTGGACCACCTTCACGCCCACCGACCACAACAGCTACGCCCTCTACGACAGGGTCATCCCCGTGGGGAACTATGGATACTGAACCTTCGCGCTTCGCTGGCCGCCGCGGGGTGGCCATGTTCGTGGTGCTCGGGACCATCATCGTGGTGACCCTGCTCGGGTTCGTGGGCTTGACACTGGCCGGGAAAGACCAGAGCCAGAGCGGCGACTTCGCCGACCTCAAGAGCACCGACCAGGTGGGAATGGCGGGGCTGCAACTGGCGATCAACCGCTTGACCGCGAACCCCGCGAACATGGTCACGCAGTTGAACGCCTTCATCACCGACAGCCGAGCCCATTCTTCCTCCATCCGCAGTTGGTTGAACCTGACCGGGGCCAACGTCGCCGTCGCCACCGCCAATCCCGGATGGGACCCCCTCTCCACCACCGCCGGAGACCTGTCGGCGGTGGAGGTGCAGATCCTGGCCGTCGCCTCGGGGCCGGACACGGCCGCGGTCCCCTCCCAGGACAGCGAGGCCATCTACATCGCGCTGCAATGCAGCGCGCGGGGCCGCCACGGCGACCTTCGCACGGTCCAGGGCACCTACCTGATCCACGGCGTGTCCCTGGCCTTCACGCAGGTCGCCA
>Ga0302283_1001712_pt1 | contig 18164 bp, 10 predicted proteins | sample III_Fen_E1_4_FD_198770 | JGI IMG/M metagenome (GOLD analysis project Ga0302283, IMG submission 198770) | Peat permafrost microbial communities from Stordalen Mire near Abisko, Sweden - III_Fen_E1_4 | ecosystem: Environmental > Terrestrial > Soil > Wetlands > Permafrost | place: Sweden: Abisko... | reverse complement strand
CTTCAGCACCTCTCGTCCCAGCCGCGAATCCTCATCCACCTCCAGCATGTACACGCTCACATGCGGCACGCCCGTCTCCAGCGCCATGTCAACCGACTCGCGCCAGCTCGTCGCCGTCTGCCCCGGCAGTCCCGCAATCAAATCCACGTTGATATTCGTCACCCCCGCCGCCCGCATTCGCGCAATCTCTGCCAGGCACATCGCCCGCGTATGCAGCCGCCCCACCGCCTTCGCCTCCGCATCCACAAACGACTGCACCCCGAAGCTCATCCGGCTCATTCCCTGCCGCAGCATCTCCTCCAGCGTCTCGTCGCTCAACTGCCCGGGCGCGCACTCCAGCGTCACCTCCGCGTCTGCTGTCACCGCAAACTCCCCCCGCAGCGCCGCAAACAGCTGCCGCATCGGCTCCGCCCCCAGCAGGCTCGGCGTCCCACCGCCGAAATAGACCGAATTCACCGCGTCAGGCAGTTCCGCCCCTAGCTCCATCCCTGCGACAAAACCGCGCACCCCGCCGATCTCCGCGCACACTCGCTCCACGTACCGGTCCATCCGCTCCGCGCCAAACACCCCCGAAGCGAAGTTGCAATACGTGCATTTCGCTCTGCAAAAAGGCACCGAAATGTAGATACCAGCCGGCTCAGCCATTCCTCCGATTCTTTCACGTCAGCAATTAATCCGCGCCGCCAATGCCTCGCGCTCGTCTAATCGCATAGAAAGCCGCCCACCATGACTCTCCTCGACAAACCCCGCTCCCGTATCTTTATCGCTTCGGCGGCGCTGCTCGGCGCCGCGATTCTCTGCATTCTTTGCGCCCATCGGCTCCTCATCGTCCACGCCGCCAAAAGAGCCGTCCTTGCAGAGGACGCCCGCTTCTCCGCACAACCTGCTGCCGACCGCGCCTCACACCACGGCACGCCTGTTCTCGTCGAGCTCTTCACCTCCGAAGGCTGCTCCAGTTGCCCGCCCGCGGACGACCTCCTCGCCCGCCTGGATCGCGACCAGCCCGTGCCCGCCGCCGACATCGTCACCCTCGGCGAGCACGTCGACTACTGGGACTCTCTCGGCTGGCACGACCGTTTCTCCTCGAGCCAGCTCACCGCCCGCCAGTCCGCATATACGCGCCGCCTTCAGGTCGACGACAACTACACGCCACAGATGATCGTCGATGGCCAGCAGCAGTTCGTCGGGAACGACACGTCGCACGCCCTGCGCGCCATCGCCGAGGCTGCTCAAACTCCCAAGTTGGAACTCACGCTCTCCACAATCACCTACGATGGCGCCCACCTCCTGGGTAGCGTCAGCTACGCGCCGCAGTCCGGTTCGCTCCCCGGTGGCGACATCTACGCAGCAGTAGTCCAGTCCACCGCCACCACACAGGTCCGGAGCGGAGAAAACGGCGGCCGCACCCTCCACCATGCCTCCGTCGTCCGCACACTGCAACGGATCGGAAGCCTTACGGATATCGCCGCAACGCCCCTCACCTTTTCCCTCGGCACACCCCGCGACGCTCCCATCGCAGCCTTTCATGTCATTATCTTCGCGCAACACACCGGCCAGGGGGCCATTCTCGGCGTAGTCTCCTCTGCCGAAGCTGACGCTCACCACCCCACCGCCGTCACCATTGCCGCGCAATCCCCCGAATCCCCTCGCCTTCGCGACCATCTAAAATAGAACTACCGCATGGCCGACCAGCAGAAATCCAACTCCCCGAAGAAAGCCAAACCCGTCTACGAAGACGACGTCGCCGGCAAAGCGTACGACTCGCGCCTCATGCGCCGTCTGCTCACCTATCTCCGCCCCTACAAGCTCCAGGTCGCCATCTCAGCCGTCGCCACCATCCTCAAGTCCGCCACAGACTCCGCCGGCCCGCTGCTCGTCATGATCGCAGTCGATACCTTCATGGCGCCAAAGCCGTCCCAGCAGCTTCCCTGGCTCGCGCGCCACCTCAGCCGCCCCAACATCCCGCCCATGCTCGGCGTCACGGAGATCGCTGGCATCTACCTCGCCGCGCTCCTCTTCACCTTCCTGCTCGAGCTCCTCCAGACCTACCTGATGCAGTGGACCGGCCAGAAGGTGATGTTCGATATGCGCCGCCAGATCTACCGCCACCTCCAGCGTATGTCCCCCGCCTTCTACGACCGCAACCCCGTCGGCCGCCTCGTCACCCGCCTCACCTCCGACGTCGACGCCCTCAACGAGATGTTCACCTCCGGCGTCCTCGCTATCTTCGAGGACATCTTCACCCTCGCCTTCATCGTCGCTATCATGCTCTATAAGAGCTGGCCGCTCGCCCTGCTCACTCTCGCCGTCATTCCCGCCATCCTCTTCGTCACCGGCATCTTCCGAGCCAAAGTACGGGAGAGCTACCGCCGCCAGCGTGCCGCCACCGCGAAGATCAATTCCTTCACCCAGGAGTATGTCTCCGGCATGTCCGTCGTTCAGCTCTTCAACCGAGAGCGCCGCGCCTTCCGCGACTTTTCCGCCGTCAACGCGGAGAACAAGCAGGCCTGGACCGACGCCATCTTCGCCTATGCCTGGTACTACCCCGTCGTCGAATTCCTCTCCTCCACCGCCATTGCACTCATCCTCTGGCTGGGCGGCCGCTCCGTGCTGCACAACACCGTCTTCCTCGCCGCACACCCCTGGCTCGCCCGCGCCCCCGGCTTCTTTGGCACCGTCAGCATCGGCGTCCTTATCGGCTTCATCCAGTACGCGCAGCGCTTCTTCCGCCCCATCATGGACCTCAGCGAGAAGTACAACATCCTGCAGGCCGCCATGGCCGCCAGCGAGCGCGTCTTCAAACTCATCGACACCTACCAAACCCTCACGCCAGACCAGCAAACCTATCTCGATGCTGTCATTCTGAGCGGAGCGAAGAATCCCCGTATTTCGCCCGACGCTGCGACCATGCCGGGTGCCCCATTCATGGCGCAGTCTCATCGCGACATGGGTGGGAGTGTAAACAGTTCGCCGACCTCCACCGCCTTCGCCCCCGACCCCTCCGTCGAATGGATCCTCCGCGGCGTCTCCTTCACCATCCACCCCAATGAGACCGCCGCCATCGTCGGACACACCGGGGCCGGCAAGACCACCATCATCTCCCTCATGCTCCGCTTCTACGACATCCAGGCCGGCCAGATCCTCATCGACGGCGTCGACGTCCGCGACCAGGACCTCACCGCTCTACGCCGCCGCTTCGGTGTCGTCCTCCAGGACCCGTTCCTCTTCACCGGCACGATCGCGGACAACATTCGCCTCGGCTCAAGTTGGATCACCGACGAAGCCCTCGAAAACGCCGCCGAAGAGGTCAACGTCGCCGACTTCATCCGCACCCTCCCCGCCGGCTTCAACGGGCCTGTCAGGGAAAGAGGCGCCACGCTTTCCACCGGGCAAAAGCAGCTCATCAGCTTCGCCCGCGCCCTGGCCCACGCGCCCGCCATCCTGATTTTGGATGAGGCCACCAGCTCCGTCGATACTGATACAGAGTACCGCGTCCGCCTCGCCCTGGCCCGGATGATCACCGGCCGCACCAGCGTCCTCATCGCCCACCGCCTCAGCACCGTGCAATCGGCCAACACCATTCTCGTCATGCACAAAGGCCAGCTCCGCGAGTGCGGCACCCACCAGCAACTCCTCGCCCAACGCGGCCTCTACTATAAGCTCTATCAGCTCCAATACAAAGACCAGGAACTCGCCACGCCCACCCTCGAATCCCCTTCATCCGTACCCGCTTAATCTTCTCGGTAGTTCCTGTTCTTCTCTCTTCGCGTTTGTCATTCTGAGCGCAGCGAAGAATCCCCGCATTTCTGCCCGGCACCCGGATGCAAGGCCCCCCGCATCACCCGCCGCGTGTCACTTCTTTGGCGCTCCGGGCGGGGGTGGAATCGTGATGTCGAGCGTGGTCACCGGGCCAAGAGTGGAGAGCGGCGGCTGGATCTCCGACTTATTGCCGACGACGACGGTGGCCAGTTTGGAGACGTCGATGTACTTGTTGGCGACGCGGGTCACGTCCGCCGCGGTCACCTTCTCGATGCCGTCCTTGTACTTCTCCAGGAAGTCCGGCGGATAGCCGTAGAACGCGAGCACAACCTGCGCGCTAAGCGTCTTCTCCGGCGTGTCGTAGTTGAAGATGAATGAATTGAGCTGGTCGTCCTTGGCCCGCTTCATCTCGACCGGGGTTGGTGGGTTAGTCTTCAGCCGGCCGATCTCTTCCAGCACAGCCTGGGTCGCGGGCACCGTAGAGGCGCTCTTGGTGACGACAGCGCCGTAGAAGATGCCGGGGTGGTCGTAGGCCGCGCTGTATGCGCCACCGACCTCGTAGGCCAGGCCGAGCTTGGTGCGCACGTACTGGAAGACGCGCGAGCCGAAGCCGCCGGAGAATATCTCATTCATCACACTGAGCGCGAAGTAGTCGGGATTGCTCTGTTCCGTGCCCAGACCAACGATGAAGACAGTGGACTGGTTGACATCGGGCTTGTCGACAAAGTCGACGCCGGGTTTGGGCCCCGGATAGTCGAGCTGCAATGGCTGGATTGCCGCGCCGCGGGGCAGCGGATCGAAGACGGCGCGCAGCTTGGCTTCCATGGCAGCGCTGTCGAAATCTCCGGAGACGGCCACCATCATATTGTTGGGCACGACGGTGCGGTCGTGCCAGGCCTGCAGGTCGTCCAGCGTCACCGCCTCCACGGTAGCGTACTCCGGCTGGCGCGCGTAGGGGCTGGACGCCCCGTAGACCTGCTGGATTGCCTCGCGCACGGCGATGCCCTGAGCCTCATCATTACGTCGCGCAATGCTGGCTTCCATGCGGCGACGCGCCAGTTGCAGCTTGTCCGCCTGGAAGGCGGGATGCAGCAGCAGGCTGGTGGCGGCGCCGAAGACGGAGTCGAAGTCACCTTTCAAGCTGGACCAGCCCAGCGACGTATTGGCGCTGCCGCCGGCTGTTTCGATGTGCGCTGCCTTGGCGGCGAGCTGCGCGTCCAGCGTGTCGCCGTTGGTCGTGGAGCTGCCGCTGGTGCGCCAGGTTGAGCCATAGAGCGACACCAGGCCGATCTTCGATGCGGGCTCGTCGCGGCTGCCTCCGCGAATAATGATAGAGCCGTTGATGAACGGCAGCTCATGGTCCTCCTGCAGAAAGAGGACGAGGCCGTTGGCGAGTTCGATGCGGTGCGGCTGCTGCGGTTTGAAGGCGTGCAGCGGCGGGATCGGTATCTTAGCCCAGGGCTCAGCCGGAGCCGCCGCATGCGGTGGCGTCGCGGCCGGCTTGGCGACTGGGGTCTGCGCCGAAGTCAGTGTTGAGGCGGCTGCGAATACAGCCAGCGTGACGGCGAACCATGCGGTGTGGGAACGATCGAGCATCAGAGTCCTTTGCGAGTTGTGCGTGGGGAGCAGGTTCATTTCGCACCTCCGTCGCTCTTGGCGGCATCGGCCTTCGGCGCTTCGAACTCGATGCGGGCGCTGGTGCGATTGCTCTCCACGAAGATCTTGTTGGCCACGCGGCGAATGTCGGCTTTGGTCACCTTGTCGGCTTGATCGGGTTCGCGGAAGAGCTGCCGCCAGTCGCCGAAGCGGGTCTGGTATTCGGCGAGCTGGTGGGCCAGGCCCTCGTTGTCTGCCAGGCCGCTCAGTGTATCCACGCGGTTGCGCGTCTTGAACGCAGCCAGCTCGTCGTCGGTGACGTCCTCGTTCTTCAGGCGATCCAGTTCTTTGTGGATGGCGGCGGCTACCTCGTCGTTCGTGTGTCCGGGCAGCGGCCGCGCGTCGAACTCGAAGAGGTTGGGGTACTTGACTCCGGGCTCTCCGCTGCCGGCATCGACAGTTTGCGCAATGCGCTGGTCGCGGACCAGGCTCTTGTAGAGCCGCCCGGTGCGGCCATTGGAGAGGATGTCCGTAATAGCGTCGTAGACCGAGTCGTCTGGGTCGCGATAGTCCGGACGGTGGTAGCCCTCCATGTAGAAGGGCTGGGTAGCCTCGCGTACCACCACCGAACGCTCGGCAAACTGAGCAGGCTCGATGGTAGTCATCGGCTCGGGCTTGGTGCCGGCGGGGATGGGACCAAAATACTTGGTCAGGATCGGCATCGCCTCCGACGCCTTGATGTCTCCGACGACGGCGATGACAATGTTCGCAGGCACGTAATATTTCTTGTGGAAGGCTTCGGCCTCCGTGGCCGTCACCTGGCTGATGTCGCTCTCCCAGCCCACCCCGGAGGTGCCGTAGTGGTGCGCGACAAAGGCTGTCGCCAGGAACTGTTCCTCCAGGCGGCCCTCGGGGTCGGAGTCAATGCGCATGCGGCGCTCTTCCTGCACCACATCGCGCTCCTTGTAGAACTCGCGCGCAACCGGATGGGCAATGCGTCCGCTCTCCATATAGGCCCACAGCTGGAAGCGGTTGGACGGCATGCTGAAGAAGTACTGGGTAGAGTCCTCGGCGGTCGAGGCATTCAGACCGACGGCGCCGTTCTTCTCCGCCAGCTCTGCGAACTGGTTGGGGATGACGTATTTCTCCGCCCCGGCCTGCGCGTCCTCGAACGCTTTCTTGAGCGAGGCGAGCCGGGCGGGGTCCTTGCCGATAACCTTGCGGAACTCCGCATCGTAAGCGGCATAGGCGGTTTCTACCTTAGCCAGCGCGACCTTTTCCGCGGAATAGTTGGTGGTGCCGATCTCGTCGGTGCCCTTGAAGGCGATGTGCTCAAACATGTGGGCGAGGCCGCTTTCGCCCTGGGGGTCGTCGGCCGATCCGGCATCCACCAGCGTGTAGAAGCTGAAGACCGGAGCCTCCGGCCGCTCACAGACGATGAGCGTGAGGCCATTGGGCAGCACTTTGACGGTGGTGCGCTTCTCAAAGCCGGCGAGGTCCTGCGCCCGCGCCGTAATTCCCATGCTAGCTGCAAACGCCAGAACTACGGCGGCGACACGACGAATGTGCACGAAAGAACCCTCCAGCAAGAGTTTGCCTTGGACATTAACCATACCGCGTCCGCCCGGGATTGTGGCGCGGCAGTATTTTACGGTACGTTCATTTTGACGCAGGGATTGCCATTTCATAGTCTTCAGGCGTCGAATAGTTTGCTGCGCTGGGGCGCAATGCCGATGAAGCAGATTCGCAGGGTCGCGGTGCTGGGTGCGGGCACGATGGGCTCGCGGATCGCCGCGCACATCGCCAACGCCGGCGTACCCGTCGTCCTTCTGGACATGGTGCCGCCCGGTACCGCGGGCGACGCGAACGCGGCGGCAAAGAACAAGTTTGCGCTGGCCGCCCTGGATGGCCTCAAGAAGGCCAAGCCGGCAGCCTTCTACGTGCCGGACGCGGCGCGGCGAATTGCGCTGGGCAACTTCGACGACGACCTGAAGCTGCTGGCCGACTGCGACTGGATCATCGAAGCTGTTGCGGAGAACCTCGACATCAAGCGCGCTCTGCTGGCGCGAGTCCTGGAGCATCGCAGACCGGGGACCATGGTCACCACCAATACCTCCGGATTGCCCGTGGCCAGCATCGTGGACGGCATGCCGGAAGAGCTGCGGCGGCACTGGTTCGGAACCCACTTCTTCAATCCGCCGCGGTACATGCGGCTGGTGGAGTTGATCGCAACGCCGGAGACGGATGCAGCAGACCTGGCTGCGGTGAGCGACTTCTGCGACCGGCGGCTGGGCAAGGCGGTAGTGCGCGCCAACGATACGCCAAACTTCATCGCAAACCGCGTGGGGACGTTCCAGATGCTGAACGCGATCCGGCTGATGATCGATCAGGGCCTGACGCTTGAAGATGTCGACGCGCTGACCGGCTCGGCGCTGGGCTGGCCGAAGACCGGTACGTTCCGCCTGGGCGACATGGTCGGCCTCGACATTCTGGCGCACGTGGCCGCGAACTTTGCCGCGCAGGCAGAGCAGATTGACGACGAGCGCGCCGACGTAGGGCTTCCGAAGTTTGTCGAAGAGATGCTGGCGAAGAAGTGGCTCGGCGACAAAACGCAGCAAGGCTTCTATAAGAAGGCTGGCAAGGATGAGCAGGGCCGCGACGTGAGGCTCGCGCTGAACTGGAAGACGCTGGAGTACCGCGCCAGCGAGCGTGCGAGGTTCCCTGCCCTGGAGATGGCGAAGAACGTCGAGCAGGCGGCGACACGGATTCCGCAGTTGCTGCACGCCGACCCGCGCAGGGACAAAGCCGCTGCGTTCTACTGGCCGCTGCTGACAGAACTGTTTACCTACGCGGCCAACCGACTTCCCCCTGGGTCTCACCCCATCGCGGAGAGTTTAGTCGAGATCGATACGGCGATGCGCACCGGCTTCAACTGGGAGTTGGGGCCGTTTGAGATGTTTGACGCTGCGGGCGTGCGCGCCACAACGGAGAAGATGCGCGCGGCGGGCATGCCGGTTGCGGCGAATGTCGAGGCGCTGCTGAACGTGGGCGAGGCCTGGTACAAGGACGACGCATCGGTGGCGTCGGGACGGCTGTACTTCGATCCCGTCAGCATGGCATACAAGCCGGTGGTTCAGCCGCAGGGCACTGCCAGTCTCGCAACGATCAAGAAGGCTCGCGGGGTGGTGCGCAAGAATGCAGGCGCGTCGGTGATCGACCTGGGCAACGGCGTGGCGGCGATTGAACTCCACAGCAAGATGAACGCGCTGGGCGACGACATCGTCTCGCTGATTACGCAGACACTCAAGCCGGCGAGCCAGCAAGCGGCCGACTTCGAGGCGTTCGTGATCACCGGCGAAGACGCGAACTTTTCCGTCGGCGCGAACCTGATGCAGCTTCTGCTGTCGATGCAGGACCAGGAGTGGGACGAGGTGGAACTAGCCGTACGCGCTTTCCAGAGCATGACGCAGGCGATCAAGTTCTGCCCGCGGCCTGTGGTGGTAGCGCCGTATGCCATGTGCCTGGGCGGCGGCACGGAGATCGCGCTGCACGCCGCCGCGCGGCACCCGCATGCGGAGTTGTACATGGGGCTGGTGGAGGCGGGCGTGGGGCTGATCCCCGCTGGCGGCGGCTGCAAGGAGATGCTGCTGCGAGCGCTGGAAGCAGGGCCCGCAGATGGGCGTGCCGACGATGTGGCAGTGTTCGAGGCGCTCAAGAAAAACTTCGAGACGATTGCAATGGCCAAGGTCTCCACCTCAGCCGCGGAGGCGCGGACGCTAGGGTTCTTGCGGCCGAGCGACAACATTACGATGAATCGAGCGCGACTGCTGACGGATGCGAGCCGGCAGGCGCGGGCGATCGCCGACGCGGGCTATGCTGCGCCACTGACGCGGACCGACATCGCCGTCCCGGGAGAGAGCGTGCTGGCCACGTTGAAGCTGGGCGTGTACCTGATGCGCGAAGGCGAGTTCATCAGCGACCATGATGTGAAGGTAGCCAACTGGGCGGCGTATGCGCTGTGCGGCGGCAACGTGTCGCCGGGGACGGTGGTGAGCGAACAGTATCTGCTGGACCTGGAACGCGAGGCGTTCCTGTCGCTGTGCGGCGAGAAGAAGACGCAGGAGCGAATTGCATTCACGCTGAAAACGGGCAAGCCGTTGAGGAATTGACATGAGGGATGTGATCATCGCATCGGCTGTCCGCACGGCGATCGGCAAGGCGCCGCGGGGAGCCCTGCGCACAGTGCGGCCGGACGACCTGGCGGCTTACGCGATCAACGGGGCGCTGGAGCGGGTGACACGGTTGGACCGCACGCAGATTGAGGATGTGATCCTGGGCTGCGCGATGCCCGAGGCCGAGCAAGGTCTGAACATAGCGCGCATCGCGAGTTTTCGCGCAGGGCTGCCGGTGGAGTGTTCGGCCATGACCGTCAATCGCTTCTGTGCGTCTGGGCTGCAGTCGATTGCGCTGGCGGCGGAGCGGATTCGCGGCCGCGGGGCCGAGGCGATTGTGGCAGGCGGCGTGGAGTCGATGTCGTTCGTGCCGATGGGCGGCAACAAGCCTTCGCTGAATCCCTGGCTGGTGGAGAAGTATCCGGGCTCGTACCTGTCCATGGGGTTGACAGCGGAGCGCCTGGCGAAGCATTACGGGATTACCCGCGAACAGGCAGACGAGTTTGCCTACCAGTCGCACCAGAAAGCGGTAGCGGCAATTGCGGCGGGGCGATTTATCGACGAGATAGTGCCGGTCCCAGTGACAAATACGGTCATCGACGCGAAGGGAAAGGCGAAGGCGGTGGAATCGACGTTCAAGGTGGACGAGGGACCACGGACGGACACGTCAGGGGAAGCGCTGGCCAAACTGAAACCGGCATTTCACACGCGGGGCACGGTGACGGCTGGCAATGCATCGCAGGTGAGCGATGGCGCGGCCGCGGCAGTAGTGATGTCGGCGGAGTTAGCGACAGAGCTTGGCGTCAAAGGCATCGGGCGGCTGATTGCGTTTGCCACGGCGGGCTGCGATCCGGAGGAGATGGGCATTGGGCCAGTGTTCGCGATTCCCAAGGCACTCAAGATGGCCGGCCTGACGCTCGACCAGATCGACCTGATCGAGTTGAACGAGGCATTCGCCGTGCAGGCACTTTCCGTCGTCAAGGTGCTCGGGCTCGATCCGGCAAAGATCAACGTCAACGGCGGGGCGATTGCGCTAGGGCATCCACTGGGCTGCACCGGCGCCAAGCTCACCGCAACGCTGCTGCACGAGATGCCGCGGCGCGGCGCAAAGTACGGCATGGTGACCATGTGCGTCGGTGGCGGCATGGGCGCGGCGGGAATCTTCGAGACCGCCGAGTGACGGTTTGCATGTGGCACATTATGTGTCACAATGGATTTACTATGCCAACTGTGAACATGCGCGGATTGCGGGACACACAGCAGTTGAAGGCGTGGCTGCGCCAAGGCAAATCCATTGAACTTCGCGACCGGAACCGTGTGATTGGGCGAATTGTGCCGGAGAATGAAGGTGCGGCTGCGGTGGAATGGCCGGATTTCGAGGCGCGCCTCAAGGACATTTTTGGAGATCTCGTCTTCAACGTGGTGGACGACCTGATTAAGGACCGGGAAGATCGCTTTTGAGCGTTTATGCCGATTCAAGTTTCCTTGTCTCAGTTTATGTGGCAGACGCACATACGTCTGAGGTATTGCGCCGCCTGTCGCAACATCCTCGACTATGGTTTACCCCTTTTCACGAGGTTGAGATATCTCACGCAATCGCCCAGCAGGTGTTTCAAGGGCGTATGGCGGACGCGCAGGCCAACCGCGTCTACCAAGAGTTATCTCGTGACTGCGCTGCAGGTGTTTGGGCCCTCACCGGTGTTCCCGAGGCTACATTCACCAAAGGCGCTGCGCTGGCGCGGACATATGTGGCAAGACTGGGAACCAGAACGCTGGACTCGCTTCACGTTGCAGCCGCGCTCGAGCTTAAGGCAGACCAGTTCTGGACATTCGATGAGCGGCAGGCGAAGCTGGCGAAGGCCGCCGGGCTGAAAGTCACGTAAGCCCACCACATCTTTTCGACCAAAGCGTCATACTATGGCTGCTGTAGAGCATGCGATGACCAGGATGTGCGTTGGGCACTGTCATCGATTCGGCTCTATCAACTAAGCACCGCCCCAGAGGCAACACCATGGCCACAAGTACGACTCCCTCTCCCGCAACAAAGAAGATCATTCCCGGCGGCAGCTTTCTTATCTCCGATGCAACTCCCGCCGACTGCTTTTTCCCCGAGGACTTCTCCGACGAGCACAAGCAGATTGCGCAGACGACGGCGGAGTTTGCCCTGAACGAGGTCGTGCCGGTCAGCGACGCGATTGAGGCAAAGGACTTCTCCGTCACGCGGCGGCTGATGAAAGAGGCGGGCGACCTGGGGCTGCTCTCCGTCGATATTCCCGAGGAGTATGGCGGCCTGGAGATGGACAAGGTGTGCTCGGCGATTGTGGCCGAGGAGATCGCCAAGCAAGGCAGCTTCTGCGTCGCGTTCACCGCACATACCGGCATCGGCACGCTGCCCATCGTCTGGTACGGCACGCCGGAGCAGAAGGCGAAGTACCTGCCCAAACTAGGGTCGGGCGAGTGGGTGGGCGCCTACGCGCTGTCGGAGTCCACCTCCGGGTCCGACGCGCTGCATGCGCGGACACGGGCGGTCCTCTCCGCCGACGGCGCCACCTACACGCTGAACGGCGAGAAGATGTGGATCACCAACGGCGGCATTGCCGACCTGTACACGGTCTTTGCCAGGTGCGCGGTGCCAGGCTCCGGCAAGAACGGCGGCCCGGACGAGGAGAAGCTGACGGCGTTCCTGATCGAACGCGGCACTCCGGGATTCAGTTCCGGGCACGAGGAACATAAGCTGGGCATCCGCGGATCATCCACCACGCCGCTCATCCTGAGCGACTGCAAGATTCCTTCGGCGAACCTTTTGGGCGAGGTAGGCAAGGGCCACCACATCGCGTTCAACGTGCTGAACGTAGGCCGCTACAAGCTGGGGCTGACGGTGCTGGGCGCGGCCAAGGTGGCGCTGGGACAGGGCATCCGCTACGCCAAGGAGCGCAAGGCCTTCGGCAAGGCAATCTGCGAGTTCGGGCTGATCCAGGAGAAGCTTGCGGACAGCGCAGCGCGCATCTTTGCCGGCGATGCGCTGTGCTACCGCACCGTGGGCCTGATCGATGCCGCACTGGCCACGGTGGCCAAGAGCGACACCAAAGAGATTCAGAAGCGCATCGAGGACTATGCGGTCGAGTGCTCCATTGTGAAGGTGTGGGCCAGCGAGATGTACGACCGCGTGGCCGACCACGTGGTGCAGATCTACGCCGGCTACGGCTACGTGGAGGAGTATCCGGCGGAGCGGCACTATCGCGACTCCCGCATCAACCGCATCTTCGAGGGCACCAACGAGATCAACCGGCTCATCATCAGCGGCTGGATGCTGAAGGCCGCGATGCAGGGCAAACTGGCGCTGATGCCGGCGATCCAGACGCTGATGGACGAGGTAATGGCAGGGCCGGTGGCGAAGGAGGAGCGCGAAGGCCCGCTGGCCGCGGAACGCGACCTGCTGGCGAGCGCGAAGAAGCTGACGCTGTTTGCCGCGGGTGCGGCGACCCAGCGCTTCAACCTGAAGCTGGCCGACGAGCAGGAGGTCATGGCGGCACTGGCGGACATGATCGCCGAAGTGTTCACCCTGGAGAGCACCGTGCTCCGGGCGGAGAAGATGTCTGCGCAGTCGCCGATTGCGGTCACACTGGCGCAGTTGTACGCGGCGCGTTCCATGGACACGGTGGAGCTGGCCGCGCGCAAGGTGATTGCAGCAGCGGCGGAGGGCGATACACTCCGCACGCAGATGGCAATTGTGCGCCGGCTGGCGAAGCACGAGCCCACAAACACGATTCTGCTGGGCCGCAAGGTTGCCGCGTATATGGTGAAAGCGGGAAAGTACGCGATCTAACTCCGACCGCGACCTTTTCCACTCCTAATGGTCTAAGCTTGTAAGCCGAGCGGGGAAAAAAGTCGTCCGAGAGATCGAGCGAATCTTCCTGCGACCGGTCGCGTTGCACGTTATGGACGCAAATTGCGCAGCATTTCACTGAAACAAAAGGATTTCCCCATGCGTGGCACCTCCCTTCCCCGGCTTCTTGTCGCATCTGCCTTGTATGTTGCCGTCGTCGCTCTCGTGGGCGTTCCATCCGCCTCTGCGGCCGTCCAGAACCGCATACCGACCGCCATCTCCAACGCAAACCCGATGGCGATTCCCAATTCGGTGCATCCCAAGGTGGCGCTGGCGACCGACCTGGGGCCCGCGGCGCCGGACACAAAATTGGTGGGCATGTCGATCCGCTTCAGCATGACGGACGCCCAGTCGGCCGCGCTGGACCAGTTGCTGGTGGACCTGCAGAATCCGTCCTCGCCGCGCTACCACCAGTGGCTCACGCCGGCGGAGTTTGGGGCGCAGTTCGGCGTCAGCAGCGCGGACATCGCCAAGGTGACAGCGTGGCTCACCAGCCAGGGATTCACGGTCACCGGCGTGGCCCAGGGTGCCACCTTTATCACCTTCGACGGCACAGCGGCGCAGGCGGAGGCAGCGTTCTCCACCAGCATCCACACCCTGTCGCTGAACGGCGAGACCCACTTTGCCAATGTGACCAGTGCCTCCGTACCCGGCGTGCTGGCCAGCGTGGTGGGCGGCATTACCGGGCTGCACAACTTCCGGCTCACCCCTCGACTGAACGCCCTCAGCCCGCGGTTTACGTCCTCTCTCTCGGGCAACCACTACGTCTCGCCCGGTGACATCTACACCATCTACCAGATGAAGCCGCTGCTGGCCACGTACAACGGTGCGGGCATCGGCGCCTACACCGGCTGCCACATCATCGCTCCTGCAACCCAATGCGCAGACATTGCCGTGACCGGACAGGTGGACATCTTCCCGGCGGACATTGTTGCGTTCCGGACCGCGTCCAGCCTCAACACGGCGATTCTGCCCACAACGGTGCATGAGGGCGGCGACCCTGGCAACGCGCTAGGCTGTTCGCCGGCGACGTCGAATAACTGCGGCACGCCAAACCAGCTGGATCTATCCGAATCTTCGCTGGACCTGGAGTGGTCGGGGGCCATGGCGCCAGCGGCGAATATTCTCTTCGTCAATGGTCCCGACGTGATCTTCAACGCAATGACGCAGGCGATCGACCAGAACATGGCGCCGATTGTGACCACAAGCTATGGCGCCTGCGAAGCCGCGTGGGGCACAACCGACCTGACCCTCTTCAACCAGCTCTTCGCGCAGGCCAACACGCAGGGCCAAACTGTGATTGCGTCCGCAGGCGACGCCGGCTCCACCGATTGCGACACCTCAACCGCCACCCAGGGCCTGGCCGTCGATTTTCCAGCCAGCTCGCCCTACGTCACCAGCATGGGCGGGACGCAGTTCTACAACGATGCTTCGGCCAGCGGTTCCGGAACCACCTGGGCTGCCACCCAATACTGGGCTGGAACCTCCGGTACCGACGTGATTAGTTCCGCGCTCTCCTACATCCCGGAAACTATCTGGAACGACTATAACGATTACGGGACAGGCTTCTCCGCGGCCTTCGGAGGAGGCGGCGGAGGCGCCAGCGGCTTCTTCCCCAAACCCGCATGGCAACTGGGAACAGGGGTTCCGGCGGATGCTGCCCGCGATGTCCCCGATCTCGCGCTCAATGCCTCCGACGAGCACGATTCCCTGCTCTTTTGCTACAACGTGGCGCTCAATGACTCCTGCACCAGCGCCAACGGATTTAGAATCGGCACCGGCCAGTATGCGACGGACCTGAACACGGCCGGGGGCACGTCTTTCGATTCGCAGATCTTCGGTGGCATGCTTGCCCTGGTCGAACAAGAGATCGGGTCGAAACTTGGCAACATCAACCCAACCATCTACGCGCTGGCCAACAGCTCCGCCTATTACACAGCAGGGCAAACCATCACGACCCTGCCCACCGTGGTCTTCAACGACGTAACCGCAGGGAACAACGCCATGCCCTGCACGGCGGGTACGGCGAATTGCCTGACCGGTGGGTCGATCGGGTACAGCGCAGGCACAGGCTACGATCAAGCGTCCGGCTGGGGCAGTGTGAACCTCTACAACATGGCGCATGCGCTGGCAACCGGCAAGGTGACGCCTCTTGGCAGCGGATCGAACGGGACCGCGGTACCGACCGTTACTCTCACACCCTCGCCCACATCGGTCGTGGCTGGGGCCACGGTAACACTCACCGCTACGGTCACGGGCTCCAGCGGAACTCCGACCGGCACAGTGCAGTTTTTGGTCAATGGCGCCACCGTCGGCAGTCCGGTCGCGCTCAACGGGTCCGGCGTCGCCACCTATACCTACACCACAAGCTGCGCCAATCTGGCGATGCTGGAGCTGCCTCAGTTGACCACGCCGGCCAGCGGGATAGAGTCCGCCAGCGCCAACTCCCACGGACGGCGCCGTTCCTGGCTCGGCGCTGGCTCGGGCGCGTCCATCGCCTTCCTGGTTTTGCTCTCGTTGCCGCGCCGCCGCCGTCTCAACGGCTTGCTGCTGGTGGCGTTGTGTGTTGCCATCGTCGGCGGAGCCAGCGGGTGCGGCTCAAGCCAGTCCGGCCCCCCTGCTTCCACCACCAGCACCGGACCGACCCCCGGCACTCTGGTTCTGGCGGCTTCCTACTCGGGAAACCCCACCTATGCAGGTTCGATCGCTTCCGGGATCTCAGCTGCGGGGTTCGTCACCGTCACGTCGGTCGCTACGCCGATTGAGGTTGTCGTGACCGTGGGCACCTGCACCGCGATCTAGCCTAGATGTCCTGGTCGAGCATGCGTCTATGCTGGTGCGGCTCTGCTCCCTCGGCCAGCGACAGCGCCATCAGGTGTTCCTGCGCGTTGAAGGCAGTGCCGCTGCGGGGTGCGCGGATGTAGCGGCCATCGGACTGCAGCAGCCGCGCTTTGGTGTTGTCGGCCAGGTATGCAGCCAGTATCTCGTCGCGCAGGCGAGAGGCGAGCACTGGGTCGGCTACCGGGAAGACTACTTCGCAACGCTCGAACAGGTTGCGCGCCATCCAGTCCGCGCTGCCGCAAAAGAGCTCCGGCTTGCCGCCGTTGGCGAAGCTGAAGATACGGCTGTGTTCCAGAAAGCGGCCCACGATGGAGCGCACGCGGATGCGCTCGCTCACGCCCTTCACACCCGGCCGCAGCGCGCACATGCCGCGGATAATCAGGTCGATCTCCACGCCCGCATTGGACGCCGCGTACAGCGCCTCCATGGTAGGACGGTCGAGCAGCGCATTCATCTTGGCCACGATGACCGCCGGCCGACCGGCCTTCGCGTGCTCCGTCTCGCGTGCAATCAGCTTCAGGATCGCCGGCGCCAGGGTCAGCGGCGCCACCAGCAGCGGGCTGTAGTCCTCGGAGTCGGCCTTGGCGGTCAGGTAGCGGAACACGGTCTGCACGGCAGAGGTAATCTCCGGGCGTGCGGTCAGCAGGCTGATATCGGTATAGAAACGGGCGGTGACCGAGTTGTAGTTGCCGGTGCCCAGGTGGGCGTAGCGCCGCACCACGCCGTCGGGGTCGCGGCGCACCATCAGCGCCAGCTTACAGTGCGTCTTCAGGCCCAGGATGCCGTGGAAGACCCCCACCCCGGCGTCCTGCATCTCGCGCGCCCAGCGGATGTTGGAGGCCTCGTCAAAGCGCGCCATCAGCTCCACGACAACGGTCACTTCCTTGGTCTGCGCGGCCTCGGTCAGCGCGGTAAACAGCGGCGACGCCTCGCTGGTGCGATACAGCGTCTGCTCCATGGAGACCACATTCGGGTCCGCAACCGCCGACTCCACAAAGTCCTCCACCGTCGAGTAGGAGTCGTACGGGTGATGCAGCAGAATGTCCTTGGCGCGCAGCTCGTCGAACAGGTTGGCGGACTTGGATGATAGGTGGTAGCGCCGCCCGTGGAAGCCGGCAAACTTGAGATCCGGCTGCGTCACGCTGCCGTACAGGTTCATCAGGCGCAGCAGGTTCACCGGACCCTTGGTGCGGAACACCTGCACCGGCTCCAGTTCGAAGTTGATGCGCAGCCGCTCGACAATCTCCGTGTCCGCGCTGGCCTCAATCTCCATACGCACCGCATCGCCCTTGCGCCGGTTGTGCAACTCGGAGCGGACGCTCTCCAGCACACTGCGCGACTCTTCCTCTTCCAGATACAGGTTGCTGTTACGCGTCACGCGGAAGGGCGCGCGGCCCAGCACCTCGTACCCGCGGAACATGCGTCCCATCTGCGATTCAATAATCTTGTGCAGCATGATGAAGTCGTAGCGGCCCTCCGCACTGGGCAGTTGGACCAGGCGCGGAAGCGCGCGCGGCACGGTCACCACCCCGAGCGCCGGTACCGGCCTGGGCGATGACTTGGCGCCGCGCTTGCTCCGCAGCAGCAGCGCGATACACAGCGCCTTGTTCAGCACCCGCGGAAACGGATGCGACGGGTCGATCGTCACCGGCGTCAGCAGCGGATCCACTTGAGTCTCGTAGAAGTCCAGCGCAAAGGCACGCGCGCGGTCGTCCAGGTCGCGCCATGCCAGCAGCCGGATGTTGGCGCTGCGCAGCGCCGGCAGCAGTTGGTCGTTCCAGCAGGCATACTGAGCTTCCACAAACTCGTGCATCACCACATTCAGCCGGTCAAGACGCTGCTGCGGGGTCAGGCCGCCGTCATCGGCGCGCTGCGGCTGGTTCGATGCATCCTCAATGTGCTGCAGCAGG
>Ga0302283_1001708_pt1 | contig 18205 bp, 17 predicted proteins | sample III_Fen_E1_4_FD_198770 | JGI IMG/M metagenome (GOLD analysis project Ga0302283, IMG submission 198770) | Peat permafrost microbial communities from Stordalen Mire near Abisko, Sweden - III_Fen_E1_4 | ecosystem: Environmental > Terrestrial > Soil > Wetlands > Permafrost | place: Sweden: Abisko... | reverse complement strand
CGTCCAGCCCCCGCTCCGGCGTGGTCTCGGGCGCCGGCGTCGGAGCGGCACCTCACGCTCGAATTTCGGCAGCGCGCCCGCCTGGCGTGCCGCCGCGCGTTCGCGCGCTTCGGGCGCGCCCGTGAATCCCATTCTCATCCGGCAGGGCCCGCAGACGCGGGCCTCATGGGGACTTCCATGCTTTCTCATCGACCCATCGGGCTTCTTCGCAACATCGGAATCATCGCGCACATCGACGCCGGCAAGACCACCTGCGCGGAGCGGATCCTGCTTTATGCCGGCAAGATCCGCTCGGCCGGCGAGGTCCACCACGGCGACACCGAGCTCGACTACCTGCCTCAGGAGCGGGAGATGGGGATCACCATCACCGCGGCGGCGACCACGGTCTCGTGGACCCGGGCGGGCGTCGAGCACGGCATCAGCCTCATCGACACGCCCGGACACGTCGACTTCACCATCGAGGTCGAGCGCTCGCTCCGCGTGCTCGACGGCGCCGTCGCGGTGTTCGACGCGGGCAACGGGGTGGAGCCGCAGTCGGAGACGGTGTGGCGGCAGGCCGACCGCCACGGCGTGCCGCGCCTCGCCTTCGTCAACAAGATGGACAAGGTCGGAGCCTCGTTCGAAGGCTGCGTGGCCTCGATCCGATCACGGCTCTCGGCCAGCGCCATCCCGGTGCAGCTCCCTCTCGGGGAGGAGTCCGCCCATCGCGGCGTCATCGATCTCGTCGCCATGAAGGCGGTGGTGTTCGACGACGCCTCGAAGGGGGCGTCGTTCGAGATCGTGGACATCCCCCCGGAGCACCTCGCCGGCGCCCAGCGGGCCCGCGCCGAGCTGGTGGAGGTGTGCGCCGAGGTCGACGACGGGATCCTCGCCAGGTTCGTCGAGGGTCGGGCTCAGGAGGTCACCCCGGAGGCGATCCGGGCGGCCCTGCGCGTCGCCACGCTCTCGGGGCGCGCCGTCCCCGTGCTCTGCGGCTCCGCTCACAAGAACAAGGGTATCCAGATGCTGCTCGACGCCGTTTGCGACTATCTGCCCTCTCCCGCGGACGTTCCGCCCGCGCGCGGCCACGACCCGGCGACCGGGGGCGCAGTCGTGCGCCTGGCGGACGACGAGGCCCCGCTCTGCGCCCTCGCATTCAAGGTGATGACCCTCGATCGCGTGGGCCTGGTGACGCTGCTGCGCGTCTACTCGGGGCGCCTGCGGCCGGGCGCCGTGGTGCTCGACGCGACCACCGGGAGGAGCGAGCGCGTCGGTCGGCTCGTCTCGCTCCACGGGAACAAGGCCGTGGACGCGGAGGTCGCCGGGGCCGGGACCATCGCCGCGGCGATCGGGCTGCGCTACGTGCGCAGCGGCGACACCCTCACCGATCCCAGGAGCCCGATGGTGCTCGCCGGCCTGGTCATCCCCGAGCCGGTGCTCGATCTCTCGATCGAGCCGCGCACGACCGCCGATCAAGCGCGGCTCGGCGCGGCGCTGGGCCGGCTCGCGCTCGAGGATCCCTCGTTCCGCGTCGCCACCGACGACGAGACGGGGCAGACCCTGCTGCGCGGGATGGGCGAGCTCCACCTCACCATCCTCGTGGATCGACTGCGCCGCGAGCACCGCGTCGAGGTCGTGACCGGGAGGCCCAGCGTCAGCTACCGCGAGACGCTGGGCCGGCGCGCGGAGGCCGAGTACCGGCTCTGCAAGCAGACCGGCGGGCCGGGCCAGTTCGCGCACGTGGTCCTCGGGGTCGGCCCGGGCGCGGCGGGGAGCGGCCTGGTCTTCACCGACCGGGTCCGCGGCGGGGTCATCCCGCGCGAGTTCGTGCCGGCGGTGGAGCACGGCGTCCGCGGCGCGATGAGCCGCGGGGTCGCCTTCGGCTACCCGATGGTCGACGTGGAGGTCGAGCTGCTCGACGGCAGCGCGCACCCCGTCGACTCGCGGGCGGCGGCGTTCGAGGTGGCCGCCTCGATGGCCTTCAAGCTGGCCGCCCAGGCGGCGGAGGCGCACCTGCTCGAGCCCATCATGGAGGTCGAGGTGACGGTGCCCGCCGAGTTCCTCGGCGAGGTGCTCGGCGACGTGCACGCCCGTCGCGGGGAGGTGAAAGGCGTGGCCGAGCGCGGCGGCGCCAGGGTCGTCACCGCCCTCGTGCCTCTGCGCGTCCTCTTCGGTCACGTCGGCGATCTGCGCGGCAAGACGCAGGGGCGGGCCTCGGCGACGATGCGTCTCTCCGGGTACGCGAGGGTCCCCGCGGCCATCGCGCAGGCCCTCGACGGGGGCGCGCGCGCGGCCCCGGCCGCGTAGCGTCAGGACCGCGATCGTGAGCGCGCGGGCGACCGCCGGTGCGGCCGGGCGGTCGCGCTCACGATCCGACTGTCAACCTGGCACTCCCCCTCCGCGGGCGCGCGCCAAAATGCCGAGGAATAAAGCGACCCCCGCGCTTTCGCCGGGAAAGCGCGGGGTCCCGCGGTGGCGCGCGCCTTGCTCTGGCCCTCTGCATGGCGCAGAGGAACAGCGAGACCGGGAGCAACGCCCGAGGGAAGCAGACCGTGCTGGTGGTCGGCGGCAACGGCGGCCTCTCCGATCGCTACCGCGAGGTGGCGGCCGAGCACGGCTGGGATCTCATTCACTACGAGAAGAAGGTGCCGCAGGGCGCCCGCCACGGCATCGCCCACGTCGCGCTCGTGGTGGTGATGGCGGGGATGGTCTCGCACACGCTCCGCGATCAGGTGAAGAGCCTCGCCGCGGCGGACGCGCCGGTGGTCTACCTCCGGACCGCGTCGATGTCCGCGCTCCGCTCGGCCGTGGCGCAGCGCGCGGCGTGACGGGCTCGCCCGCGAGAGTCCCGCTCAGGCGGGCCCCTCGTTGTTGTCGCACGCGGCGCGATCGCCGAGCCGGAGGAGCGCCGAGCCCTTCAGCGCCGACGCGATGTCGCGACCCCTTCGAGGCGCGCGCCCGGCGCCATCCGGCGCGGGCAGGAGCCGGTCGGCGAGCTCCGCCACGAGGAGCACCAGCCGCGGCGCGAGGCCGTGCGCCAGCGACGCCAGCGCGGCGGGCCAGCCCACGTGGACGAGGCGCTCCCGGTCCTCGATGGCGCGAACGACGCGACGCGCAGCCCGGCGGGCGCTCACCGTCACCAGCGGGAGCGACGCCGAGACGCTGAACCACGAGAGCTCCCGCTCCGCCTGTCCGCCGAACTCGGCGTTGTAGTACGACCCGGTCCGCATCAAGCCCGGGACGACGGTGACCACGCGCACGCCCTCCTTGCGCAGCTCGACCTCGAGCCCCTCCGAGAAGCCCATCAGCGCGAACTTCGAGGCGCTGTAACCGAGGAGGTGCGGCACCGCCACGCGGCCCCCCACCGAGACCACGTTGACGATGATGCCCTCGCCCTCGGCGCGGAGGTGCGGAAGCGACGCGAACGTGGCATGGACGGCGCTCCAGAAGTTGGAGCGGAGGGCCTCGTCGATGCCCTCGAGGGTCACCGTCGCCGCGGGCTCGACGTGGATGACGCCGGCGTTGTTGACCAGCACGTCGAGCCGGCCCCACTCCGCCGCCACGCGCTCGACGAAGGCCGCCGCCTGACCGCGGTCGCCCAGATCGCAAGGGCGCGCGAGGACGTCGACGCCGAGGGCGCGCAGGCGCCGCTCCGCCGCCTCCAGCGCGCCCCGATCCCGGCCGCAGATGGCGACCCGCGCCCCACGCCGGCCGAGCTCCTCGGCGATGCAGAGACCGAGGCCGCGCGATCCGCCCGTGACGATGACGACACGTCCGGCGAGATCGAGGCGCCGCGTACGACGCACCACCGAGCGAACGAGCGCGGCAATCGAAATGCCGACGGCGGCGACCGCGAGGGAACGAACAGCAGGGTGTGAACGGTGTGCCATGGAGAAGCGGAGGGCGGCAGCGTGCGTGCCAGCCACGCGGCAGGGCGACGACGGGCCGCGAGACCGCGCTGCCGTCCCCATGGTCTCCGCCTGCGTCGCTGACCGGGATCAGCCGCTCCTCCCGCCGAACCGCGCCGAGGAGGGCGTCCAGTCCACGACGGTATGCCGGAGAGCCACGGTCTGGACTAGAGTGATCGTCCGCGGATCGACCCCGGCTCAGGGCCCCCCATGATCACTCCCCGCCTCCTCCTCGCCGCCGCTGCGATCGCCGCCTTCGTCGGCTGCTACCACGGCACCAGCAACGTCCCCCACGAGGCCACCGGCACCGGCGGAGCGGGCGGGGGCAGCACCGTCACGGGGCTCGGCGGCGCGACCACGTCGACGAGCGGCCCAGCGAGCAGCACGGGGGGCACCGACGCAGGCAAGGGCGGTTCGACCGGCACCGGTGGCGCCAGCGCGTGTGCGACGGCGCTGCTCTGCGACGACTTCGAGAGCTACGCGCTCGGCGCGGCCCCCGGCGGCAAGTGGGGCAACAACCAGAGCGGCGGCACCGTGGCCGTCGATGGCACCCACGTCCACAGTGGCGCCAAGGCGGTCAAGATGAGCGCCGCCACGGCCACGGGCTATCGCTCGGTGATGCTCACGCTCAAGAGCATGAGCGTGCTCCCCGTGACCGGCGGCGTCGTCTACGGGCGCATGTGGTTCTGGCTCGACTCGGCCCCGACCACCAGCGTCCACTGGACCTTCGTCGACGGGAGCGGCCCCGTCCCCGGCCAGAGCTACAGCGCCGTCTACCGCTACGGCGGCCAGACGCCGCTCACGTCGGGCACCACCTTCCTGGGCAGCCAGCTCATGGCCAACTACGACACGCCCGACAGCTACAACACGCCCGCCGTCGGCCCCAGCAGCGACTGCTGGCTGCACGCCAACACCGAGGTCGTCCCCGTCACCACCTGGACCTGCGCCGAGTGGATGTTCGACACCACGCACAACACCATGCGCTTCTGGCAGAGCGGCACCGAGCTCACCGACCTCGCCATGACCGGCACCGGCCAGGGCTGCGTCCACCAGCCCGCCACCTTCGAGTGGCTGGCGCCGACCGTGGAGGAGATCGACGTCGGCTGGGAGTCGTACCAGGCCGACGGCGCGCGCAACATGTGGATCGACGACGTGGGCATCGGCACCCAGCGCCTCGGCTGCGCCCCCTGAGGTTCCGGGCATCCGTCTGACGCGGGGTACCGGGGGCCTCGGCGCCCCCGTACGCCCCACGCAAACCCGTCTGACCGGGGGGTATGGGGGGTCTCGGCCCCCCCCATCGTTACACCAAACCGCTAAGCGGCCCCGTGCAGTACGCCGGGTCGCCGAACGTCGTCAGGTTGGAGCCCATGACGTTGGCGAGCGACACGAGCAGGTTGTTGTGCGGGTCGCCGTTGAAGGTCAGCATGCGGCCCCCGGTGATCTTGCCGCCGCAGCTCCCGGCAAGCAGGTAGCGCATGTCGTTGTGGGAGTGGACGTTGCCGACGGCGAGCTCGTTGCACCAGAGGATGACCGTGTTGTCGAAGAGCGTCCCGCTGCCCTCCTGGATCGACTTCATCTGCGAGATGAGGGTGGCGAGCTGGGTCGCGTAGAAGTTGTTGATGGCGATGATCTGGTTCTGCGAGGCGGTGTCGGTGTTGTCGGCGTGCGACAGGGTGTGGTGCCCCGTCTGGATTGGACTGCCGCCGGGGGAGAGCCAGCTCATCACCACGTTGCCGACGCTCCGGGTCCACTGGAGGCTGGCGACGCGGGTGATGTCGCACGTCAGGGTCATCACCAGCATCTGCATCTGGAGTGCGCCGATGGCCTGGAAGACGGAGGCATCCTCGGGGTTGGCGTAGGCCATGGGGGCCGTCGGCTGCTGGCACTGCCCGCCGACGGCGACCACCGTGTCGAGGCCCTTGTTGATGTCGTTGATCGACGAGATGTGCTGATCGAGCTTCATCCAGTCGGCCGCGCTGACGACGCCATGCAGCTTCTGGGCGTCGGCCATGATGGCGCCGAGCACCGCGTGACGCTGGGCGATGAGCAGCTTCTGCCCGTCCGGATCGGCGTTGAGGTCGGCGAAGAGCGCCTTGTAGGCGAGGGTCGGGTCCTCGGTCGGCGGCTTGGGGTTGCCGGCGCTGGAGTAGACCATGCACCCCCAGTCGTCGGCGCCGCCATTGCTGACGCCGAACTCCATGGAGGAGAGCTTGGTCATGGTGCCGACGCTCTGAGCCGTCCGGGCGATGACCTGATCGATGGACGGCCCACTGGCCCAGCCGGCGGCGGCGCAGGTGGTGCAGCCGCCCTGGGTGCTCCCGGGCAGCAGCTTGACGCCGGTGAGCATGGTGCCCATGCCGCGCTGGTGATCGTCGCCCGGGCCGGTCGGGTCCATGGCGGCCTTGTTGTCGAGGCCCTTGATGATGACGATGTCGCTCTGGTGCGGCGCGAGCGGCTGGGTGATGGTCCCGAGCGTGAAGTTGCTCGAGGTGCCGGTCGCCCAGGGCTCGGGCAGGCCCGCCGAGGCATCCGGATAGCTGCCGTCGGGGGTGAAGAAGACGACGAAGCGCTGGGGAGAGGTGCCGGCGTGGGCACGGTGGTCCTCCATGGCCTCGAGGAGGGGCAAGCCGATGGCGGCGCCGGCGAGGCCGCGAAGCAGCGCCCTCCGGTCGATCTTGGCGCGGCCCGGGACGTTCCAGGATGAACGATGGTTCGACATTTCGCGCGTCCTTCTCACATCCCCGGAACGACGGTGTTCCGGTAGAGGAACGCGTCGGTCTGGCTGAGCGCGATGAGCAGCGCCTGGATGTCGTAGTTGGCGGCGGCGAACGCCGCCTGGAGCTGGACCGTGGAGCAGGCATCCGCGCTGGCCGCCGGGCGCCCCTGGGCGTAGGTGAACCACTGCGCGACGACGCAGGCGCGCACCTCGTTGCTGGTCGCGAGCCGCTTGGCCAGGGCCACCCCCCCGACGAAGGTGCCGTTGGCGTCCTTGCTGCCCGTGATGTCGCCGCTGGCGTCGACGGGCAGGCCCTGGTCGGTGCTGCGCCAGAGGCCGAGCGGATCGTAGCTCTCGAGCCCGAAGCCGATGGGATCCATCAGGTTGTGGCACTTCGCGCAGTAAGGGTCGGTCGAGTGCTCGGAGTATTGCTGGCGGGTGGTGGCGCCGGGCGTCACCGGGGGGGGCGCGATGACGATGCCAGGGGGAGGCGGCTGGACCGGCTCGCAGAGGAGCTGCTCGCGGATGAACTTCCCGCGCAGCGTCGGCGAGGTCTCGTTGGAGTGGGCGGTCAGCGCGAGGACGCTCGGTTGCGTGACCAGCCCGGCGCGCTGCGTCGGGTCCAGGTCGACGTGGACGAAGGCGCTCCCGGTCGGCCCGCCCGAGATCCCATAGAAAGCCGCCACGCTGGCGTTCATCATGGTGTACGGCGCGCTGAGCAGCGTGCCGAGATCGCCGTGCTGGTCGATGACGACGTCGGTGACGAAGGCCAGGGTCTCGGCCTTCCACGTGGCCTCGAGCGAGGGGGTGTAGCTGGGGTAGAGGGTCGTGTCCTTGCTCGCCGTGGCCAGTTGATCGAGCTGGAGCCACTGGTCGTGGAAGTTCTGGATCACGTCCCGCGCCTTGGGGTCCTTGAGCATGCGCTGCGCTTGCGCGGACACCAGCGCCGGGGTGCCCAGCGCGTCGGCGTCGGCGGCGGCCATCAGCGTGGCGTCGGGCATCGAGCCCCAGAGCAGGAACGAGAGGCGCGAGGCCACCTCGTAGGGGTCGAGCTTGCTCACGCCGGGCGCGCTCGGGTCGGGCAAGCCGATCTCGAGGCGGTACAGGAAGCGCGGCGACTCGAGGGCGGTCTGGATGACGAGCTGGATCGCGGTGGGAAAGTCCCACTGGGCGAGGGCATACGTGAAGACGCCGGTGAGCAGGGCCGTGCTGTCGGCGTCGAGCGGGCGACGGAAGGCCCGCTTGCCGAAGCTCTGGATGAACTGCGCCCCGCACGCCGCGGCGCCGATCGCCGTCGGGTCGCAGCCGACGAGGGTGTCGAGGTTCGTCGCGGCGGTGGCCGCCAGCGCCTCGGCCGCGGTCATGTAGCTCTGGACGAGCAGGTCGGTCACGACCAGCGTCGCCGCCTGGTTGTTGAAGCCGTTCGCGACTTCGTCAGGCGGGAACGAGCTGGCCGGCTGGGTCGTGTCGCCGAGCAAATCGCGGACTGTGTTGTTGTACTCGAACTGGGTCATCCGCCGGACCGGCGCGTCCCCGGGAGAGATGGTGGTCCCGTTGCACACCAGGGGCTGCACCCCTGGCGTGCCGATGGGATCGCCGATCTCGCCCACGCACGCCGCACCGGCGCTGACGACCACGATCGCCGGAAGCCCGAACCACCTTCGCCACGTGTTCGCGTTCATGCGCTCACCCGCGGCCAGCTTACAGGGAGGATCGGGTGAGAAGGAACCCCAGCCGTGCCTGGACTCCACGATTTCCGGGAGGCAGCCGGGCGTGTCCAGTGGGGCTGGAGTCCGTGGGCCCTCCAGGCTCAGGCCCGATCTCCGGCGCCCAGCTCGCGGAAGATTTGCAGGAGGGTGTCGCAGCAGAAGCTCTCGACCACGCTGCCCTTGCCGTCGACGTCGAACCGCGGCCGCTCGCCATGCACAGGGCACACGACGTTGGCGTGCTTCGACTGGAGATCGCGGAGGATCTGGTCGTCCACGTCGGTGATCTCGCGCGGGGGCTGCTCTTCTTGGCTCATGGGCGGCACCTTAGCAGCCCGTTGATCGTCCCCTGGCCAGGATCGACCGGGGGTGCGAGGGTCCAGCGGCACCCGCGGCGTGCTCGATGGCGCGGCGTCCCGAGAGCTCCCGCCGTTCGAGGGAGGTCACTCCCCCACGGACCTGCATTACGCCTGCGGGGCCAGGACGAGACCGAGTGACCGAGGCGCCGCTCAGCCAATCCACCCTTGCACGATGGCGAGCAGGGTCGCGCTCGCCATGAAGAGCCACAGCCCGACGGCCTGCAGCAGCGGGCGCACGCCGAGCCTTCGCAGGGCCGGGCGGGTCAGGCCGAGGCCGATGAGAAAGAGCGTGGTGGCGAGGAGCCGGTGCGCGCCGAACGAGACCGCGTGACCGGCTCCGCGCAGCGCGGGCACCAGCGTGACGAGCGCTGCGACCGCGAGGAAGCCGGCGATGAACCAGGGGCGCCTGGGCTTCGCGGTCGGCGCGGCGGCGAGCTCGGTGGCTGCCGCGCGGGCCCGGACGAGCGCGATCGCGAAGGTCACCGGCACGATCCAGAGCGCGCGGGCGAGCTTGGCGGCCGTGGCGACCTCGAGGGCGCGCTCGCCGTACTGCGCGGCGGCGCCGACGACGGAGCTGGTGTCGTGGATCGCCAGGGCGCACCAGAGGCCGAAGGCGTCCTGCGGGAGGCCGAGGTGGTGCCCCACGGCCGGGAACACGAAGAGGGCGGTGGCGTTGAGCAGGAACACCGTGACCAGCGCCATCGAGGTGTCGTGGTCCTTGGCACCGATCGCCGGCGCCACGGCGGCGATGGCGCTCCCGCCGCAGATGGCAGTGCCCACCGTGATCAGGAGCGAGGTGTCCCGGCGGACGCCCAGGGCGCGGCCGAGGAAGGTGCCGAGCGTGAGCGCCGCGCCGATGCCGAGGGCGGTGTACCCGAGCCCGTGGGCGCCGACGCGGCCGACCACGGCGAGGTCCATCCCGGCGCCGAGGCCGACCACCGACCAGGCGAGGAGCGAGTGGGCGACGGCGCGGGTCCTCGCGGGGAACGGGTTGCCGAGGGTCAACGCGAGGCCGACTCCCGCCACCAGCGCGAGCCCCCCGGACACCGCGGGGATCAGCGTGAGGAGGGCCGCGGCGGGGACGACGAGGCGCGCCAGAGCGTGGTGGTCCGGCGCGGGGGCGAGCGAGGTCGCGGTGGTCATGCGGAGAGCCTGGGCTCGGCCGCCCGCCGCCGGGAGACGCATGTTCCGATGTCCCATCAGCTATCCTGATGGGATGGCCAACCCCCCGGCGGGCGCGTCGATCGACCCTGGGCTGCTCGAAACCTTCCTGGTCGTGCTCGGAGCCGGCCGCATCTCGGCGGCGGCGAAGGTGCTGCACCTCTCGCAGCCGGCCGTGACGGCGCAGATCCGCAAGCTCGAGGACGCGCTCGGCGCCGCGCTGTTCACGCGCTCGGTGAGCGGCGTCGTGCCGACGGCCCGAGGCGCGCGCCTCGCCGACTACGCGCGCTCGATCCAGCGCCTCCTCGAGGAGGCCGTCGCCGAGGTCGGCGGACGCGCCGAGGCCGGCGGCGAGCTCCTGGTCGCGGCGAGCACCACCGTCGCGGCGCACGTGCTGCCGCCGCTCCTCGCGCAGTTCCGGCACGTCCACCGCGACGTCTCCCTGCGGGTCCGGGTAGGCAACACCGACGAGGTGCTCGATCAGGTGCGCACCGGGCAGGCCCCGCTCGGGATCGTGGAAGGGCACGCGCGCGTCGCCGGAGTGCACCTCGAGCCGTTCCTCGACGACGAGATCGTGGCCGTGGTCGGGCGGGACGCGAGCTTCCCCATCCGCGCCGCCCGCGATCTCGCCGAGGTGCCGATCCTGTGGCGGGAGGCCGGGTCGGGGACGCGCTCGGTGGTCGAGCGTGCGCTCGCCCGGGCCGGCGCCCGGAAGCGCTCGACGGCGCGCGACGTGGAGCTCGGCAGCACCGAGGCGATCCTCTCGGGGGCGATGGCCGGGCTGGGGGTCGCGTTCGTGTCGCGCTGGTCGATCCGCGCGCACCTGGCGGCCGGGCTGGTGCGGGTGGTGAACCTCGACTTCACCGTGCGGCGGACCTTCCGCTGGGCCCTCCCGGCGGGAGGGCTACAGGGGACGGCGGCGCGCTTTCATTCCTTCGCGCAGCGATCACCGCCCGCGCCGGTTTGAGGGGTGGTCGCTTTGGCCTGACCGCCGCCGCTCTCCCAGCCCTGCTTCACCGCGGCGTGAACGCGGTCCCAGGCGCACGCCGCCTCGTGGCCGGTCTCCTTCCAGTCGGCCTTGAGCGTGTCCTCGAGGGCGCCGCCCCACATCTGGAGCTTGGTGTAGAACTGGCGCGCCCCGTAGCCGAAAGCGAGCGCGGCCTCGTCGGCGGAGTTTCCGACCTCGCCCCCGTCGGCGAGCTCCCGCCAGTCCCGGACCGTGTCGGCCCTCACCTTGCTCCACGAGGTCTGGAGGCCATCGGTCCACCATGCCGGCGTGTGCGACTGCGCGCAGAAGGCGCCGGGCTTCGAGCCATCGTTGCTGTCTTTGGTGCTCATGTCGGGGATCCTCGGGGTGGGGGACGCGGACGACCACCCGGAGCAGGCACCGTGCCACGAGCGGCGTGGTGGAGGAGCGCCGCACCCCTTCCGCGCGTACGCGCAACGCCGCCACACTGTGGCGCCCGCGCGCGCCGCGTCTCCCGCGCAGCCTCACCCCCGGCGCCCCGAGGAAGCGGCACGGTGAGTGCTGAGCACCGCCGCATGGAGCCACCGCGCGCGGACCCGCATTACGACGCCCTGATCCTCGGGGCCGGCTGGGGAGGCCTCGCCGCGGCGTCGTTGCTGGCGAAGGCCGGCCGCCGCGTCGCCGTGCTGGAAGCGCGGGATCGCGCCGGCGGCTGCGGACAGTCGTTCACCCGCGAGGGCTTCTCGTTCTGCGCCGAGATGCAGTACCTGATGGGCTGCGGCCCGGGCGGCGGGGTCCAGCGGTGGCTGCACGCGCTGGAGCTCGACGAGGTCGTCACGTTCAACGCCCTCGATCCCGACGGCTTCGACCGCATCGACCTGCCGGGGGGAAGCTTCCGCATCCCCAAGGATCCGCACCGGCTGGAGGCGGCGCTCGGCGAGGCCTTTCCTGCGGACCGCGCGGGGATCACAGAGCTCTTCGCGATCTTCTGGCGGATGCACGAGGAGCTCGCGGCGGACGGCATCGACCTCAAGAAGCTCGAGCGTCACCCCTTCAGCTACAAGGAGACGATGCTCTACGGCCCATGGCCGGCGGCGCGCGTGTTCGATCACCTGGAGCTGTCGCCGCGGGTGCGCGCGGTGATCGCGGGCCAGTGTGGTGACATCGCCTTGACGCCCGCGGAGGAGCCGCTCCTCTGCCTCCAGGCGCTGGTGTTCGGGTACGGCGAGTCGGCCCATTTCCCCAGGCGCGGGATGGGGTTCTTCGTTGACCGCGTCGTCGAGTACCTGAAGGCGCACCGGGGCACGATCCACTACCAGACCCCGGTGACCCGGATCGTGCGCGACGGCGATCGGATCTCCGGCGTCGAGACGCCGCGCGGCACCTTCACGGCCGATCTGGTCATCTCCAACATCGATCCCGCCCGCACGATGGGCATGATCGAGGGTGCGTCCGTGCCGCAGTACGAGCAGTCCCGCTCCTGCTTCACCCTCTTCCTCGGCCTCGACGTCGATCTCGCGACCCGCGGCTTCGGTCGCTTCAACGTCTGGAGCTACCCGGACGAGGACCTCGACGCCTCGATCGCGCGCACGACCGTGGGCCACCGCTACGACGACCCGTTCTTCTTCCTGGCGACGCCGTCGCTGTACGCCGACCCCGGCGTCCTCGCGCCTCCGGGCGGCACGACGGTGCAGATCAACGTCGTCAGCGACTTCGACGCGTTCGCCGCCGCCGCGCGGGAGGGCCGGCACGAGGCCGAGACCGCGCGCGTGGCCGACGAGATCCTGGCGGCCGTCGAGCGACGTTTGATCCCGGATCTGCGCCGGCACTGCGTCGTGAAGGAGGTGTGGAGCCCCGTGGACCTCGCGGCGCGCGTGGGGCTGGAGCGCGGCGGCATCTACGGTGCGCGGCTGGATTTCCACAACCGCGTCATGCACCGCGTCTCGCGGCGCACGCCGTTCGCGAACCTGTACCTGACCGGCGCCACCGCCGGGACCCCGGGGCTCCACGGCGTGGTCGCCGCGAGCACCCGGCTCGTCGAACGGCTGCTCGGTTAGCTCGTGGTCAGAACGTCTGCATCGCCATCTTCACCTGATCGACCACCTCGGTGACGCCGGGGGCGGCCCACGCGGCGCTCGCGGCGTCCTCGATCGACTGCCACGACGAGGCCTGCCCGGTGAGCGTGACCTTGCCGCCCGCCGCGGCGATGGTGATCGATTTCGCGTCCGAGGTCGCCTGCCGCTGCAGCGCCGCTTCGATCTTCTCCCGCACCTGGTCGGCGGAGGAGCCGGGCTTCAGGGTGATGTGGTCGTCGACGTGGACGACGCCGGTGAGGTGCCGCACGGCGCGCTCGGCGGCGTCTCGCTGGTAGTTCCAGGTGGCATGGCCCTCGAGGGTGACCTTGCCGTTCGCCACCTTCGCGGTGACGCCGTTCGGGACCCACACGTCCCACTCGAGCGCGGCGCGCACGGCGGCGGTCATGTCCTGATCGGTGCGCGTGTGGTGGGAGAGGAGCTTGACCGCGAGATCCTGGCGCAGGGTGCGGACGCCGCTGACGCGCTTGGCCGCGTCCTCGGCCGCCCAGCGCTCCGCGTAGGTGTCGACCTCGCCGAGGAGGGCGACCGCGCCCCCGTCGACGCTGACCCCGATCTGGGCCGAGTTGACCTTCGGGTCCCAGCGCAGCTCCTCCTCGATGTCGTGCTTCAATTGAAGGTCTGTCTTGCTCATGGTGTGCTCCTCCGTCGATGAACGTTCACCGGCCGCAGCGAGCACGATCGGTGCCGCGCTGCCGCCACGCTCCAGGCCGCGTGGGTCGGCGTCGAGACGCGACGCCTTCCCGCCATGACTGTGGCGCGCGTGCGCCCGGCGGCAGCGCCGTCGATCGAGGCGTCCCGTGCCGGCGTCATGGCCCACCTCGTGCAGTAGCGCGGTTCGCCTGCGGTCTCGACCGCGCGAGAGGAGCCACGGATGACGACACGGAAGAGATCGAACGCCGGTTATGTGATCCGCGGCAGTATCCTCGAGCTGCTCTCCGACGAGGAGAGCGCGCCGATGAGCATTCCAGAGACGGCGATCCAGCTCGCCGACGGCGACGAGTACCTCGACCTGACGCAGCTCGAGCGTGGCGTGCGTCGCGCGGTGGCGCGACCGACGCCGATGGGACGCGTGCTGCCGCGGCGGCCCGCCGGGGGCCGGACGTGGCGCCGGATTTTTTCGCACCTCGCCGCGCACCGCGCCGGCCGTTAGGACACAGCACCCATGGAAGCCACCCTGTACGGGGACATCGATCACGCCGGATACCACCGCAGGCTCGCGGAGGCCGTGATGAGAGCCGAAGAGGATTTTGCCGCGGAGGGCCGCACGCCACACCTCACCACCTCGCGACCGCGCGGGAGCCTCGAGCGGCGTGACGGCCTCCTGGTCTCTGCGTGCAGCGGAGGCCTGTCATGAGCCCGAACGCCCAGGCGACGTTCCCCGGCGCCGCCGACCGCGGCTTCGCCGACGCGTCGGTGCTGCCCTACCTGCGCCGCGTGTACGCGCTGTTCACCGGCGGGGTGGGCTTTGCCATCGCGGGCGCGCTCGTCGCGCTCTACGCGGGCACGCCGGCCGCCGGACCGACGGGCGCCGTGGTGCCGCCCATCGTCGCCTTCGGCATGGCGCACTGGATCGTGATGATGGTGGTCTTCTTCGGCGCCGCCATGGGCGCGCAGGCGGCGCGTCGCATCCCCGGCCTCAACGTCGCGGTGCTGTTCGGCTTCACGTTCGTCGCAGGGCTGTTCATCGCGCCGTCGCTGTTCTTCGCCCAGTACGCGGCCTCCCAGGGCGGGACGCTCGACGCCTCGCCGGTGCGGGACGCGTTCCTCCTCAGCGGCGCGGCCTTCGTCGGCCTGACGACGTACGTGCTGGTGACCCGGAAGGACTTCTCCTTCCTCGGCGCCGGGCTCTCGATGGGCCTCTGGGTGGTCCTCGGCGCGCTGATCCTCGGCATGTTCCTCCAGTCGGCGGTGCTCCAGCTCGCGGTCGCCAGCGTCGGGGTGCTGCTCTTCTGCGGATACGTGCTCTACGACACCTCGCGGCTGCTCCAGGAGCGTGACGGGGAGCGGGATGCGGTCGGTGCGGCGCTGCGGCTGTTCCTCGACATCATGAACCTCTTCCTGTTCCTGCTGCGCATCCTCTCCGCGCGGACGCGCTGAGCTCGGGAGCGAAGGCTCATTTTGTCAAGCAAAGGCCTTCGGTGTTAAGCGAAGGCTCATTTTGTCAAGCAAAGGCCTTCGGTGTTAAGCGAAGGCTCATTTTGTTAAGCAAAGGCGTTCGCTGGGGAGCGAAGGCTGATCGTGTCAAGCAAAGGCCTTCGGTGTTTGGCGAAGGCCTTCGGTGTTTGGCGAAGGCTCTCGGTGTTTGGCGAAGGCCCGCGGTGTTTGGCGAAGGCCCGCGGTGTTTGGCGAAGGCTCGCGGTGTTTGGCGAAGACCCGCGGTGTTTGGCGAAGGCCCGCGGTGTTTGGTGAAGGCCCGCGGTGTTTGGCGAACGCCCGCGGTGTTTGGCGAAGGCCGCGATCGTCGTCCTCTACGCGGCCCCAAGACCCGCAACCCCTCCCCTCCCCGCACCGCTCGACACCGATGACGCCACCAACCTCCCGGCGCTACCCTCCCCGCCCATGACCCCCGCGGCGCCCGATCCCTTCACCCTGGAGATGTCGAGCACCCTCCTCGAAGCCAACCTCTCCCCCGCCGCAGCCCACGCCACGCGCCAGGCCGCCGCCGCCAGGAACCCCGGCTACGACGTCGACAAGCTTCACCACATGCTCCCCTGGGACGTCGCCCGCTTCGACCGGCCCCAGCTCCCCGCGGTGGTCGCCGTCCTCGAGGATCGCGCCGCCTTCAGCCAGCCCCAGGGGCTCCGCGTGCTCGACCTGGCGATCCGCATGCCGGGCCTCGGCTGGGCCATCCCGCGCGCCTTCGCGCAGTTCGAGGAGGTGATCCGCCTCGCCGTCGCCTACGAGCGGTCGATCAACCCCGACTTCGACGCCCACTACTACGCGTACTTCACGGTCGATCAGAAGCGCGTCGAGCCCGGCCGATCCCAGCGGCGGGTCGGCTGGCACGGCGACGCCTTCGTCTCGCCGGAGACGAGCGCGCTCGACGACGTTCATCCGACGGTCATCACCGACAACACCTACGTGGCCTTCGACGCGCTCCCGACGCTGTTCCTGCCGGGTCCGTTCTCGCTCCGCGGGGTGGATGCGACCAACGTGGTCAAGGTGCTCGCCCGCTTCGACGCGCTCGCCCAGGGGCGCGAGCCGCTGCGGTATGCGCCCTATCAGCTCCTGCGGATGACGCCCTACGACGTCCACACGCCGGACGTGAACACCACGGGGGCGACGATCGAGCGCACCTTCGTCAAGATCCAGTTCAGCCGGGACCGGCTCAACATGATGGGCAACGGCATCAACCGGGTGCTCGGCGCGGACGGGCGGCCGCGGCTCAGCTACGAAGGGTGGACCTGGGTGGCGCGTGACCCCGACCGGCGCAACAACCGCAACAGCCTGCTCGACTGGGACCGGCCCGATCGCGATCGGTTCCGACTCGTCCAGCCGACCGAGGTGGACTTCACGGCCGCGACCCCGGGGGTGCCCTGGGCCGCGCCGCGGTTCTTCTGGGCGCGCAAGGTGGAGGGCGTGCGGGCCGAGCGGGCCCGCGCCGACGAGCAGCTCGAGACCCTCGGTCACGGGAGCTTCCGGTCGACGTTCAACATCGCGCAGCCGGGGGACTGGAAGGTCACCACCAGCCAGGGGGACCAGTATTTCCTCGGCGACGCGCAGTTCAGGCGTCGGTACCGCGAGGGGTCGGAGGGCGGCTTCTACCTCCCCACCGGCGCACCGCAGAAGATGGCCGAGGTGCGCGAGCCCATCCGCTACCGGTCGCCGTGGGGCGCGTGGGCCTTCGCGCCCGCCGGCAGCGTGCTCACCCGCGCCGGGGCGGGCGACGTGTACGCCATCCTCCCGGAGAACTTTCGCGCCTCGTTCGTCCGCACTGACGAGGAGGGTCACCCCGTCGTCGCCGGCGAGGTCAGCCTGGCCGCGGCGCGCGCGGCGCGTCCCCGGAGCCTCATCCAGGTGCGCGACGAGGAGCTCCGCTTCCGCGCGCCCTACGCCGCCGTCTTCGACCTGCACGGCACCCTGGCGCTCCCCAACTGGAAGGCCGCGCTGGTGCGCGTCTACCTCCGGCTCGTCCCGGGCGAGGGCGAGCCGGCGGCGACGGCGTGGGTGGAGCGCAACACCGACGGCGCGACCGACGACCAGGTCATGCACCGGGTGGAGGCGCTCGGAGCGGGCGTGTCGCGCGAAGACGCCGAGCGCCTCTTCCAGGAGGAGCGCCGCCACGTCGGCAAGCACCTCCCCCTGGCGCCGATGCCGGGTGCTCCCGGTTTCCTCGCGGCGCTGCAGGCGCGCGGGATCCCGCTGGCGGTGGCGACCTTCGCGCACACACCAAGGGAGCGCACGCTCGAGCAGCTCCGCCAGATCGGCGTGTCCCAGCACGTCCCCGACGACGCGGTGATCAGCGGAGATCGCCTCCCCGAGGCCGGCAGCCGCGACCAGTTCCGCGACGCCGCGCTGCGGCTCGTCCAGGAGCGGAACCCGGGCGCGCAGCTCCTCTTCTTCAACGACACGCCCGACGGGATGGTGACCACGCGCGCGCTCGGCGGGCTCGCCTTCGGGATCCCGCAGGGCACGGGCGCCGACTGGGAGCACCGCAGTCTGCCGCTGATCGCCGGTGGCGCGCACTACCTCCTCCAGGACTGGACCCAGGCGACCGAGGAGGTGCTCCGGCTCCTCGATCGCCCGCGCTCGTCGTGACCCGCTCGCCGCGCGACCGGGAGGTCGTCAGAGACTGCGCGTCCGCACGTCGCTCCTGAGGTGCTCGGCGGCGCGGCGAATCCCCTCGGCCTCGGTGGCGACGGGGTGCACGTCCTGGAGGTTCCGGGTGAGCCAGCCCAGGGCGGTGAGCATGCCGCGCAGGGCGGCGTTGTCGATGACCACGTACGAGGCAATCGTCCGCTCGCGCCGCGCCCTGGGGACCGTGTCGATCCACGCCCCGAGGTACTTGCGCCCGCTCGCGGTGATGTTCAGCGAGCCCGTGACCACGACCACGTAGTACGAGTGGTGGGCGATCGCGTAGTCCGCGATGTCGTCCGCCTGGACGAAGTAGGCGTCGAGGTTCTCGTTCGTGGGAGCGCCCGTCCATCGCTGGATGAGCAGCGGATACCGCGTGGTGTCGATCTCGATCACGCCCGCCCGCCGGGAGAGAAGCGCTGCCGCCATGGGATCCGATCCGAGCTTCCTGCAGTCGCGGCCTGAGCCGAAAGGGCTCTCCGCGCGCCGGGAACGATCCCTACACGGCCCTCCGCGCCA
>Ga0302283_1001699_pt1 | contig 18242 bp, 10 predicted proteins | sample III_Fen_E1_4_FD_198770 | JGI IMG/M metagenome (GOLD analysis project Ga0302283, IMG submission 198770) | Peat permafrost microbial communities from Stordalen Mire near Abisko, Sweden - III_Fen_E1_4 | ecosystem: Environmental > Terrestrial > Soil > Wetlands > Permafrost | place: Sweden: Abisko... | reverse complement strand
GCGCAGACGACCGATGATCTTGGTGGGGTCGTGAAGGTCCAGGAGCACGGCTCCGATGCAGTACTTGCGCATGGGGCCCACGCCGTGGGTGATCACCAGCCAGCCTTCGGGCGTCTCCAGGGGCGATCCGCAATTGCCAACCTTCACGGATTCCCAGATTTCGGCGGGTCGCACAAGGAGCTGCGGATCGCTCCAGTAGTGGAGGTTGTCGGAGAACATCACGAAGAGGTTTTCGTCGTCCTGGCGCGAGAGCATGGCGTAGCGCCCGTCGATGCGCCGCGGAAATAGCGCCATCCCCTTGTTCTGCACCGCGGTGCCGTTCAGCGTGATCACGCGAAAATTCAGGAAGTCCGCGGTCTCGATGAACTGCGGCAGGATGGTGAGCCCGTTGTAGGCGGTGTAGGTCGCGTAGTACATGACGGAGCCGTCGTCCTCCGAAAAGCGCACGAAGCGCGCGTCCTCGATGCCGTGGCTCTCGTTGGCCGAGACGGGGAAGATGATGCGCTCGCTCAGCGCCAGGGAGGGGGAAAAGCTCAACTCGTAGTTGGAATCCGCGAGCCACTGCACGCACTCCAAGGTGCGGGTCAGGTCGTTGGTCCAGAGCTGGTTCTTGAGACTCACGGTGCCGGTGCTCTTCTCCAGGTCGTTTCGGGAGAAGGTCTCGGACAGGGGTGCGAGGATGGCTTGGGCGTAGTCGTTGTCGAAGCCCATCTCGTGGAACTTGAGCTCGAATGTCTTCTTGTCGTAGGTGGGATTGGGGAGGAGTTCGGGCATGGTGACGTGGCGGGAGGTGGGCTCCAGCTCGATGCTTCCGTTGGGGGAGATGGTGCCCGCGCGGAACTCGATGGACGAAATGTGTCCTTCCCCGGTGGCCCGCAGGCTCATGGCGAAGCGCAGCGCCCCCTCGGGCACCCCGCTCTGGTCGGGGTGGGGCACGATGGAGGGATTGAAGAGCGCCGCCGATTCCAGCGCGTACTCGCCGGAGAACAGGGCGCCGACGAGAAGTTCCCGGGGCTTGGAAAGTGCCTTCTGGGTGAAGACGTGGGGCCTCAACAGCGATTGGTAATGGCGCATCCAGGGACCCTCGATGTCCAGATGCCGGGAGTCGAACTCCTGGTGCAGGATGGCGAGCTCCTCGGCGACCTCGTCTTCGGACAGCGCCAGCGCGCGACCGATGATGTTCGCGATGCTCTGGGCGCTCGCGGGAACGAAGGGACGGATGATGACGCGGGCGCATTCCGGCGACAGCAGGATGGGGTGTCTCTGGAGGTGGATCTCGCTCAAAACTGGACCTGCGATGGTTGGGCGACCAGTTGGTCGGCGTGGTTCATTTCGGCCAGGGACAGGTGGAAGGCCAGGGTGGATTCCGCCCCCTGGTTTTCGCTGACCCGGTCGTTGTGCAGGCCGTCGCTGCAACCGCCGGAGGCGGAGTCGTAGAGTGGAATGCCCAGGTCGTTGCGGCCCAGGAACCATTCGAAGGCGCGCTTGGCCTCCGCGGACCACCAGGGCTCCTGGGTGGCCCGATAGGCTTCCAGGCAGGCGGACACCATGGCTTGCGCCTCCACGGGCTGCTGGTCGAAGTCGGCCCGGGCTCCGTCCTTCACGTAGAATCCGTCGGACCCGATGGGACGGAAGTGACCCACCTGCGTCTTCTGCAGCGAAACCAGCCAGCGCAGCGATTCCAGGCCGATCTCCAAGGCTTCGGGATGCGGCATGGACTTCCCGCTCGCGATCAGGGCCTGGCACAGTCGCGCGTTGTCGTAGGTCGCCGAGTTTTCGAACCAGGGCCAATCCGCGGTCGCGCAGTCCTTCCATCTCTGGACGAGCTTTTCGGTGAGGACCCGGCGCGCGGCTTGGGTGGATTCGCGGTTCCTGGTGACGCGCAGGTTCTCCTGGAGGCCCAGGAGGGTGAAGGCCCAGGCGCGGGGCGACACGAAGGATTCCACCACCCCGAGCGCCTGGTCGAAGAGCAGGCCGCTCAAACGGCGATGCCCTTCGTTCTGCGCGCGGGCCGCTCCGACGCCCAACGCCCACAGCGCCCGGCCGTGGCTGTCTTCGCTTCCCGCATCTTCCAGCCAGTGCCGCCCGTGGTCCATGAAGTTCCGGAACCTGCCCTTTTGGCTGTTCCACGCCGCCGCCAGGAACGCCAGGTAGCTGGTGGCCAGGTGGTCCAGATTCCGCGCCGGAGGATCGCCCCCGATTTCGTTCAGCATGCAGCAGAGCAGGAACGCCCGCGCGTTGTCGTCGGTGCAGTAGCCCTCCTGGTAGGCGGGCACGTTGAAGATGGCGTGCTGGAAGATGCCGGTGCGGTCGCTCATGCGCACCACGTGGTCCAGACGCAGGGGAGGAAGGTCGTAGGGCCGGCTGGCCAGCGTCCAGCCGGCGAAGGCGGTCCGCGGCAGCGACCGGCGATCGGCCCGCGCGTGCTGGAAGGATTCCAGATAACGACTGGCCACGGCGGGCCAGATCATCTCCCGACCCGCCGCGTACGCGGCGTGACGGGTCCTGTCCAGGCGTTCGGGGTCGTCCAGGAAGGCGCAGACGCCTTCGGCGATGGCCTTCGGGTCCCGGAAGGGCACCAGGATGCCGCGATCGTCGGCCAGAAGCTCCTTCGCGTGCCAATAGGGCGTGGACACCACGGCCTTGCCGGCGCCGAAGACGTAGGCCAAGGTCCCGGATGTGATCTGCGCCTCGTCGAGGTACGGGGTCAGGTAGATGTCGGTGGCCCCGATGAATTCGGTCAGGTCTTCCAGCGAGACGAACCGGTTGTAGAAGATGACGTTTTCCTTCACGCCGCGGTCGGCGGCGAGACGCTCCAGGCCCAGCCGGTAGCACTCACCTTCGCGCGCCACCAGGTGCGGATGGGTCGCTCCCAGCACCAGGTACACGGCGCTGGGATGCCGTCGCACGATCTCGGGCAGGGCCTCGATGGCGTACTCGATCCCCTTCCCGGGGCCCAGCAGTCCGAAGGTGAGCAGGACCTTCCGCCCCTCCACCCCGAACTGCGCCTTGGAGAGGGCGGAGTCCGCGAAGGGGATGTCCGGGATGCCGTGGGGGATCACGTCCACCTTGCCGGGCCCCACGCCGTAGGTCTCGCCGAGGATCTCGGCACCCTTGCGGGCCATCACCACCAGACGGTCGCTGCGCCGCGCCAGCTCCTCCATCACCTTCCGCTGGGCGGAGTCGGGGTGTTGCAGGACCGTGTGCAAGGTGGTCACCACCGGCATGCGCACCTCCTTCAGGAGGGCCAGGATGTGGCTCCCCGCGGGGCCGCCGTAGATCCCGAACTCGTGCTGCAGGCAAAGCACGTCGGTGTTGTTGAAGTTCAGGTAGTCCGCCGCCCTGCGGTAGGAGTCCAGGTCCTTCTCCAGCATCTCGAAGTGCACGCGCGGCGGATACCGGTAGCCTTCCACGCGATCGTTCACGGCCCCGGCGATGCACTGCACCTGGGGGGCAGCGGCGCTCACGGCCTCGCACAGGTCGTGGGTGAAGGTGGCGATTCCGCAGCGACGGGGATCGAAACCTCCCAGGAACGCGATGCGGCTCGGGAGGTTGTCGTCGTTCATCGGTGCTTCAAGTCGGGAGGCTCTTCATGCGGTCTATATACTTGCATGGAGCCCGTTCGACCGGGAGAGCCCCGCCGCCCGACCCTTCCCGGCGCGGACGGATTCCGTCCTCAACCCCTGCGCAGGATCAGGAGGTCGGGATAGCGCTCGAGGCGTTCGAACCCGAACTTCCGGTAGAAATCCAGGGTGTCGGCGGAGGCCGCCAGGGTGATGGGCGTGTGACGGAAATCGCGCAGGCAGCGCTCCAGAAGAATGCTCCCGACGCCGCGGCGCCGGTGTTCCGGGGCCACCACCAGATCGTAGACCACCGACTCCCGGACCTGGTCGGAAACCACGCGCGCCAGTCCGACCAGGGCACCGTCCTTCCTGGCCTCGTAGATCGCCGCGGAGGCTTCGAAGACCTGCTGCAAGTGGTCGGGGGTGGCGATCCGTTCCGGGGGGGAATCGGGCGAGGGTGGAGGCGAAGACTCCTGTTCCCCGGCGGGAGCCGGGGTGGACAACCAGCCCACGCGCCGGAAAAGGTCCTGGATTTCCGTTCCCGGCACGGTGGGAACCTTTCCGCAGGTGGCGTAGGTCATCGCTGCGCCAGCGCCCAGAAACCCGCCGCCGTGGCGCGAAGCCGGGTGGCACCCAGCGACAGCAGACTCGCCCCGTGCGACAGCCCCTCCTGGAGCTCGGACGGGGACAGGCCTCCCTCGGGCCCGATGGCGAACCACGCTTCCCGGGGGGGCGCGATGTCCGAGCCTGCGCCGTCGCAGACGAGCACGGGACGGTCCGTGGCACGCTCGAGCCACCCGGTCCAATCCAGCGGGGGAAGCACCCGGCACAACCAGGACTGCTTGGACTGCTGGAGGGCGGCCACGGCCTTGGCGCGCAGGCGCTCCATCTGGTGTTCGATGTCGCGGCCGCGCGGAACCTGGACCCGTTCGGTCCAAAGCGGTTGGAATTCGCGCAGGGGCGTCTGCGCGCACAGGTCCAGGACGTCTTCCAGCGCCCGATTCTTCAGGATCGCCTGGGCCAGGGATCGGCCCGGAACCGGATCCCGCCTTTGGAGGGCTTCGCAGTGGAGGACGGACCGGAGCGCATCCGCGACCTCCAGGCGGGCGGAGAAGACGGATCCTCGGCCGTCGGTCGCCGTGCACAGGGTCCCGGAGGCCAGGCGCAGGACCCGCACCAGATGGGCGGACTCCACGGGATCCAGGGAGATCCGCTCGCCGACCTCCGCCGCGGGCGCGAAGATCCAGGTTTCGTCGTGGAAGGGAGGCATCCTGGACGGAAAAGGTAGACGGGGGGAGGGTGGGCGAGGAGCGCGGAGGCCTTTCCTGCGCCACGCGCATACTTAGATTGCAGGGCCTTTGCGTCGAGAAGGAGATCTCATGCGAGTCCTCGAAGGTTCGTTCGTCGCTCCGGCAAAGCCCGTCGCCCTCGTGGCCGCCCGGTTCAACTCCCTCGTGGTGGACCGGCTGGTGGAAGGCGCGCGCGACGGACTGGTGCGTCACGGCGTCTCCGACGACCAGATCGTGGTCATCCGGGTGCCCGGCGCCTTCGAAATCGGCGCCGCAGCGCGCCGTGCCGTGGATTCCCTGAAGTTCTCGGCCGTCATCGCCCTGGGAGCCGTGATCCGCGGAGACACCCCCCATTTCGACCAGGTGGTTTCCGGCACCACCCGGGCCCTCGGTCAGCTCTCCTACGAGGCGAACATCCCGGTGGTCTACGCCGTGCTCACCACGGAAGACCTGGAACAGGCCGAGCAGCGCTCCGGCGGCAAGTCGGGGAACAAGGGCTGGGACGCGGCGCTGTCCGCCCTGGAACTGGTCGATCTATTCCGAAAAATCGAAACCGCATGAGCGGACGGGGTGGCCGTGAGCTCGCATTGCACCTGCTCTACCAGATGGATGTGCGTTCCGAGACGCTCGACCAGGTCCTGCCCGAGGCCATCGAATTCTTCCAGCCCGTGCCGGCGGACAGATCCTTCGCGCTGCGCCTGGTGGAATATGCGCTGGAGCAGAAGGACCGCATCGACGAGCTGGTCCGGCAGACGGCCAAGAACTACGACCCCTCCCGCTTCGCGCTCCTGGATCTCTGCGTGCTGCGCATCGCCGTGGCGGAGCTCCTGCGGGTTCCGGAATCGGGACCCCGGTTGGTGATCAACGAGGCCGTCGAGCTGGCCAAGAGCTATTCCACGGAAAAGTCGGGCGGATTCGTCAACGGACTCCTCGACCCCATCGCCCGCATCGTCCGGGGGGACGCACCCCTCAAACAAGGAGATAGATCGTGACCGAGCGCAAGTTGAAGTGGTGGGGGGCGGCCGCAGCGACGGTCTTCGCCCTCCTCGTGTATTCGCGGACGATGGCCCCCACCGTGAGCTTCTGGGACTGCGGCGAGTACATCGCGGCCGGCAGGATCCTGGGCGTGCCCCATCCCCCGGGAATGTCCCTCCACCACGTCCTCGCGCGGCTTTCCATCATGCTCTTCGTCTGGTTCTCCGATGTGGGGGCGCGCGTCAACTGGATATCGGTGCTGGCCTCCTCGTTGATCGCCGGAACCTCCTACCTGACGGGCTTCCGCGCCATCCGCATGTTCCAGAAGGATTCGGAACGCGCGCGGTTCCTTTGGGTCGCTGGATTGGGCGGCGCTCTTGCGGCCCTTCTGGTCACCTTCTGCGACACCTTGTGGTTCTCCTCGGTGGAAGCCGAGATGTACACGCCGGCCATGTTCTTCACGTTGCTCTCCGTCTACCTCATGCTGGAATGGCGGGATCTGCGCGCCACGCCCTGGGCCGACCGCATCCTTGTGTTCGTGGTCTACCTCTCCTTCCTGGGCGTGAACTTCACCCTGTTCACGGTCATGTTCCTGCCCATCCTCTGCGTGTGGGTGGTGGCGGTGGACGAGTCCAAGCGGCGCATGTACCCGCTCTACCTCGCGGGCACCCTGCTGATGTCCATCATCTACATGCCCGGCCTGTTCCCGCTCATCGCCCTGGCCCTGGCCGTCGTGTCGCTCCTCCTGTGGATCTTTCCCGTCATGGGCGAGAAGCAGGGCTGGAAACTGTCCTGCGTGCTCTCCTTCGCGGCCGTGCTCGGCTGGTCGCTCTACCTGTACATCCCCATCCGGGCCTCGCTGACCCCCATCATCGACGAGGGCGATCCCCAGGTGCGGCCTCCGCTCGTGGTCGGCGACCCCACCACCTACAACAACCTCCAGACCCGTCCTTCCTTCTCCGACGCGTTCAACCTCAACAACTGGGGCGAGTTCCGCGAGTACATCGAGCGCAAGCAGTACGGTTCGGAGAACATGATCGTGCGTTCGCTCACGCGTCGCGGCAACTTCCTGAACCAGCTCCTGGTCCACGAGAACATGGGCTACGGCGGCTACCTGATCCAGCAGTTCACCCCGTTCAAGGTGCAGCGCGACGACAAGTTCTTCGGGATCCGCGTCCCCAACCAGCATTCGGCGATGGGCGTGGAATCCGTCAAGGGAGAGGACGGGGTCTATTCCCAGGTACCCGGTTGGGTGCCCAAACGGGTGGCGCAACTGGCGCTGTTCTTCCTGGCCAACCTGCCGCTTTGGTGGTTGTTCCGCTTCGGGTGGGACCGCGAACGGCGGCTGTCCATCCTGCTGGCGGGGCTCTACGTCTTTTCCAGCTTCGGCATGCTGTGGTACGTGAACTTCGCCGACGGCACCCAGCCCGAGGTCGCCGAATACAAGGCGTGGCTCCAGCAGAAGCAGGGCGGGCAGGAGGTCGCCTATCCGGATCCCGTCCACATGGAGGTCCGCGAGCGCGACTACTTCTTCACGCCCGCCTTCGTGCTGGTGGGGATCCTGTACGGGGTCGCCGCCGCCCTCTACGCGCAGAAGATGCGCGCGGACCGCAAGGACGACTGGAAGAACCATCCCCAGTTCGTGTCCTACCTGGTGCTGGTGGCGCTGATGCCCGTCGTGGCCGGTGCCTCCAACTGGCACGAGAGCGATCGGCACAACGACTGGGTCCCCTTCGACTACTCGTACAACCTGTTGAACTCCTGCGAGCCCAACGGCATCCTGTTCACCAACGGCGACAACGACACGTTCCCCCTGTGGGCGCTCCAGTACGCCTACGGGATCCGACCGGACGTGCGGCTGGTGAACCTGTCGCTCATCAACACCGACTGGTACATCCGGCAGATGAAGAACCTGGACCCCAAGGTTCCGATCACCTACACGGATGCCGAGATCCGCGCCCTGGACGTGGACCGCAACCCCTTCGGTCCGGGAACCGTGGTGGACATCGGGCCGCGCAAGGTCCAGGTGCCTTCGGACAAGGACCTCCCCTGGATCAAGATCCAGGACCGGCTGATCCTGCACATCGTGCAGTCCAACGACCACGCGGCGGTCCGCAAGCCCATCCACTTCGCCGCCACGGTGGGCGAGGAGAACATGATGGGTCTGGCGCCGTTCTGCCGCATGCAGGGGATGGTCTTCACCCTGACGGATTCCATCCAGACGGATCCGGTGGACATCGACAAGACCGTGGACCTGTTCACCAAGGTCTACAAGTTCCGCGGCATGGCCGGCGACCAATACAGCGTGGGCTACCTGGACGACGACAGCCGGCGCCTGGAGACCAACTACTCCTCCATCGCCATCCAGGCGGCGTTGGGTTCGGCGGACATCGCCAAGAAGTGGCGCGATTCGGCGGCTTTGACCAAGGACTCCGCGCTCGCCAAGGCCTTGAAGGCCAAGTCGACCGAACGGATCGCCAAGGTGGTGAGCCTCATCCACGAGGCCGAGCGACTGGTTCCGGACGAATGGCGCACGGCCTACTTCACCGCCCAGATGTTCGCGACCCTGGGACAGCCGGCGTCGGCCGACAGCGTGATCTCCGCCGCCCGCAAGCGCCTGCCCAACGAACCCATGCTGGACCGCGCGGCCGCCGAGGTCGACAGCCGATCGGGCCATCCCGAGAAGGCCCTCAAGGTCCTGGAGGAGTCGGTCAAGCGCCATCCCTCCGACGGCCAGATCCAGGTGGACCTCGCCATGACCTACGCCAACCTGGGCAACTTCGAGCAGGCCATGTTCTGGATCACCAAGGCCGCGGCCCTGAGTCCCGGAGACCAGCGCCTCCAGCAGGTGGCTTCGCAGATCCAGGAGCGCGCCGAACAGTTGTCGAAGGTGAAGGGGCTGCCCGCGCCCGCGCGGGCGCCCGGACAGGACACGGGCGCGAAGTGACCTCGCGGCGAGTCCTCTGGATCAACTGGCGGGACTTGCGCAATCCCCGGATGGGGGGCGCGGAGGTCCATGCCCACGAGGTCCTGACGAGGCTCGCCGATCGGGGATGGGAAACGGTGCTGGTCAGCCACGGAGGCCCCGGGCTCCTGGACAGGGAAGAGGAAGCCGGATACGAGGTTCGCCGCGAGGGCGGGGCCTCCACCTTCAACTTCCGCGTGTACCGCAGCCTGCGCCGCTGGATCCGGGAGGAGCGGACGGACCTCGTGGTGGACGACTCCAACAAGATCGCCTTCGCCGCGCCCTGGATCTCGCCGGTGCCGGTGGTGGCCCTGATCCACCATCTGTTCGGGAAGGCCATCTACCGCGAGGCCAGCCTTCCCGGAGCCCTCTACGTCAGGCTCTCCGAAGCCCTGGTGCCGCGCATCTACCGGAACACGCCCACCATGACGGGCAGCCCCTCGGCCCGCACGGAACTTCTGGGCCTGGGGTTGAAGGACGTGACCGACGTCGGCGAAGGAGTGGACCTTTCCGGATACGGTCCGCCGGACGCGGGGGAGCGCGACCCCGACCTCCTGCTCTACCTGGGGAGGGTGAAGAAGTACAAGGGGCTGGAGGTCCTCCTGCAGGCGCTGGACCTGCTGCGTGCGCGTTTCCCCGGGGTGCGGCTGGAGGTGGCCGGATCGGGGGACGACATCCCGCGACTGGAATCCATCGCCCGGGGGCTGGGGCTCGCCGACCGGGTACGCTTCCTGGGGAGGGTGTCGGAAGCGGACAAGATCCGTCTCTACCGGCGCGCCTCGGTGGCCCTGAATTCCTCCCTGAAGGAAGGCTGGGGCCTCACCTCCATCGAAGCCAACGGCTGCGGCACTCCCGTGGTGGCCTCCGACGTTCCCGGACTCTGCGACTCCGTCCGCGAAGGCGAGACGGGATTCCTGGTGCCCTTCGGCGACGCGCCCGCGATGGCCGAACGCGTGGGGAGGATCCTGGGCGATGCGGCCCTCGCCGACCGGCTCCAGCGCTCCAGCCTGGAATGGGCCCGCGCGCACACCTGGGATTCCGTGGCCGACAAGACGGAATCCGTCCTGCTCCGGGCCCTGGGACGCGCGTGAGGAGCGCCTTCCGAAAGGTCCTGGGGCCCCTCCTCCAGACGGCGGCCACCATCCTCCTGGTGGGTTGGATCCTGCGCCGCAACGACGCGGGAGCCGTGCTGGGGTATCTGCGCGCCGGCGACCCCGGATGGTTCCTCGCGGGCATCGCCGTGTTGGCCCTTTCCATCCTGGTGGGTGTGCGGCAATGGCGGTGCCTCCTGGAGGCCCAAGGGGTGGTGGTGCCGCGCCTGCGGCTCACCCAAGCCTACTCCCTGGGCATGTTCCTGAACTTCGTCCTGCCCTCCGGGGTGGGTGGCGACGTGGTGCGGGCGGTGCAGATCCACAGGGAGGCCAAAGGGGGCACCCGCGGGGTCGCCGCGACGCTCCTGGACCGTCTGGCGGGTCTATTCACCTTGGCACTCTTCGCGTCGGTGGCCTCCTGGATCCTGGCCGCGGACCACCCCCAGCCGCTGTTCCGGCATCTGGCCTGGGCCTCCGGTGCCGTCTCGCTGCTCTTCTGCGTCGCGGCCGTGGTCCTCTTTTCGCGCCGGGTCGTGGGATGGATCTCTCCCGTGGCCCGCATGTTCGGCGAGGGCGCGCTCCTGGATCGCGCGCGGAACCTGCGCCAGGCCTTTCTCCAATACCGCAAGGAACCCAGGATCGTGGCGGAGGTCATGGGGCTTTCCGTGGTCACCCAGTTCCTGCGGATCCTGGTGCACTGGTGCTGCGCCAAGGCGATCGGGCTTCCGTTGGACTTCGCCTGGATCCTGCTCTTCGTGCCCGTCGTGGCCCTGATCTCCATCCTCCCCATCTCCGTGGGCGGCTGGGGTCTGCGCGAAGGCACGCAGAAGACGTTCTTTTCCCTTCCCGGGGTGATGCCGGGTCTGGATCCGGCGCACGCCATTTCCGGAAGCCTGGCGCTGGCCATCTCCACCAGCCTCCTGGGCATGCTCGTTCCGGCCTTCATCAGCCTGGCCACGGGGCCTTTGCTTTCGTGGAGACAGCCAAAACCCGGGAGGATCCCGTGAACCTGAGCATCGTGGTGCCCGCCTGGAACGAGGCCCAAAGCCTTCCCGAACTCTTCTCCCAGATCCGCGCCGCGCTGGCGGACTGGAACGGCACGTGGGAGGTGATCGTGGTGGACGACGGCTCCCGGGACGACACCTTCGCCGTGGTGCGCGAGTCCCATGCGAAGGACAGTCGCATCCGCGGGGTGCGTTTTCGGCACAACGCGGGCAAGGCCGCGGCGTTGGCCACTGGGTTCGCGGCCGCCCAGGGCGACTACGTGATCACCATGGACGGTGATCTGCAGGACGATCCCGCCGAGATCCGTCCCCTGATGGACATGCTGGACGGCGGTTGGGACATGGTCTCCGGCTGGAAGCAGGTCCGCAACGACCCTGTGGACAAGACCCTGCCCAGCCGGTTCTTCAACGGCCTGGTGCGGAGCGTGTCCGGCCTGAAACTCCACGATTTCAACTGCGGACTCAAGGCCTACCGGCGCGAAGTCCTGCCCAGCCTGCGCCTGTACGGCCAGATGCACCGGCTCCTCCCCGTGATGGCCCACTGGGACGGATTCCGGGTGACCGAGAAGGTGGTCAACCACCGCGCCCGCCAGTTCGGGGTGAGCAAGTACGGCTGGAGCCGCGGATTCCACGGGCTCTTCGACCTGCTGACCTTGTGGTTCCTGCACCGGTACCTCCGGCGACCGCTGCACCTGTTCGGGAGCATCGGACTCGTGGCCTTCGTGGTGGGGGCGCTGCCCATTCCCTGGTTCGCCATGCAATGGATCCTGACCGGGGCGTTGCGCGTGAGGCCGTTGCTCCTGTTGTCCGTGGGCGGCATCATCCTGGGCGTGCAGTTCCTGTCCTTGGGCTTGTTGGCCGAGCTCATCCAGAGCCGCGAACGCACCGGCGAAGGTCCGGTGGCGGAGAGGGTCTGATCACTCCGGCCGACATTCCGCTCCTCCTGGTGGGCGCGGCCATCGGAGCCTGCCTGGGGTCGTTCGCGAACGTGGTGGTCTGGAGACTCCCGCGTGGCGAGTCCGTGGTCCATCCCGGTTCCAGATGCCCGTCGTGCGGACACCCCATTCCGTGGTACCGGAACCTCCCCATCTTCACCTGGCTGCTCCAGCGCGGCCGCTGCGCCTGGTGCCACGCCTCCATTCCCGCCTTCTACGTGTTCGTGGAAGCCCTGTGCGCGTTGCTGGGTCTGGCCGGTGCCGCCCTCTGGGAGCAGGGATGGCAATTGGGCGATGCCGTGGGTTGGACCCTCTTCGCCCTGGTGGCCGTACCGGTCGCCTTGATCGATTGGGAGCGCTTCGAGATCCCCGATCCGTTGGTCTTCTGGGCCTTGGTGGCTGGTCTGGTGTCCCGGACCTGGGCCGGGGAGGACCACATCCTCGCGTTTGGCACGGTGGTTCGCGATGCCCTGTTCGCGGCGGGATTCCTGTACGCCCTTCATTTCCTGTCCCGCTACCTGGTGGGGGTATGGGGAGATCTGGTCCGAACCGTCCTCCCCAAGGGGATCCGCTGGTCCTGGCGGCGGGGTTGGAAGCGGGACCTTCTGTTGGCGGGTCTGCGCTGGGGGCGGTTCCACCCGGACATGGAAGCCCTGGGCCTGGGCGACGTGAGCCTGGGGTTGGCGGCGGGGGCCTGCCTGGGTTCCTCTTCGGTGTTCCTTGGATTGGCGCCTGCGGCGCTTCTGGGGGTTGGGGGGCACCTGCTGCGTCAGCGGTACCCGGCCAAGGTGCAGAGTGCCGTGGATCTGGGCTTGGACCCCCTGGCCGTTCCCTTCGGACCCTTCCTGTGCGCGGGATTCCTGCTGGCGCGGCTCTGGATCGGTTTTCGCGGCAGCCCTTTCCCCTTCTGACGAAAAAATCGAGCCAAACGCCAGCCGGTCTCCTGGAGAGTACGGCGCGCCGGTGGGCATGGTTGAAACAACAAGTGGATCCGGTCCCGGTTGGGTATGTTGTCGGGGTTCATGAGAGACCCCCTATCTCCAATCGGAATTCATCATGTTGGCTGAATCGCGTCCATCCAAACTTGTACTGCTCGTCTTCTCGTTTCTGATGGCCCTGGCCTCGCGTTCGCAGGCCAAGACCATCATGTGGCTGACCAACTGGTACGACAGCAACATGGACAGCTTGATCGCCATGGATTCCGTCTACATCCCCAACTACAACGGCACGAACGGCTACTACTTCGGAACCTCCCCCCAGATGCTCGTTCCCACGAGCGCCTATGCACCGGTCATCGCGGAAAACGTGGGGAACACCGAGGGTTTGCCCACCGCCCTCACCCAACTGTGGTACGCCCTGCCCAATTGGAATTCCGCGAACTACAACGGCGGAGAGATCAACGTCCAGATCCGGGACAGTGCGGCGATGCACCAATACAACGGTGCCACCCAGCCCATCCAGATCAACTACAAGTACGAGGACGGCCAAACCGGACAGTTGAACCAAGCCAACAACAGCGCCGGACTCCCTGGCGATGTGGACGCGTGCGTGAACTCCATCCCCGGTGACACCGTCTGGCTGAGTCCCACCGCAAAGAATCCCGTCGGCACCTACGTGGGAGACTTCAAGTTCACCTGCTCCGACCACAACCCCTTCTTCGTCAAGGTCGGCACGGTCCACGTCTACAATCCATGGCCGGGAAAGCCTGATTTCATCGAGCTGGGGAACCAGTTCTACCCCACCTACCCGGATTCGGGTCGGCCGGGGTGGTATTCCACGACGCTCTATACGGATCCACGCAACCCTCTGCCCTTCCAGGTGCGCGTGGCCAGCGGAGACCCCACGGCTCCCGGGGCCTCCGGGATCCTGTATCTGGACGCGGGGGGTCTGAACGGGAATGCCAACGGCACCTTCTTCGATTTCACCACCACACCCGGCACCGGCGGTTCGGTGTGGATCCTACCGCCCTTGGTCAGCACCACCTCCACCATCACGACCAAAGCGCCAGCGGTGGCCCTCTCCCTGTACGTCCAGGACCCCCCCTGGAGTACCACCACCTTGCGTGTCGTCTTGAAGGGGGTGACCGCCGACTTCGTTCCCGTGGCCACCCAGTACTGCGGCTGGTACCTGGAGACCTTCTACACCGGTGCGGTCCCAACGAACATCGTGTTGAGCCAACCCTTGGGCGACACGCTGTTCGGGGCCAAGGGACAGGAGCCCCTCTCCACCTCGCTGGCCACGTACGCCAATTGGATCACCGTGCCGCCCGCGGCGGGTACCCTTTGGCTCACCACCAATGGTGTTCCCTCGTTTTCCGCAACCGAGCCCGCCAGCACCACCCTCTGCAACACCAAGGTCCTGGCCTTCAGCGGCTACGACTACACGGATGGCACGGTTGCCGCCACGGCCTACGAACCCTTCGCGCAAGGGCAGACGGGCTTCGTGGTGGACTATCCGGGAACCACCACGAGCACCGACAATTGTCCCCACTCGGGCGGCGGGGTCACCGAGGGCCTGGTCCAGCCGACCCTGAACGCGCAGGGACGTCCGACCTGGTCCAACAAGGTGGATTGCGACATCGGCAAAGCCAACGACGGTCCCCAGTGGTGGTACGACTCGCTGTACAGGAGTTCCACCGGGGTCTTGAGCAGCACGGCGGCCAATGGCGGAACCCGGCTCAACGCCTTCCACTGCATCCGCGTTCCCCTCACCATGGACGCCAGCGGCTACTACGACTACACCAACCTCTCCTTCTTCCCCTTCGACACGGCGACATCGGTCCCGGCGCCCTACCGCCCGGGTACCGGGGACTTCCACTTCGCCATGCACGCCAAAGCCGCCTTCGAATACACCCCCGGCCTGCAGTTCAAGTTCCTCGGCGACGACGACGTGTGGATCTTCATCGACAAGAAGCTCGCCTTGGACCTGGGTGGGCAGCACGGTCCCCAGTCGGGCACCATCAACCTGGACAACCTGGGTCTGACCGAGGGCAAGTCCTACCAGTTCGACATGTTCTACGACGAGCGGCACACCACCGGTTCGGACATCTCGATCAGCACGTCCATGAATCTGGTCCCCATCATCGACGTGGTCTGGGACAGCACCCAGGCGAAGGCCCCGATCCAGGACTACCTGATCTCCACGGCCACCACCACCAGCCGCACGGACATCTGCCCGGAAGACGGAGCCGCGACCTCGACGTCGCTGCGCCCCGCCAACGCCGTCATCACGCTCCTGTTCCCGGACGGCACCCAGCTGAAACTGGATTCCACCTTCAACGCTCCCAACTACCCCGGCCTGACCATCAGCGGGCAGAACAGCCACATCAATGTGGATACCACCGCCATGAAGAAGTCGGGCAAGTTCCCGCAAGGGGGGCTCTACCAGATTCTGGTCACGGTGGGCACGGACTCGCGGGCCATCGACTTCACCATCGTCAGCCAGACCGTGAACGTGAACGGGACCTTGTTCGACAAGAACGGCGACGGCCACGCGGACAGCGTGGCGTTCCACGTGGTGGGTGCCGTTCCGGGGTTCCAGACCGTGACCTCCGCCGTCTTCTATTGGGCCGACTCCTCCGGCAAGGCCGACACCATCACCGTGCCGGGAACCTCGTTCACCGCGACCGACGCCGGGGACAGCGTGATCACGGCATCCTTCCCGCCCATCAAGTTCCGAACCAGTTGCCCGGCAACCGGTTGCACCGGCACCATGGGCGTCGTGAACACCACCCTGGGCGGGTCCGCTCTCGCCAACAAGATCACCGTTCTCGCGGACGGCATTCCCCCCGTGGCCGACAGCGCCTGGCTGGTCTACGACACCACCGGCACCGGCAAGGACACTCTGTACGTGATTCCCTCGGAAGGTGTGACCGGTTCCGCCACGACAACTCCCTGGGTGATCGCGGGCGGCCCCTCCCATCCACTTCCCATCACCGCAATCGGCGTGGTTTCCGGGGGCGTCATCAAGATCCCCCTGGCATCCGCCTCCGACCCCATCCTGCCTGGAGATTCCGTCCGCCTGGGCCAGCAGATCTCGGACCTCGCGCACAATTCTCCCGGCGATTCTTCGCGCTGGGTTCCTGTGCACACCAACCCTGTGGCCAAGGCCTGGATGCTGGACACCACCGGGATGGGCGCGCCCGACGTGATCCACCTGGACGCCCGCGGGAACTTCGGTGGTGCCACCTCCGTGGTGGTCCACTGGAAGACCGCTGCCGGGACCGACACGACATTTTCCGTTGCCACGCCGGGAGGGCTGGGGACCAGCTTGACCTTGCCGTCGGGCATCCTCCAGAATGCCACCTACTGCAATGGCTGCCACATCGACGTGGTCTCCGGGGCAACAACCCAGACCTTCGCCCTCATCGATTCCGTGGCGCCGGTGGCGGTGAGCGCCTCGTACCACTACGGCACTTCCGTGGATACCCTCGTGGTGGTGGCCTCGGAGCCGCTGACGCAGGGGAATGCCACAGGCGAAAACTGGGTGGCCCAGAAGTCCATCGGGACCGCGAGCACTTCGGGAACATTGGTGACGAGTGGAACGCCTGCGATCGCTCCAGCCAACACCCTGACCTTCCTGGTGCCGTCCGGGACCTTCACCGGCGATTCCCTGCGCTTGCGGGGCTGGTCCCTGGACGCCTCCGGCAACGTTCCAGGGCAGTCGTCGGGCGGGGTGTCGAAGTTCGTGCCCGTGGTGTTCAGCGCTCAACCCGTGAGCGTGGCGGTGTACGACGAGAACGGGGACGGCCGCGCCGACAGCGTGGTCTTCAGCTTGACCAAATCCGCCAGCGGAGCCCCGGTCCCCACCGGTTTCACGGTCCAATGGGGCGGGCAGACGATTTCCGTCCCGAACCTGACCGCCGCGGCGAACGGACTTTCCTGGAGCGGGCCCATCGGTCCCTTCGCCGCTGGCGTCACCGCGCCGTTGCCCGGCGAGATGGGCGTGATCCGGGTGGGAAGCGACACCACCACCTGGCGTGCGCGGGTCGCGGATTCCGTGGCTCCGGTTCCGACCACCGCGACCTTGGTGTTCGGTTTCGACCCGGGCACTTCCGACACTCTGAAGGTGAACGGTTCGGAGGGACTGAAGTTCTCCGGGACGAACTACGTCCTCTTGAACAGCGACTCGTCCAACACCGGAGCCTACGCGCCCACCGGGGCGCAACTGGTGACGGGAGGTGCAAGCACCACCTTGAACCTCGCGGTCCCCTCCGGTTCCATTCCCAACGACGCGTCGTGGGTTCGGTTCGGGACATCAGTTTCCGACAACGGCGGCGCCACGGTGGGAGCGTCCTCCCTTTGGGTGAAGCTGGTGACTCGTCCCTCTGGCCGAGCCTACCTCTTCGATTCGGACGGCGACGGCCGCGCGGATTCCGTGGCGGTGCTGGTGCGCGGGACCCTTCCGGCCACCACGGCGGTACTCACCTGGACCGATTCCACGGGCAAAGCGGACACCCGGACCTGGCCGGTGGGCGCCACCTCGGCGTCGTTCGGGATCCATCCCACCACGCCGTCGTTGTGGTTCGAGAAGGGTGCGACCTCGTGCCCGGCCAACAATTGCACCATCTCCTTCCTGGATTCCACGGGAGCGACCCTGGTGACCTGGCCCCTGGTGGACAGCGTGGCGCCCATGGCCCTATCCGGCACCTACACCTTTGGCACCACCCAGGACACCCTGACGGTGAGGTTCAGCGAGCCGTTGAAGCAGGTCTCGCCCCTGTCGAGCTGGGTGGAGTGGGGGAACACGACCACCTCCGGAGCGGTGGTTCATTTCAGCGCCAAGCTGACCAACGGCGGGACGGTGGCCGTTTTCGTGCTGGACACCGCCAACGGGGCGACCCAGGGATGGGACTCGGTGCGGATCGCCACCGGTAGCCTTGCGGGCAAGATCACGGACGCCGTCGGCGTGCAGGCGGGTGCCAAGAGCCCATGGGCCCCTCTGACCTATGGCCTGCCGCCCCTGATCGCCCGCGTCACGGATCCGCTGGGGAAGGGCCAGGGGACCAACGTGCAGGTGCGCTTGACGCGTCCGGTGCCCCAGGCGGCGATCTCGGGCATCTCCTCGTTCCAGATCGTGTGGAACGGAGAGACGCGCACGGTGTCGGCCTCGAGCCTCACCTACGACGCGACGGCGCAGACCTGGTCGGGATCCGTGGGGACTCCGTTCGCGCTGGGGAACACGTCGGCGGGCACGGTGTACGGGGCCACGGTTGCGGGCACCAACGGGACGACGCGCGGCATGGGCCTGGAGGACGGGGTACCACCGGCCATCATGGGCGCCGAGTTCCGCTACAGCACCGCGGCGGTGGGCGAGGACACCCTGATCGTGCAGCTCTCCGAGCCGTGGCCGGGCGAACCGGCTGGCAATGTGTCGGACCCCTTTGTGGACGTGGGGACCACGGCCAATCCGTTGACCTTC
>Ga0302283_1001686_pt1 | contig 18284 bp, 15 predicted proteins | sample III_Fen_E1_4_FD_198770 | JGI IMG/M metagenome (GOLD analysis project Ga0302283, IMG submission 198770) | Peat permafrost microbial communities from Stordalen Mire near Abisko, Sweden - III_Fen_E1_4 | ecosystem: Environmental > Terrestrial > Soil > Wetlands > Permafrost | place: Sweden: Abisko... | reverse complement strand
CGCGGGCGAAGGCAAGGCCGTGAATGGGAGCACCAACGTGTCGGAAAGGAGGGTGTCCTGTCCGGTTCGCAATTGGAGCCGTTGGTAGAGTGGCCCGTACCCTTGCAGGGAGGAACTGGCCCCCAAGGTGTATAGGCCGCCCGGAACCAGTTCGATGGAGAACGTCCCGTCGGCCAGGACGTTGGCCACGATGCCGGTCCCCACCAGCCCGACCACCACCGTGGCCGGAGAATCGCCGCTCCCCATGCGCACCACACCGCGGATGCGGCCCAAGGCGCGGAGGGTGTCTCGACCCGCAGGCACCTTGTGTGCGACGATGCGCATCGAGTCCAGATATTTGCCCAGGCTGTCGCTCGGATCCTGGACCAGCACGGTGTAATAACCATCGGCGACCTGGAAATCGGGGAAGGTGCCGTTGCTCGCCGTGGCGCTGATGGCCGCCGCCTGGCCGCTCGAATCCCCGGAAGGCACGAGCACGATGCGCGCTCCGGACACCGGGATCCCCGAGGGATTCACCGCGATGCGGGTGTCGATCTCGTCGGAGCCTCCCGCGGTGGTCTTGTCGCATCCGGACAGGCCCAGAACGCAGGTACCGAGAGCCAGGAGCAGAAGTCGCGGGGTGTGGGATTTCATTGCTTCTCCATGGGTGTCAGGGGAACGGCGGCGAGGGCCACCAGATACACTCGGTCCGCGGGATGGGGGTCGCGGTGGGCCAATGCACGGATCTCCGAGCGCAGGCGATCCATGCGCACCAGGATCCGGTCGAGGCCTGGACCGGAGATGGACACGAGGGAGGTCGTGACCTTGCGAGGTGGCCTTCCTTCCGGATCATGCAGGAGGTCGTCGCGGACATGCTCCAGTTGGACCATCTGGGCCTGGCGCAGGATCTTGTCGGATACGCCCGTCCCCGTGGAAAGCGTGGGCTGCGAAGGTCGCCAGATTCCGTCGGAGGTCTTCTCCACCATCCCCAGGCGCAGGAGCACCGAGATGGTCCGTTTGATCTCCGCCACCGAGAGGGGCAACAGGCTCCGACGCGCCAAAGCGGCCCAATCCCCCTTGCAGGGAACCACGAGAAGCAGCGCCCGCACCAACTGGTTGCGCCAATCCTTGTAGTACTCCCAGGAATCCCCCGCCGCCTTCGCCCAAGGAACGCGGTTGAGGGCCACCACGTCGTCGAAGGCCTCCTCGCGCTCGCGGGGATCCGCGGCCTGCGCGAAGCGAACCAGGGCGCGGAAGTACTTGGCTTCGGTCCTGTTGAGTTCGGTGAGATCCACCAGACGCTCCACGAACACCGCGCTCACGGGTTTCCCGCGCAGGATGTCCGTGAAGTAGCTCCGGGTTCGGGGAAGACCCAGGCGCCGACTCACCTCGCTCTTGGAAAGCTCCGGTTCCACTTCCGCTACCTGGTAGGCGAACCAGGCCGCCAACCAGGCGCGGAAATCATGGAACTCGTAGACCACGGGGTCGCTCATTCCAGGAACTTAAGCTTCTCCGACGCCTTGAGGGGATTTGAAACGAGCATTTCCGGTAGTACACCGGCTCCAGCCCTCCCCACCCCTGTTTCCGGAGATGGAGAACCCGGGGATCGGGTCCGGTGCAGCTCCGGCGTCAGTGGAACAGGTTCGTGCGCGCCAGATCCACGATGCTCGATCCGCGTCCGTCCAGGATGGCCTTCACCAGGTAAAGATTGAAATCGACGATCTGGTCGAGCTTGAGCGACGGGGGCATGGCCAACTCCTGACGCGCCACCACGACGTCCACCAGTACCGGTCCGTCGTGGCGTATTGCCCGCTCCAGCGCAGGGCGAACGTCCTCGGGGCGTTCCACCCGGATCCCCAGGATTCCACAGCTTTCGGCGACCTTCGCGAAATCGGGATTCACGAGTTCCGTGCCGTGGTCCAGGAATCCCGTGGCCTTCATCTCCATCTCCACGAATCCCAGGGAGCCGTTGTCGAACACCACGAGCTTCACCGGCAGTTTCGCCTGGCGCAGAGTCAGAAGGTCCCCCAGGAGCATCGCCAGGCCTCCGTCGCCGGAAAGGGTGATCACCGCGCGCCCGGGGTGGGAAGCCGCGGCGCCGATCGCCTGCGGCAGGGCGTTGGCCATCGATCCGTGGTTGAAGGAGCCCAGGAGGCGTCGCCTGCCGTTCATGCGCAGATAGCGCGCGGCCCAGATCACGGGCGTTCCCACATCGGCACAGAAGATCGCGTCGTCGGGGGCGGTTTCGTCCAAGATGCGGGCCAGGTATTGCGGGTGGATGGGCTGGTCCGGGGTAGGCACCGCGAGGTCGTCCAACCCCTTCCTGGCCTTCCTGTAGTGCTCCAACGAACGCTGGAGGTGCCCCGAGGCGTCCTTCTTGGCCGAAAGGCGCGGCAGCAGGGCCGCCAGCGTCTCGCGGACGTCTCCCGTCACGCCCAGGTCGACCCGGGTGCGGCGACCGATCTGCTCCGGCCGGTTGTCCACCTGGATGATGCGGGACTCGGCGGGATAGAACTGCTGGTAGGGGAAGTCGGTTCCCAGCATCAACAGGGTGTCGCAGTCCATCATGGCGTGGTAGCCGCTGGAGAAGCCCAGGAGGCCCGTCATGCCGATGTCGTAGGGGTTGTCGTACTCCACGAATTCCTTGCCGCGCAGCGCGTGGACCACCGGTGCCTCCAGGCGTTCCGCGATGCGGATCAGCTCGTCGTGCGCGCCCGCGCACCCGGACCCCGCGAGGATGGTCACGGACTTGGAGGCGTCCAGGATCCCGACCATCTCGTCGAGGGTCGCGTCGTCGGGACGGATCGACGTCCGCTCGCGCGGGTAGGAGCGGATGCGCAGTTCCTGGTTCACCGCCTCGCGCAGTGCCACGTCGCCCGGCACCACGATCACCGCGACGCCCCGCTTGGACAGGGCCGTCTGGATGGCGATCTCCACGAGACGGGGCACCTGGGAAGGTTGGGAAACCAATTCGCAGAAGTGGCTGCATTCCTTGAAGAGGATCTCCGGATGCGTCTCCTGGAAGTAGCCGCTTCCCAACTCCTGGGACGGGATCTGGGCCGCGATCGCCAGCACCGGCACGCGGCTGCGGTGGCAGTCGAAGAGGCCGTTGATGAGATGCAGGTTGCCGGGTCCGCAACTGCCCGCGCAGACGGCGAGCTTGCCCGTCAGATGGGCTTCGGCGCCGGCCGCGAAGGCCGCGGTCTCTTCGTGGCGCACCATCAGCCAATCCATCCCCTTCCGGGTCCGGATGCTGTCCGTGATCCCGTTCAGCGAATCTCCGGCGACGCCGTACACGCGCTCCACGCCGGCGGCGGCCAAGGCGTCCACGATCACTTCGGCCACGGTCTTCATCGGATGCTCTCCTCCATTGGCGGGTTCGGGAGGAAACTACCAGGATCCGGGGGGTGCGGCACGCGGCGGACCGTTTCCCGTCAGACCTGCGAAAATCGTCCGATGTTCGGTGGCATCCGAAGGGCCTCCTTCCGGCGGCCTCTAGCCCACCAGCAGCGCCCGAGCCCGCGGCAGCGCCGCCGCCACGCAGTCGTTGAGTCCGATCCCGTCCCAGGCGTTGCCCGCGATGTGCAGGCCGCTGCCTTCCATCCGGGCCCGCAGACGTCGGATGGTGTCGTGGTGGCCCACCGGGTATTCGGGGATGCCCTGGGCGTAGGCGCGGACGTGGACGAATTCCGGTTCGCCCTCAGCGCCCAGGATGTCGGCGAGTTCGGAACGGACCATGTCGGTCAGGGCCGACGCCGAAAGCCCCGCCAGTTCCGGCTGCCGACCGCCCCCCACCATGGAGCGGACCAGCACGTGGCCTTCCGGCGCCGCGTGCGGCCAGAGGCTCGAGGAGAACAGGGTTCCCAGGATGCGGCGGTTCTCGGAGCGCGGCACCAGGAACCCGAAGCCGTCCAGCGGGTGCGCCACGCGGTCGCGCCGGAATCCGAGTCCCACCACGGCCACCGGGTTGTAGGGGACGGATGTCAGATCCTGGCGGATTTCCACCGGCAGGCCTTCGATGCCGGAAAGCTGGTGGGAGGGAACGGCGAGCACCACGTGGTCGAACTTCCCGGATCGCTCGCGGCCTCGGAGGATCCAGAGGCTGCCCGACCGTTCCATGGAGCGAACCGGTTCCCCCCGTCGCAGCGGCCCGGAGATCCCGGACGACAGAGCCTGGACAAGGTCCGTCATTCCCCCCAGGAAGCTGTAGGATCCGGATCCCGGACGCCGGTCGGCGGGGACCCCGGACCGCGCCTTGCGCGCGGCGAGCATCCCGCGGAACAGCGAGCCGTGCAGAGCCTCCATGTTCTTGATGCGGGGAAACGCCGACCGTACGGATAGGCGTTCCGGGGAGGCCGCGTAGATGCCGGTGACCATCGGGTCCATCACCTGCTCGAAGAGCCCGGTGCCCAGCCGGCGGCGACCGAAGTCGGCGACCGATTCATCCTCGGGGCCGCGGCCCACCAAGGGCTCCTTGAGGGCCGCGAGCTTGGCCGGCCAAGTCGGGAATCCGCCGAACACGGAACCCGGCCCCATCGCCCGCAGCCTGCCCTTCCAGAGCAGGAACCGCTTGCGGGCCAACGGCGACGCCTGCACGATCCTTTCGCCCAGGCCGAGTTCAAGCGCCAGCTCCCGCGTTTCCGAGCGCGAATTGAGGATGCTCTCCGCCGCCTCCTCGCACCTCCAGCCATCGCGGCTTTCGGTACGGATGTTGCCGCCGGGCTGCGGCTTCGGGTCCCATGTTTCCACCTGGACGTCCAGGCCCTGGCGACGGGCTTCGCGCTCCAGGAACCAGTGGGTGGAAAGCCCCGAGATCCCCGCGCCCACCACTGCGATGCGCAGGGTCATCTCGGGGGCAAGGCGTGGACGGCGTCGATCAAGGTGCGCAGTCCGGAAAGGGGCGCGTCGGGCAGGATGCCGTGGCCCAGGTTCGCGATCCAGGGACCTCCCGCGGCCTGGATCGCCGCCTCGCGGACGCGTTCACGGATCGTGTCATCGGGAGCGTGCAGGAGCGTGGGATCGAAGTTTCCCTGCAGCGGACGATTTCCGACCACGGCGCGCGCGTCGGACAGCGAGACGCGCCAGTCGACGGCGAGGACGTCGAAGGGCAGGTCCACCAGGACATGCAGGAGCGTGGACGCTCCGTTGCAGTAGAGGATCAGGGGGACGCCGGGAGCACGTGCCTTCACGCGCTCCGCCAATCGCCGCAGGACCGGAACCACCACTCGACGGTAGTCGGCGGGCGCCAAAAGACCGCCCCACGATTCGAAGAGCTGCAACGCCTGGCAACCCGCCTGGGCCTGGGCGGCCAGATAGTCGGCGGTCGTGTCGGCGAGGACCTCCAGGACCTTTTCGAACCCGATCGGGTCGGCATGGAACCAGGCGCGCGCCTTCGGGAACTCCTTGCCCCCGCCGCCATCCACGGCGTAGCATGCCACCGTCCATGGGGCGCCGGCGAACCCGATCAGCGGCATGTCCGGCGGCAGGGCCTCGCGGCAGGCCCGCACCGCGTCCATCACGTAGCCCATTTCCAGGACCGGATCGTAGGCGGATAATTTCCGACCATCCCCGGACCGCAACGGATTGGCGATGCGTGGTCCTTCCCCTTCTCGGTAGGAAAGCTCGAAGCCGAAGGGCACGAGGATGGGAGGGAGGTCGGTGAAGAGGATCGAGGCATCCACGCCAAGGATCGCGGGCGGCTGGCAGGTCACCTCGGCGCAGGCCGCCGGGTCGTGGATGAATTCCAGGAAGTCTGGATAGCGCGCGCGGACCTCCCGGTACTGGGGAAGGAACCGGCCCGCCTGCCGCAGGATCCACACCGGCGTACGCGACGGGACCTCGCCCCGGCAGGCTTGCAGGAAGGGGGAATCCATCAGGCCCACGAGACCAGGCTTTCCGCCGGTTCGCGCGCGGTCCGGAAGGAATTGACGTGGGCGGAGAGGTCAGGTACCCCGAAGGAAATCCCGCACACCACCAGACGGTTGTCCGGAATGGACAATTCCCGACGCAGGACTTCGGGATAGACCGCCACCGAATACATGGTGGTGGATTCCAATCCTTGGGCGCGCAGGGAGGCGAGGAACGCGCCCAGGAACAATCCCCCGTCCAGGAAATTCCCCTTCTCGCTGGCCTTGGGGAGGGTGAGGATCGCGAAGGCGTGCGCCCCGAACAGCGCGTAGTTCTCGCGATCGTGCGCTCGCCGGGCCGGTTTGTCTTCCCTGGCGATTCCCTTGTGCGCGAACAGGGCGAATCCACAGGCGCGGGCCCGTTCCATCTGGTCGGGTGGAAGCTCGGCAGGCGAGTACCTGTAGTCGGGTGCCGGAGCCGTTCCGGCGTCGAAGGCCGCGGTCAGGGCGTTCCGCACGCGATCGGCGGAAGCACCCAATGCGAAATGCAACATCCAAGGTTGGCCGTTCTTGGAGGAGGGTGCGCGTCCGGCGGCCTCCACGGCCAGGAGGATGGTCTCCCGGGACGGCACCTCGGGCAGGAAGGCCCGGCAGGAATAACGGCTTCGCAACAGCTCCAACGTGTCCATCCTCATCTCCTCCGGCCGCATCCGGCCCACCATTCGCCTTCGGTTTCCTCGACGTCCAGCTCCAGGCCCGCGTGGCCGAACCATTCCAGGACCTGGCCCCGTTCCGTGGCGAGGTACCCGGAGAGAACCAGCCTTCCGCCAACCGGAAGAAGATCCAGCACCCGTTCCCGCATGGGGAAGAATTCCGTGCGCAGCATGTTCGCGATCACCAAGTCGAAGCGGGCGGAGTCGGGAAGGGCGTCCACCGACCCCGCCCAGGCGTTCCAATCCCGCACCGCGTTGAGTTCGGCGTTCTCCACCAGGCAGGGAATGGCGTCGGGATCGATGTCGCACAGCTCCAGATGGCCCGCGCCCAGCCTGCCCGCGTAGAAGCCCAGGATCCCCGTCCCGGCACCGATGTCGAAAACCGTCGCATCGGCCATGGGGATCCGTTCCAGGATCTTCGCCGCGAGCCGCGTGCTTTCGTGACCCCCGGTCCCGAAGGCCTGCTTGGCCTCCATGCGGAGCACCGTTTCAGCCCCCGCGGGCGCCTCCACCCAGGGCGGCACCACGGTCAGGCGTCGAGTGACCTGCAGGGGTTCCTGCTGGAGTCGCCAGGAAAGATCCCAGTCCTTGGCCTCCACGGCTCCCTGGTCCACGAGTGTCCAGCCCACGGGTACACGGGAACGGTCCCAGTCCTCGGGAAGCCACGCGCGCAACGCGCCCGCCGGAGCGTCCAGTTCCTCCAGCCCCAAGGCACCGAGCTCGAACAATTCCATCGAGGCCATCTCCGGATCGACGGAGGGGACCAGGTCCAACCACAAGGCGGCGCGCGCTTCCATGATGGGGCCAAAAGTAGTCGCCGGATCCCGTCGGAATCCCGATGTCGTGCAGCCGGGACCTATCTTTCGGACCTCGTTGTCCACCATCCAACCCCATCGCCGAAAGGCCCAGGAGACTCCCATGACACGCCGCATCGTGATCGCCGGCAACTGGAAGATGAACAAGACCGTCCCCGAATCGGTGGAACTCGCGAAGGCCGTGGTGGCCAAGTCCGCCGAGGCCCCCGCCTCCGTGGACCTGGTGGTCTGCCCCACCTTCGTGGCCCTCACCGAGGTGGCCAAGGTCGTGGCGGGAACCCGCGTGGCCTTGGGCGCGCAGGACCTCCACTGGGAGGAGTCCGGCGCCTTCACGGGCAAGATCTCCGCGGCCATGCTGGTTTCCGCTGGCGTGAAGTACGTGATCATCGGCCACAGCGAACAGCGGCAGTTCTTCGGGGAGACGGACGAAACCGTGAACAAGAAGGTGAAGCAGGCCCTCAAGCACGGCCTCCTGCCCATCGTCTGCGTGGGCGAGCTGCTGGCCGAGCGCGAAGCCGGCAAGACGGACGCCGTGAACGAGCGCCAGCTCAAGGGCGCCTATGCCGGGGTGAGCGCGGAGGACGCGGCCAAGACCGTGGTCGCCTACGAGCCCGTGTGGGCAATTGGCACCGGCAAGGTCGCCACCGTGGAACAGGCCCAGGAATCCCAGGCCTTCATCCGCAAGGTCCTGACGGGTCTGTACGGAGCGAAGGTGGCGGAGATCATCCCCATCCAGTACGGCGGCTCCATGAAGCCGGACAACGCCAAGGGGCTTCTGGCCGAGAAGGACATCGACGGCGGACTGATCGGCGGTGCGGCGCTCAAGGCGGACGACTTCATCGGCATCGCCAAGGGAGCTTCCTGAAGCCATTCGATCCCATTGCTTGGGATTTCAGGTCCGACAGCCGGCTCTTCGTCCTGACGGGAGCCGGCGTCTCTGCTGAGTCGGGACTTCGCACCTTCCGCGACGCGGGAGGTCTGTGGGAGGACCAGCGCGTGGAGGACGTGGCCACCCCGGAAGGATTCCGCCGCGACCCCGAACTGGTGATCTCGTTCTACAACAAGCTGCGCCGGAATCTCCCGAACGCCCAGCCCAACCCCGCCCACCGCGCTTTGGCCCGCTTGGAGACGGTGCTGGGAAATCGCCTTTGCCTGGTGACCCAGAACGTGGACGACCTGCACGAGCGGGCCGGATCCACGCGCGTCGTGCACATGCACGGGGAATTGCGCAAACTGCGCTGCCGCCGCGACCCCGCCCACGTGGTCCCGTTCGATGGCGACCAAACAGAGGACACTTCCTGTCCGCTGTGCGGCGCGCCCATGCGGCCCCACATCGTCTGGTTCGGCGAGATGCCCCTGCGCATGGACGAGATCGAAGCCGCCCTCTCCGACTGCACCCACTTCGCTTACATCGGGACCTCCAGCCAGGTGTACCCAGCCGCCGGATTCCGTCACACGGCCAAGGCCCGCGGCGCGAAGGTGCTCTGCATCAACCTGGAGGTGGAACCGGACCCCGGCACCGACCTCTTCCTGCGCGGAGCGGCCGGTACCGAGGTGCCGCTGTGGGTGGAGGGGTTCAGCCGAACAGACGCCACGCGGGAAGGGCCCAGATCGGTTCGCCTTTGGCTCCTGGAGCCAGACGGCGGACCCGTGGATCGGAACTGACCACCACCGCCCCGAGCAGGGGTTTGTCGAGGATTTCCGCGAGGTCGCGCAGGTGTCTAGCGTCGGAATCCGTCACCCGCTCCGCGAGTTTCGCCTCCAGGGCGACGTAGCCGCGGTCCAGCTCCAGCAGAAGATCGACTTCGCGCCCGTCGGAGGTGCGCAGGTGGTTGTACTCCACACCGGTGCGTGTGAGCGTCCCCTGCTTGATGGCTTCGGACACCACCGCGGTTTCCAGTTCGTGCCCGTCGGGGTCGCCAGTCCGTCGCAGGATGCCGCGGCGGATGCCGTTGTCCAGGAAGTGCAGCTTGGGCGACTTGGACAGCCTCTTTTCCGCGTTGCGGAACCAGGGTTGCAGGAGCACGATCTGGAAGCTCAGCTCGAGGTACTGCAGGTAGCGCTTGGCGGTGGCCGCCGCCACGCCGGCCGCGGCTCCCAACGCGGCGTACTGGATCGGCTCTCCCGACCTCAGGGCCGAGATCTTCTGCGCCCGGGCGAACGGCTCCAAGTCGGAAAGGCGCGCGAGGTCGGCGAGATCGCGCTGCAGATACAACTCCTGGTAGTCGCGCAACCAGTCCATGCGGTCGGTGTCGTCCATGTCCGGCGCGATCAGCGCAGGCATTCCCCCCCACCGGACCAAGTGGTCCCACCAACGCCGCGAGGCGGCCTCGCGCACCGAAAGCGTGCGAACGGGATCCAGCTCAGCATCCAGGACCGCCTCGATTTGTCCAGGATCGGTCAGAATGGACTGGAAGGGCGTGGCCGGGACGGGAGTCTTGGCGTCCATGAGCTCGGGCAGGGTGAACGCGTGCAGCCGTAGCAAGGCCGCACGTCCCGCCAAGGTCTCGCGCGCCCCGTGGAGCAACTGGATCTGGCTCGAGCCCAAAAGCAGGTATCGCACCTGGGGCGCCTGGTCGAAGCAGCTCTTCAAGGTATCGAAGATCTCCGGGGATTTCTGGACCTCGTCGAGGATCGCCACCGGGAACCGGGAAATCCAATCGGCGGGAGTGAGCGCCTGGTAGGCCATGCGCTCGGCCAAGGCGTCGAAGCGCAACAGGGGAATGTCCGGATAGGCCATCCGCACCAGCGTGGTCTTCCCTACCTGCCGCGCCCCGGTGAGCACAGTGATGCGCCCCCGAGGGGTGTCCCATAGGGTTCGCAACCGTTCCTCAAGCAACCGCGAGCGCTCCATACATTAGAATATACGCTAATTCAGCTATGAGATAGATGTTTTTGGCGTAAATACAGCTATATCATAGCAGTATTTACGCCAAAATAGTATTTGTTGCCCTACCGCCCGGTCAACGCCGCAGGGACTCATACAAGGCCAGCAGCCACTGCCTCAGTAAGCGCGGAACACCACTCCCGTCGAACGCGACCTATCCCTCGTTGTTGTTATCTGAAAAGTATTGGTTCTAATCCTCGAGACAGCGCAACGAGTAGCCATAGGCCTTGACGTCGTAGCCGCGGCTCACGGCCTTGACTTCGATGCCGCGGATCACGTAGGGGGTGCCGAGGCTGAAGTCCCGACTCCAGTCGTACTCCACGTCGTTCTCGGACGCCGACCAGAAGTAGGAGTAGTTGCCGACGATGACGAACAAACCGTCGAAGTATTCGCGGACGCCCGCAGGCAGAACCCGGAAGCCGCAAGTATCCGTACCGTTGCCGGAGATGTTCCAACCGTTCGTGGACTTGAGCTTGGTGCCCGCAGAATCCTCACCCCCGATATAGGTGGTGAGGATCGTCCATTCCGTATCACTGGGAACATGCCAACCACTAGGACAGATGCCTTGGTGGGGCAGCGTCCCACTCCAAAGTTTGTTGTTGTAACTGGTATCCAATCCCATCACCGACGCCCACTGGTACAACCGCCCGTACTTGCTACATGAGTCCGTACTGTTGGCGTAGCACCATGAACTGTCCACCTTGTAGTTCAGGTTCTGCGCCATCCACGTCTGCGTCCCGATCGACACCGTCTTGTAGACTTGACCGTCCCGGCTGTCCGCCAAGGTGCCGTAGGTGATCCCGCTGGTCCATGGGATGTCCGCGCTCGTCGTGGACGTGTCGATCTCCTGCGTCGCTCCCGACGTGAACGATGTCGTCGGCACCCGCGCACGCACGCGACCGTTCCAGGAAAACAGCAGCGTATCCACCACCGCTGCCGCCGAACGGGCCGCCACGTCGCGGTTCACCGTTCGTAGGGGCGCAAAATTTTGCGCCCCTACGTTGGCATTCGATGTGCGGCCCGCACCGTCCACACCGTCGAATTGCAGGCGGATGCGGTTACCATCCAGGACCAGATGCCTTGTGGCGGACGTCGAGGTCGCCACTGGACGAACAGAAATTCCCGTCGTTACCGTGGCAAGGCTCCATGTCCCGTCCGCGGCCGTGCCGGTGGCAACGTCCGCCGTGGCAAGCGTGACCCCGGCACCATAAAGCGGATTGCCAGAAAGGTCGGTGACCTTGCCCGTGAAGGTTTCCGCACGAGCAATTGCCGGAGGGGAAAGGATTGCGACGATCACAAGGCCGGGAAGAATTGCGAAGGATTCTTTAATGGGAATTCGCTCCGGGTTGGGCTTGCAACTGAACTCGAGCTTCGGAGAAAACTGTAGCTCAATTCAAAATCTTCGGTCATAGGACCTCCGTCGGCCATATTGCGATGATCCTGCTTCAACCCCCGTCCACCTCCTCCACGGCCAACCCCATCGCGCGGGCGGCCTCGGCTTGGCGCCGGTCGGAAGTCACGAAGATGTCGGCCTCCAAGGCCAAGGCGCTTCCCACGTGGATCGCTTCCGACGACCTCACCGGATGGTTCTCCAGGGCGCGGACCGCGTGCTTGAGGATCGTGGGCGAAGCATCGCAGAGCAGGGCGTCTTCCAGGTCCGTGAGCAGATCGGATTTCGCGTCCCGGTACTGTTTTTCCCCAAGCCGACCATCGCGTCGCAATCGGCACAACGCCGAGACGATCTCAGGGATCGCGAGGGAAGAAAGGGCGAGTTCGTCGGCGCGGGCGCACCAGTCCAACACGGCTTCCGATCCCGTCTCCGCCACGTAGCGCTTGGCCAGCGCCGAACTGTCGAGGAACACCCGCATCAGACCTCGGATTGCCGATCTTCGAGGATCAAACGGCTGAGGGACGCCCCGTCCAGGAGCTGGGGACGAGCTTCCCGGCGCTTCCAGGAGGGAATGCCGGCACGAACGGGCACGATGTCTGCGATGGCTCTGCCGTTGCGCAGGACTCGAACGGGTTCGCCCGCCTCCACCAGATCGAAGTAGTGCTTGGCTTGGTTGCGCAAATCGGTGAACGAGGTTTCTTCCATGGGCCCTCCCGGAATGTACAGATCAATGTACATCCGAAAGTTGGTGCCATGGTGGCCGTCCTCGGTATCCTCGATCAGCGTCCCTGAAGCGACTCGGTGGCCAAGCCCGTGGGTTGGCTGACGCCGATCCCCAGCCGCAGACCGTTCTGTGCCACACCGTGCCTACGGCCCAACGGGTCCACGCGCATGCCTTGGAAGGCCACGGGCAACGCGGGCCGGTTGTTCTCGAGGCCGGTGGTGACCACCTTCATGGTGGCGTCGAACTGGCTGGAGATCATGGACGCCAGGCTCGAGGCGCCGTTGAAGGTGGTGGCCTCGAAGACGACGTCGTGCGCATGGTCGACGATGAAGCCCGTCTTGGCGGCGATGGAAACGTTGTCGAAGGTGATGGAGTCCAGTGGCGCCTCGGCCAACCCGTAGATCTCCACCGAGTTGCTCCCGCCGGTGATGGTGATGTTCTTGAAGACGATGTCGTTCCAATAGGGCGTGGTGGCGGTGACGGCCTGGGCGGGATCCGTGACGGGATCGGTGGTCAGGTTGTAGTAGCTGGTCAGGAGAATGGGGTGCTGGACGCCGGTCATCACGATGTTCTCGTAGAGGCAGTGTTCCACCAATCCCCCTTCGGTGCGGTTGGCCTTCATGCGGATGCCGTTGGTGGTTCCGTTCATGGTGCAGCTGTCGACAACAAGACTGTCCAGCCCGTAGTTCGATTGTCCGCCGATGGAAATTCCGTGCCCCGTCCCCACATGCAGATGGGTGAGGGTGAAGTTCTTGCAGTAGGCATCTCCGGCCTTGATCGCCACGTCGTCGTCGCCCACCGAGAGGCTGTCCTGGGTGATCAGGTAGTCCGTGCCCGAGGGGTCGATGGCATCCGTGTTGGGGGCGGTGGACGGTGCGAGGATCGTCGCCGAGTCCACCGTGACCTCCTTGTCTCCCTGCAGATCGATGTGGAACATCGGGGAGTTCTGCAGGGTGATTTCATGCACATGCACCCGGGTGGATGTCTGGAGGTGGACGAGGTAGGGCCGGTGCGGCATGGAACTGTTCGCGTTGAAGGCTGTCCACCAAGGCGAGCCTTGGCCGTCGATGGTGCCGCGTCCGCTGATGGCGATGTCCGAGGCTCCGCTGGATGTGAGCCAATCGGTGTAGCGGGTGGACCCCGATGCCAGCGGATAGGAACTGTACGGCAGCGGCTCCAGGAGAGCCCCCTTCTCCACCCGCAGGTCGATGGAGCTTTCCAGCACCAGCGGAGCGCTCCAATACGCCTTGGAAGCCGCCGGAAAATCGATCACGCCGCCGCCCGCCTTGGAGACCGAGTCGATCAGGGCCTGGATGGCCTTGGCGTTGTCGGTGGAGGCGTTGGCCACGACACCGTGCTGGGTGACGTCGAAGACCTTGGAGGGAATGGTGGGGAGCTGGGGGGTCACCACCGTGGCACGCGCCGTGGCGGCGATGCCCGCCAGCGCGAGCAGCACCACCCAGCGATGCCCAACCCGGTACTGTTCATGCATGGCGAGACCTCCTCAGGTACCGATCAATTTCCGCTCGCGATCCGAACCTGCAAGTCCGTTTCGAACCGGAATGCGTTGAAGATCGATCAACGCATCCGGGGCAGGTCGGAAGGCCGTGTTCCCTATCTGGTCCAGGCCAGCGGCAAGGTCTCCCCTGCGCACCGCGCGAAGTAGGCGCCGCGCGGCAAGGCAGAAAGGTCGATGGAGCCGGCCGGTGCCGCGTGTCCGAGGATCCTGCCGTCCGGGCCGATCAATTCCAGACCGTAGAGTCCATCTCCCTGGATCCGCGAACCGCTCCAACGGATCCCCAGGGCGCTCGGCCGGGCGGCGATCGCGTTGGAGATCCCGGTGCCGTCGGCCTCCAGGCGCAGATAGTCCCATTCCACCGTGGCGGATTCGCCGGACTTGATCTGGGCGATGGACAACACGTTCGCCCCGGCCTTCAAGAGGCTCGGACTGAACACGAGGGAGGTGTCCCAGAAGGCGCCGTGGCTTCCCAGCCGGACCACCGCGTCGGAGGCGTTGCCGGGGTAGAAGCTCGCGATCTGGGTGCCGTTGACGGCCACGGTCAGATGGGACGAATAGGAGGAGGCCAGTCCCAGGTAGAACCGCGCTTGGCTTCCCGTGGGCGCCTTGGGGAGCGTGAAGTCCACGTTCCAGGCGGGGAAGGGGGCCCAGCCCGCGGCGCTGTCGTTCATCAACGAGTAGTTCCAGACCTTGGCGGCACTGTCCTTGCCCGTCGTGAAGGTGACGCCGTTCGGGAACTCCTTGGGATAGAGGGTGTACGAGGTGGGCCAATAGGCGTAGAGGGAATCGCCGTTCAGGAACTCGTGGGAATCGCGATCCGGAGTCCCGATCTCCCACACCGTGGCGGCGGTGCGCGGCGGAGTCCAGGTCACCGTTCCCAGGTCCAAGGTCTTTCCCGCCGACACCGCAACGGATGTCTTCTTGAAGGTCCCGGGCGCCCCCGGACCGAAAGCGTACAAGGCATAAGTGCCAGGAATCACCTTGGGGATGGTGAAGGACCCATCCTGCGCCGTCTTGGTCCAGAACTGGTAGGTCTTGGCCTGGAACTGGAAATCGGTGCCGTTGTCCGGCGCCAGCCCGATCCACATCCCGGCAGGCGAGGCGTTCGGAGCGCCGGGATCGGCGATGGTGAAGGTCCCGGTGACGGTTCCCCGGCCCGCAGCTAGGACATAACCCGTGTCCTTGAACCAGGGGTAGGGCCAAGCCGCCTGCTCGGCCAGGGCCTGGGCGTTGGCGTCGGCGAACAAGGCGGCCGGAGCGTTGGCCGTCCCCGAGGCGACCTTGTTGACGTAGATCAGGAAGGGACCGAAGATCTTGCGGAAGGTCTCGCCCTGGGCCACGTCGTCGGCATCACCCATCCCGTAGTGCTGGCCGCCCAGCATATTCAGGAGGACCGGGCTCGCGTGGCACATCAGCTCCCTCTTCAGGGGACCGCCGTTGTAGTACTCCAGGCTCGGACGGGTCACCCACAGTCCGATGTCCTTGGTGGTCGAGCTCCAGCCCCAAACGTTCTCGTCTCCGATGTCCGCGCTGTAGCTGTACTTGCACTCCAATTGGCCCTTGAAGGTGCCCGTGGTGAGCAACTCCACTTCCTTGGGAGCGCCCGCGACGGCCACCGCGGCGTTCCAATCCGCCAGAGTGCACATCTCGCGGCTGCGCTTGGCGTCCACGCTCAGCCAATCGAACATCGACCCGGGGTAGGAGGCCATGCGCCATTCGCCCCCGGGATCGTCCGGATAGCTGGGAGGGTGCGAGAGCACGCCTGCCGCGTAGAAACCGGAGTTGCCCCGCAGCAGGCTGTAGTGGATGTCCACGTCCATCGCGGCAGTGGCCGTGTCTCCGGACCATTTCATGTGCATCAAAATCTCGGCGCGGTTTCCGCTGTCGGACTTGGGGTCGGACACCAGCGTGTAGGTGCACCCGGCGGGGTTCTGGTAGTTGGGCTGGTTCCAGCTCCAATAGAGCTGACCACCACTGTACCCCCCGGAAAACAGGTTGCTTCCTCCGTAGGTCAGCGACGTGATGGTGGCGCTGGCCTTGGTCACGGTGAGGGACACGATGCCGTTGTCCAGGACCACCGTGGTTCCGTTGTCGGTCACGGTGACGTCCGCACCGGTGGATCCCCCACCAGGAACATTGGCCAATGCAGCGGTTGCTGCAACCAGCGACGCCAGGATCCATGTTCTATGAACGCGCATGGCGACACTCCCGGGAGCAGCGGATGCGAAGCCCCAGCGAAAAGCTACAGTCGATCCGATCAAACCGCCAGGGATTGATCCCTGGTCTGGATCTCAGCGGAGGGAGAGCAGGCGGAATCCAACGGCCACGGCAAGCAGCCCCACCGCCACCGCCACCCAAACCAACCTGCCGGGACCGAAAACTCCCTTTGCGGGAGTCGGTTCATCCTCCTCGTCGTCGTCGCCGCCTGGAAGGGAGATGCCATCCAGGTAGGTGTCCTCGCTCCAACCCGTGCGCTCGTCGGACCCGCATTCGGGGCAACTCTTGGAACCGCCGGGCAGCTCCTCCCCGCAGTGCGGACAGACAAAATCCGGCTCGGGAGAAGACCGCTTCACGGAATCAGCCCCGGCCCAGCGTCCGGGCGAGTTCCACCAGCGTGCGCAGACCGAAGGCGGTGGCTCCCTCCGGCAGGTACTTCCACGCCTTGGTCGTGAAGGCGGTTCCGGCGATGTCCAGGTGGGCCCATTTGGCACCCTCGGGAGCGAACTCCTTCAGGAACAGCCCCGCCGTGATGGCGCCCGCCTCGACGCCACCGGCGTTGCGCATGTCGGCGACCGGGTCGTCCAGCTTGGAGCGGTACTCGTCTTCCAGCGGCAAGGGCCAGAACTTCTCGCCCTGCGTCCTTCCGGTGCGGCAGATGGAATCTCCCCATCCCTCGTCGTTGGACAGGACCCCCGCGATGGAGCTACCCAAGGCGCGGATCACGGCACCCGTGAGGGTCGCGAGGTCCACCACATGCGTGGCCCCCAGGGCTCCGGCTTCCCAAAGCCCGTCGGTGAGGATCAGACGGCCCTCGGCATCCGTATTGTCCACCATCACGGACTTCCCGTTCTTGGCGCGGAAGATGTCGCCGGGCAGGACCGATCCGTTGCCGGGGCGGTTTTCGACCAGGCAGACCACCGCGGACACCGCGATGGGAAGGCCGGATCGGGCGATGGCCAGAAGCGCGCCGATGGCGGTGGCGGCCCCCGCCATGTCGTTCTTCATCTCCCACATGTGGTCGGCGGGCTTGATGGAGATTCCGCCCGTGTCGAAGGTCACGCCTTTTCCAACGAGCACCAGGTGGATCCCCGGTTTCGCATTCTCGGGAGAGTACCGGGCGACGCCCAGGAAAGGTTCGTTGTCGGAGCCCTTGCCCACGGTCACCAGGCCCTGGTAGCCCTGCTCCTCCAACTCCGCGCGGCCCCGGGCGTTCCAGGCGATTCCGGCGTCAGACAAAACTTGTCCGATGCGTTCCTGGAAGATCCGCGGGGTCAGCGAGGATCCGGGCGTGTTCACCTGGTCGCGGACCCAGTCGGTGGCGTCCAGCACGCGCGCGGCGTCGCCCAGAGACGCGGCCCCCGCGGGGTCGGCGTTCGCCCGCACGACGTGGAAGACCGCATGGGGCGCGGACGGCTTGGACTTCCACGACTCGAAGCGGTAGGTGGACAACCACCAGCCCTCCAGCACCACGGCGAGCTGGGCGGCCGGCAACGCGTCGGCCAGGAACACCACGCGTTCGCTTTTGCGCGAGGACACAGCCTTGAAGCCCTCCGCGACGGCGGACCGCAGGCGCTCGTCGGCGTCCAATCCCGGCTTCTCCGCGACCTTCTGGACCCAGGCGCGACGGCCGGAAACCTCCACCCACTCGCCGCCTTTCAGGTCACCGGAGGTCTGGTTCGCCAACGAGGCGCGGATGGCTTCGGCGAAAGCGGTGGCGCCCTCGCCGCCGAGCAGGCCCGAAGGCTGGTCGGTGCCCAGGACCAGAAGGAGGTCGGTGGGAAGGGGATGGTATTGGTCGATGGTTTCCGTGGTCCAATGGCGCATCGGGGAAATATAGAGGGAAGGGACGAGGGACGGGGCGCCTCGGTCACGAGTGGTCCCATCCTGGGCGATCACCGCAAGACGACCGGCACCGCTCCCACGCCCTCGGCCCGCACGATCCAGAGGCCGGTCAGCCGATTTCCCGAAGCGCTGCGACCGTTCCACAAATTCGATCCGGCCTGCGCGGCAAAACTTGTCGCCATCTTTCCGTCCAAGCCCACGATCTGGATGCGAGACGCCTGGCCGAGTTGGATCTCCACTCCCCCTTCGACCCCGAACGCGGCGAATCCCCGGACAACAGCGGAGCGCGGAAGCACGGCATCGGGAACTGCGGTTTCGTAGGAGTACTTATACATAGCCAGGTCAGTCC
>Ga0302283_1001676_pt1 | contig 18349 bp, 19 predicted proteins | sample III_Fen_E1_4_FD_198770 | JGI IMG/M metagenome (GOLD analysis project Ga0302283, IMG submission 198770) | Peat permafrost microbial communities from Stordalen Mire near Abisko, Sweden - III_Fen_E1_4 | ecosystem: Environmental > Terrestrial > Soil > Wetlands > Permafrost | place: Sweden: Abisko... | reverse complement strand
TTCTCATGGGCGTCGCCGTTCTGATTCGAGGAGAAAGGTGCTCAGAGTCCCAACCCCACACATGGCCGACCTCGCCCCGGTCCGAGACTCCGACACGCCGACACGCCGACACTCCGACACTCCGACACGCCGAGTCCCCCGCAGGACACAGTTTGTCCGCCGGAATGCAACCAACCGGCGCCCCTCTACGAAGAATGGCGGAACGGGCAGAAAATGCCCGGTTATGACCAGAAGGGGTCGTCCCATGCGCTTTCGGATTCTTCTAGAGGCCGTCGTTGCGACGGCTTTGCTCGTCGGCGGATTCGTCATGGCTCCCGCCGCCGGCGCGAGCACGACTCTGACGGCCGGTGTGTCCTCTGCGGGGCTGACGTTCGCCTTCCCGTCTGCACCCGCCTTTCCGGCCTTTCCCACGGCACCGACATTCCCGAGCTTCCCGCCGTCACCGCCGGTGCCGCCACCAATCGACACGAGCACCAATGGCACGACCTCAATCGTGGGAGAGCTTGCTCCCGGCGGGGAGGAAAACGACGGTGCCTTCGACATCAATGAGTTCGACTACCACCTCACCGCGCTGCTCGTAAACAGCGTCTTGGCGGCCGACCCAAGCGGCCCGCTGTCGATCCTGTCCGACGGCACCCGCCGGGCTACCTTCTTCCAGCCGGACGACGAGGAATGGGTTCTATTCGTCCGTAAGCTCACAGGACAGGCGCTGCCACTGCCGAGTCCGGCCACCGAGCAGGCGACGTTCACGTACCTCCAGAGCTTGGGTACCGCGCGGCTCGAGAAAATTCTTAGCTATCTCATTGTTCCCGGCGTCACGCTGACGGGTCCCCTGCTCGGCCCTCCCACGATCTCCCAGGCCACCTACACGACGGCCAACGGCCAAACGCTGCTGATCAAGTCGGACTTCGGTGTGGTGACTCTGGTCGACAACAACCCGTTGACGTCAGATTCTGGAATCGTCGAGGCTCCGATGAACCAAGGCAACAGGCAGATCGCCTGGAGTACCGCCGTGCTGCTGCCCTCCAAGTTCTGATTCTGTCCGCGCGAGGGCGACGTTGCACTTTCGGGTACTCCGGCACTGTTCGCGGGCAGCGGTTGCAACTCCGCTGTCGGGGAAGGGCCCGACTGCCCAACGTAGAAGCTGCACGATAGAGACGAGTTGTGGGCCCCTTGACACCACGGTCCCATGTCCACGGGGCCCCTACTTCAGCCTCTTTTGTTCTCCCGCAACGTGATGGCTCGCTTCGGGCAGTCCCGGACCGCCCGCTTGGCCAGGTCGACGAGCTCTCCAGGCAAGGGGCCGTCGGCGATGATGGGGTAGCCCCATTCGTCGAGCGTGATGGCCTCTGGAAGCAGTTCGGCACAGTAGCCATAGGCGTCACATGCCACCGGGTCGATTGTGATCCGCAGTCGGGTCACTTCAAATCCTGATCGGTCGCGGAAATCGCAGGGTCGTGACCTTGTGCCAGTGGTGACAGGGTTCCCCCCGGCCGTGGGCGGCAAGGTCCGGGGCGAAGACGGTCAGCGCACTTCGCACCAGGCTCACCGCTCCGTCGGGATGGCGGCACGCCCCCCGCCCGTTCACCTCCTGCAGACGACGATGCAGCCGCGTCAGGGTGTCACGACCGCCGTGGCCCCGGACCAGCCGAGCCAGATCGTCGGCGATGGCAGGGAGCCCGAAATGACACGGACCGCACTGACCGGCGCTCTGGTCCGCCAGGTAGCGGGCGATCCGAGCGGTCTCGGCCAGCCCACAGGAAGTATCGCCGAGGACGGCGATGATCCCGACGCCAGCAGAAGCGCCGATCGTTCGCAGGGGTATGGAAGCGTATGGAGTGGCGAACTGCCCGGGGCCGACCCATGCCCCTCCGTATCCGCCGACCAGGAGCGCTTGCACAAGCCCCACAGGCTTGCTCAACACGGCGATGTCCGACAGGGGGGTCCCGTGGTCCACTTCGACCACCCCTGGGTGGTGGACGTCACCGCTGATCGTGACCAGACACGTTCCTGGCTCCTCGCTCGTCCCGCGGCTCCGAAAGAACCCAGGTCCGTGGCGGGCGATGAGGGCGACGTGGGCCAGGGTCTCCGCGTTGTGGACCAGCGAAGCGCGCCTCCCGATGCGAAGTGGCGTGCCCTTGTCCGGCCGGAATACCGGAAGTGATCGTCCGGATTCGATCCAGTTGGTCAAGGCCGATTCCTCGCCGGCGATGAAGCGGTCGGGAGGCCGGACAACGACCTCTTGCACCCTGGTGTAGCGCTGCCTCGTGCGCTCGTCCAGGGCGTGGCTCACCGCGGCGGCGACGCTGTCACGGCCGATCGGGATACAGATGACGATTCGATCGGCGCGGCACAGGGCAGCGAGATATTGCGCGCCGTCGAGCACCAGGTGCGGGGCCCGGATCAACAGGAGCTTGTCCTTGTCGCTGCATGGTTCGCCCTCCATGGCGTTGACCACGACCGTCCCGCCTGTGCCGCCCGAGCAGGCGAGTGTCGCCTTGATGGACGTGGGGAACGCCCCACCGCCACGACCGGTCAGACCCGAAGCCTCCAGACTGGTCATGAGGCCCTGCTGCCACGACCGGTCGCGGCCGAGCGACACGTGCAGCGGGCCGTGCGCGTCAATGTGTCCCTTCAAATCGGTTGGATGACCGAGGAGGCGGTGGACGTCACCCTGCGGACGTGTCGGGTTGGCGCTACGCGTCATCTCGACTCCTTCTCGTGCTCGCCGTCGTGACCCGGCGGGTCAGCGGAACCATGTGAGGGACATCGTTCACCACTGTCGCCTGCTTTTTGACCGACGTCCGCACGCGCCAGGCCAGAGCGAGGCCGACCGAGAGCACGCACAGGACGCCGACCGCGATGACCCAGTGCTCCCCCGAGTCGGTTCCGAGCCCGAAGGTGTGGGCCAGGGCGATAGGCCAGGACCCGTAGGCCAGCCAGTGGATGCCCCGCCAGGTCGCGGGCTTGAGGTGCGATCGCAGCAGACTGGAGACAAAGACCGCCAGCATGAGATCGAGGGCGATGGCACCCAGGCCCACCCAGAATGGGCTGTAGGGAGAGCTGAACGGCACGACGATGGCGAGCCATCCGATGTGGACGTACGTGTCGAGGATGCTCGTCAGCACATGAAGGGCCAGAAACACCACGGCCAGGATCGAGACGCGACGGTGGAACTCCTGTTGGGCAAAGCCGGGCCAGTGGCGCGCCCTGGCGCGACTTGTCGTCGCCAACCCGAGGACCATCGTCAACGTCAACAGGATGAGTGCGACGATCCCACTCGCTCGGGTGGCGTACCACAGATACGTGGAATTCACGGGCGATCCGCCTCGGGCCAACCCCCGAGAGTGAACAGCTTCCCGTCGTGGCGCAGCAACCGAACCGCCTGGTCGAACGGGCGGAGGCGCTCGACGGCCTGATCGCCCCAGACAATGGAGGCGGTCGAGAGGGCGTTGGCGTCGACGCAGCTGGCGCCGGCGGCCGACACCAACCGCCAAGAGGTGCTCGCGCTCCGCCCGGTGGCCGGGTCGACGATGTGGTGCGCCTGCTCGCCACCCATCGCCCACGTCCGCACCAGGGTGCTCGAGCTGGCCAGCCCGCCGTGGCGGATGGCCACGACCTGGTCCGCGTCGCCTGGTCCCATCGCCGAGTCGACGGCGATGCCGATGGCCCATCCTTCGGTTGGCGACTCCCCGGCTACCGCAACGTCGCCCCCGATGCTGACCAAGGCCCCCGAGCCGAGCTCGCTGGCGATGTGGGCGGCGGCCCGATCGGCCAGGAGGGCTTTGGCCGACGATCCGAGGTCGAGGCGGACACCCCTCGGAATCCGCGCCGTCTTCCGTTTTCGGTCGAGGTGGAGGTGTCGGAACCCGGGGACCGGACCGAGGTCCGCCAGGTGGAGCGGACGAGACTCGATCAGGTCGAAGTCACGGTCGTAGCCGAGCATCGCCATGGCACTGCCGACCGTCGGGTCGACCGCACCCTGGGTCCTGTCGGCCACCGAGTAGGCGACGTCGAGCGCCTCGAAGAGCAGCGACGAGACCGGGACGGCGCGACCTTCGTTGGCGTGGAGGTACGCCAGCTCCGAGTCGGAACGGAAGCGACTGCAGGCCCGGTCGATTGCCGAGATCTCATCGCGCAGAAGGTGCTCCGCCTCGTCGGCGCGGGACTGATCCTGCACGACGACGGTGGCCGTGGTGCCGATGGCGCGAAAGGTGCGCGCGGTGACGGCGGGTTGTGCGGCCGACAGGTTTGTCGGGCTCATTACCGGGACGTGCCGCCAGACGTGACGACGGGGAGGGTGGTCGTGGTGGTTGGTGGCAGGGTGGTCGTGGTGGTTGGTGGCAGCGTGGTCGTGGTCGGCGCCGTCGATCCCGGCGAAGCACTGGGCGTCGTGGTGGTGGGCGGTGCCGTGGTCGTCGTCGTGGTTGTCGAAGCCGTTGTCGGCGCCGCCGGCACCGCGGCCGGCGCGGTGCTGGATCCGCTGGCTCCGGGGTGCTCCTTCGCCACCACCACACCGATGGCGACGGTGGCCCCTGTGGCCGCCAGGACGGCGGAACGGGTCAGAAACCGCAGGTGGGAACGGGCGCGCTGCCGGGTCTCGGGTGAGTGCGACCGGCGGGGTGAGTTCATCGGTGACCTCGGTTCGGCATTGATGCATGGAAGCAGCTGTGCCTACCGCCTGCCTGGGATCGGTCTGTGGAACATCTGTGAAACACGCAGGGATCGAAGGCAACAACGTCACATGGGGCCGAGACCATGGACCCATGCAGCCCCTCGGGTGATGCGAATTCGGCCTCGGACACCGCTCCACTCTAAAGAGAGGGGCTTACGCCAACATGAAGCGGACCAGGATATTTCAGGTGCAGCCGGCATTGCGGCGTCATGTCCACGTCATGGTCTGCGGGTAGACAGTCGGTATGAGGGTGCTGGTCGCCGAGGACGACGAGGGATTGCGCTCGGTGCTCGAACGCGGCCTGCAGGAGAGCGGTTACACGGTCGACGCCGTCGGAGACGGCGAAGCCGCGCTCCACCATTTCGACACCTATGAGTACGAAGTCGCCATTCTCGATTGGCGGATGCCCAAGGTCACCGGGCTGGAGGTCACCCAGAGGCTGCGTCGTCGTGGTTCGGCCCTCCCCATCTTGCTGTTGACTGCCCGCGACACGGCCCGCGACCGGGTGACCGGCCTCGACGAGGGTGCCGACGACTACTTGGTCAAGCCGTTCGACTTCTCTGAGCTTCTGGCCCGTGTGCGTGCCCTCCAGCGACGAGGAGAGGCCATGCAGTCGATCGTCATCACGGTGGCCGACCTGGCCCTCGACTCCATCACCCGAGAGGTCAGCATCGGCTCCGTCCGGCTTCGGCTGACGGCGACGGAGCTCGCGCTGCTGGAGATCCTGATGCAACGCTCCCCAGCCATTGTGTCCCGGCGATCGATCGCACTGGCCGTGTGGAACGAGGAGGCCGACGCCCTGGGCTCGAACACCCTCGACGTCCACCTGGCCCGGTTGCGGGCCAAGATCGCCACCGGCGGTGCCAAGATCGAATCCGTCAGGGCCCTCGGCTACCGGCTTGTGCCGGCATGAAGGACCCACCCCTGTGGCGTCGACCGTACGTGGCGCATGCCGCCCGCGTCGCTGCCGTGGCGACGGTGATCATCGGGGCCATGTACGTGGCCATCGTCGGCAGCTTCGACGTCGTCGAACGGAATCGACTCGTCGCACAGATCGATAGCCGGCTGCAGGAGCGCCTGGCCTCAGCCATCCGGGCACCCGCCACCGCGGGCTCCGTCGACACCTCCGACAATGCGCGCGATGTCGACGATTCGCCAGTCTTCCTCTGGAAGGTGACAGATTCCGGCAGTTCGAACTCGCTCACTCCGGGTGCGCCCCACCTCCCCCGGACCGCCTGGTCGCCAGAGGAGCGATCGGTGGAAGCACAGCTTGGAAGTGGGCGTTTTCGGATACAGGCGGTGCGCGCCGGCCAGGACTGGTTCGTGGCGGCCCAGAGCCTGGCCAACGTCAATCGCATCGAATCCGACCTGCTGCTCCTGGAAGCCATTGCGGGGCCGATCCTCCTGGTTGCGGTCTTCTTCGGGACACTCCTCGTCGGCGTCAAAGCGGCGAGCCCGGTCGAGCTGGCTCGTCGTCGTCAGCTCGAGTTCACGGCCGATGCCTCGCATGAGCTCCGCACCCCACTGAGCGTCATTGAGGCGGAAGTCACTCTCTCCCTCAAGGGTCCGAGGAGCAGCGACGACTACCGCGCCACGCTCGGAAGAGTCAGCCGGGAGAGCATGCGCCTGCGCGACATTGTGGAGGACCTCCTTTGGCTGGCGCGGTTCGACTCGGAACCGCCGCCCCCCGGTGACGAACCGGTGGATGTCGTGGCGATCGCCTCGGCGTGTGTGGACCGCTTTTCTGCGGTGGCCCAGCGCGGCGCGGTCTCTCTCGTCATGGGGGACGACGTCAAGAGTCAGCCGTGGATCAACGCGCCACCGGAGTGGATCGATCGTCTGACCGCCGTATTGGTGGACAACGCGTGCCGGTATGCCGGGTCCGGAGGGACCGTGCTGGTCGCAGTGAAAGTGACGGGAAACAAGGTCAGCCTGAGCGTCGACGACAGTGGCCCTGGCATCGCCCCCGAAGAGCGCTCAAAGCTCTTCGACCGTTTTCATCGGGCAACTGACGAGGGCAACGGGGCCGGCCTCGGACTCGCCATTGCGGATGCGGTCGTCCGGGCGACCAGGGGCGAGTGGCATGTGGGCCGAGCTGAACTGGGTGGCGCCCATATGGAGGTCCGCTGGCACCGCTCGCCGGGAGCCAAAGGCTCGGGTGACTGGGAAGAGGGACCCGAGTCCACCGGCCCGGAGCGGGTCCCCACCCAGGTACCTGTTGTTCGCTGAACGTGAGGTCGTGGGGTGCTTCACGGCCATCTGCATGACACGTGGGCTGCCCCGGTTAGCTTCGAATGCAGCGGGTGCGCGACCGGATCTGGCTTGATCACGACTCGCGATCCGACGGTTCGGTCGCGTGAGGATCGCCGCGCTGCAACCACATGATGCGATCGACGAGGCACCCGGCAAGGAGGTTCACATGACGGGAACCGGAGCACGAGCAGTTCTCTTCGACCGTTACGGCGGCAGGGACGTGCTCACTGTCGCCGACGTGCCGATGCCGACACCGGGCGCTGACGAGGTCGTCGTGGCGGTCAAGGCGGCGGGGATCAATCCGGGTGAGTCGGCGATCCGGTCCGGCGCCTTGCAGGACCGGTTCCCGGCCACCTTTCCATCCGGTGAGGGGAGTGACCTGGCTGGCATCGTGGTGGCAGTCGGCGACGCGGTCCAGGACTTCGCGCTCGATGATGCCGTGCTGGGCTTCTCCTGGAGCCGCTCGAGCCACGCCACGCACGTCGCGGTGCCGGTGACCCAGTTGATCCACAAACCGCCCCAACTCACATGGGAGGTCGCTGGGTCTCTTTACGTCGTCGGCTGTACCGCCTATGCGGCCGTGCGTGCCGTCGATCCCAAAGCGGGCGAGACCGTGGCGGTATCGGCGGCCGCGGGTGGAGTCGGGACCGTCGTGGTCCAGCTCTTGGCCCTGCGGGGAGCGATCGTTCTTGGTATTGCCTCGCCTTCGAACGCCGACTGGCTCCACTCGCACGGCGCCGTACAGGTGTCTTACGGCGCTGGCCTGGCCGAACGTCTGCAGAAGGCGGCACCGCACGCCATCGACGCCTTCATCGATCTCTTCGGGCCCGAGTACGTCCAGCTCGCTGTCGATCTCGGCATACCGCGTGACCACATTGAGACCATTGCGTCATTCGAGAAGGCGCAGGAGCTCGGCGTGAAGGCCGACGGCAGCGGGACCGCCTCCACCCCCGCAGTCCTCACCGAAATGGCAGACCTCGTCGCCTCGGGAGCGATCGAGATACCGATCGCGGCCACCTATCCGCTTTCTCGGGTGGCAGACGCATTCGAGGAGCTCGAACATCGCCATACCCGGGGCAAGATCGTCCTGATCCCATGACGCGGGAGAGCGGGGATCACACGGAGCCTGAGGGTCTGCCGGGCACGTCCGGTCAGCGGCGAAACCGCCGGGCCACTCCGCGTCGGCGTGCCGCTATCTGCTCTCGGCGCATGGCGGCGGAATAGGCGGGAGTCGAGGTGGGCAGCAGATCCTGCATTGCTGCTGTCTCCACCAGGGTTGTCCGTGGAGCCGGCGCCTTCGCTGGTCGCACGTAGCGGTACGTGAAGAGCCCGTTTCGCAGTTCGGAGGTGTCGAGCCAGTTCTGCACTCCGGGGTCGGTATGGGAGAGGACGATGCGCACAATGCCGTCGTCGTCCACCTGGAGCTGGCGGTCGTTCAGGCTGGTCACCCGGTTGGCAAAGTCCAGCGGCACCATCCAGTCGAGCACGTAGGTCTGGATCGACCAGTAGGTGACCTCGGGTTGCTCGAACGCCACGACGAGGGCCTGGTCGGGATGGAGTTCCCACTGGCCGGCGCCGTGCAGCATGTTGTCGGCGCCACCCACGGGCTTGTGGGGCGCCTGGAGTTCGTTGACGGGCAGGAAGTCGCGCAACCCGGCCACGTAGGTCTTCCAGATCTCGACGCTGGCCTCGACCCACGTCGCCACGCGACCGAGGGCGGCCGCGTGGGCCTCCGGGGTGAGGTTGCCGACCGGTCCGACGTCGTCGAGGCGTTCGATGTACAGCGACGCCAACGCATCATGCTCCCAGTCGCCCACGAACTCCCGGACGTTGAGATAGACCGCTTCAGGAGCCAGTGGTAGCCAGTTCGTCGCCCGTTCGGGGCCGCCGAGGAAGAGCTCGAGGAGGCCGTCGCCCCCCACGACCAGTTCCTCGAGCGACAGCTCGGCGAGGACCTCGGTCTTGCCGAAGACGAACTCGCCGTCCTGGACCGAGAACAACAACTCCTTCACGCCGGTGACGTCACCCGAGACCCGGTAGGCGCCGGCCGGGTCGAGCATGGCGCGGTAGTAGTTGTTGTCGGTGTTGGTCGCCCCAAACGGCGTCGTGTCGTCTCCCACGCGAAAGAGTGAGGGCAGTGCGGCATCACCGAATTCCACGTAGATCTGGTAGGCAAGATGCGTCAGCCGGCTGACGTAGCGATAGCCCTCGGCCCGCAAGCGTGGATCATCGGGATAACCCGGCCCGGTGATGCGCTCGCCGACCGCCTTGATGCGTTCGGCGTAGCTGCTCCAGGCCGCGTCAAGGTCGACCCCGTTCTCGCTCACGATTACTCCTCCACTGATCCGTCACCGCGCCACGTCGGCCCGTCCAGAGCCTAGGAGAGCGGCGTCATGTCGAGGAGGCGGTGCTACCCATCAGTGAGAATGCGGCCCTATGCCTCGTTCTGTGCGAGTACGAAGAGTGCGTCGAGGATGTCGGCAACCTCGGTCCGGGCCGTGTAGTCGGGCTGCACGTCAACGAAACGCACGGTGTGCCCCTTGTCGACGATGAGGACGGTGGGCCGTGGAAGCTCGACCGAGCCCTCGGCATTGACCTGGGTCAGATCGAGCCCGAGCGTGCGTTGGGCCTCGAGGACGTCGTCAGCCTGCTGGAAGGAGATGCCAACCCGGCGGGCCAGCCGGCTGCCCGGATCGGAGAGCACGGTGAACGCGAGCCCAGCCTTCTCGGTGGTGGAGAGCGACTGGTCTGGAGACTGGGGGCTGAGAGCCACCAGGCGCGCCCCGAACTTGTCCAGCTCGGGCAAGAGCTCGCGCTGGTAGGTGCGCAGCGCCAGGTTGCAGTAGGGGCACCAGCCGCCGCGGTAAAAGACGATGACCGCCGGGCCGCTTTCGACGAGCTGGTCGAGCGTGACCGGATTCCCGGTCGCGTCGTCCAAGGTGAACGAATCGAGCGAGTCGCCGACTGCAATGGCGCCTGCCGGAATGCCCTCATTGAGAAAGCCCTGGATGCTTCGGTCGAACACCTCGAGCACGTCAGCCGGCAGGTTCTCGGCCGCCGCTGCCTTCATCTGTTCGGACTGCTCGCGCATGGTGACGGACATCTGACCTCCGGGGAAGGGCCAAGTGGACTGGACAGTCCAATTATGTCCGAAAGAACTGGACTGTCAAGTCCAATACAATGAGAGCATGGCAACGCCGCCCGTGACGGAGCGAGGCCGCCGGGCGCGCGGGCGCATTGTGGCCGCTGCAGCTGAAGTGGTGGCCGAAAAGGGGGCCCTCGGCGCCAGCTTGGATGAGGTTGGAGCGCGCGCGAATGCCTCGCGTAGTCAGCTGTATCACTACTTCGAGGACAAGAACGACTTGCTGCGTGCCGTGGCCGAAGCCACAAACGAAGCGGTCCTCGACGGCCAGGCGACGCTCTTCGAGGGACTCGGCTCGTGGGACGGACTGCAGCGCTGGGCCGACGCTCTCGTTCTGCTCCAAGAACAGCGCAGTGGGAGCGGAGGCTGTCCGATCGCCAACCTGGTCGCCCAGATCGGCGAGCGCGACGACGACATCCGCGTCGTCCTGGCGTCAGGATTTGATCGATGGCAGTCGAGTATCCGTGAGGGGCTCGCCGCCATGCTCACCTCGGGAGAACTGCGAAGCGGTACTGACGTCGACTGGCTTTCGGCGTCGACGCTCGCCAGCCTGCAAGGCGGACTCATACTCACTCAGGCTCGGCGCGATCCTGAGCAACTTCGACTCGCTCTTGACGGTGCTCTAGGCCTCATAGACGGGTACCGCACCGTTTCCTGACGTTCCTGAGAGGTCAGCGCTCCAAAGCCCCTCAAGAACCGAGCGGACCGGTTCGAATTCGTTGCGCATGAGCGGTGTTTCGTAGAGACCCGTTGATGATCTCGGCCAGCGCGTTCACAGAGCTGTCGCCCTTGGAACCAGCCGACGTGGCTCTGCTCAACGAGGCTCGAAAGTTACTTGACGATGATATTCCCCGTCATGTACTGGTGGATATTGCAGATGTAACTGTACGTGCCGGGCTTCGTGGGTGCCTTGAAGGTCTTCGTCTGGTTTTGTGTGATGTTCCCGGTATTGAATTGCCCACCCGTGGCGGTCAACGTATGCGTGACGCTGTCCTTGTTGGTTACTGTCACGGTCGCCCCGGGCTTCACGGTTACATCCATGCTGTGAAACATGAAGTTCGAGATCGTTATGTGGACGCTCGAAGCGGCAGCGGTGCTCGAGGCAGCCGACGACGACCCAGATGCACTTGCCGGGGCCGCAGCTCCGCCACCAGCAGTGGCAAGGAGAACGGCACCACCAAGTACCAAGAGGACCGCCGCCGAAAGGACGCCGCCGAGGATACGACGGTTCCTTGCCACTGATGTCGACCCGATGACGCACAGTGCTCCGGCGATCACGCACACACCGATGATGGCGATTTCCAACGCGAATGCTTCGTGAGCAAAGGGAGCCGACCAGGTGTCCTTGAATCCAAAGAGTCCGTGCTCGACGGATATGAGGAAGCCGATCATTGTCGCGACTGCGAAACCGGCCCCAAGAAGAGCTGCCCAAACTCTACGAGAGACGATGATTGCGAGCCCAATAAGGAAGCCGCCGATGGATTGGAGGAGGAAAAGCGGCCCAATCGTCGCAATGTGGCGGTAGCCCAGAGATTGCCACAGGTGAAAGTGGATGTAACTCGACCAAATGATCAGCAGGCCCCCGGCCACAAAAGCTGCGGTTGCTACCCACCGAGCGGCCTTTCTGTCGCTCGGTGGCCCAACCTGCAAAGTGTCCCTGACCGTGTCCATCTTCATACGTCGTATTCGGCGCCATGCAGAAGCCGGATGACCATATTGACTGAGTATCTGGAAGGCCGGCGAGGGAGGTCTACCCAGTCGTGGTCCGAAACCGATTCCATCGCCTCGCGCAATTTCAATAGGGAAAATCCCATTTCAAATCCATTGAGAAGGGTCCGCGGCCCAGAGTCTTGAGGCGCAGAGGGGAACCTGCGGAACCAACCATCAGTGATCGGCGAGTTGACCGTGAACAGAGGATCGGGACATACGCTGCCAGGCTCTTGTCCGGTCACTTATTGCCGGGCCACTTATTGCCCGGCCACTCACCGATTGAGTCACGCTGGCGTCATCGCTCGCGCTATTGCGATAAAGGCATTGCTGTGTCTGAGGAAGCCGAGCGTGAAGTCGTCTCCGCTCCTACAGGCGAGCCTTTCTTGCCCTCATCCAGACCCTTCTCGAATTGGTTCTTGGCTGAGCCCAAGTTACGCGCAAGCTTTGGAATAGCCGCACCGCCGAAGAGGAGTACTCCAAGGAGTGCGATTACGACGATCCCATCCATCCCGAAAATCTCTGCCAGCATCTTGTCTCCTTCAGAGCTCGTCCGGTGGACTATTCAGATCGATGTCGATCCGATGCCCGACCCACACTCAGTTTCTCTGTCGTGCATCTCCTTTTCGGAGTCACCTGGTCACGCGGATGTCGGACGTTCGGATTGAAGATCGAGGCGATGATCGAATAAGAGCTGGTAGTTATCGAGCTGTGGTGTCTTGGACTTATGCTTCACTCATCCAGGCGGCGTCCCAATCCGAATAGTCGCCGTGAAGAAAAGAATCCTGCCGAGCGGATTCCGACGAGCGCTTTGGCACTGTGCTTAATCTCGACCCCGGAAAGCTGCTCATAATCGCCGTAGTGGCAATCCTTATCCTCGGGCCTGACAGGCTGCCACAAGTGGCTCGCCAAATCGGTGGCACCTGGCGGTCTTTCAACGATTTCCGTCAAAGGATGGAAACCGAAGTGAGAAGCAACATGCCTGATCTTCCGTCAACAAGTGAGATCGCTCGCTTGGCCCGATCGCCATCAGCTTTGCTTGACAACCTTGCCAATATGAACTCGAGCAACGGTCCGGTCGAGGCTTCCATGGAAGCTCAGCAGACGATAGGCACCGACGATCCTCCTCGAGTGACAGGCAACGCCGATGGCCCCATGAGTTGGGTGACCGCAGACTTCTCTGAGCCGGCGCAGGTGTCTCCTGATCTGAGCGACTCCGAAAGTTCACCAACAGTGCGTTCCCACGTGAAGGCTTCGGATCACAAGCTGAGCGTGGCATCCGGCTTCGACGCGAGTCTGAACTGACCGTGACGTTCCAATGACCACCCTCCTTTCCAACATTGGCAAAGACAGGCCCTCGCCGGACGCGATGTCCATCGGTGAACACCTGGGCGAGTTGCGCCGACGGATCGTTGTCTGCGTCATTGCCTTCGTCGTGGCGGCGGGCGTTGCAGTGTTCGCCTATGAACCGATCTTGCATGTACTGATTCGACCATTGTGCGACGTTGACGCCGCGAACTTGCCGAGGGTGAGCACGACAGCCCGCCCCTTGGTCGGCGCGAGCGGTTCATGCAATCTGTTTGTGACATCACCTCTCGATGGGTTGTCGCTGCGGGTAAAGATCGCCGTGTTCGGGGGTTTTGTCCTGTCCTCGCCCGTGATCCTGTTTCAAGTGTGGCGATTTGTCACTCCAGGCCTGGAAGCGCGAGAGCGGAAGTACGTCACCCCTTTCGTCATCGCAGCCTTCGCTCTGTTCCTCCTTGGAGCGGCCACGGCCTATTTCACGCTTCCTCACGCTCTTGGCTTCCTGAAGTCAGTGGGAGGACCAAACCTCCAGGCGATCTACGACCCCATTCCTTACCTTGGGTTGATTCTGTTGATGATGGCCTTGTTCGGCCTCACCTTCCAGTTCCCTGTGGTCCTCGTCTCGCTCGAACTCGCACGGGTCGTCACGCCGGCCCGTCTCTTACATTCGTGGCGGTGGGCTGTCATCTCGATCGTCGTGCTCTCCGCAGTTGTGACACCAAGCTCCGATCCGTTCTCAATGTTTGCGCTGGCTCTACCCCTGGTCTTCTTCTACTTTGTCTCCATAGCAATCGGGAAGTTGCTGGGTCGCTAACCCTCTTTTCCTGTCTCGTCGCCAGCGGCAGCCCGATTCGGAACCAAGCTCTAGTGATCGTCCGACGGAGAGTCATGACAGTGCGGCGTCCTGGGTGAGTTCGTCTCCTCGGCAGGCTGGTCCGTGGTGGGCCTCTCGCTGGTGCGGACGAGGGCCATCCATTTCATGTATGGATGTTCGCAATACCGCCGCTTCCGGCGAGTGATTACTTCGTTCGAGCGAGCAGCGGCGATCTTTTTGGAATCATGCGTTCTGGGGATGCCTGAGCTTTCGCCATCCGAAGCCCCTCCCAATCCGAATAGAAGGTGTGAAGACAACACTAGATTCGTACAAAGCACGCGCAGGTCGCCTGGATCTTGCAGACATCGAGTTCGATGACTTCAAGGATCAGCCGTTGCCCCCAGAAGCGCTCCGCACGTTGCGCTACATGCATGACGTCGAGCATCACACGATCTGCTACCTGCGCGACTTGCTCTTGACGCCGGCCCATCAGGATCCGGAAGTCACTTCATTTCTTTCGTGCTGGGCCTTCGAGGAAATGTGGCACGGAGAGGCCATCGGGCAGGTGCTCGAGGCACACGGAGAAACAGCCGGAGCTCCTCGCATTGCGGCCCTTCGTCGTGGCCGTCGGCGTAAGGAGGTGGTTTCGGCTTTCAGCACTATCGGGTCCGCCGCCTTCGCCGGCAAGGCGTTCATTGCCTTGCACATGACCTGGGGCGCCATCAATGAGTGGACGACTCAGGCCGGTTATGCCCGTCTGACCGAGAGGGCGAATCATTCGACGTTGCGCGAGCTGCTCAAGCGGATCATGAAGCAAGAGGGCGGTCACATCGACTTCTACGCTTCTGAGGCGACTCGCCGCCTGGGTGACAGCCCGCGGGCCCAAAAGCTGACGCGGTTCGCTCTCAAACATCTGTGGCGGCCAGTGGGATCTGGCGTCATGCCCAAAGAAGAGGTTGGCTTCCTCGTCAAATACCTCTTTAACGGACCGGCCGGGTCAGATGTCGCAGCCCGCATCGATCGACGGGTTGATCGGCTCCCCGGGCAGGGGCAGCTCCATCTTTTGGAGAGCGCAGTCTCCAGTCCGTTGCGACGCCAGAGCGCCGCCTAATCGAGATATTTCCGACATCCAGTAGCGGACTCGTTTCGAACTGGTACTGAACACGCACATTGAGGAGATGACATGACCGCAGATCCGAGGGCACTCGCCGAGTTGCTCGAAGAGTCACAGGACTTACAGGCCGATGCTCTGCGGCCGACCCACGACGCGCTCGATGAGCTCGTCGAGAGCAATCACTCGCCACTCGAGGATGATCCTGTCGTGAACCGCACGTTTCACGACGAGCACGTTCGATCCCTGCGTGCCAGTCTTGGTGCCACGAGCATTTTGGGTGCGGCCGGCGGAGTTGCGCTCGTCGGCGTCTTGGCTTCGGCAGCGGCCGCGAGCAGCTCAGGTGATGTGCAGATTCTCCAGACGGCAGCCTCACTCGAGAATCTGGCCGTGTCGACCTATAAGACCGCACTCACGCTTCCCTATATCGGTGGTTCCGCCGCTGACCCGGTCATCACCAAGTTCTCTCAGGTCACCATGGCCCAACACATGCAACACGCTGACGCCTTCAACGCAGCGGCTCGGCAGCTCGGAGGCAAGGCACAGAGCAAGCCTGACCCTGCATTCGTACCCGTTGTCAACAAGGCCGTTGCCTCCCTCGGCAATGCCACCGCAGCCCAGGGTGCTCTCGGTGTCGTAGGTCTGGCGCTCGAGCTCGAGAATATTGCCGCGGAGACCTACGTCAAAGACACCGTGTTGGCCAAGTCCACGACCAACAAGGCGCTCTTCGCCAGCATCATGGGCATTGAAGCGCAGCACGTAAGTGTCTTGCTGGCTGTGCAGGCTCTGCTCATGGCGGGAGCTCCCCAACTGATTTCACTGGCCCCTGGAACGGGTGCGGCGCTGCCGGCCGCCGCCGGGAGCGTCGGGTTCCCTAACAGCTTCTACAAGACCAACATGGCCGCCCCGGCCAAGCAAGGAGCAGTCACGTGATTAAGCGCAAAAAGCAGACCTTTGAAGGTACTGAAGGCGAGCTTCTTTTCATGACCAGCGAGCTCGACGAGCTCCACCGCGATGTCGGTATGCCGGCCATGCGCCAAGGCGTATCCGACATGGTCGATGCAATGGAGACAGGAGCGCGCTCCACCAGTCGTCGGACGTTCCTCCTCGGTGCCGGAGCGGCGGCAGCAGGAGGGGCGGCCATGATGGTCATCGGTTCGCCCTCTCTGGCAGGCGCAGCGACCCGCCGTGTGGTGCCGGCACGATCTCTCGACGCCGGGGCTTTCCCGCCAGCAGGTCTCAAGGGTGACCTGGCAGTAGCCGCTGTGGCCGCCAGCCTGGAGAACCTCGCCGTCTTCGCCTACACGGCCGGCTTGAGCGCCGCCACAGCAGGCAAACTCGGTCCCGTACCTCCGGCAGTGGCGACGTTCGCAACCACCGTCAAAGGACAGCACACCGAGCACGCTGCGGCATGGAACGGAGTACTGAAGTCGAATGGCAAGTCGGCGGTGACTGTCACCAATCCAGCGCTGACGCCGACCGTACAGGCCGATTTCGCCAAGGTCACCGATATCGCAGGGCTGGCCGAGCTGGCCATCACCCTAGAGACGATTGCGGCGCAGACGTATCAGGCCGAGACGGCAAAGCTGAAGAGCAGTGCCGCCATCGGACTGTCATCCTCGATCCAACCGGTGGAGATGCAACACATTGCGATCCTCTATTACGTCCTCGGAATGTATCCGGGCGCTCAGACGTCCTCGGGCACACCTTTGGCGTTCAACCCAACAAGCATGGCGGTGTAGGTCTCCTCTTACGCCGCCCAGAGTCCGAGATGGGCGGCCCGCTTCCTTCTTGGTGCCCTGGACCGTCGTCGACGTGTCTCGCTTCCGCCCGTTGCTGTCTTTCCAGCGAAGGCATGCATCCGCCCCGTCGATGGCGCAGAGTGGCCAAGATCCCAGAAATGGGGGCTGACGAGGTAAAACGGCGAGCGCCCCCGGCAGGACTCGAACCTGCGCCACCGGCTCCGGAGGCCGGTGCTCTATCCGCTGAGCTACGGGGGCGGGACTTGCAACAGCAAGAGGACGAGCGTACTCGCACGAGGCGAACGCCATCCCCGCCCACCCGGGACCACCGAATGCTGCCGTATTCTGCACCCCTATGCCGACCGACCACGATGTCGCGACCGCACCCCTGGAGCGGCATCTTCTCCCGCGTTCGGCCTCGGTCGACGAGAGGGGCCATCTGCACGTCGGTGGCATCGACCTGCTGGAGCTCGTCGCGCAGTTCGGCACCCCGCTCTTCGTGTACGACGAGGACCACTTGCGCCACGCCTGCCGGGAAGCGGTGGCCGCCTGGGGTGACGGTGTGGCCTATGCCTCCAAAGCCTTCCTGTGCCGCGCCATGGCCCGTCTGGCCGACGAAGAGGGCATGCACCTCGATGTGGCGTCCGGCGGCGAGCTCCACGTGGCGTTGGCGGCCGGCGTGGCGCCGGAGCGGCTCATTCTGCACGGCAACAACAAGTCGGCCGACGAGCTGGCGATGGCACTGGGGCACGGTGTCGGCCGCATCGTCATCGACTCGTTCGACGAGATCGCCCGCCTGGGCGGCCTGCTCGAGTCCGCCGCACCGGGCCGGGACCGGCCCCAGGTCCTGGTCCGGGTCACGCCCGGCGTCGAAGCGCACACGCACGAGTTCGTGCGCACCGGACAGGAGGACTCGAAGTTCGGCTTCTCCGTCTCTTCGGGCGCGGCGGCGGAGGCCGTGGCCGCCGTGGAGCTCATGCCCGGCGTCGAGTTGGTCGGGATCCATGCGCACATCGGGAGCCAGGTCTTCGACGCGTCGTCCTTCGAGCAGGCGGCCGAGGTGCTCGGCGGGTTTTTCGCGCCGCTCGACCTGCCCGAGCTGATTGTCGGAGGCGGGCTCGGTGTCCCCTACGTCAACGGCGAATCGGCTCCGACGCAGGCGGCGTGGGCCGAGGGGACCCGACGCGCCTGCGCGCGCGCGGGTGTGGGGCCGGCCACGAGGATCACAGCCGAGCCCGGCCGCTCCATCGTGGCCACGGCCGGCATGACGCTGTACACGGTGGGGACCGTGAAACACCTGCCGGGGATCCGGACCTACGTCAGCGTCGACGGTGGCATGAGCGACAACCCCCGTCCCGTCCTCTACGGCAGTGGCTACGAGGCCTTTCTCCCGCGTGCCGTCGGGGCGGCCCGCCCGAGGCCCGTGCGCGTGGTGGGCAAGCACTGCGAGAGCGGGGATCTCGTGGTGCCCCAGGCGTTCGTCCCCGACGACCTGGAAGTGGGCGACGTCCTGGCCACTCCGGTCACCGGTGCGTACGGGTACGCCATGGCCTCCAACTACAACCAGGTGCCCCGCCCGGCCGTCGTCTTCGTCGAGAAC
>Ga0302283_1001675_pt1 | contig 18349 bp, 20 predicted proteins | sample III_Fen_E1_4_FD_198770 | JGI IMG/M metagenome (GOLD analysis project Ga0302283, IMG submission 198770) | Peat permafrost microbial communities from Stordalen Mire near Abisko, Sweden - III_Fen_E1_4 | ecosystem: Environmental > Terrestrial > Soil > Wetlands > Permafrost | place: Sweden: Abisko... | reverse complement strand
GTCTTCCGGAAGGAGGAGCCGCGATGACCACCGCGATCGGGATCGTCGGAGCGATCGCCTCCGGGAAGAGCACCGCCGCGCGGTGGTTCGCATCCCGCGGTTGGACGGCGGTCGACGCCGACGAGGAAGCCCACGCGCTCTACGCCCCGGGTTCGGAGCTGGTCTCGGCCCTCGAAGCCCGGTTCGGTTCCGGAATCGTCCGCTCCGACGGTGCGGTGGATCGGGCCGCATTGGGGGAGATCGTCTTCGCCGACCCCAAAGCCCTGGTCGACCTGGACGCGCTGGTTCATCCATTGGCCCGGGATCGCATCCGCCGCGTGGTGGAGTCCGCGCGCTCGTCGGGGGCGGACGTCGTGCTCGAGATGGCGCTCCTGTACCGATGGCCGGAGATGGCAGCCTCGATGGATCGAATCGTCGGGATCCGCTGCTCGGATCCGATCCGGCTGGAGCGGCTCGCGGCACGGCCGGGCATGTCGCTCGAACAAGCGCGACGGCGCATGCTCGCCCAGGACCAGGACCTGCTCCTTTCCGTCGCCGATTTTTCCATCACGAATGAAGGAAGCCCGTCGGATCTGGAGGCGAATCTGGAGGATCCGCGATTGGGACAAAAAACGGCATAGCGTCCAGACATCGCGATCCCGATGTCTGCTTCGGAGCCCCTGGACAGGCCTTCCGCGGCGTTTTCGGTGTTGGCAGCCGGAACATGAATTCTACTATATTGCAATCGAATCTCATTCTAGGAGACCAAAGCAACCCATGGCCACGACCAAGAAGACGCCTCTTCCGACCGGTGCCGGAGTGATCGCCTCCACCGAGCCCCTGCCCGACTACGGTCCGATTCCGGAACTGCCCCGGTCGAGCAGGTTGGAGTGGTACCGGTTGATGTACCTGACGCGCAAGTTCGAGGAACGCGCCTACCAGAGCTACCAGACGGGACTCATCGGCGGATTCTGTCATCTCTACAACGGGCAGGAGGCCGTGGCGGCGGGGACCCTGGCCGGCATCGAGGATTCGGATCCCGTCATCACCGCCTACCGCGACCACGCCCACGGCCTCATGCGCGGCATCAACCCCGGCCCCGGGTTCGCCGAGCTCTACGGAAGGGCCACGGGGATCGTCAAGGGCAAGGGCGGATCCATGCACTTCTTCAACGTGGAACGCCAGATGTGGGGCGGGCACGGCATCGTGGGCGCGCAGTCTCCTCTGGGCCTGGGACTGGCCTTCGCGACCAAGTACCTGGGCGAGAAGAAGGTCTGCTTCTGCTACATGGGAGACGGCGCAGTGAACCAGGGCGGCTTCCACGAGGCCCTGAACCTGGCCCAGCTCTGGAAGATCCCGGTCGTCTTCGTGATCGAGAACAACATGTACTCCATGGGCACCTCCGTGGAGCGGCACGCGGCTCCGGTGGAGCTCTACATGAGGGCGGCGGGCTACGGGATGCTGGGCGTGCGCGCCCAGGCCCAGGATTTCGACGCGGTGCGCGAGGTCTCCTGGAAGGTGGCCGAGAGGGCGCGTCGCGAGAACCTGCCGGCCATCCTGGAACTGATGACCTACCGGTACCGCGGCCATTCGATGTCCGACCCGGGGGCCTACCGGACCAAGGACGAGGTCGAGGAATACCGCAAGCACGATCCCGTCGAGATCCTGAGGGGACGGATCCTGTCCGAAGGGACCGCCGAGAAGGATCTCGAGGCGCTGGAGGAGAAGGTCCGCAGGGAGATCGTGGAAGCCCACGAATGGGCCCTGGCCTCCCCGTTCCCCCAGTTGTCCGAGATCTACACCGACATCTACGCCTGAGGAGAGCGAAGTGGCCAAGATCGCATACAGGGACGCCGTCCGGGACGCCATGGCCGAGGAGATGGAGCGCGACAGCCGCGTCTTCCTCACCGGCGAGGAGGTCGCCCAGTACAACGGCGCATACAAGTGCTCGAAGGGCCTGCTCGACCGATTCGGGCCGGGCCGCATCATCGATTCGCCCATCTCGGAGGCGGGCTTCTCGGGCCTGTGCATCGGCGCCGCGATGTACGGGTTGCGGCCCATCGCCGAATTCATGACGTTCTCGTTCTCCTTCGTCGCCTTCGACCAGATCGTGAACAACGCCGCCCAGATCCGGTACATGTCCGGGGGACAGGTGAAGATCCCCATCGTGTTCCGCGGGAACTCCGGAGGCGGCCACCAGATCGGGGCCACCCACAGCCACGCCCCGGAGAACATCTACGCGACCTTTCCCGGCTTGAAGGTGGTGGTGCCCGCGTTCGCCGCCGACGCCAAAGGCCTGTTGAAGTCGGCGATCCGGGACGACAATCCCGTGCTGGTGATCGAGAACGAAGCCCTCTACGGGCGCGAATCCGAGGTTCCCGACGGGGAGTACCTCACGCCCATCGGCAAGGCCAACATCCTGCAGGACGGGGTGGACCTGACCATCGTCACGCATGGACGGTCGGCCTGGACGGTCCTGGAGGCCAACCAGGAGCTCCTGAAGATGGGGATACGAGCCGAGATCGTGGATCTGCGCTCCATCAAGCCCCTGGACTGGCCCACGGTCTTCGCGAGCGTCCGCAAAACCCACAAGCTGGTGTGCGTGGACGAGACCAAGCCCTTCTGCGGAATCAGCTCCCAGGTGGCGGCGGAAGTCCAGCGCGCCTGCTTCGACCACTTGGATGCGCCCATCCTGCGGGTGACCTCGGTGGAAGCCCCCATGCCGTTCTCCAGCGCGCTGGAGGACGACTGCATCCCCAACGTGGCCCGGATCATCGAGGCCGTAAAAGAGGTGATCGGCTGATGGCCAACGCGATCCTGATGCCCCGCATGTCCGACTCCATGACGGAGGGAACCCTCACCAAGTGGCTCAAGAAGGAGGGCGACAAGGTGAAGAACGGCGACCTGGTCGCCGAGATCGAGACCGACAAGGCGACCCAGGAGGTCGAATGCTTCGAGGAGGGCGTGATCCTCAAGCAGACCGTGGCCGCGGGCGGCGTGGTCCCCGTGGGAGGGCCCATCTGCATCGTGGGAAAGCCGGGAGAGGACATCTCCTCCCTCTTGGCCCAGGCCGCCTCGGACACGTCCGTGCAGGCCGCCATCGTCAAGGCGGAGACGGCGGAGAAGACGCACCACGAGAAGCGAGCTCCCGCGCCGGGCCCTTCGGAGCCCTCCGCTCCCACCACAGCCGCCCAGCCCGTGGTGGCCACCGAGTTCAAGAACGCCGCCCGGGGCGCCGTGATCGAAGACCAGGGCACCGACCCGGCTCGCGGAGAAGGCGAACTGGGTTCCCGCCTTCGCGCCTCTCCGCTCGCACGCAAGCTCGCCGCCGAGAAGGGGATCTCGCTGTACCAGGTCAAGGGCACGGGCCCGGGCGACCGCATCGTCGTCCAGGACGTCCAGGACGCCTTGGACGGCAAGGGGCGCCGCGCCTCCCTGGCACCGGTGGAGGGCGGCCTTTCGCAGGTGTCGGTTTCCGCGCCGCGCCGCGCCGACGAGAGGATCCCTCTCACCGGGATGCGCAAGACCATCGCGCGCCGGCTGGCGGAGAGCAAGGCCACCGTCCCCCATTTCTACACCACCATCGAGCTGGACGCCGGCCCCCTCATGGCCTTCCGGGAGGGATTGAACAAGGGCTTGGCGGCCGTCGGCGACAGCCTGAAGATTTCCGTCAACGATCTGGTGCTCAAGGCGGCCGCGCTGGGGGCCGTGGAGGTTCCCGAGGTCAACAGCGCCTGGGGCGACGACGCGATCACCAGGTTCGCCGCGGTGCACCTCGCCTTCGCGGTTTCGCTTCCCACCGGCCTCATCACCCCCACCATCCGCGACGCCGACATCAAGCCGCTCCGGCAATTGGCCGCCGAAGCCAAGGAACTGGGTCGACGCGCCAAGGAGAAGGGGCTCAAACCGGAGGAATTCACCGGCGGGACCCTCACGGTCACCAATCTCGGGATGTTCGGCGTGAGCCATTTCCAGGCGATCGTCAATCCACCCCAGGCGGTGATCCTGGCCGTGGGCGCGATCCTGAAGAAGCCCGTCGTCGACGCGCAGGGCGCGATCGTGGCGGGGAACGTCCTGGCCCTCACGCTTTCCGGCGACCACCGCGCGGTGGACGGGTCGGATGGCGCCAGGTACCTGGTGGCCGTCAAGAACCTCCTGGAGAATCCGACGCTCCTGCTCCTTTGAGGGAAGGCGCCAGCCTCGTCCGCCCGGGGCCCGGGCTCCGGATTCCTACGGGAATCCCAGGAAGTCGCAGGGGTTGCGGTACACCGGGAAGACGGTGGAATCCAGGGCCTGTTGGAATTCGAACGCGTCCACCATGGCGGTGAGGGGGGCTCCCCCCCGCGCCATGCGGCTGACCAGATCCTGTCCCGCGTCGAATTCGGGCATGGTCAGATGCCGGAACAGCGAGTCCATCAGCGGACGCGCCCAACCGCGGCCCTCCTGGTCCATCCCGGCCGACAACCGGTAGAGGGCGATGGCCACCGAGCGGTTCTCGGGGACCCCGTCGCCGTCCCTGTACATCGTCCCCAGGCGCCACAATGCCTCGGTATTCCCCTGGTCCGCGGCGCGCCGGTACCAGGAGATGGCCGCAGGCAGGTCGCGGGCCTGGCCACGTCCCTCCTCGAGCATCCGCCCGAGCCGGCATTGGGCCTCCGCGTTGTTCCCCTTGGCGCTCAGTCGGTACCATTTGGCCGCCTCGGGGGGGTCCGGGTCCACCCCCAGTCCGATGTCGTAGATCCAGCCCAGACGGAGTTCGGCCAGGTCGTTTCCCTGGGCGGCGCTGCGCAGGTACCACTTGGCCGCCTCGCGACGGTCCAGGGACACGCCATCGCCCACGCTGAACATCTCGCCCAGTTGGAACTGCGCGTGGGCATCCCCTTGTTCCGCCGCCTTTCGGAACCAATGCGCGGCGGTTCCGAAATCCCGTGGCACGCCCTGCCCGGACTGGTACATCTGTCCCAATCCGGTCTGGGCCAGGGGGTTGCCCTGTTCCGCGCCCCGGCGCAACCAGATCACCGCCTGCGCGAAGTCCTGTTCGACGGATTGCCCGAGGTCGAACACGAAGCCCAGGTAGGCCTGCGCTTCGGCATCGCCCTGCTCCGCTTCCGCTTGGAGGTCGCGACGCGCGTGTTCGAAATCCCCGCGTCTGTACTCCGTGACACCGCGGAGGGACCCGGCCTGCACGGCGTGCGCAACGAACGACGAGAACAGGGCCAGCGCGCAGGCATTACGGCGGATCGATCGAATGGGACACACTCCCGAATCACTCCGACACCGGAGAAGGAGCGATCCCGGAGTCAGGCTCCAAGGTACCTAATCGGGAAACGCCTCATTCGTCGATGGAACGGGTCGTGCCGTGGTACTCGTCCTCGCGGGGAAGATTGTCCTCCCTCTGGTATCGCTGGTCTTCCTCGTGCTGGCCCCGCGCCCGGAGCCGGTCTTCATGCTCGTGCTGCAGAGCCAACCGCCGCTCCTGCTCGTCGCGCGCCTCCTCCTCGCGCAGCAGCCGCTCCTGGGCGATGCGCGCCTCTTCGTTGCGGCGCTCTTCCTCGCGGAGCTGCTCGCGCTGGCGTTCGCGGGCTTCGGGCGTGTCGCGCCACAGGTAGACTCCTCCTTGTTCGCGGGGCTTCTCCTGATCCAGGGCGGCTTCGCGCCTGCGCTCGTCCTCCCGCTGGGCCTGGATCTGCTCCAATCTCGCTTGGCGATCCCTGTCCCGTTGGTCGTAGTAGGCGGGGGAGTGCAGGTTGATGCTGACCCCCGGTGCCACCTTGACGTTCACGGAAAAGTCGGCATCGATGCCCGAGGCGAGCGGCAGGAGGCAGGAGAGGATGGTGGAAATCATGGGAGGTTCCTTCGCTGGTCGGCCGAGCCACCCGGCCCGGTTGGTGGGAGAAGGAATCAATTTCGGAGCCAACGCGGGCAAATGCCAGCCGATTGGCCGAACGAAGATCATTCGTGGCGAAAACCGGGTGGATCGGTTCCGGAGGAAGGAGGTTTTCCCGCCAATCCGGAATGGCCGGTCCGGACACCGGAGGCGACCATGGAATCGTCCTTCCCGGGGCGGTGAGTACATTGGAACGCTTCCCAACCGCTCTTCCAAAAGGAATGTTCGCGTGGAATTCGCACAAAATCTGGTGGTTGCCATCATGGCGGGAGGTTCGGGCACCCGCTTCTGGCCCATGAGTCGGGAAGAACGGCCCAAACAGTTCCTGAATCTCACCGGCTCGCGCACCATGCTCCAGCTCACGCGGGACCGCCTGGAGGGGATCCCTCCCGAGCGCATCCTCGTGCTCACCAACGCCCGCTTCGTCGACCTTGCCCGGGAGCAGCTTCCGGATCTTCCCCCGGAGAACATCATCGGGGAGCCCATGCCCCGGGACACGTCCGGAGCCGTGGCGTTGGCGGCGGCCCTGGTGGAACGAAAATGGCCCGGAGCCGTTCTCGCCATCCTTGCCGCGGACCACACCATCGAGCCTCCGGAGCGATTCCGCGAAGTCCTGCTGGCAACCGCCGAGACCGCCGGAGCCGAAGGCGGTCTCTACACCTTCGGGATCCAACCGCGCGGCGCCGCCACCGGTTACGGGTATCTGGAGGTGGGCGAAAAGCTCGGGGAACTCCGTGGCGCCGCCTTCCACAAACTGGTCGCTTTCCGGGAAAAGCCCGACCTGCCCACCGCCCAGGCGTTCCTGGCCTCCGGGCGCCACCTCTGGAATTCCGGGATGTTCGTCTGGCGCACCTCGGACATCCAGAGGGAGTTGCTCGCCCAACTCCCGGAACACCACGCCGCCATGGCGCGGGCCGCCCGGGCCTGGGGGACTTCCGGGTTCGACGAGGCCTTGCGATCGGCCTTCGAACCGCTCCCCAAGGTGAGCATCGACTTCGGGGTCATGGAGAACGCCAAGGACGTCCGGTGCGCGGTGGCCGATTTCGAATGGAACGACGTGGGAGGGTGGGTCGCACTGGAGCAAGTCCTCCCCCGCGACGCGGCGGGAAACTGGACCCAGGCCGATCTGCTCCCGATCGACTCCTCGCGGAACATCGTGGTGTCCGAACGGACCGGCCACAAGGTGGTCTGCATCGGGGTCGACGATCTGATCGTGGTCACCACTCCCGACGCCACCCTGGTCTGCCGGAAGTCGGAAGCGGAGAGGATCAAGCAGGCCGTGGAGGCTCTGAAAAAGGGATGAGCCTTCCCACCGCGTTGGCCTACCTCACCATCCTGCGGCCGCCCCGCAAGAGGCAGTTCGAACTGGGCCGTGCCGTGCTTTGGTTTCCGGTGGTGGGATTGTTCATCGGGGGCTTCCTCTGCCTGGTCTGGTGGGGAAGCTTCCAGATCGCCCCCCGCGCGGTGGCGGCGCTCGCTACGGTCCTGGCCTGGACGTGGATCACCGGAGGGATGCACATCGACGGATTGGCGAACACGTCGGAGGCCCTTCTTTCCTGGCGTTCCCGCACACACATGCACGAGATCCTCTCCACACCCCACATCGGGCCGCTGGGCATGACCGCGGTGTTCTCCCTCCTGGCCACGAAGGTGGTGGCGCTCGACAACCTGCCGGTGGAACGGGCCGCGGCGGCGCTCTTCTGCGCCCCGCTCCTGGGCCGATGCACCCAGGTGCTGGCGACCTGCGTCTCGCCCTACGCGAAGAGCGAGGGCATCGCGGTGACCGCCTTCGGCCCCAGCCGAGTCTGGATGCGGATCGCGGCGGCCCTGGCCCCGCTTCCCCTGCTTTGGCAACTGGGTCCCGAACGCGCGCTGGTCGCGATCGCCGGATGGATCGTCCTCTTCGTGGCGCTCACCATCCGGATCCGGACGCTCCTGGGGGGGATGACGGGCGGCACGCTCGGTGCGCTGACGGAAATCGTCGAAGCGTGGGTGATGGTCGCCGCATCCCTGGACCTGCCTTCGCTCGGAAGACTCTGGCCCATGAACTAGGCTCGCAGAGGCCTGGCCACGGCGCGGACGGGCGCCCCTTCCAGTCCCTTGGCGAGAAGCGGAAGACATACGAGTTCGTGCCAGCCTACACCCACCTCCGATAGATCCAGCCCTTCGACCAGCACGATCCTTTCCCGTAGCAGGACGCGGTGCGTCTCGTCGGAAGCGTCGTAGGCTTGGACGGACAGGTAGTCGAATCCCACCAGGCGGATTCCGTGCGAGGCGATCCAACGCGCCCCCGATTCGTCCAACCCCACGTAGGAGCGATCGAAGCGGGATTTCCCCATGAGGTTCCGCGATGTGTTGGAGGTTCGAAGCAACAGACGTTCGGCCCCGATCGGGATTTCGAGCCGGTCCAACAGCGGGGAATCCACCAGCTCCGCGGATCCGGTCTCGGCCACCCAGGCCGGGCCGATGAGAATATCCAGGGAAAGGTCTTCCACCATATCCCCGCCCTGCAGGAAGTGCGCGGGCGCATCCAGGTGCGTCCCCGTGTGGACGCCCATCGAGAGATGCGAAACGCGCACCGGGCAATCGTCACCGATCTCGCACAATGCGCGGATGGCGGCAGGTTCGGCGTCTTCCCAAGTCGGCATCCCCGGATGGAGGGGATGTGTCAGGTCAATCCAGCCTCCCGGATCGGCCCGGGAATTCATTCGTCGCTCTGGTCGGCTTGCAGGAGCAGACCGCCGGGCGCCACCTGGGGAAGCAGCGCCCTGGACTGCACCAATTCCTCGAATTCCGCGAGGCGGGGCAGATCGTCCGGAATCCGGCTGATCCCGAAGTATTCCAGGAATTCGCGGGTGGTTCCGTAGGTGAGAGGCCTGCCCGGCGTGTCGGTGCGACCGGAAACGGTCACCAACCTCTTTTCCAGGAGCTTCTTCAAGGCACCGTCGGCGCTCACCCCCCGAACCGCTTCGATCTCCGCCTTGGTGATGGGCTGCTTGTAGGCCACCACGGCCAGCGTTTCCAGGACCGCCTGGGAGAGCCTGCGGTTCTGCACGTCCTTGAACAGGCCGCGCAGCCATGGATGGTAGTCGGCACGCGTGCGCAACCGCCATCCGCCCGCCGCCGTGGTCACTTCGAAGGGATGGTTCCCCGACCGGAGGCGGGAATTGATGGACTCCACCATCTTTTGAACCCGGGTCTGCGACAGGGCCGCATCCACGAGCTCGCGCAGGTGTCGAAGCGTCACGAGTTCGGTGGACGCGAAGAGGACCGCCTCCAGCAGGAATTCGTCGTCCGGTCTGGGGATGGAAGGATCCTCCAGGTGCAGTTCCTCCTCGGGTGCCTCCGGGGCGGGATGGACGAAGGGTTCGACCGGGAACTGGTCGTTGGATGGATTCGACGCTGACTCGACAGTGGCCAAGATATCCGACATGGGTAGTGGCGTAATCTAGATTAGGCGCCTCTTTCCGCCGACATCGCCAACCGGTCGGCCATCGCACATTCGAGAAAGGCGCCCATGTCGTCTCGCCACGTCGTCACCTGGTTCCTTTCGTCGCTTCTGGGAGCCGCCGCCGCCCAGGATCTGCCCGCGGGGTTCAACCTTCCCGATGGGATGACCCCGGACCAGGCCAAGTCCATTGCGCAGCAGGCCGGCGCGCGCCCATCCCCGAACGGTTCGTCGAGCGGTTCGAACGGTTCGGACAACGTCCTCGACCACAAAGGCGCCGTTTCCCCCCACGAAGGCGATGTCGGATCGGACACGCTCGATACGCTCGACTCCAGCGATTCCCTGGCTAGGCGAGACAGGAGATATCGCCGTCGCCAGCTTTCCAGGGACTCCGCGGAGCAGGCCAGCCGGTTGGAGCGGTATGGGCGGTCCGTGTTCCGCAACGCCGATCCCAGCATGTTCTCTTCCCATGTGGGCGCGGTGGGTGCCGACTACCAGCTCGGTGCAGGAGACGAATTGGTCCTGACCCTCTGGGGACAGAAGGAGGCGCGGTACCAACTGGAGTTGGACCGGGACGGGCAGACCAGCATCGAAGGGATCGGTGTGGTCTCCCTGAACGGACAGACCGTGGCCTCGGCCACCACCCTGCTTCGCCAACGGTTGCAACGGATCTATTCCGGGATGGGCTCCGGTCGGGTGAGCATGGATCTCACCTTGGGGAAGCTCAAGCAGATCCGGGTGTTCGTGGTCGGAGACGTCGATCGCCAAGGAGGATACCTCCTTTCCGGAAACACCTCCGTGTTCGCCGCCCTCTACCAAGCCCGGGGCCCTTCGCCCTTGGGGTCCGAGCGCGAGGTCGAGATCGTGCGGGGGAAGAAGCGCCTGCGCGTGGACCTGTACGACTATTTCTTCCGCGGGGAGGAACCGACCGGAGACATCCTGCAGGATGGCGATGTCGTCCGCGTCCCGCCGCACGGCCCCCTGGTCGCGATCAAGGGCGACGTGGGTCGACCGGACATCTACGAGCTCAAGGGCGCGGAAGGAGCCAAGGATCTGCTGGACTACGCGGGCGGACTCCTCCCCACCGCGGCGAGCACCGCGATGACGGCGCTTCGCGTGTTCCAGGACGGACGCATCGATGCCGTCACCTTGCCGACACCGCAGGAGATCCTGGCCGGCGCTCCCGCGCCATTGCACGACGGGGACACGCTTTTCGTGGCCCACGGGAGGGATCCCTCCGCCGCCACCGTGACCGTCGGTGGACAGGTCCGTTTCCCGGGGATCTTCCCCATCTCCATGGGCAAGAACGCCGCGGATTTTCTCCAGGTGGCCGGCGGACCTTCGAGGGACGCCTACACCGGTCGCGTGCTGCTCTCCCGCCGACTGGGCGACGGAAACCGGGAACAGTTGCGCTTCTCCCTGGAAACGGCGAATTCCCTCGAGGTCGCCGCGGAAGACAGTCTTTGGGTCTACGACATCACCCAGATCGCCAACAAGGATTCGATCCGGATCTCCGGAGCCGTCCACAAGCCCGGACTCTACCGGCGCGAAGAGGGAATGACGGTCAAGGACCTGATTCTCAAGGCGGGCGGGTTCCGGTGGGGCGCCGACTGGGCGCACATCCGATTGGAAACGCCCGTCCCCGGCGAATCCGAATCCCGTGTCGATGTCCTCGCCTTGGACTCCAGCCTCTCCGTGGCATCCGCAGATCGTCCCATTCCCTCGAGATCCCATGTCGCGGTTCCGTTCGATCCGAAAACGGACACCCTCCAGATGGTGGAGGTCGGCGGTTGGGTGGGCAGACCCGGCAGGTACGCGTTGCTGCATTCCGGGGAGCGACTTTCCTCCCTCTGGACGCGTCTCGGCGGCCTCCAACCGGACGCCTACCTCGCTGGAGCGAGACTGATCCGCGGCGATACGCTGACGGGCCGGATCCAGATCGACTTCTCCAAGGCACTTCAGGAGAGTGGTGGTTACGACGACCTTCCGCTGCGGAGCGGGGATTCCATCTACGTGCCCATGCGACCGGCGACCGTCGCCGTGCGGGGGAGGGTCAACAGCCCCTCCAACATCCTTTGGCGCGAAGGCAAGAAGTGGAGATGGTATGTCGAACAGGCCGGTGGCTTTTCCGACAGCGCCGACGAGGACAAGGTCTACGTGCGCTACGCCGACGGCTCCGTCCAGACGAGGTCGATCGGCATCTCGGACCGGCCCAATCCCGGTTCCGAGGTGATCGTTCCCTTCAAGGTGCCACCCGACCCCACCACGGCCAAGGACGTCATCAACGGGCTGAATCTCCTCTTGACCACCGCCATCGCCGGGGTCACGGTCTACGTCCTCCTGAGGAGATGACCGGGGGGCCGAGCTCCCCAACGAGAACGGCACACACGAAAAAACCCCTTCGGGGGTGCCGAGGGGTCTAGGTGTCCGGACGCCGGTGGTCCGTATTACTTGATCGTCTGCAGGTCCGAAGCCCGTTGGGCTTCGTTGGATCCAGGGCACGTCTTCTGCAACTTGCTCCAGGCGGCATCCCGATCCGGAATGGATCCTTGGTGCTCGTAGGTCAGGCCCAACTTGAAGAAGGCGGCGCATCGGGCGGGGTCCTGCGGATATTCACGCACCACCCGCTGGTAGAGCATGCGCGCCTCGTCCCAGTTGGACTGGGCGAAGCGGCACTCTCCCATGCTCAGGATGGCCTGCGGGGCGATGGTTCCCGAGGAATCCCGACCCGCCACCTCGGAAAAACCGCGGTAGGCGAGATCGTACCTTCCCTGAGAGAAATCATCCTGGGCGGCTTGCAACGAAGCGACCAGCGGGCTCGCTCCGGAAGTGGCCTTGCCCGTGTCCGACGCCTTCCCTCCCGGTTTGGAGCGCAACTTGCCGATCTGAAGATTCAGCTCGTTCATGCGCAACTGGTTGTTCTCCAATTGGGCTTCGATCTTCTGCATTTCCGCCGTGAGCTGGGCGATGGACGTCTGGAGATCCGCGCGCGTGCGGCTGACCTCGTCCCCCGATTTCAACCCCACGTCGGAAAGACGCTTGTTCACCGCCTGGATCTCGGCCCGCGCCGAATCGATCTTGCGGCCCACGAGCGCCGTCTCCCCACGGTTCGCCTGCACTTCGGACTGCAGAAGATTGAGCTGGGCGCACCCCCCGAAAATCAACGGGAGGGTGCACCAGACAAGGGTCCCGCGGAAGGAAATCAGTGGATTTCTCCGGGGATGTCGTCGCGGCGATCCTTGGACCAGGTCCCGTCATCGTCGCCGTGGGCGGCCTTCTCCTTGCCGTAGGAGATGGTCTTGAGCTGGCTGGCGGAGACGCCGTAGGTGGTCAGCCACTTCTCGGCGGCATCCGCGCGCCGGTTGCCCAGGGCCAGGTTGTATTCGGTGGAGCCCCGCTCGTCGGCATTGCCTTCGAGGGTGACGGACACCTCGGGATACTGCTTGAGCAGGTCTCCCACCTTGGTGAGGACGTCCTTGCCTTCGGGCTTGATGGAAGATTCGTTGAAGTCGAAGTAGATGGGCTTCAGCGCGTCGTTCATCAGACCCTGGATGCGGGCGCGACGCTCGGCGGCGGTGTCCACCTGCGGCGGTGGGGGCGGGGGCGGGGGCGGCGGGGGCTCGACGACGGCGGCAGGCGGCGGGGGCGGGGGCGGAGGAGGCGCCACGACCTCCTTCTTGGCGCATGCGTTCAACAGCAGCGCGGCACTGAGCGAAGTCAAGGCAAGAGCGTATCTGCGGTTCATGGATTCTCTCCTCCTGGAACGGTCGCTCGCCACCGGGTGACGACGATACGACCCATTCTTCGTAGGGAAGAATACAAGCTCCGGTGGAAATTGGACACCCCTCCCACGCCTCGGGAGGGCGTCTAGCGCGACCAAGCCGGCTCGGAGGCATCCCCGAAATAGGTGATCTGGTGGGCGTTGGTGCCGTCGGCGTCGCAGGTCCAGAGGTCGGAACGACCGTCGTTTCGGCGGATGTAGACCAGATGCCGTCCGTCCGGCGACCATTTGGGTTGTTCGCCCTGGCCAAGCCATTTTTCGTCGGCTCCTTCGGGGGAGATGGTCAGGAGCTGGAATTCTCCGGCCAACCGGGCGAACGCGATGAGGTTGCCGGTGGGGCACCAGGCGGCCTGGTCGTTGTAGCCGCCCACCCAAGTGACCCGGCGCAGATCGGAACCGTCCTTGTCCATCGTGTAGACCTGAGGATAGCCGCTCCGATCCGAGGTGAAGGCGATCTGCCACCCATTGGGCGACCAGGAAGGACTCACGTCGATGGCGGGGTTGTAGGTGAGACGCACCGGCTTGCCCTCCGGGTAGGCGCGGAAGATCTCCGTCTGTCCCCCGAGGGCCACCGCCAAGGCGATCTCCCCGTCGATGGGGCTGGGCGATGCCGAGATCTGCATTCCCGGAACCGAGGGGAGGAACCGGGTCGGCTTCTGTCCGAGGACCTGTCGCCAGAGGTGGGCGCCCTGGCCACCCAGGTAGGACGACCAGACGAGGCTCCCGTCGCGGTCCCACACCGGACTCAGGTTGATGCTGCCGTTGCGCGTCCAGGGGGAGGCGTCGAACCCGTCGTAGTCCATGGTCCAGATCTCCTTGTGCCCGTCCTTGCCCAGGACGAAGGCGATCCGGGTCGTGGCGATGCCCCGCTCCCCGAAGATCTGGAAGACGGCGTCGTCGGAGAAGTGGTGGGCCAGCCTGCGAAGCTCGGATTTGAGACCGGTGTAGGTCTGCTCGCTCAACTTGTCGCGGCTCTGGGCGTCCAGGAGCTGGAAATGGATTTCGACCTCGCCGGGCGAGGGACCCCTCCCAACGGTTCCCGTCACCACGGCGGCGATTCCGGACTTCGCGAAGTAGGCGGAATCCCAGGTGCCGCTGGGCGACTGGAACACCTTGAAGCGGCCGGAAAATCCGAGGTCGGAACGGATCACCGCCTCGGGGCGGGCCTGGTCCTTGTATTCGGGTACGGTGTCCACGCCCTTGAAGGGAAGCACGGCCACGGAAACGGAAGTCTGGACGGCATCCGAACGCAGGACGAAATCCTCTTGGGCGCAAACACCCCCGGCCATGCCCAGCAGCAGGACCGGCAGGATCGATTCGAAGAATGGACTAGGGTGTTGCATAGAGGAGAACATAGCGAACCACCACGCGATCCTCCGGCCAGACATCCGGCACGGGAGGGAAGGATTCCACCGACTGCACCGCCCGCAAGGCCAGCAGGTCCAGGGTTCGGTTGCCCGACTTCGTCTTCAGCTTGACCATGGACGGAAGTCCGTCCCTCTCCACCTGGAAGACGACTTCCGGCATGGCCGAGACGTCCGCAAGCCCGTCGGGAGCGCGCCAGTTCCGCTCCACCAGGAATTTCACCCGCGAGAGCCAGAGGGCCATGGGGCCCGGCAATCCCTGTCCGGAATTGGCGGACAAGGTGTCGCCGTTGGCGTTTCCCGGGGTGCCGGTATGGGGTCCCGAGGTGGTGGCGGTGGTGGAGGATGGTTTGCCGGATTCCGACGCGGGCTTGGATGGAGAGGCCTTGGACGACGGCTTGGAGGGAAGTTTGGAGGTCGGAACCGGAACCGGCTTGGCGGTGAAATCGGACGGTTCATGTTTGGGAGGCGGGGCGGGGATCGGTTTCGACGGCGAGGGCGGAATCGGCTTGGGCGTTTCGGGAGCGGGCGTCGGCGAGGACTGCGGTTGCGCAGGGGGAGCGGGTGCGGGCGGAGTGGGACGCACCTGTTCCCCGCCGCCGTTCCCCTTCGGGGGAATGCCGACCAGCTCGAAGACGGCCTCCGGCGGTTTCGGGTGCGGCATGGCCAGCGCCAGGGCGAGGAGCGCGGCGACCACCAGCACGTGCATCCCGGTCGAGATCCAGACGAAGGCGTCGAATCTGCCGGAATGTGTCACCGGTCGTTCCCGATGGGAAAAGGCGACGACCTCATTTGCGGGCTGGAGGGTCGGTGAGGAATCCGATCTTGGACGCCCCCGCCTTGCGGATCTCCCCCACGGTCTCCAGAACCAGCCCGTAGGGCACCGAGCGATCTCCCTGGATCAGGACCGCCTTTTCGGCGTCGCCTCCCCACGCGCGGGAGAAGGCGTCCGGGAATTCGTCCACCGAGGTCTCCTCCCCGTCCACGTACACCCGTTGGTGCTCGTCGAAGGAAACGGTGACGGAATTCTTCTCGTCCACGGGAGGCGAGTCGGACTTGGGCAGCTCCACCTTGACCCCTTGGGTCATGAGCGGCGCCGTGATCATGAAGACCACCAGGATGCACAGGACGATGTCCATCAGGTTGGTGAGGTTCAGGTCCGGCTGCGGTAGCGGCGACTTGCGGCGGCGCATCAACGGGTCCCGGAGAGGAACTCGCGGCGATAGAGGTTGACCACCCGGGAGGCGAAGGCGGCGTCGCGCGTCTCCACCTCGCGGAGGCGCGCGGCCAGCAGTTGGTGGGCGGCGGCGGCCGGGAGGGCCACCAACAGTCCGACGGCGGTGGTCATCAGCGCCTCGGCGATGCCGGGTGCCACCACGTTGAGTCCGGCGGAGGCTTGGTTCCCGATGCGGAAGAAGGCGTCCATGATGCCCAGCACGGTTCCCAAAAGACCCAGGAACGGCCCCGACCCCGCCGCCACCACCAGCCAGGAAAGCCTCTTTTCCAGGCTAGAGGACTGCAACTCGGCCTCGCGTTCGCAGGTTTCGCGCACCAGCGAGACGCGCGTGGATTCCGATCGCCCGGCGGGATCTTCCGGAGGAAAGGTCTCCTCCTCGGAAAGGGCGGCCTCGGCGATGGAACGAAGCCCAGCGCCCCGGGAGCGGGAGACGGCCACGGGCAGGTCCCCGAAGCCCTTCACCTTCCCGAACAGGTCTTCGAACTTCGCGTCCGAGGCGTCCCGGCGGGAAAGCTCGGTCCATTTCTGGAGGATGACGGCCAGGGAGAGGACGGACAGGACCGCGAGCAGGGCGAGGATCCCGTAGCCCTCGGAGCTCATGTGGGTGAGCAGGTGGACGATCGGAAAATCGGACATGGGGCACCAAGGTACCAAACCGCCTCTTGCTTTCGCCGGTTTCCTGCGCTTGCGCGCGGCTTTCGCTCGCCGACGGTGGCGGGTGGGTTGATACCGTTTGGTCAGGAAAGGGGGTCCGGAGGAAAAATTGCTGGATCGCGGTCATCGCGAAGATTTCTGAAAAAATGTGTCCGGAGGGAATGGAGGTCGCGCGTTTTATGGGGGAAGGACCCGGACAAGGCGGGTCGCTTGCGACAAAATCGGACGGCACGTACAAACATCCAGGGGAGAATCAACATGGCCAAGGTCGTTTTTGGAAACCATTCGTCGGTCATCGTTCCGATCCAGGATCGGGACCAGATCCGCAAGTTCTATTGCGATGTTCTGGGCGGCAGGATCACCAAGGGGGAAGCCGATCGGGACTTCCTCCTCCTGGGGGAATCCTTCTACATCGTGTTTCTCTACGGAGAGGTTCCGGACGAGAGCGAATTCCAACGGACCGCGCGGTCCATCTGGCTGGAAATCAAGTCCGACGACGTGGATGGATCGACCAAGAAGATCATCGACTCCGGGCTTGTCCGGAAACTCGAACTGCCGGACCCCCACCTGTACTTCCAGGCTCCGGGTGGCCAATGCCTCCGGTTGGTGGGAATCGACGAGGACCTCTCCTTCTACGAGGGAGCCGAAGTCGGCCCGAATGTCGACAAGGTGAAGGCGGCTCTCGAGAAGGAAGCGCAGAGGCGATGAGCACCGGAATCGGTCGGGAAACGATCGAGCACCGGCACGAGAACGAACCATCCACGAAGATCCAAAGGAGAAGGACCATGAACAAGCCCAAGGAAAGCCCCGCGGCAATCGACCACGAAATCTGGCACAGGGTCGAGATCGAAGGCTCGCCGAGCGCCGCCTACCAGGCGTTGACCGAGCTGAAGAAGCTCGCCGGCTGGTGGACCAGCGACACCCGCGGCGAAGAGAAGCTCGGAGGCGTCCTGGAGTTCTGGTATGGCAATTTCTGCCAGGAAATGCGCGTGTCCGCCCTGGAGAAGGACCGGCTCGTGCGCTGGCAGTGCCTGGACAAGGGCATGCCCGATTGGATCGGCTCCGAGATCGAGTTCACGATCACGCCCCACAAGGGACACTGCTTCGTGTTCTTCCGGCATTCGAAATGGCCTGAAATCACGGAGATCTTCCCGCATTGCTCCATGAGCTGGGCGGTCGTCCTCCTGAGCCTGAAGCAACTTCTGGAGACGGGCAAGGGCCGTCCCTACCCCGACGAGATCAAGCGGTAAATCCCCAATAGCCGACAGCACCGACGACTTCGAACGAGAGGAGCGAGCGATGAGCGAATTCACCTACCTGTTCCGCGGACGGCAGACGACCGGATCCCCGGAGGAGTTGCAGAAGCACATGCAGAAATGGGTCGCCTGGTTCCAGGACCTGCATGTGAAAGGCCACCTCAAGGACCCGGGCAACCCATTGGACCCCACCGGCGTGGTGGTGAGCGGAAAGCAGAAGACCGTGGTCGACGGACCCTTCGCCGAAGCCAAGGACGTGGTGGCCGGCCACATCATGGTGGATGCGGCGGACCTCGCCCAGGCGGTGGAACTGTCCAAAGGCTGCCCCATCCTGGAGGTGGGAGGCTCGGTGGAAGTCCGGCCCATCCAGAAGCTGATGCGGTAGCGTGGAACCGGTCGACCATCTATTCCGGCGCGAGTCGGGACGCATGGTCGCCGCCCTTACGCGCGTCTTCGGGGTCCACAACCTCACCATGGCGCAGGACGTGGTCCAAGACGCATTCTGTCGGGCCGTGGAAGTCTGGGCCTACAGGGGCGTACCGGAGAATCCTTCCGCCTGGCTGATGGCCACCGCCAAGAACCGGGCCCTGGACCTCCTGCGGCGCGAGCGCACCGCGCGCACGTACGCGCCGGAACTGGGACGCCTCCTGGAATCGGAGTGGACCCTGGTGCCGGTGGTGGAGGAGCTGTTCGCCCCGGACGCCATCAAGGACGACCAGTTGCGGATGATGTTCTCCTGCTGC
>Ga0302283_1001669_pt1 | contig 18377 bp, 8 predicted proteins | sample III_Fen_E1_4_FD_198770 | JGI IMG/M metagenome (GOLD analysis project Ga0302283, IMG submission 198770) | Peat permafrost microbial communities from Stordalen Mire near Abisko, Sweden - III_Fen_E1_4 | ecosystem: Environmental > Terrestrial > Soil > Wetlands > Permafrost | place: Sweden: Abisko... | reverse complement strand
ACCCAACCGACCGCCCTCCGCATCGCCGCCGCGCTCGGGTTTCTCGCCGTGACGCTGGGGGCCTTTGGCGCCCACGCCCTCAAAACCCTGCTGGCGCAGAACCACACCGCCGCCATCTGGGAAACGGCCGTCTTTTACCATTTCATCCACACTGTCATGTTGTTTTTGCTCGCCCAAAAACCAACCCCGGCGAAATGGCCCTGCCTTTTCTTCCTGGCCGGCATCGTGATCTTTTCCGGTTCGCTCTATCTCTTGGCGGTGACCAACTGCCGTTGGCTCGGGGCCATCACGCCCTTCGGCGGCTTGAGCCTGCTCGCCGGCTGGGCCGCCCTCTTCCTCCGCGCCAACCGGGAATGACCTTCCCGCCCCCCTCGGTTCGGTCATATAAATGGTTCGCCTAAGTTTAAAGTGGGAGGTCTTACGCAGATAAGAGTGGGTTAAAGCGGATGAACGATGATGAACGGAGAAAAGCGCCCAAAGTCCCGGCCATTGCGAGTCAAAAGGTATTGCAACCCGTTGGTCAGCAGGGTGGCCGCGATGTTGGCATCATGGACTTGCCGGCCTTTGACCGCAAAGCGCTGCACCAGATCACCGAGCTTTTCGGAAACAAACCGGGTGTCTTCCAAAACCTGAAACCCGACCGGAAGGCGGCCAAGTTTGAGAGAATAGCCGCGTAATTTTAGGAGGGTCAATTTGGCCCGGTGCCGGTCGGGTGGTTACCGCCAGATACTCCCGCAGCACTTGAACACTAATGCAAAGCTCTGTGCCCTGCTTGCGCCACTGCTCCAACTCGGTTGCGGCTGCGGACTCCCAAGGCGAATCGGCGTCGGTGGCGAATACTAAAATGTTCGTATCCACGAACAAACGGCTAACGTCCGGTGTCACCATAGATGTCTTCCCGGCGGAAACTGGAATCCTCCGGCCAGGCCTTCAGATGCAGTTTGGTGAGCCGCAACGGCCCGGCGGGCTGGCACCGGGCCACATCCAAAGGGCTTTCCTCAATCACCACCACCCCCCGGTGCGGCCCCGGCGCAACCGATTTGGGCAGCTCAATTTTGAGCGTCCGATCCTGCGCCACTTCGCTGGTTGCCTCGACTGTGATCATGCGAGTGTACGATACGCTTCCAAATCCCTTTTGGCAACCGCAATACAAGTCCGCAATACAAGTCTGATGCGGTGAACGAGTTCTTGAAATTGGCATCTTTTCGGCGATCCAACCGCTCGTTTCCGTCCGCCGCCGCGCCGCGCCCAGTCCGGTCTTGTTCGAGTGGTTTGGTGGAGCGGGCCACGGGGCGGGCCGCCCTCAGGGCGGGTAAATCAGCCGGTAATACGCCGACCCGGCGGCCGGGGAGAGGGGGAGCACGAACGGATTGGTGACCGGGCCGGACCAATTCTGCCAATTCGTCCCCAAGCCGGTGGTCACCGGGTTGGTTTGATACTGCAACCCCCAGGCGACGCCATCGGCGGGCCAGGAGAGTTGCAGGACGCCGGGTTGCCACTGGACGGAAAGGTCCGGCGCGGTGATGGCGGAGACGGTCAGACTGCCCACCGTCGCCACTTGTCCATCATTGGCGGTGAGTTGCAATTGGTAAGTGCCGGGGACGGAGAAACCGGCGGCGGTTGACAGCGCATCCGGCTGGGCGAAGGCGACGGTGCCCGGGCCGTTGACCTCGCTCCAAACGACCGTAACCGTTCCCGGCGGATTGGACGGGCCACCGTTGGGGACGCTGCCCGCCAGACTGGCGGTGGCCGGCCAGGGAACCGTCTGGTTCGGGCCGGCATTCACCACCGGGGCGAAATCAGGGGCCGCCGCCCCCGCCAGGGCCGCCACTTCCGCCGCGCTTAAAAGCCGGTTGTAAATCCGCAGGTCATCAATCAAACCGTTCCAGCCCCGGGTGAGCGCCGGGCTGTTCCCGATGTATGTTGTGCCCGCGTAGGAGGGCGTCGTGACCGACGGGGCCGTCAGCGTGGCCGCGACCGCCGCCACGCCATTGACATACAATACCGGCTGGTTCGTCACATTGCTTTTGTCATAACTGACCGCCACGTGATACCACGCGCCGGTATTAATCGAGTCGGTCGCCGTGGCCCATTCGCCGTTGACGGTGGTGACATTGGCGGCGGTGGCCGTGGCAAAGTCAAAGGCGCGGTTGTGCGCGGATCCGTCAAAGCGGAAGATAATGTGGTAACCCGGCGCGCCCAGAATGAAGGGATACGAACTGCCGCCCTGGCTGTCCGCATAGACCCAGGCGGCCATCGTGGTTTGCGTGGCGTTCACCGAAGTGAAGGCGGCGTTTTCGGCGCCCCCGGTCAAATTGAGGGCATTCGCGAGGTAACCCGGGGTGAACGTCGCGCCGCTCACCGTGGCGTTCCGGCCGTTGGTGGAGGAATCAAACGCCGTGGCCCCGCCGGTTTCATCCATCTTCCACCACCCCAGCAACCCGTTCGTCACCGCGCCGAGGGGCGGATTCACCACCACCGTCAGGGCGAGGCTGGTGGCGGAACCGTTGCTGGCGGTGAAGGTGAGGCCGTAGGTGCCGTTGGTGCTGAAATTGGCGGTTGTCACCAGGGCGTTGGCATTGCCGAAGGTGACCGGGCCGGGACCGGCCGTCTGGCTCCAGGTCGTCGTCAGGGGACTGCCCGGCGCCGGGTTGCCGGCGGTGGCGGACAGGAGCAGGGCGTCATTCGTGCCGGTGAGGAAAACCGTGTTCGTCGTCGGACTGACGAGGGCGGCGGTGGGGGGCGGCAGCGGGGCGATCCAAACCAGCGAATCGGTCACCTGAATGCCACCCTGGGTGCCGATGGCGAGGACGTTGTTGGTGCCGGGCGGCAGCTCGACCGGCCAGGTAAAGGTGCAATTGGTGTTCAGGACGGCGCCTTGCGAAGCGCCATTGAGATAAAGCTGGACGGTGTCGCAATTGGCATAAACTTTGGCCGTGATGACGTTGGTCAGGCGGTTCGTGAAGGTGTGGCCGGTGATGTAAACCATCGGGTTAGTGGTCCAACTGGCCTGGTAAAAAAAGAACGCATCCTTGCGCACCTGGCGGTCGTAAGTGACCAGTCCCTTGTCGTTGCGGCCGGGCGTGTCGCCCTCGTGCCGGGAGTCCGAGGCGAAATCAAACAGGTTCCAGACAAACTTGGTCCAGACAAACGGCCGCGTCTTGAGAATAAACCAGTTCGTTTCGTGAACCAGATCCTGCCATTCCTCGGGATGAAACAAACCGCCGTTTGATGCCGGCTGGGCCACGGGATTTTCGCTGTGCTGGTAAATACTGGCCCCCGCGCCATATTCGCTGAGCCCGGTGGGCCGGTTGGGATAACTGGCGTGGTTGTTGTCCATGAAGGCGGCCAGGCCGTTGATCGGGCTGGCATACCAGCCGTAGTATTCATTGAACCCAACCAAGTCGGTGGTGAACGTGTTGACGGCGGTGGGTTGGGCGTTGGCGGCGCCGGTGGTGAGCCGGGTGGGGTCGTCCAGCTTTGCGACATTCGTTTCCATCGCCACCAGGTTCGTGCCCGCGGCGCCGCCGGTGATTTCGTTATACATGCCCCAGCAAACCACGGAGGGATGATTGAACCGCTGCCGGACCAGTTCATGCACCTGCTGGAGGATGTTGGAGGCATTCCCGGGCAAATTCTGGATGTTCGGCACCTCGGTCCAGACGATGACCCCGGCCCGGTCGGCCAGCGTGTATTCATAGTCGTTGTGCTCGTAATGCGGCATGCGGATGGCCGTGGCGCCAATCTCCTTGATGAACAGGAAATTGGTTTCGCGCTGCGCATCGCTCAGCGCCCAGCCGCAATTATACCAGTCTTGGTGCACGGAAACGCCGTGCAAATCGTAATGGACGCCATTCAGAAAAAAACCGTTGGCCGGATCCACGCTGAAAAACCGAAAGCCCAGCGGCTGGGCCACCAGATCCGTCACATTGGTCCCCTGCCATTCTTCCACAAACGCCTGGTAGAGGTAGGGGTCCGTCAGCCCGTTCCACAGATGCGGATTGGTTATAATGGTGTGCGCCACCACATTGGAAACGCTCGCCGCCGGGAGCGTTACAAAATTGGTCAGCGTCGTCACCAGATTGGTCGCCGCGTCGGTGATGACCGTGCGGAGCATGAGGCTGGCCGCCACGGCCGTCGAGTTGGACAGCACCGTGGTGACTTGCAGGTTGGCCGAGCCGGCGCTGACCCCGGTGGGCATGAGATAAACGCCGGGCGACCCATAATCGAGCGGTGAAATCTGCACCGGGTCGGTCACCAGCAAATGCACGTCCCGATAAATACCGCCCCAATAAGTAAAATCACCCGCCAGCGGCGGAATGTTGGTCGTCAAGCCGCTATTGACCGCATTATTCAACCGCACGGCAATCAGATTGGTGGCCCCGACCACGACATTCGAGGTCACATCAAAGGCGAAGGCCGAGAACCCCCCCTGATGCCCGCCCGCGTAGGTTCCATTGACCCACACGTCCGCCACCAAAAAGGCCCCGTCAAATTTGAGGAAAAAATGCAGTCCCGCATTGGTGCCCGCCACCGTGAAGTAGTTGCGATACCAGCCGATGCCATAATAATACGGCGTGGTGGGACCATCCTGGCCATCGGCAATGTCCCAGGTGTGCGGCAAATTCAGATTCGTCCACGACGAATCATCAAAGCCCGGAGCGACCGCGTTCGTGCCCGCATCCGACTGGATAAACCGCCAGTTGGCATCCAGATTAATATCCTGCCGGGGATTCGGCGGCGGAACGTAAGTTTGCGCCACCAGCGACATCGCCCCCATCAACATACCCAAGCCGAACAGCCAGCCCCGGCGGCGAATGCAGACGGCACGGCAAAAAAAATGGACAACCCGGCCCGGGTGCTTAAAATTCATAATCGTGGATTCCACCCTACTTTTGCCATCAGACGCGGGGTTTGTCAAATTGCCCCGGAAGAAGGTTAATGGCAGGTTCCCATCGGAACTGCTTTAGATCATTGAGATCCGCTCATTGCCCGGACCCGTCCAACCTCAGCCCACTTTTTCAAGCCAAAGCGAACTGAAGGCATTCGGGTTCTCTTGAACCGACTGGTAATTCGCGATGTGCTGTTTTAAGAAGGACTCATCCCAGTGGCGGATCAACGGGGTCGAAAGCAGGATCTTAAAGGCGGCGTTATGACAAAGAAAGGCTTGCAGCACCATCGCCTCGTTCCAAAACAACGGCCACTCACGTCCAAAGACCCAAAGGTCCGCCGGATAAGGATTGTTATACGGAAAGGGCACATCATGCACATGGATCACCACCTGGCGCGCCAGACTGGGAAGCACTTCCAAAAAGAGAAAGGCCACATCGCCGTCAATTTTCAAGATGTGGCTGGAGTCAATAAACAGCAGATCATTGGCCTGCAACGTTTTAAAAACCGCCGGATCAACGGATTGCACCTCGCTTTTGACGAGGGTGATGTTCGGGATCGAATAAAGTTTTTCGTAGGGATAGGGCTCGATGCAGGTCATTTCCATGGGGCGCCCTTCGGCGGCGTTCTTCGCCGCCGCCAAACTGGCGTAATAAGTCGAAAGCCCGGAACCCACCTCGATATAACGGCGTGGTTTCACCTGACGAATCATCAGGTAAAGGGTCAGTGCATCCACCGCCGTGTAGCCGGGGCCGAAGCCGATCTTTTGCAACTGTTCATACGGCGGAAGCGCCGCGAATTCCCGGGCGTAACGCTGGGAAAGTTCCAACAGCAGGGCCTTCATCCCGGCCAGGTCGAAGGCGACGCCCGACAGGGCGCTGGGCTTGTCCCAGCGCGCCCGGTTCATTCGCAACGAACTCACCGAGGGCAGTGGAGAATAGTAGTCCGTCTGGCCGGCCACGCAGTATCCCGCCCCCTCGACCGTGCGCTGAAGGTCCTCCGCTTTGAGGTTGATCAAGATGAGGCGGGCCAGTTTGCTCCCAATCCGCCCATTGATCCAATACTTGAACGCACTCAGTTGCCGCCACAGCGAACGGGGCAGCATCCGCCTCAATATGCGCTTCACGTTACTCATTTCAGATTGCCTTGCCGGCCTCCAAAAGCCCGGGGAGATGGGGGTGCGAGCGCGGCTCCCATCACCATGCGGGGGGCGGCGTTTCGGCAACCCTGATGGATGCGCTTCACCTTGGGGTGATCTTATGGGAGAACCTCCCTGACTACAAGTTAAAAATGGTTTGACAAAGGCCCGCGGGCGCGTCTCGAAGTTGTTGGCGAGGCCGGGTGGGAGCCAAATTGGCGGACGGTCTGCCGATTTGGAAATCGGCGATACAGCAGACTTGGAAGTCTGCGGTGCGGCTTGCCAAGATGCCGATAAGGTGCAGCGCCGGGGCGCGCGGGCGGTTAGTGCCGGAAGTGCCGGACGCCGGTGAAGGCCATGGCCAGGCCGCGGGCGTCGGCGGCGGCGATCACTTCCGCGTCCTTCACGGAGCCGCCGGGTTGAATGGCGGCGGTGGCCCCGGCGTCGGCGGCGGCCAGCAATCCGTCCGGGAACGGGAAAAAGGCGTCGCTGCAGATAACACTGCCGGCCAGCGACAGTTTGGCCTCGCCGGCCTTCCAGACGGCGATGCGGCTGGAATCCACCCGGCTCATCTGGCCCGCCCCCACGCCGAGGGTGCGGTCCGGTCCGGCATAGACAATGGCGTTGGATTTCAAATGCTTCACCGTCCGCCAGCCGAAGAGCATCGCCTGCAATTCCGCTTCCGTCGGCTGGCGCCGGGTGACGATTTTCAAATCTGCGGCCGTGGTGCGCTGAAGATCGCGCTGCTGGAGCAGGTAGGAATCCGCCCCGACGCTGCGGACATCCCAGGGCTGGGCGGCCGAGGGTGGGCGGATGATCTGGAGCAGGCGCAGGTTTTTCTTTTTCTGCAAGATTGCGAGCGCCTCGGCGGAAAATTCCGGGGCGACAATGACTTCGCTGAAGATTTCGGAAATGGCCGCGGCGCACGCGGCGTCCAGCGGTTGGTTGACGGCGATGATGCCGCCGAACGGGGCCTGGCGGTCGGTGGCAAAGGCCTTGTCCCAGGCGTCGCGCAGGCTGGGCCCCTGGCCGACGCCGCAGGGATTGGTGTGTTTGAGAATGGCCAGCGTGGGCGCGTCCCCCTGGAACTCATGGATCAAAGCCGCGGCGGCGGTCAGATCGAGGATGTTATTGTAGGACAGCTCCTTGCCGTGAAGCTGCTTGAAATAATCGTGGAACCGGCCGTAAAGCGCGGCCGTTTGGTGCGGGTTTTCGCCGTAACGCAGCGGTTGGGCCAGGGGCGCGGAAATGGTCAGCGCGGCCGGCAGCCCGGCCGGGGCGGTGGCGAATTCTTTTTGTAAATGCGCGGCGATGGCGGCGTCGTAAGCGGCCGTGCGGGCGAAGACCTTCGCGGCCAACTGGCGGCGCAGGGCGGGCGTGGTGTCGCCGCCGGCCTGGATTTGCGCGGCTACTCCGGCGTAATCCGCCGGATCCACGATCACGGTCACGCTGTCGTGGTTTTTGGCGGCGCTGCGCAGCATGGAGGGGCCGCCGATGTCAATGTTCTCGATGGCGTCGTGGAGGCTGACATTGGGCCGGGCCACGGTTTGTTCAAAGGGGTAAAGGTTGACCACCACCAGGTCAATGGGCGGGATGTGATGCTCGGCCACGGCGGCCTCGTGCGCGGCGTTGCCGCGAATATACAGCAGGCCGCCGTGGACCTTCGGGTGGAGGGTTTTCACGCGGCCATCCAGCATCTCGGGAAAGCCGGTGTGCTCGCTGATGTCGGTGACGGGCAGGCCCGCCTCGCGGAGGGCTTTGGCGGTGCCGCCGGTGGAGATGAGTTGAACGCCGCCGGCCACCAGGGTCCGGGCGAACGCCACGAGACCGGTTTTGTCGGAGACTGAAAGCAAAGCCCGTTGAATTTTCATGAACCCACAAAATCCCCGCCGCAGGCGCCGGCGTCAATCCTGAAAAAACGAAAGCGGGCCGAACCTCGGCATGGCAAGAGAAGAAGGCGCTGGGCCTGGGGCGCAGGCCTTGGGGCAGTGAGGGTTAAAGCCGAAGGCGGAAACGGGGAAATTCAACCGCAAAGAGCGCAAAGAGCGCAGAGAAAGGGGGTTTTTAACCACGAAATACGCGAAATACGCGAACTTTTTTTTGACAAGATTATCCGGGACAGCCAATTTTTCGCGCAGAGGCGCAGAGGGCGCGGAGAGGGGGTGGTCGCGACCAAAAAAAGGGCTTAAACCGCAGATGCACGCAGATGGACGCAGATGGGAAGTCGGGCTGCGGCTTTGGCGAAGGTGCGGATGGAGGTTCTCATTGTTTTGCCCCGGCGGGCGTGTTATCTTGTCCGTTCGTATGTTGACCCTTTCTGAAATCAGCAAAGCGTATGGTGGCAAGGTGCTCTTCGATGAGGCCACGTTGCAGGTGAACCGCGAAGACCGCATCGGCCTCGTCGGCCCGAATGGCGCGGGGAAGTCCACGCTCTTTGGCATTATTTTGGGCGCGGAGACGGCGGATTCCGGCCAGGTGATGAAGGAGCGCAACGTCAATTTCGGCTACCTGCCGCAGGAAAGCGCGCCGGCCGGGGAGGAAACGGTCATTGAACTGGCCACGGCCATCTCGCCCGAGTTCGCCAGCCTGCGCAAGCTCATCCTGGCCTGGGATTCCGACCATCACGTCGAGGCGACGCCGGGGGAGGAAATCCATGACGACGCGCACAACCGCTTTCATGATCTCGGGGGGTATCAACTGGACGCGAAGGCCAAGCAGATTCTCGCCGGCCTGGGCTTCCGGGAGAAGGATTTTGACCGCAAGGCCCGCGAACTCAGCGGCGGCTGGGTGATGCGCGCCCACCTGGCGCGGTTGCTGGTGCAGGAGCCGGATTTACTGCTGCTGGACGAACCGACGAACCATCTGGACCTGGAGGCGCTGCTGTGGTTTCAGGATTACCTGAAATTTTATGCGGGGGGAATCATCGTCATTTCGCATGACCGCGAATTTCTCAATCACATTGTCAGCGGCATCGTGGAAATCCGGCAGGGGAAACTCAACCGGTATCGGGGCAATTACGACGATTTTCTGGTGCAGCGCGAGGCGTCGGAGGCGCAATTACTGGCCGCGTATAAAAGTCAGCAGCGGGAGATTGACCGCCTGCAGGAGTTCGCCGACCGGTTCCGGGCCAAGGCCAGCAAGGCGTCGCAGGCGCAAAGCAAGCTCAAGCAGATCGAGCGCATGGATAAGATTGAGGCGCCGGTGAATGACGACGCCCAGATCGGCTTTCAATTCCCGCAACCGCAGCGCAGCGGCCAGAAGGTCATCACGCTGGAAAACATCCACCAGGCCTACGGCCAAAACGTGGTGTATGACGGCATGGAATTCAAGGCCGAGCGCGGCCAGCGCATCGTGCTGGTGGGCCCCAACGGCGCGGGTAAATCCACGCTGCTGAAAATCCTGGCCGGGGTGCTGGTCCCGCAGCAGGGCGTCCGCACGCTGGGCCACAATGTGAAGGCCGGTTATTACTCGCAATACCGCGTGGAGATGCTCGATCCGCAGCGCACGGTGTTGGAGGAGGGGTTGGACACGCCCTCGCGGGTCACGGAGCAATTTGTCCGCACGCTGCTGGGCAGTTTTCTATTTCGCGGGGACGATGTTTTCAAAAAGGTGGACGTGCTGAGCGGCGGCGAGAAGAGCCGGCTGGCGCTGGTGAAGCTGCTGCTGGACCCGCCCAACCTGCTGCTGATGGACGAACCGACGACCCACCTGGACATGGCCAGCATTGACGCCCTGGTGTATGCGCTGAGCCAGTTCGAGGGGACGCTGATTTTCATCAGCCACGACGTCTATTTCATCCGCGCCCTGGGGAACCTGGTGGTGCATGTCAACGCGGGCAAACTGACACATTATGCGGGCGATTATCAGTATTATCTGGACAAGACCAAGGCGACTTCGGCCCGGGCGGCGCTGACTTCCGGCGGGACGGGGACGAATGGGACCACCAACAAGGCGGCGGCCCCGCGCCCGGCCGTGGACCGGAAGGAGCAGAAGCGGCTGGAGGCCCAGCAGCGGCAGGCGCGGTCCGGGGAGCGCAAGGCGGCCCAGCAAAAGGTGCATCACCTGGAAAAAGAGATTCAAACCCTGGAAGCCCGCCAGTCGGCGTTGCTTGCGGAGCTGGAACGGCCGGAAACGTATGAGAAACCCGGGCACGCCGTGCATCTCAACCGCGAGTTGACCACGCTCCAGCAGCGGCTCGAGACGCTCACGCCGGAATGGGAGGCGGCGGCGGGCAAACTGGCGGCGTTGGAAGAGGCGTGAGGCGGGCGGGGGGCGCATCTTGACTCTGCCCCCGCACCGCAAGTCGTTCGGGGCGCGGTCCCGCAAAGCGCGGGACCGCGCCCCGGGGGCAGTGCCCCGAGATGCGCCCCGGGCGGAGAGCGGGCAAAGACACGGGCAAAGATCGGCATTGCTGTCGCGGCGCGAATGTGGAATGTTGGACTGACAGCATGAGTGAATTCAAGTATGCCTGTCCCGTGTGCGGCCAGCACATGAAGTGTGACACGTCGCAGAGCGGCACCGTGATGGAGTGCCCCACCTGTCTGCAAAAGATCGTCGCGCCGCAGGCGCCGGCGGACCCCGACCAGAAATTCATCATCAGCGGCAAGAAGCTGGAGGACCGGCCAAAGCCGACGCTGCCATCGCCGGCAGCGCCGGTCCCGGAATCACCCCAGCGGCATTTCCCCATGACGGCGCTGATCTTGGTGGTATTCATCGCGTTCGCGGGGGCGGCGGTCGTGGTCTTCCACGATAAACTGTTCAATTCCGGCGGCACCACGGCACCGGGGTCGGCCGCCAACCCGCCCGCCGGTCCCACGACCAACCATCCCGCCCCGCCGGTGGTGATTCCCCATGCCAGCGACACCAACTGGTTGCTGAACCTGGCCGGGATGAATTTTCCCGAAATGCCGGCGGCCGGCCGGATTCACGGCCGGGATTTCCTGGTGGAACGGGCGACGTTACAAAGCGGCACCCTGACGCTGCGACAGGGCGGAAACCGAGGGTCGGTGGATTTTGGCGTGGTGATCAATTTCAGCGGCGTGCCCTCCGAGGCGCTGGCCGGTCAATCCATCCACATCCCCACCAACGCGACCCTGGCCGCCCGCGTAACCCTGCGCTGGACGGAAACGGACCAGACGCTCAAGGATAATTTCGAAACCGGCTACGCCCTGCGCCTGGAGTTTGGAACCCTGGAAAAAAACCATCTGTCCGGAAAAATCTACTTCTGCGCGCCTGACGACGAGAAGAGCTACGTGGCCGGAACGTTCAACGCGGAAATCCGCAAGCCGAAATCAGCGGCGAAGCCGAAGCCGCAACCGTGATGAGTCGGGGAAACCAGGGACGCATGAGTACACTGGAAGGATTTTTCAAAGGCTGGGCCAAACCCGGGTCCGTGCCGCCCGGCGCGGTTTCGGGCCGGCCCGCCGTCGAACCGGGGGAAACGCTGGACGCCATCAGCGGCCATTTCCGGCTGTTTCAACTGGCCGACGGCCACCGGTTCTCGACGGACGATGTGCTGACGGCCTGGTATGGCACGAGTTGGTGCCCCACGGTGCGCCGGGTGCTGGAACTGGGCGGCGGCATCGGGACGGTGGGCATGATTGCGGCGTGGCGGCTGCCGGGCGCGCGTTTCGTGACGGTGGAAGCCCAACCGGAAAGCGTGCGGCTCGCGCGCAAATCCGCCGCGTGGAACGGGCTGGAGGAGCGCTTTGACATCCGCACGGGGGATTTTCGCGAAGCCGGATTGCTGGGTGCGGAGGAGACGTTTGACCTGGTGCTGGGGAGTCCGCCCTATTTCCCGCCGGGCAGCGGGGTGGAAAGCGAACATCCGCAAAAACTGGCCTGCCGGTTTGAACTGCGCGGCACGGTGGTGGATTACTGCCGGACGGCCGCGCAACACCTGGCGGCCGGCGGCGTGTTTGCCTGCGTGTTCCCCGTGGCTCCCGCCGAGCAGGAAGCCCGCGTGCGTGAAGGCGCCCGGGCGGCGGGTTTGACCCTCGTGCGCTGGCGGCCGGTGGTGCTGCGCGAGGGTGACCGCCCACTGCTGGGGCTGTTTCTGATGCAGCGCGCCGGCGACCTGCCGGAATGCCTGCGGGACAAACCCTGGGTGGAACCCGCCTTGATCATTCGGACCCGCACCGGGGCGGTGCATCCGGAATACGCGGCGGTGAAGCTGGCCTTCGGATTTCCGCCGTGATCAAAGGCGATTAAAAAACCGCGCGCCGTTCAATCTATTTGAACTGCGCGCGGCGGCGGAACGACGGAGGCGTGAGGATCAATTATTGATTCTCAAAGATGAAGAACTGCTGTTTCTGGCCGGAATTCAACGCGCCGGTGACGGTGTAACTGAAGTTGCCGTCGCCGTCGAAGTTGCCGGTGGTCACGGTGGTCCATTGCGCCAGCGGCAGGGTGAGGTTGGTGGTGCTCAGCACGGTGATGGGTCCATTCGCCACGCCGCCGGTGGCCTGGAGGACCAGATTGTTGCCGGAGGTGGTGACGCCGCTGAAGGACGGCGGGGTGGGCGCCGCCACTGAGATGGTGCCGTTCACCGCCAGATTACTGGTGTTCCAATACAGGTTGCCGGTGAGGGTCGGCAGGGTCAGGGTGCCGAAGGCATTGGCATAGGCCGCGCTGTGGAACAGGGTGAAGGTGTCCCCCGCCTGCAACGCCGCGCCATTGTTGTTCACCACCAGTGTGCCGCCAAAGCTGATGGAATTGGAAGCCACCAAGCGGTCGCTGTTGGGGCTGGCCGCGCGGTTCAAGTTCAAGGTGACCGTGGCGGAGCCTTCGAGCGTCACCAGGTTCGTCACCACGAGGGTGCCGGCCGGCGCGAGGGTGCCACTGGCATCCAGACTGCCGCAGATGAGGCCCGGGCCGTTGAGGGCCTGGCTGGAACCGAGCGGGAAGGTGCCGTCGCTGCGCCCGGAGACATCCAGCACGGCCCCGGCCGCGAGGGTGACCGGGGTGCTGTCGGCAATCGAGCCATCCGTGCCATTGGTCGGATTATAGGCCAGGGCCAAGACCCCGGTGTTAATGGTGGTCGGGCCGGTGTAGGTATTCTGGCCGGACAGGGTCAAAGTGCCCGTGCCGACCTTGGTCACGGCGGCGAGGTCATTCGCCGCACTCCCGTTGACGATGGTGCCGGAGAAGAGGGTGCTCAGATTGTTGTTGCCGATGGACCAGACGACGGTGCCGGAATCCGAACCCTGCCCGGTCACGCGCGTGCCGGAACCGCCCTGCAGCGCCCCGAGGTTCAGGGTGCCGGCATTGCGGCAGGAGAGAATCGCGCTGTTGACGCCCAAATCAAACGTGGCGTTGAGGCTGCCAAAGCTGGTGTTGCCCCCGCCGCTGTTGAAGCGGAACGCGGAACCGTTGGGCGTGGCCAGGACAATCGTGCCGGTGAAGGCATCCAGCACGCCGTTGACCGTGAAGGGATTGAAGGTGTTGCTCACGATCAACACGCCGCCACCGGTCCAAGTGCCGCCACTGATGGGATTTCCACCGGTGCCGGAAGTGACCACGAGCATATTGGTGGTGCCGGCGGTGAAGACCAGCGGGTTGGCCACGGTCAGGCCGGCACCATAAGCCAGGGTTCCATTGCTGAAGGTGATGGCGCCACTTCTGACGGCGGCGGCGCTGTTAATCTGCAACTCGCCGCCGCCAATGGTGGTGGTGTTGGTGTAGGTGTTGGCAGCGCCCAGGATCAGGGTGCCGTTGTCCACCTTGGTCAGGAGGCCACCGCCGGTCAGGGCGCCGTTCAGGGTCAGGGTGGAGCCGCCGGCCACGTCGAACGTCCCGCCGCCATTGGTCAGGGTGAGGCCGTGATCGGTGCTGGTGGTGCCGCCATTATAACCGAGGGTGCCGCCGTTGAGAATCAGGTTGGCGGGGTCGGCGGAAGCGGAACCGAGGCCGCTGGGACTGCCGCTCAAGGCGAGATTGGGCGTGAACACCGCTCCGTTATCAATCACGGTCGGCCCGGTGAAGGTGTTGGTGGTCAAAATCGTCACGGTGCCGTTGCTGACCGTCAAGCCGCCCCCGCCGCCAATGGTGCCGGTGCCGGTGAAGGTGTAGTTGGACGTGGTATTAAAGGTCAGGGAACCCGGGGTCACGGTGCCCGCCACGTTGATCAGCGGATGGACCGCGCCCAGATTGCTGAACAGGGCGTTGTCGCCGGGCACGGAGAAATCCAGCAGGCCGGTGCCGGAGTTGAGCCAGTTGGTGCTGATTTCCGTGTCCCAGTTGTTATTGACGGCATTGCCGAGCCAGACGGTGTTCGTGGGTGCGCGCAGGCTGGTTTTGGCCACGAAATAAATCATCTGGGCGGCCGGGCTGTTGGACAGCGTGCCGGTCGCGCCGGTGATGGTGAAGTTGGCGGCGCCGCCCGTGAAGGAGCCGCCCGCATAGGAAATGAGCGGATAAACGCCCCCGGCTTCAACCGTGCCATTGATGAGGACGGGATTCACGCCGGCGACCGTCAGCGGCCCGGGGACGCTGAGCAAATCAGCGTTTGGCGCGGCCGGATTGTTGGTCAGGTAGAAGGTGTGGGTGACGCCGCCATTTTCAGTCAGCCCGCCGGCCAGGGTGAGCGTGCCGGTGAGGCTGTTGCTGCCGGGATTGAGGGTGGCGCCGGAGGCGGCCGTGACCAAGCCGTTGACCGTGCCAAAGCCCTTGAGGGTCTGGGTGCCGTTGAGGGTGAAACCCCCGGCGACCTGCGACCCGTCAAAGATCGCGTTGGTGGCCACCACGATATTGAGACTGGTGAGGGAACCGGCCGCGCCCAGGGCCAGGGTGCCGGCATTGATGAGCGTGTTGCCGGTATAAGTGTCGGCCGCGCCCAGCGTGAGCGTACCCGCGCCGGTTTTGTTCAACGTCGCCGCGCCCGAGAGGATTCCATTCAGGGTGATATTGAAGGCATTGCCGTTGCCATCCGCCGCCTGGAAGGTGGGGGCGCCCGACAAAGCCAAGGGCAGGGTGGTGGACCAATTGGCCAACGCCCCGACCGTGCCGGTGCCGAGCGCGATGGAATTCGTGAACGTCGGCGATGCGTTACCCGAGACGAGGCCGCCCGCTCCGATATACAATGAGCCGCCGGTCAGGCTGAGCGCGTTCGTCCCGGTGGTCTGGATGGCGTCCCCGAGGGTGATGGCCGGGGTGTTGACCGTGCCGGCGCGAATCAGCAGGATGGCGGTGGACCCGGCATAGACCCCGCCGATCTGGATGCCCACCCCTGACGGGTCGGTGCTGGTGAAGGCCCCGCCGTCCACATCCAACACGCTCCAGCGGGTGGCGTTGTTGAGGGTCACGATGGTGGTGCCGCCCACATTGATTGCGCCGCTGTCCAACCGCAGGGAGGCGCTGGAATTGCCGCCGGAGTTGTAACCGCCGATGTGCAGGGTGTTGGTGACGTTCACCGTGCCGCCGTTAACGTAGATGCCTTCCGTGGTGGTTTGGCCCGTGGTGGGTTGGGTGGCCAGCGCCAGGCTCAGAGCGGTGCGACCGGAAGCGAGGCTCCCGGCATCCAGCACCCCGCCGGTGACGGCAAACAAGTTGCCGTTGTTCCCGTTGTCGGCGCTGAAGGTCACGCTGCCGCTGAAGGAGGCGGTGCCGCCGGAAAGGAGGAATCCCCGGCTGGCATTGGCGCTGTTCAGCGCCAGGGTGGACCCGCCCAGCCATCCGCCGGTGACGGCCAGCAGGGTGTTGCCGCCCGAGTTGACGGTGGTCGCACCGGAATAGTTGTTGGTGCCGTTGAGGATCAGTTCGCCGCCGTTCAGCGTCAGGGCCACGGTTTCCGTGCCGGAGCCGAGCACGTCCTGAATCGTTCCGCCATAAGTCACCGTGCCGCCGTTGGTGATGATCAGCGTCGAGGCGGACGAGGTGCTGCTGCTACCGATGATTTGGTTGGTGGCGACCGCCCCGCTGCCGGCGGCCAGCCCGGCCACTTGTTGGCTGTTGCCGCCAAGGTCGAGAATGCCCGTCGTCCCGCCGCCGCCCAGGGTGACGGTGGTGGTGATGGGCAGGGCGTTGTTGACGGCCAGTTCCAGCGTGCCTTTGGCAATGGTCGTGCCGCCGCCGTAGGTGTTCGCGCCGCCGAGCACCTGCACCCCGGCACCGGTCTTGGTCAAATTCAACGTGCCGCTGGAATTTTGAATGATCCCGCTGAACGTGCCGCTGTCGCCATTGGCCCCGACCGTCAGCGTGGGGGCGCCCCCCGCCACCGTATCCACCGTGCCGCTCCCGACCAGGGCGTTGAGGGTGTCACTGTTCCCGTTCAGATCCAAGGTGCCATTGTTGGTCACATCCCCGCCGACGGTGCCACCGGGGAGGGCATTGGCCACCCCGAGTTGCAGCGTGCCGGAGGCGATGGTCGTGCCGCCCGCATACGTATTGGCCGCCGACAATGTCTCCGGGCCGTTTTCCACCGTCACCGTGCCGCCGCCGGTGATGGGGGCAACGTTGTTACCGTTGGCGTTATTAAAGGTCAGGGCGGCGTTGTCCCGCACCAGGCCGGTGCCGATGGCCCCGCCGGCGTCCACCTCCACGGTTCCGGCGTTGATCACCGTTCCGCCATTGTAGGTGTTGGGGGTCTGGACATACAGGGTGCCGGTGCTGTTATTGGTCAGGCTGCCGGAGTTGATGTAGCCGCCGCCACTAAACGTATAACTAGAGGTGCCGTTAATGGTGGTCCAGGCCGGGGTCAAAACGCCGTTGAGGATCGGCTGGTTGGCCGCCCCCGTGTCGTTGAAGGTGGCATAATAGCCGGCGACAAAGTAATCGGCGGCATGAGTGGCCGAATTGATCCAGTCGGGATTGGCCGGGTCATTATTGTCCCAGGAATTGGCCGAACCATCCCCCTGCCAGACCAAATTGTGCGGGTTGCCGGTCACCACCAAATTCACCCCCGTGGCCGTGACCTGCAGGTTGGCTTGTTCCAACCCCAGCGTCCCGTTCAAAGACAGGCTCAAATTGCCCAGTCCGCCGCTCACGCTGCCCGCCCCGGAAATCAGCGGATAGGTGCCCACGCCCAAAATACTGAAGTTGATTTGGATCGTGGTCGTCCCGTTCAGGTGCAACGCCCCCCCGGCCAGCGCGATGGTGCTGCCGCCGCCCGCCGAGGAACCCAGATTGAACTCGCCCGTGCCGCCATTCATCAGCGACAGCCCGCCATTCAGGGTGAACGTGCCGGCGGCGGGAACGTTCACCGTGCCGTAGCTGGTCAGATTGCCGTTGAAATCCGGCCCGGAGCCGGACGTGTGACCGGCGGTGAAGACCGCCCCGGAAGCCAGGGTGTAACCGCCGGGGGTCGAGGCGGAAACATCCAGCAAGCCGCCCGAAGCGATGGTGACATTGGCCGTGGAACTGAGCGCCACGCCGGGGCCCACCACGAGGCTGCCGGCATTGACGGTGGTGGTGCCGGTGTAAGTCGCATTCGCGCCGAGGGTGAGGGCGCCCGCACCGCTTTTAATCAGTGAACCACTGCCGGAAACCGCGCTGGTGAGCGTTTGCGCGGTTGGGTTGGCCACCGCCAGGGTGGCGTTATCGGTAAGGTTGCCCACCACCGCGCCATCGAAAGTGGCGCCATCCCCGAGTTGGAGGGTGCCGCCATTGATGGTGGTGCCGCCGGTGTAGGTGTTGGTTCCCAAAATCAAGGTGCCGGGACCGGTTTCGACCAGGGAACCGGTGCCGAGGAGGCTGGTGGTAATGGTCTGAACGTTCGGGTTGGCCACGATCAGGGTGCCGTTGTTGGTGATCAAGCCCGCGACCACGCCGTTGGTATTGAAGCCGTCACCCAATTGCAGGGTGGCACCGGCGCCGATGGTGGTGTTGCCGGTGTAGGTGTTGGTGTTGGCCAGCACCAGGGTGCCGGCGTTGGTCACCAAGAGGCCGCCCGCACCACTCAACGCGCCATACCAGGTGATGGTGTGCCCAACGCCCGCCAAATCCGACGGACTGAAGGTGAAAATGCCGCTGATGAGTTTCATGGCGGCGTTGTCCGACCAATTCGCCGTCGCCCCGAAGCTGCCGCCATTGTTTAAGGAGGTGTTCAAGGTGACCACGCCATTGGAAATAATTCCCTGACTGCCGACATAAATGGGGGCGGCATTGGTGAAATAGATCGTGCCGGTATCCGCCCCGGAGCCGAATTGGAAACCGCCCACCACATTGGTTCCGCCCTGGACCGTGTAAACCGTGTCGCCGCCGGTCCCCGACGGATACAGGGACACCAGACTTGGATCCGTGTCAACAAACCACCCGCCGGTTTGGAGAAACCGCGCTGGACGCGTGACGGTGGAATTCTTGAGGGTTAAATTGCCAGTATTGGTCACCACCCCGCCCACCAAATAAAGGATGC
>Ga0302283_1001655_pt1 | contig 18459 bp, 15 predicted proteins | sample III_Fen_E1_4_FD_198770 | JGI IMG/M metagenome (GOLD analysis project Ga0302283, IMG submission 198770) | Peat permafrost microbial communities from Stordalen Mire near Abisko, Sweden - III_Fen_E1_4 | ecosystem: Environmental > Terrestrial > Soil > Wetlands > Permafrost | place: Sweden: Abisko... | reverse complement strand
GCACCGGCACACTCTCGGCCGCGGGGGGAGCCACGGAGGCGCTGACCGACACCGGAGGGACGCTCGCGATCGCCGAAGCCTGTGTGCCCGCCGCAGGCCCGGGGCCCCGGGGGCCGTGGCCCATCATCACCACCGCGCCCACCGCCGCGACGATGCCGAGCACCGCTGTCGCGCCGACCAGACCGACGAGCAAGCCCTTGTTCGAAGCCGGCTTTGCCGCGACCCCGGCCTGCGTGTTGGCCGGCGACGAGGCGTTGCCCCACGAATTCTCGGTGTTGGCCGCCTGCACGGGCGGCGCCCCCGCGCTCGAGGCTGCCCCCCAGGCGGCGCCGGACTGGGTGACCGGAGGGCCAGCAGTGAACGGCAAGCCAGGGACCCCACCGCCCAGCACGAGCCCAGGAGACATGGGCATGGTGCCGTCGGCGTGCGCGAACCCCGCAGGGTTAGGGGTCCCCCAGGCAGCGCCGCTCTGGGTGACGGGAGGGTACGGGGTTTGGGGGCGGGAGCCTCCATCGTGAAAACCCGGCAGGTTGTACGCCGGCAACGCGCTGGCGCGCGCATCACGCGAGCGCTGGAACTGGAGGAGCGCGTCGCGGAACTGCTGGCACGACTGGAAGCGCTGATCCGGCTCGCGGGCCATCGCGCACTGGATGATGGAGGCGAAATCGGGGTCGATGTCGGGCACGTAGGTCTGCGGTGGGGGCGCCACCTCGAGCACGATCTTGAAGAGCAGCTCGTTGAAGGTCTCCGCCTGGTAGGGGACCTGGCCGGTGGTGGCCTGGTAGAGCAGGACGCCGATCGCGTAGATGTCCGTGCGCTGATCGATGGCGGAGCTGCCGCGCGCCTGCTCGGGCGACATGTAGTACGGCGTGCCGACCACGGCGCCCGCGCGCGTCACGTTCAGCTCGCCGCCGAGCTGCGAGAACTTGGAGACGCCGAAGTCGAGGATCTTGACGAAGTTCTGGATCCCGCTCTTCTGCGGGAGGATGAACACGTTGTCCGGCTTGAGATCGCGGTGGATGATGCCCGCGGCGTGGGCCGCGCCGAGGGCGTCGAGGATCTGCGTGAGGATGGGGATGCTCTGCGGCGGGGTGAGCCGGCCGTTGCGCTTGATGAGGCCGCTCAGGGTGTCCCCTTCGAGGTACTCCATCACCATGTAGCGGGTCTCGTCGGCGAGGACGCCGAGGTCGAGCACCTCGCAGATGTGGTCGGATCCGACCAGCGCGGCGGCCTGGGCCTCGCGCTCGAAGCGGGCGATGACGTCGGGCTGGGTGGAGACGCTGCCGTGCAGCATCTTGATGGCCACCTTGCGCCGGATGCGGATGTTCTCCCCCTCGTAGACGGCGCCCATGCCCCCGGTCCCGAGCAGCCGCACGATGCGGTACTTGCTGTCGATGATCTGGCCGGGCTGGCCTAGTTCAGCGGACATGGGGACCCGTGAGGAAGAGGAGAGGGGCCAGTCCCCACCTCGGGGATCTGTCTGGAGGAGTGCACCCACCGCCACCCTAGCACGGGGGGTGCCGGCCGGCCTACGCCCATCCTCGGCGCTTGCCGCATCGACGATCGTCGCTTCCGGCTTGCGCGTTTCGCGAGTCCTTCGTGATAACGTCGGGCGCGTATGGCGCTCTATGAGCTATCGATTGACGGGCCCCAGGTCCGGGAGGCCGAGCGAGTAGTCTCGCTCGAGGGCCGGGCGTTCCCCACGCTGGTGATGCGGTGGGATTCGCGGATCTTCGACCAGCCGTGGGTCACGACGGTCGTCCTCGACTACCTCATCGCGCTACCCCCCCTGATCATTGGCCAGTCCACCTTCAACGAGGTCAAGCTGGCCGCGTTCGTCGGTGGGACCCCGACCAAGTTCCTCTACTTCGGCACCGAGATGACGGCGGCCGTCCCGCGCATCGCCCCGGAGATGGAGAACTCCATCGGTCAGGTGAAGGTCTACCAGGAGTTCCGCCTGGAGGAGCAGACCTGCCCCCTCCCCTACCTCAAGCTGATCCAGGCCACGCCCCGCATCTACGGCAACGGCCCGCAGGACTACTACAGCCCGCCCATCAAGGTGGAGCGCTACGACGGCGTCGTCTCCAGCACCGAGCACGTTGCCGACTTCTTCGCCAGCGTGGTCGCCAACCTCGACACGGTCCGCGGCTCGGTGCTCACCGACGCCTCGCGCGGCTTCTGGAACGGCTCGCGCTACGTGGGGGTGACCAAGATCGCCATCGTCCGCCAGGGCAAGGTGGTGGGCATGCACGCCCGCGTCGGCCGCGCCGACAAGGACGCGCTGCCGCCCGAGATCAAGCGCCGCGACCCCAAGCTCGACGTGATGAGCGAGTGGGTCGGCGTCGACATCGGCGCCTCCACCACCGTCGTGGCCATGCGCGGCGAGAAGTCGCCCGTCGAGTACGTGCGCATCGGCGAGGCGGCGCCCGTCGGCCAGCCCAGCGACTACGAGAGCCCGACCGAGATCGGCTTCGACAACCTGGGGCGGACCGTCAAAGCCTGGCGCGACCGGGTGATCATGCCGCTGACCCGCTGGGGCGACGTCGTCGTCGGCCAGAGCGCCCGCGCCATGCGCACCCTCCCCGGCGAGGACCAGCAGCGCCGCATGGCCGCGACCATCACCGCCCTCCCCCTCCTGCGCGAGCGCCTGGAGCGGCACGAGCCCTACAAATTCCGCGGCGTCTCCGACCTGGAGACCAACGAGGTGCTCAAGCGCCCGGCCCCGCCCTTCATCGACGAGGAGGGCATCGGCTCGCACGATCCCTTCGACCCGATCGAGCTCTACGCCTACTACGTCGGCCTCACCGTCAACCACCGGATGCGCGGCATCCACCTGCGGTACGCCGTCACCATGCCCACCGGCTGGTCCTCGGAGCGCCGGCAGAGCGTGCTCATCGCGTTCCGCCGCGGCATCTTCCGCAGCTTGCCGGCGGGCATGATCGAGTACCACGACGTCGACCGGCTCCAGGTCGTCGACGCCGGACCGGCGGCCATCCCCTTCAGCGTGCAGGCGTTCCGCACTTTCAACATCCAGCCCAAGAACGATCAGGTGGTGTTCGCCACCATCGACGCCGGCGCCAGCGAGACGGGCCTCCTCTTCGGCATCCTCCGCCAGGCCAAGAACGACGAGCGCACCGACGGCAACGAGCGGATGATCGAGTACCTCGAGCCGCACGCCCTGCCCTGGCTCGGCGGCGAGCGCCTCCTCCACCGCCTCGCCTGGCGCGTCTACCTCGCCAGCGAGTCGGCGATGCGCGACGCCCGCGTCCCCATCGAGCGCCCCTTCGACGAGCCCGCCCCCGCGGAGCCGTCCGATCTCGTGGTCTACACGCCCGAGGCGCGCGCCAACGTCCAGGCCCTCAAGGATCTGCTCCGCCCCCTGCTCGAGCAGGGCGGCTCCAAGATCCGCATCAGCCCCACGGTCCGCCTCGCCACCCTCGACGGCGACGCGCGCGACATCTACCTGACGGTCGATCGCGAGGCGCTCGTCCAGACCCTCGAAGGCTGGTTCCGCGAGGGCGTCGCCGCCTTCAAGGAGAGCCTCACCGAGGCCCTCACCAAGATCGGCCGCGACCCCGACCCCTACGACGGGCTGCGCGTCATCCTCGGCGGCCGCATGGGCCTGCACCCCTTCCTCGGCGACGAGCTGGTCCGCCAGCTCCCCGCCAAGGTCCAGGTGCACCGCTTCAAGGAGCCGGACCGCAACAACCTCATCACCCCCACGGTGAAGACGTCGTGCGTGCTCGGCGTCCTCGGCCTCCGCTTCGATCGCATCGGCGCCGTCCAGCGCGCCGAGAAGCGCGACGCCTTCCGCTTCCGCGTCGGCCGCAACCGCCACGGCCAGCTCACCGACGTGCTCGATCCCAGCGTCGAGTACGACACCTGGCGCGAGATGGGCGCCTGCACCAAGCCCGACGTCGAGGTCCTCTACATGCCCGCCGAGGACGACGGTGAGGTCGCCGCCGACGACCCGCGCGTGCGGCGGACCACGTGCTCCCTGGGCAACGCTGCCGTCGGGCAGCGCCTCTACATGCGCGCCGTGGGCTCCGCCCGCGCCGAGCTGGCGGCGGGGCCGCCGGGTGGCGAGCCGGCGAGGGGCGCGGCGGTGTGGGGGATCGATCTCAAGGCGGGGACGGCGGAGAAGATCTAGCGCCCGACATTTCCCCCCGGACCCGCATCAGCGCCTCTCCGAGCCAGTTCTTCCCCTTCCACCCGGACGGGTCCGTGGCCCGCGCGTCGTTCGCCGCCAGGCCGATCCCCCAGATTCGATCCGTGGGGCTCGCCTCCGCCAGCGTCCGCTCGCCGGTGGCCAGCAGCAGCGCGGCGAGGTCCGCGTTCTGCGCGAACTTGGCGACGTTGCCGCGGTAGACGACCTCCCGGCACACCTCGGTCCACCGCGCCGAGTCGAACCCCTTCACTTCGCGCCCCAGCGCCTTGTGCTCCCGGGGCGACGTCGCGGCCAGGATCCGCGCCCGGGTCTCCTCGTCGCCGAAGAGCCGCGCCTTCTCGGCCATCATGAACTGCTCGGCGCACAGGTAGACCGCCCCGTCGAGCGTGAACGCCGCCGGGTGCCACTGGCTGGGCCACCCGTGCCAGAAGAAGACGAAGCCGCCCCGCTCGGTGACGTCGGACATGGCCAGCACGTTACCGCGGCGCTAAACGCGCCGCCATGTCCGACGCCGACTCCTGGAACCAGCGCTACGTCGAGGGCCGCACCGGCTGGGATCTGGGCGCGCCGCCACCGGCGCTGGTGCGCATCCTCCATGCGACACCGCCCACGCCGAAGGCGCTGCGCGTGCTCGTGCCCGGCGCCGGCCGTGGGCTCGACGCCATCGCCTGGGCCCAGGCCGGGCACGAGGTGGTCGCCATCGACTTCGCGCCGCTCGCGGTGGCCGCGATGCGCGAGCACACGGCCGCGCGCGGCATCGCGATGGAGGTGCTCCAGGCGGACATCTTCCAGCTCCCGCAGGCCTTCGCCGGGACCTTCGATCGGGTGTGGGAGCAGACCTGCTTCTGCGCCATCCCCGTGGAGCGCCGCGCCGACTACGTTCGCGCCATGGCGACCGTGCTGCGGCCGGGAGGGCGCCTCGTCGGGCTGCTGTGGAACCACGGCAAGGAGGGAGGGCCGCCGTTCGACGTGCGGCGGGAGGACGTGGAGGCGCTGTTCCCGCCGCTCTTCACCGTGGAGAGCATCGAGGCGGTGCCGGACTCCGTCGCGGGGCGTACGCCGGAACTGCTGGTGGAGCTGAGGAAGAGCTAGGGCAGCCGCAGGGTCAGGTCGGGGGGTCGGTCTCGGGCTTCTGCGGCAGCCAGATCCAGACCATCACCCAGCTCGTCGTGATCATCGAGACCAGGCGGGCGGAGCGGAGGCCCCACTCCATGTGGAGGACCTCGTGGAGGAAGACCCAGGTGCCGACCGCGACCATGAGCGCGGTTGCCACCGTGGAGGTGAGGCGCTGGGCGAAACGCTTCGATGGTCGGCGCATGATCAGTCTCCGCCAGCGCGATGGTCGGCGTGTCCATTGCGCCTCGGCTTTTCGCTGAGCCAGACGATCAAGAACCCGACGACGGAGCCGATACCGGCGGCGACCTGGGCCGGCGCCAGACGGAGGACGACGCCAAAAAACATCCAGGCGCCCATCCCGAAGATGAAGGTCGTCACCATCCCGAGGGTGAGCCGCGTGAGGAACGTTTTCGACGCCCGACGCACGATCACTCTCCGCCCACGCCTGGATCGCCGAGCCCATCGCCTGGATCGTCATTGGGGTCGGGCTCGCCGATCACGTAGCCGCCGCTCCCTACCGACACATCGCCGCCGAGCGACACTCCGCTGATCCCGTTGGTGACCGCGCCGTTATCCGGCGCCACACCGTGGGCACCGCTGTCGTTTCCCAGCGACACCTCTCCGTCGCCCACCGCGGAGCCACTCGACGGCCCGAGGAGGCGGCTGCCGCTGAAGATGTCGGCGGGGAACCAGCCGTCCTGCAGGGCATCGACGGGGCCGGAGACCGCGGGGCTGAACTGAGGTTCCTCGGGCCGCCAGAAGCTCCCCGGAGCAGGCTTCGGTGCGGGAGGATCGTCGGGCATGGAGGGAGAGCAGAACGCCGCCCCGCTCGCCCCCGTCCACGCGCCCACCGCACCGCCTAGAAACGGGCAGGCAGGTGCCGCCGGCCAAGCGCCCCCGAGCACAGACGTGGAGATGCAGCCTGCGTTCACCAGCCAGCCCGTTCCCACGCCGACGGCGCCCCAGAAGCCCATGCATGCGCCATAGTCCCTGTCCTTCTTGGTCGGGCACCAGGCCGTGCCCACCCGCTCTCTCTTGGAGTCCTCGGCAACGGCGGGCGCCTCTTTCAACTCCGGCCCCGGCGCCTGTGCGCGAGCCGAAACGGCGAACAGGGTCCCCGAGAGAGCGACGCCCACGACAGCAGCGAAATGACGAATGCGCATGGCCACAGGCATCGCAAACGACGCACCACCACCCTCATCCGCCCTCGTGCGGACAGGCGAGCGCCCCGCTGCACCCCCACGGCCCACCGCACGCACGCTCTCGCGATGCTGGCGGCACCCATCGCAAATTCGATGCTCAGCCCCGCTGCGCAAAGCGCTCCCCGCGCCCCGGCCCCGCCCGCTCGCTACTCGTGAATGACCACCAGCGACCCGTCGCCCATGTCCTCGCCGGAGTTCACGCCGTGCCACCCCGCAGGCACCGGCGGATCGGTCCAGAAGAAGATCCGGTGCGCATCCACCGGCGCCAGGTTCACGCAGCCGTGGCTGCGCGGGGTGCCGAACACGTCGTGCCAGTACGCTGCATGGAGCGCGTACCCGCTCTCGAAGTACTGGATGTACGGCACGTCGCGGAGCTGGAAGGTGCCCTCCCCGCGCCGCCGCGTGACGCCGTACTCGCCGTCGCCGCGCTTGGGGACGACCTTCTCGCCCGGCGCCGCCTTGGCCTTCGCATCCGCCTTGCCCTTGGCGCCCTTCGCTCCCTTCGGCTCCTTGGCGCTCTTGCCCGCGGAGACATGGGCCGGCTTGTCATCGTCATCGCCGCCGCCCACGGCGGCACCGGGCGACCCGCGCGACGCCGTCGAGTTGGCGTGCCCACCGACGCTCGACGACTCGTTGGAGTCCATCATGGCCGAGACGTGCTTGTTGCGGATGCGGAATGCGCCGCGCACCGTGGCCGTGGAGTGCTTGGGATCGTCGAGCCCCGCCTGGCCGGTGGAGACGAGGGTGGCGTACACCGGCTTCTTGCCCTCCCACAGCACCAGCGTCTGGTTGGTGATGGAGATCTCGATCCACTTGCGGCCCTTCTCCGCGTCCTCCGGCCAGGTCGCCGGCGGCACCGCGAGGCCGACGTCCTGCGCGCTGAGCCAGTGCTTGTCGAGCGTGCGGTAGTACTTGACCCCCTCGACCGTGCGCATCTTGCCGTTGAGCCCGTAGACGCTGCGGTACTCCAGCGTGTCCGACGGCGACACCTTGCCTTTGACGATCGAGTACGAGCGCGCGCTCTGCGATCGCACAAAGGCGAGGGGCAAGGTCAGCGCGGAGCCCGGGGGGTTGGGGGCGGAGCCCCCATCGCGAAGCTCGATGCCGTGCCAGGGCGAGCCGGTGTCGGGCTTGATCTTGGTGGCCGGCACCAGCCGCAGGTCGGCGGTGATGGCGAAGCGGCGGCCCAGCGACTCGGACGGCGTGACGAACGATCCGATCAGCGAGAGCCCGGTGTGCCGCCGCGCCCGGTCGGCGAAGATCTCGAAGCCCTTGGTCTTGAAGTCGCTGATGTTGGGGATGAGCCGCTTGCCGCCCTCGAGCCAGAACGGGACGGGATCGTTCTCCGTGTCGCCACCGAGGAGCTGGCCGTAGGAGAGCTCCTGCGAGTTCTTCCCCAGGCCCAGCTCCCCGAGCTTCTTGTCCGGGAGGGGGATGCCGCGCTCGTCGATCGCGACGTCGTCGGCGCCCAGGCTCACCTTGGTGACGTCGGCCTCGTTCTGCTTGTACCAGTCGAGGTGCTCCTTGAGCTTGAACTCCGATTTGTACTGCTCCTCCGCCGTGGGCACGCGCACGTACATGGGGAGCACGGCGCGGACGAAGGCGTAGCGGTAAGGCAGCGCCGTCTTGAGGTCGGGCGGGCGCGAGGCCTTGAGGATGGGGGTGTCGAGGTCGGTGGTGGCGTCCTCCCCGGCGCAGACGTAGCCGCGCGGCTCGATCTGGTACCAGCCACCGGGGCAGCCCGACTTGCCCACCGGCTCCGCCGAGCGCACCACCTTGGTCCCGACCCGCAGGTAACCGAGCTTCTTCGCCGAGTCGCGCGGGTCCTTGTAGACGGTGGCGACGAACGAGGTGACGCCGAGGAGCGGGCGGTCGCCGGCGGTGACCGGGCTGGGGATCGCAGGCGCCGTGGCACCGGCATCCCCGTCGGGGCTCGCCGGACCGTTCGCCAGGGTCGCGGCGGGCGCGCTGCCATCGAGGCCGCCATCTCCTGCGCCGGGCCCGCCTTTGTGGCACGCCGCAGCTGCCGCCGCGACCAGGGTCAGGGCGAGCGCAGAGGGGAGAGCCCCGGGACCCAGATGCCGGCCCATGCCGGGGTCATGCCAAAGACGGGGCCGGGAAGCAATGCGGCGGGTCGAGTTCTCGGAGCGCTCTCACATCTCGATGTTCCAGAGACAGCCGCCGATGGCCGCCGGCTGCGCGCCGGCGCCGGTGCACTTGAAGGGGTTGACCACGACCACGGTGACCGCCGCCGTGGTGTCGGTGGTGCAGGTGCAGGAGTAGTTGCCCTCCGACTCGGTGCAGAGGATCTGGTAGTGCTGCGTGTCGTCGCTGCACGACCAGCCGATGTCGCAGACGACGCCCGGCGTGGCGCCGGCGTCCGGGTACGAGGACACGCAGCCGGTGGGCTGCGTCGTGGGCGAGTCGCACCCGCCAGCGGTGAGCACCGCGCCTGCCACCAGGGCCACGAGGGCCACCACAATCTTCGACATCGAGGACCTCCGCAAGGCGCGGAGCCTACTCCAGCCGGCGCGCCGCAGTCTCAGCTTTGTCCGGGCTCGGGGAGCACGTCGACGCGGCCGTCTTCCGAGATGACCACCGCGAGGGTGGGGCTGCCCGCGTCGTTCACGTAGCGCAGCGCGGAGTTGTAGCGGGCGCCACGCGCGGGGCGGCCGTCCGCGGTGGCGCGGCCGTCGAGGATGGCGCCGACGGCGTGGCAGCGGCCCTCGGCGTCGAGGAGCACCGCGCCGTCGATGGCGGTGACGCGGCGGATCATCTCCTCGCCGAGCACCACCGGCTCGATGCGCGTGCACTGGCTGGCGAGGCGGGCGGCCTCCTCGCCGGCGCGCTCGGTGACCACGATCATGGTCCCGTGCGGCTGCTCCATCGCGGTCTCGACGATGCGCCAGAGCCGCTTGTCCACCTCGACGGGGGTGTCGGGGAAGACCCGCGCCAGGACCGCGCCGAGCTGGGCGCGGTGCAGCGGCGGGTGGGCGAGCCCGGGGACGCCGTACTCGACGCGCATGAGCACCGTGGACGCGTGGGAGAGCTCCCACTTGTAGTGATCGACGAACTCGACGACGAAGAGGTCCTCGGCCGCGGGATCGTAGTCGTCGGAGACGATGCCGAGCCCCAGCACGTGCGCCGAGTCCGAGAGCAGGGCGATGCCGTCCGAGGCCATCTCCAGCATCTTGCGGGTCCACTGCGGCTCGCCGAGGGGGATGGGCGTGGCCAGCCGGAGCTTGCTGCGCACGGCGGGGTGATCGGGCCGAGCGATGACGATGCGCCCGCGGCCGACGCGGCGCTCGTAGCGAGTCGCGGAGATCACGTTGAGCCGGTCGAGCAGCGCGTGCGCGTCGCTCACCTGGTGCCCGGCGGCCGCCGCCTCGAAGAGCAGCGCGGTGCCGGCGGCGCGCGCCACCACGTCCTGATCGAGCCAGTAGAGCGATTTCCCGGGGCGGGGCTTGTGCAGCTCCTCCTCGGCCTCGCGGAGGATCTCGGCGATGACGGCGTCCGCGAAGCCGTGCACCCCGTGCCCTAGGCCGCGCGCGTCGGAGCGCAGCGCCGGCAGCGCCGCGTACGCCTCGCGCCGGACCTGGAGGACGGGGACGACGTAGTGCCCGAGCATGCGCACCGCGCCCGCGCAGAAGCTGAGGCGATCGGAGCGCCGCCCGTGCTCGCGGAGCACCTCGGCGGCGGCCGCGACCACCAGCTCGGCCCGACCCAGGCCGAGATCGGGGCGCGCCCGGTGGCCCCGCTCGACCCGCTCGCCGGCGTGCGGCGCGCTGCCCTGGCCGGCGACGGAGCGCTCGATCTCCGCGATCCGCTCGGCGATGCGGGGGAGCACCGTGCCGAAGGGCGCGTCCGCCGGCGCCACGCGGACCTGACGCGAGGGGTTGCCCGGCGCAGGGATGCCGAGGACGAAGGTGGTCGGCGCCAGTGCCCCGGGGAGCCGGCCGAGGACCCGCAGCGCCGCCGCCTGGAACCCCTCGCGGAAGCTGCGCAGGCGCCGCGACGCCCGCGACGAGAGCGCGGTGGCGGCGCTCGCGCTGGCCACGTCGGCCACGTCGATTGGCCCGAGGCTCACCGGCGGCTCCACCTCGGGCGGCTCCGAGGCGCGGGGCGGGCGGCGGCGCTTGGATTCGGGGGAAGCGGGTTCGATCACGAGGCTCCGGGGGGCGGCGAAAAGCCTAGAGCAACGGGCGGTGCAGCGGGCGGGAGATCAGCGGCCTGGCTCTTCTTCTGATGGGAGCGTGACCGCCGCCGCAATACCGTGGATCCGCGATGGCCTTCGCGCTTGGTTCGGGTCGTGGCGTCCTCGTCACCGGCGCCGTCCTGGCCGCTGCCGCAGGCGCGCCCGCGGTGGTGAGGCTCAATCCCACGCCCGCGAAGGATTGGGCCTCGTGCGGGCTCGCCGGAGTTTGGCTACCCTGAGCGGATGACCGCGGCCGCGCGAAAGCTCCCGCCCACCACGCTGGAGGATCCCCTCGCCATCCCCGAGGAAGAGCGGCGCCGCGTCGAGCTCGTCGAGGGCACGCTGGCCGATCGAGGGGCCACCTCCGGGGAGGACGGAGCGGCCCAGTTCGCCCTCTCCACGTGCCTGGTCCCGTTCTACCGCCGTCCGGGCGGGCGCTCACCGGGCGGCTGGTGGTTCGCGACCGAGGTGGACGTCTACTTCGACCCGGCGAACACCTTCCGCCCCGACGTGACCGGCTGGCGGCGGGACCGCGTGGCTGAGCGCCCGCGCGGGGTTCCCGTCACGGAGCGCCCGGACTGGGTCTGCGAGATCCTCTCGTCGAACAAGCGCAACGATCTGGTCAAGAAGAAGCGCGTCTATCACCGGCACCAGGTCCCGTACTACTGGATCCTCAACCCCGAGCAGGAGACGTCGTCGGTCGACCGCTGGGCGCCCGACGGGTACCTCCAGATCCTCGTCGCGGAGCGCGGCGAGGTGGTCCGGGCCGAGCCGTTCGAGGCCATCGCTCTGACGGTCGGGGTCCTCTTCGGAGACGACGAGGACGAGGGCGCTGCCCCCGCATAGTCCTCCAGGCTCGCGCCGCCACGCTGGAACGAGCGGCCCTCGAGCGCTACCCTGCGCGCCCCCATGTTCTGGCGTGCCCGATCGTTCTGGCTCTCCGCCGGCGCGGTCGCTTACGTGGCCTTCGCCGCGATCGGCGCCCTCGGTGGAGGAGACGCGCCCTCTCCCTTCCCCTCCCCTACCTCCACCTTCCTCGGGCGTGGCCTCCCGTGGCTCGCGCTGGTGGCGCTCCCGGCGGCCCTCGCGGCCGTGTGGAGCCTCACCGCCGCGCCCTCCCGCGGCGAGGATCGCGTCGACGAGGGCGCCCGCAGCGCCGCGCGCGCCTGCGCGGCCGGCTCGGCGGTGCTGCTCGCGGCGCTTACGGGGCCGGGCAGCCCGGGGTTCGTGGCGCTCGCCAACCTGGGGACGGCCCTGGCCACGATGGCGGCGCTGGTGGCGCTGGCGCGGCTCAGCTCGCTCGGCGGGCTGGTCGAGTCGCCCCCGTCGGCGCGGCGCCTCGACGCGGCCGCGTTCGCGTCCCTGCTGTGGACCGTCGCCATCGCGCTCCCCGCCGCGCGCGCGCTCGCTCCGCGGCGGGCCGCGGCGCTGGAGCCGGCCATCCTCGACTGGGCGACCAGCGCCGCCGCGCTGGGATCGATGGGCATGTGCCTCGCGACGGCATGGCGGGCGCGGGCCACCCGCCGCCTGGAGCTGGGCGTCGCCGAGCGGACCTCGGCGGCGCTGCTCCTCGCGGCGACCGCGCTCACCGTGGGTGTGCTCGCCGCGACCGTGGGCGTCTCCTCTCCGGAGAGGGTGCTGCCCTTCACCGCGGTGGTCGCGGCCGCGGCGATCGTCACCAGCGCGGTCCTGCCGGAGCCGACCACCCTCGCGCGCGTGCTCCGGGTGGCGCTCTCGGTGGCGGCGCTGGCGTCGCCCGTCGCGCTCGGCGCGGTGTACGTGACGCAGGCGGCGCCGAGCCGGGCCGGGGCGGCGGTATTCGCGGCGTGTGCGGCCTCGGCGCTCGCCGGCCTCGCCGCGCCGCTCCTGGCGCGCCGCTTCGCCTACGATGGAACCCGCTGGCTGGGAGCGCTCGACGCGGCCACGGCCGCCGCCATGAACCCCGATCCCGACTCCGCGCTGGAGTCGGCGCTGGGCGCTCTCGGCGCCTCGGTGGGTCGCGGGGTGAGCCCGGCCGCGCTCTTCCGCCTCTCGCCTCCGGAGATGATCACGGTCGACCGCGCCGGCTACGCCCACCTCGACAAGGCCGAGGTCCCGGCCGGCCTGGTGGCCATCGCCGACCTCGAGCCCGAGCGCATCCTCCGCCTCGAGGTCGCCCGCGCCGTCGAGGTCCGCCGCCCCGAGCTGCGCGCCATCGTCGCCTGGATGGAGCAGCACGGCGCCGCCGCCCTCGCGGTGGTCCGCGACGAGCTCGACGCCGTGGCGCTCCTCTCCATCCCCCCTCGCCCCCCGCAGCGCCCCGCCTCGCTCGAGGAGGTCCGCGCCCTGCGCACCCTGGCCGACCGCCTCGGCGCCGTGATCAGCGTCACCGCCTCCCTCTCCCGCTCCCGCGAGCGCGAGACCCACGGGCGCACCGAGGTCGCCCGCCTCGCCGCCGAGATCCAGAAGCTGGAGTCCGCCCGCGACCGCGACGCCGGCCGCACCATGGCCCTCGCCCGGATGCTGGAGCGCCCCGCCCGCGTCGCCTCCTACAGCCCCGCCGCCCGCGCCGCCGTCGAGCAGCTCGAGCGGCTCGGCGAAGCCGGCCGCCCCATCGCGCTGCTCTCGGCCCCCGGCGTCGACGCCGTCGCGTGGGCGGCGCTCGCGCACCTCGCCTCGTCACGGCGCGCCGGGCCCCTCGCGGTGGTCGACGGGACCAGCCCCATCGATCACGACCTCGCCCACTGGCGCGATCCGGAGGCGTCGCCGCTCGTCGCCGCGAAGGGCGGGTCGCTGGTGATCATCGACGCGCACGCGCTGCCGCTGGAGGTGCAGAGCTACCTGGGCGCGGCGCTGGCGGACGACGCTGGGATCATCGTCTCGCTGCCGGCGACGGTGGACGCGCTGGCGGCGTCCGGAAGGCTCAGCGAGAGGCTGGCGGATCGGCTCGGGGACCGCACGGTGGCGCTGCCGACGCTGGAGTCGCGGTCGGAGGACCTGCGGGCGCTGTCGCTGGAGCACCTGGCGCGAATCGGCGTGCGGCTGGGGAGGAAGCCGCTGGGGCTGGCGCCGCGGGCGCTGGAGGCGCTGCTCGAGCACGTGTGGCCGGGCAACGACGCGGAGCTGTACGCGACCCTGCTGAAGGCGGCGCTGGTGGCGGAGGGGGACGTGCTGGGGATGAAGGAGCTGGGGAAAGTGGGGCTCGGGGTCAGCGCAGGGCGTCGGTGACGCTCGCGGCCGTCAGGAGAAGCTCCCGCGCCCTCCGCGACAAACGCATTCAGTCGGCGGAAGCGTCCGCCCCGCCGTCCGCCAGGGGACAGTCGAGCGGCAGCGGCGGCGCGCACGAGGCCGCGCAGCTCAGAAACACGCACTCGACGAAGGCCGCATACCCGGGGTTCGCGCGGATGCACGCCGCGATGCACGGGCCGTCGCCCGCGCAGGCGACCACGCACTCGGTGGCGCTGGCGCACGTGCCGCAGGAGACGTAGTCAGCCGGGCAGCTCGCTTCGTCGCAGGCAACGCACGTCGCCACGCCCCCCACCAGCTCGGCCGCGCAGTCGCAGAGGCTCTGAGCGGCCCCGACGGTGGCCCCGCTCGAGCTCGTCGTCGAGCCCGACCCCGTGGCCCCGCCCGTGCTCGTCGAGCCTGCCCCCGTGGTCGACGAGGAGGCGGAGTCCGTGTGCATAACCACGTCGCCGTTGCAGCCTATCGAGGTCGCCATCGCCGGGGCGGTGGAGATCCCAAGGATGACGAGGATCCGGCGAGCGAAGCGCATGCCGGGACGATACACGTTGCGGCCCCGCGGTGGAGGGACGGGCCGAACTTCGCAATCGGTTCCCGCTGTGCGGCTGCGGCCGCGGCGCCTCCCTCGCGTTCGGGAGCTCCGCCGACGCGGCCGCGCGGTTTCCCCAAGTTCAGGAACGCCCGGCGACGCGACCGCGCGGTTTCCCCAAATTCAGGAACGCCCGGCGACGCGACCGCGCGGCTTTCCCAGCTTCAGGAGCGCCCGGCGACGCGACCGCCAGGGTTCCCCGATCTTGGGAACGCTCGGCGACGCTTCCGCCAGGCTTCCCCGATCTTGGGAACGCTCGGCGACGCTTCCGCCCGGCTTCCCCGATCTCCGGAACGCTCGGCGACGCTTCCGCCAGGCTTCCCGAGCATCCGGAACGCCCGGCGACGCCTCCGCCCTGCTTTCCCGATCCTGGGAACGCCCGGCGACGCCTCCGCCCCGCTTCTCCAATTTTCGGAACGCCCGGCGACGCCTCCGCCCCGCCTCCCCAATTTTCGGAACGCCCGCCGGCGCTTCCGCCAGGGTTCCCCGATCTTGGGAGCGCTCGGCGACGCGTCCGCCCCGCTTCCTCAATTTTCGGAACGCCCGGCGACGCGTCCGCCCCGCTTCCCCAATTTTCGGAACGCCCGCCGACGCCTCCGCCCCGCTCCCCCAATCGTTCGAAAGCCCGCTCAATCATCGGGAGCCCTCCCCAATCATTCGGGAGCCCGCCCAATCATTCGGGAGCCCGCCCAATCATTGGCAGCCCTCCCCAAACGTTCAGGAAGCGCCCCGAAGCGTCCCGCCCCCCTCCCCCAACGTCGGAAACCTACACCCTCAGTTCCCCGTCCAGCACCGTGATGCCTCTGCCCCCCAGCTTCACCCTTTCCCCCACCACCTCCACCCGGACCACGCCGCCCCGCGCCGACGCCTGGTAGGCGACCATCCGGGTCTTGCCCAGCCGCTCGCCCCAGAACGGCGCCAGGCAGCAGTGCGCGGACCCGGTGACCGGATCCTCGTCGACCCCCACCGTCGGCGCGAAGAACCTCGACACGAAGTCGAAGGCCGGGTCCTCCGACCGCGCCGTCACCATCACCCCGCGCACCGGGATCCGGGCGAGCTGGGCGAACGAGGGACGGAGCGCGCGCACCTGCACCTCGGTGGCGACCTCGACCAGGTCGTCGTCGGCGCTGCTGCGGACCTGGAGCACGGGCACGCCGAGCGCCTCGGCGAGGCCCTCGGGAGTGGCCATCGACGTGGAGGGGCGCGACGGAAAGTCGAGCTCGATGAGGCCGTCAGGCGACCGGGTGGCGGTGAGCAGGCCGCTCTTGGTGTGGAAGCGGGCGGTCTCGGTGGCGGCGAGGAGGCCGCGCTCCCAGAGCACGTGCGCGCTCGCCAGCGTGGCGTGGCCGCAGAGGCGGACCTCGACCGCGGGGGTGAACCAGCGGAGATCGTGGGAGCCGTCGGCGCGAGGCACCAGGAAGGCGGTCTCGGAGAGGTTCATCTCGCGCGCGACGTCGGCCATCCAGGCGTCGTCGCGCGCGGTCGGGAGCAGGCAGACGGCGGCCGGGTTGCCACGAAAGGGCGCGTCGGCGAAGGCGTCGACCTGGACGATGGGGGTGGCCATGCGGGCCGATATCAGGCGGGCGCGCAGGCACGTCAAGCGCGCGACGCTGGCGATCTCAGCCCCCGTCGGAGGAGCCGCCGTCGGCGTGATCGGCACCCGCGTCACCGCCGTCGGCTGCACCGGCGTCGGAGCCACCGCTGTCGGGGATGCCCGCGTCCCCGCTCGGCGTGTAGTCCCCCACGCAGGTGCCGCCCGAGGGCGAGACCGCGGGCGGGCTGCAAGCGGGCGCCGCGGTCGTGGTGCTGGTCACGCAGACGCCGACCATGTCGACCGCGAGGATGGGGAGGGCGGAGGCCGCGAGCGCGGTGTCGCAGGTGCCGCCCGGACCGCAGTCGGCGGCGGTGCAGCAGTAGCGGAGGCAGGTGCCCGTGGCCGCGCCGTCCGGGATGAGGCAGGTGAGGTTGGCGGCGCAGGTCATGCTGTCGAGGTCGCACGTGCCACACACGTCGACGGCGTTGGGCGGCGGGTAACACACGAAGAAGCCCGACCCGAAGTCGACGTCGCAGTCCGAGCCCGCCGCGAGGCAGCCCGCGCCGCTGACCGGGTTGCACTCGTCAGCGAGGATCGCCGCGCCGCCGCCCGAGCCTTGCGCCTGGCCGTCGGAGGAGGTGCAGGCGAAGGGGAGCCCCGCGAGGGGAAGGAACGCCAGGACCCAGAGTGCTCTCGTCATCATCCGTCTCCACCGTGGACGCGCGACGCGCGCGAAGACCACCGGCCACCGCTATCACGCGCGTCCCCGCGGAGGCCATCGCCAGGCAGAGGCCGCGAGGGAGATCTCGCCCTGGAGTGCGGCGATTGCGCTCGCTCTTCAGGGCGGCGCGGAGCGAGCGGGGCGACACGGTCGGGGCAGAACGCGGTAGAGTGGGGCATGCGCCTCGCTCCCCTCTTCGCTTCGTCGCTAGCCCTCGCCGCCGCGTTCGTTGCCTCCAGCGCGGGGGCGACCATCTACGAGCCGAACAACGTGCAGGACCCGCCCAACGGGCTGCTCGTGCCCATCGACTCGTCGCCGGAGATCCAGCTCTACACGCTGTTCTCCCAGCGCGGCGAGACCATCGACTGGCACAACGACGCGCACATCACGCCCAACGCGTTCTCGCCGCTGTGCGGCTTCACGGCGACGTACGTGCTCAACCAGGCGGGGTCGCACTTCGGCCTCGCCTGGTACAACGAGACGGGGACCGCGCCGGCCGCCACCGACTTGCACGTGCTCGTCCCCGCCAACTCGGCGGTCGGGACGATGTTCAGCGGGACCACCATCAAGAGCGACCCGGCCTACACGGGCGGGCTGGTCGGCTTCGCCCTGGTGGGCGGCGAGACGCACTACACCAACAGCGCGTACGACAACGTCTGCTCCGACAGCAGCGTCTGCAGCCCGGCGGCGCCCTGGATCACCGCCCTGATGTACGCCTCGACGGCAACGCCGAACGCCTACTACATCTGCTTCGAGGACGGCGGCACCAGCTCCAACGGGTGGAACAACGACGGCGACTTCAACGACGACGTCTTCTTCCTCACCGGCATCACCTGCTCGGGCGGCGGGCAGCCGTGCGAGACCGGCAAGCCCGGCGTCTGCGCGTCCGGCATCACCCAGTGCAGCGCCACCGGCACCACCTGCGAGCAGCTCACCCAGCCGATGACGGAGGTGTGCAACGGGCTCGACGACGACTGCAACGGGATGGTCGACGACGGCGCGATCTGCCCGGTCGGTGAGGTCTGTCAGAAGGGCACCTGCGTGCAGAGCTGCTCCGGCGGCGAGTTCACCTGCCCGCCCGGCCTGGTGTGCGCCAGCAACGGCTACTGCATCGCCCCCGCCTGCGCGAACGTGACCTGCCCCGCCGGCCAGGTCTGCGAAGCCGGCACCTGCAAGGGCCCGTGCGACGGCGTCGTCTGCCCCGGGAGCCAGGTGTGCCGCGTGGGCGTCTGCCTCGATCCCTGCGCCGGCGTGACCTGCGGGAACGGCCAGGTCTGCGACGACGGCGTGTGCGTGACCTCGTGCTCGTGCCTCCCCTGCGCCACCGGCAAGAGCTGCAACGCGACGAGCGGGCTGTGCGTCGATCCGGCGTGCGCCACCACGATCTGCACCGCCGGGACCACCTGCATGGCCGGCACCTGCGTCGCCGACTGCAAGGGCGCGGTCTGCCCGACGGGCGAGACGTGCACGAACGGGAGCTGCGTCGCCAGCCCGGGCACCGGCGGCGGGTCGTCAACGTCGAGCGGCTTCTTCGGCGCGGGCGGCGGCACGGCGAGCGGCGGCACGGCGAGCGGCGGCACGGCGAGCGGCGGCACCGGCGGCGCGGGTGGCAGCAACGGGGCCGGCGGCAGCGGCGGCACCACCGGGGTGGGCGCCAGCTCGGGCGGGACGGGGAGCAAAAGCAAGTGCGGCTGCCGCGTCGTCGGCGAGGC
>Ga0302283_1001653_pt1 | contig 18465 bp, 12 predicted proteins | sample III_Fen_E1_4_FD_198770 | JGI IMG/M metagenome (GOLD analysis project Ga0302283, IMG submission 198770) | Peat permafrost microbial communities from Stordalen Mire near Abisko, Sweden - III_Fen_E1_4 | ecosystem: Environmental > Terrestrial > Soil > Wetlands > Permafrost | place: Sweden: Abisko... | reverse complement strand
GGTGGTGATGTGGACGAGGTAGTCCTCGCGCTCCACCGCGAACGGGTACTTGATGGCGAAGTCGTGGAGAGCGGCGTACACCTCCTCGAAGTCCCAGGGGTTGGCGAGGGCGAGCGGGACGCCGCGGGCCTCGGTCTCGGGGGAGGCGCGGCGGATGTCCGCGAGCACCACCGCGCAGAGGTCGGCGTCGGCGGGCTGGTGGAGCAGCTCGAGGCGGCTGACCACCAGATCCTCGTGCTGGCAGAGCGCGACGGTGGGCCGCCAGCGGTCCCAGCGGTCGGCGCCCCGGCCACGATCGAGCTGGGTGCCGAGCATGCCGAGGACGACGAGGGGCTTGGCGGGCATAGCGAAGGATCTACAGGAGATAGTCCTCCAGATAAACCTCCGGGCGGTGTCGGCGCGCCGGACGGCGGATCGCGGCTGGCATGGTCCGTGAACTGGTCCCCGCCATCATGGAGAAGAACTACAAGGTCCTGGCGACGGACTCGGGTGTGCCCATCAAGGCGTGGACCGTCGGGGTCCCCTTCGAGGAGGGCGCGGAGAAGCAGCTCCGCAACCTGGCGGCGCTGCCCTTCGTCCACAAGTGGATCGCGGTCATGCCGGACGCCCACCAGGGCCTGGGCGCGACGGTGGGGAGCGTGGTCGCCACGGCGGGCGCGGTGATCCCGGCCGCCGTCGGGGTCGACATCGGCTGCGGGATGATGGCGCTCCGCACCACCCTGCGGGCGACGGACCTCCCGGACAACCTGGCGGCGATGCGCTCGGCCATCGAGGCGCGGGTGCCGCACGGCCGCACCGACAACGGCGGGAAGAACGATCGCGGCGCCTGGCACGACGAGCCGGAGGCGGTGACGGCGGCGTGGGCCGACCTGGCGCCTCGTTACGCCTCGATCCTCGAGAAGCACCCCAGGCTCGGTCGCGGGTCCACCGCCTCGCAGCTCGGGACGCTCGGGACCGGGAACCACTTCATCGAGATCTGCCTCGACGAGGAGGAGCACCTCTGGATCATGCTCCACTCCGGCTCGCGCGGCGTGGGTAACCGCATCGGTTCCCACTTCATCGAGCTGGCCAAGCGGGAGATGGAGCGCTTCTTCATCCGCCTCCCCGACCAGGACCTGGCGTACCTGCCCGAGGGGACGGTCCACTTCGGCCACTACGTCGAGGCCGTGGGCTGGGCGCAGGACTACGCGATGAAGAACCGGGAGCTGATGATGGCGAACGTCGTCGCGGCGCTGCGCGCCAGCGCGGGCCTGCCCGCCTTCGAGGCGGAGGCCCTCGCGGTGAACTGCCACCACAACTACGTCGCGCGCGAGCACCACTACGGCAAGGACGTGCTGGTGACGCGCAAGGGCGCGGTGCGGGCGCGGCTCGGCGACCTCGGCATCATCCCGGGGAGCATGGGCGCGCGGAGCTACATCGTCCGCGGGCTCGGCAACGCGGAGAGCTTCTGCTCGTCGAGCCACGGCGCGGGTCGGGTGATGTCCCGCGCCGAGGCGCGCCGCCGCTTCTCCGTGGCCGACCACGAGCAGGCGACCCTGGGAATCGAGTGCCGCAAGGACGAGGGCGTGATCGACGAGACGCCGGCGGCCTACAAGCCGATCGAGGACGTGATGCGCGCGCAGCGCGATCTGGTGGAGATCGTCCACACGCTGCGGCAGGTCGTCTGCGTGAAGGGATAGGATCGAGCCATGATCACCATCGACGGGTCCGCGGGCGAAGGCGGGGGTCAGATCTTCCGCAGCGCCCTCGCGCTCGCGCTGTGCAGCGGCACCCCGGTGACCGTGACGGCGATCCGGGCCGGCCGCGCTCGCCCCGGCCTCATGCGCCAGCACCTCACGGCGCTGCGCGCCGCGGTCGCCGTGGGCCACGCCGAGGTCTCCGGCGACGAGATCGGCGCGCGCGAGGTGGTGTTCCGCCCGCGTGGCGTCACGCCCGGCGAGTACGCCTTCAACGTGGGCAGCGCCGGGAGCACCACGCTGGTCCTCCAGACCGTGCTGCCGGCGCTCCTCACGGCGACGGGGCCGTCCTCGATCCTGCTCGAGGGCGGCACGCACAACCCGCTCGCGCCGCCCTTCGAGTTCCTCGATCGCGCCTTCCTCCCGCTCCTCGGGCGGCTGGGCCCCCGGGTCACCGCGACCCTGGAGGCGCGCGGCTTCTATCCCGCGGGCGGCGGCCGGCTGCGCGTCACCGTCGAGCCCGCGCCGCTGGGGAGCCTCGAGCTCCTGGAGCGCGGCCCGGTCGTCCGGCGCGAGGGGGTCGCCATCGTCGCCAACCTCTCCGGCGCGATCGCCCGGCGGGAGATCGAGGCGGCCGCTGCGGTGCTCGGGTGGGAGCGTGAGTGCTTTCGCATCGAGCAGGCGAAGGGCTCGCCCGGGCCGGGCAACGTGGTCAACGTGGTCGTCGAGAGCGAGCACGTCACCGAGGTGTTCACGGCCTTCGGCGAGAAGGGGGTGCGCGCCGAGGAGGTGGGAGATCGAGCCGCCCGAGCGGCGCGCGCCTACCTCGACTCTGGCGCTCCGGTCGGCGAGCACCTGGCCGACCAGCTCGTCCTGCCCATGGCGCTCGGGGGCGGCGGCGCGTTTCGCACGGTCCTGCCCTCGTCGCACACGCGCACGCAGATCGATCTCCTCGGGCGGATGCTCGACGCGCGCATCACCGTCGCGGCGGTGAACGACGCGGTCGTCGAGATCCGCGTGAACCGCTGACCGGAGCTCCCCCTGCGGGGCCCCGCCGCGGGGCGCTTCAGAAGCTTCCGCGCGCCGTCATCAGCCCCCCCGACGGTACCGGTGCGATCTCGAGGCGAAGCGCCGCCCCGGCCGGCGCCGAGGGCCTCGCCCTTCCCACGAAGAACACCGTCGTCCCCACCCCCACCGCCGCCAGCGCCGTGAACAGCCCCACGTCGCCAATGATCAGCTTGGTGCGCACGCTGCTGGCAGCGTCGGGCGGGCACGGTTGTTTTTGGGCCACGCAGGTGCTGTCGAAGTAGCTCTTCTGATTCTCTCCCAAGGTGCCGAACGTCGCGAAGACACCCAACCCTACGACGGCGATACCCCCGAGGACGAACACCGCGGGGGACACGGGCAGCGGTGCATTCGCCGGACCGGGAGCCTCGGGCGGCGCCGGAGCCGGAGCCGGAGCCGGAGCCGGCGGCGGGGTGAACGAGGCGTCGATCCGGCGGTTCCTCTCCCCCACGCGGATGACGACCTTGATGTCGACGGCCGGTGAGCCGTCGAGCTCGAAATGAAACGAGTGCTCGCCCGGATCGACCGGGAGTGCGTCGCCGTCGAGTCGCGCCGCGAACGCCTCACCGTCCATCGTGACGTGGACCAGAGCGACGTCCTGACCGGTCGCCCCGCGGGCCCCGAGCACCACCGTCGGCAAGTTCCGCTCCAGCTCCTCCAGCCAGGTGCGACAGTCCTTGCTGATGATGCCCGGGCACGAGGGCTGGGCGCAGAGGAGCGCCTGCGCGCGTGCGGTACGCAGCTTGTTGGCCTTGCTTTGCGACTGGGTCTCCGCGTACGCCTGTGCGCACTCTTGCTTGCTCGGCGGCGCGGCGGCGACTCCCGGGGCGGCGAGCAGCCAACCGAGGGCGAGACCGCGGCCGAGCCAGCGGTGGGCGGCGAGGTTCGAGCCACCAGCGAGGATCTTCACAGGCACTCCGGCTTGATCCGACGAATACCGGCTTCGTCGATCATGAAGGGCGGGTCACACCGAGCGGCGGACTTCGTCGGGGGTGGCCGGGTCGCGGCGGACCGCGCGTGCGACGCGGCCGGGACGCTGGCGTAGGGAGTCGCCGCGCTCGCGGACGTGGGCGGCGGGGTCGGAGGGACAGAAGACGGCGTCGGGCTCGCAGATGGATCGGGAGTCGAACGGGGCTCCGAGGGACGGGGGAAGGCGCTCGTCGCGACCGCCGCGCTCGAGGCGAGCGGCTCCGCGGCCTGGCCCTTGTGGCCGATCACCCACCCGAATCCGACGAGCAGCGTGACGGCGGTGATGGCCGCGAGGACGACGAGCGTCGGTCTGCGCCGGACGACGGGCTCGACGACCGGCTGGGGCGCGCCACCGGTGGTAGGCTCGGGCGCGGCGGCGCGGCCGGGAGGCTGGGGTTCGGGTGGCGGGGAACCGATGTCAGGGCGGACGCGCGTGATCGTCGGCAGAGACGGCAGGCTGGCGCGTCCCAGGTCGGCGGCGGCGCTCTCCGTCGTGCCGAGGAACTCATGCGTCGACAGGCTCTCGACCTCCTTGACCTGCGCGCTGCGGGTGACGAGCAGCTCGCCGGCGACCTCGGCGACCCACTCTCCGACCTGCCGGGGCGAGGCGAGACCGAACGCCTCCTCGATCGCGACGGCCATGTCCCAGGCCGTGGCGTAGCGATCGTCGGGCTCGCGGGCCAGGCCTCGCATGACGATGTCGTCGAGCGCCTTCGGCAGATCCGGGACGAGCTCCGAGGGCCGCCGCCGTGCCCCGAGCGACACCTGGGCGAAGACCACCCCCTCGCTGTCGCCGGCGAAGAGCTGCCGGCCGGCGATCGCCTCCCAAATCATGATCGACGCCGAGTAGATGTCGCTCCGCCGATCGAGCGGGGCCCCGCGCACCTGCTCCGGCGACATGTAGGCAAGCTTGCCCTTGAGCTGCCCCTCGCGGGTCTGCTGCACGCGACCCGCTGCCTTGGCGATCCCGAAATCGAGGACGCGCGCCATGCCATCGACGCCGACGAGCACGTTCTGCGGCGACACGTCGCGGTGGACGATGCCGAGCGGCTCACCCGCCTCGCTCCTGGCCTCGTGGGCCGCGTGGAGTCCATGGAGAATGCCGGACGCCACCGCCGTGAGCACGCGGAGGGGGACCGGTCGTCCTGCCGCCCGCACCCGGCGGAGGAGGCGCGCCAGCGACTCGCCGTGGACGTAGTCGAGGACCAGGAGGAGCTCGCCTTCGAGCGCGACGACGTCGAGGGTGCCGACCACGTTGGGGTGCTGGATGCGCGTCGCGAGCCGGGCCTCGTCGAGGAGCATCGCCACGAACTCCGGGTCCTTGGAGAACTGCGGGTGCAGCCGCTTGATGGCGACCGTGCGCGAGAACCCCACCGGGCCGAGCAGCCGGCCGAAATACACCGTCGCCATGCCCCCGGAGGCGATCTCACCGACCAGCGCGTAGCGTCCGACCATCCGCGGTGCGCGCCTGGGCCCGGGACCAGGCAGGGGACGGGCGCCGGTCACGGGCGCTCGCAGAGCGTCGCGAGGTCCGCGGTGCAACTGATGTTCTGCCACTTGAGGGTGGGCGCGTACATGACGCAGTCCGCACCCCCGGCATCGTTGGGATAGTGGTCGGCGGTATCCCAGTCCGCGTACACCGGCAGCGTGCCGTTGGCCCACCGGTAGACGCCGGGGCTGGTAAGATCGGTGAGGCCGAGCCAGGTATCCGGCTGCAGGTGATTCATCAGGAAAAAGGCCTCATCCTGGTTCTCGATCACCACGGGGTAGGCGCTGGGGTCCCAGGCCGCGCACTTGGCAATCGCCGCGCCGTAGTGATCGTAAGCAGGCATGGGGTAGTAATAGCAATGGAAGGTGTCTTGGTCTTCAAACTCGTACGGGCCGTTGCAGCCGGCGTCCGGCGACCCCGCGCCGGAGCCGGAGCTCGAGGATGCGCTGCCCGTCGGGGCTCCGCCGGTCCCGCTCGAGGACGCCGCGCCCCCGGTCCCGCTTGCAGACGCGGAGGTCGTGCCCCCGGTGAGCTCCGACAGGTTGGTGAAGATCGAACACGCACCGGTGAAGACGAGCAGCCCGGCCAGGGGCCAGGACCTCGGAAATGGAGGAAGGCGCATTCGTGGGATAGCTCCTGGGGCAGATCAGGCGCGGTGGAGGTCGCCGCCGCTAGAATGGCAGAGCCTCATTCTAACATAGGTGTCAGGTGGGTGTCATTGGCCGTCGCCCGGCTCGTCCGACCGTACGCCGAGGCGGGCGAGCATGCGCTGGAGGTGGCGCCGATTCACCCCGGCGCGCTCCGCCGCCCGCGTCACGTTGCCCTGGGTGCGCTGGAGGAGCGCGCGCAGGTAGAGGCTCTCGAAGCGGTCCGTGTAGACCTGGCGCGCCTCCTTGAGGGGCAGGTCGTGGGGGATGAGGGCCTCGACGCCGGGCGGCAGCGGGGCGTCTGCGGGGCGCGTCGTGGCGGCTTCGTCCTCCTGCCACTGGAGCGACACGCTGCGCTCGATGACGTTGCGCAGCTCGCGCACGTTGCCGGGCCAGCTCCGGGTGAGGAGCTCGGAGAGGAGCTGGGGCGGCAGCGCTCCCGGCGCTCCGCGGAGGCGCTCGTAGAAGTGCTGGGCGAGCAGGCGAACGTCCTCGCGCCTCGACCGCAGCGGCGGCACGTGGACGTCGACGACCGCGAGGCGGTAGTAGAGGTCCTCGCGGAACGCGCCGTCGTTCACGCTCTGGGCGAGCGAGCGGTTGGTGGCGGCGATCAGCCGCACGTCGATGCGGCGGGTCTGGTTCGAGCCGACCCGGCGCACCTCGCGGGTCTCGAGCGCGCGCAGGAGCTTGGCCTGGAGGGCCAGCGGCAGCTCGCCGATCTCGTCGAGGAAGAGCGTGCCGCCGTCCGCCTCCTCGAACAGACCCTGCCGGTCGGAGATGGCCCCGCTGAAGGCGCCGCGCACGTGGCCGAAGAGCTCGCTCTCGATGAGGCTGCCGGCGATGGCGCCGCAGTCCACGGCGACGAAGGCCCGGTCGCGTCGCCCCGACAGGGCGTGGACGGTGCGCGCCACCACCTCCTTGCCGGTCCCCGTCTCTCCCTGGACGAGCACGGTGGCGTCGGTGGGCGCCACCCGCTCGAGGATGGCGTAGATGCGGCGCATCTCGACGCTGCCGCCCAGCAGATCGCCGAGGTGATCGCGCGACGAGATGGGCACCTGGAGCGCGGTCTGACCGAAGACGACCTCCACGGTGGTGCCGCCGAGGCGCAGGCGCGTGCCGGCCGACAGGTCCACGTCGCGCACGCGCATGGCGTCCACCCAGGTGCCGTTGGTGCTGCCCGCATCGGAGACGCGCACGCCGCTCGACCGGAGGCGGATCTCGCAATGGATGCGCGAGACGGTGGGATCGCGCAGGCGCAGGTGGGCGGAGGCGCCGGTCCCGACGCGCGCGCCGCCGGTCCCGACGCGCGCCCGGGCACCCCGGTCGAGCCCGTCGAGGACCACCAGATCCACGGCCGGCAGCACGGAGGCGACCTCCGCGGCGAGGAGCTGGGTGGCGATCTCGTCGTCGGCGAGCATCGTTCGGTTCAGGCAGCGCCGCGATCGGCCAGCGGGAGAGCGCGCATCGCAGCCCTTCGTACACCGGTCGCGCCCGGGCGACCAGCGCCGGAGCCCGCGGGTGCGGCCTTGCAGGCCGCACGATCCGCAGCGGAAGGTGGTCTCCGCCGCCGCCCGCGGCCTCCCAGGCCGCAGTCGTTTCGTGCGCTACCGTCGAAAGGTGCCGAGCCGTGGTCCGCTCGCTCGGCATGCGTCGTGCTAAAGACGCCGATCATCTTCAACCAAAGGACCGTCACGATGCGCTCATACCTGCTTGTTCTTGGTGCTCTCTCCTCCGTTCTCGTGGCCGCGGCCCCGGCGGTCGCCGCGACGCTCACCGTGGGCCCCGGGAAGACGTACGCCACCCCCTGCGCCGCCATCGCCGCCGCGCAGCCCAACGACGAGGTCGACGTCTCGCCGGGCACGTACACCGACACCTGCTCCATCGCGGTGTCCGGGCTCACGCTCAAGGGAGTGGGGGGGCAGCCCAAGATCGATCTGACCGGAGGGAGCCCGTCAGGGCAGAAGGGGATCTACGTCATCGACGCGCCGGGCGTGACCATCGAGAACCTGGAGCTCACCGGCGCCGTGATCAGCGCGGCGAACGGCGAGAACGGGGCCGGCATCCGCGTCGAGGCGCAGAACCTCACGGTGCGCGGCTGCTACATCCACGACAACCAGAACGGCATCCTCGGCCAGCCGCTCACGGCGGGCGGCACTCTGCTCATCGAGGGCAACGAGTTCTCCCACAACGCGCTGGGCAACGGCTGCGACGACTCGTCGCTGGGCGATAGCTGCACCCACAACGTCTACATCGGCGCGAACGTGCAGACGCTCACCTTCCAGTACAACTGGTCGCACAACCTCGCCACCGACACGCCGGACAAGGGGCACCTCCTCAAGTCGCGCGCGCAGCAGAGCTACGTCCTCTACAACCGCCTGACCGGCGAGACCGACACCGACAGCTACGAGATCGACCTCCCCCAGGGCGGCCTCGCGGTGGTGGTGGGGAACCTGGTGGAGAAGCCGCCCAGCTCCGGCAACGGCATCTCGCTCGCCTACGCCGAGGAGGGGCTCTCGAACGCGGACCACCGCATCTTCGTCGCCGGCAACACCTTCGTGAACAATCACGGCGGCAACGGGCCCTTCCTCAACATCGCCAACGGCGGCGTGCTGGTCGCGCACAACAACCTCTTCATCGGGATGGGCTCCCCGTCGAGCACAGGCGCGCTGTCGGCGGACAACCTCGTCGGTCAGACCAGCGATCTGGTCGACGCGGCCACCTACGATTACCACCTGGTGGCGGGATCGGCGCCCATCGGCAAGGCGGTCGCTCCCGGCAGCGCCGACACGTTCTCGCTGGTGCCTGTCTCGGAGTACGTGCAGCCGCTCTCCCACGTGGCGCGCACGGCGGACGCCGACGTGGGCGCGTACGAGTTTGGTACCGCGCCCGGGACGGGGGGCGGAAGCGCCACCGGGAGCGGCGGCGCCACGGCCAGCAGCAGCAGCGGCTCGACGACGAGCACCAGCTCGACCGCGGGCGCTGGCGGCGCCTCCGGCACCGGCGGCAGCGCGGAGGGCACGGGCGGCTCGTCTTCGTCGGGCTCGCCCGGCGCCAAGAGTGGCTGCGGGTGCGTGGTCGCGGGCGACGGCGCCACCGCGCCGGTCGCGTTGCTGGGGGCACTGGCGTTCCTCTCGGTGGCCGGGCGCCGCCGCCGTCGGGGCTGAGAGCTTGTTCATCAGCCTACTCGCGATGGCTGCTAATCAAGCTCTGAGCGGTTCGCTCGGGTGACGGGGCTCAGCGCGTCGCGGGGGTCTTCCGGCGACGCGCGAGGGGGGCGAGGAGGGCGAGCGCCGCTGCGAGTGAGGCGGGCGGGCCGCCGTGCCCGTCGCCGGGGACGCTGCACGCGCCACAGCCGCGCGCGCCCGGATCGGGGCTGAGCGTCGCGGGGGCGGGAGCGGCGATCTTCAGCTCGGGGACCCCCTCGCGGAAGAAGCCGACGAGATCGACCTGACCGCGCGGCGCGAACGCGACCTTGAGCGCAGGCTTGGCGCCGGTGTCGCCTTGCACCCCGGGCGGAGGTCCTCCCCAGACGCCGCGCTTGGGCTCGGAGCACGCGATCGCGCCCGCCCAGGGGTGGCGGATCACGTAGCGTCCCTGGAAGTTGTTGACGCCGGACGCCCTGGCTCCGTGCGCCTGCTGCTTGGCATTGAAGTCCTCGCGCCCGCCCTCGATGGCGGGCACCTCGCGGAAGACGAGATCCTGGCCCAGCGCATCCTTGGTGTAGCGCGCGTGCAGCCGCGTGAGGACGAAGCCGTACGGGTTCATCCCTCGCCGCGGCCTCCGCGGGGGCGGCGCAGGCTGGACGAATCTGGCCTCGAAATTCAGGGTGGTCTTGACCGTGCCGCCCTTCGGCGCGTCGAAGTGGGCGGCCTGGAGCCGGGGCACCACGCAGCCGGGGAGCGCCTTGGGCAGGCCGCTCTCGCGCCCCGTCTTCACCTGGGTCACCCGGCCGCCGGCCCCCAGGGTGAGGGTCACCTCGAGCTCACCCCTGGCGGGCTGGCCGCTCAGCTCGGACGAGAAGCAGCCCAGGAGCGGCTGGCGCAGCCCCTCGATCACCTGGCCGGCATTGGGCACCTTGTTGCCCGAGGTGACGTCCCCGAGGGTCATCGTCGACTCCAGCCGCGGCGGCGGCGGGGGAGGAGGGGGCGGCTCGTTCGCGTCGACGAGCACGTCGGCGCCGAGCGTCGCCACGTTGGCAGGCTCGAGGGCGGGAGTGGGGCAGGGGTCGCAACTGGACGCGTCCCACGCGTACTCCGTCACCACCGCGCCGGGCGTCTCGGCGATGGTGCGGTCGAGGAGCGCCGCATAGAACGCGCCGAATTGATCCCGCGCCGCCTCCGATACATCATAGTTGGTGGGGATGGTGACGTTGGGATAATTGGCCACCTCGTAGCGCTTGCCGCGGGCCAGGATGTGGACGATGAGATCCTGGGTCCCGGCCGAGTTGAGGAGCCCCAGGCGCACCGGCAGACCAAAGGTCTCGGTGTCGTAGTGGAAGCGCAGCGGGGAGAGCTGCGCCATGCCATTTTCGAAATGGACCTTCTTGATGTCCACCTTGGCGACGAAGAACTTCATCCCGCTCTGCACGTAGGGGCGGAGCACGGGCTCGGCGCCCTCGGGGATCCGGTAGTGGTTCTGGTGCAGCCAGGTGTCGAGGCCGGTGGAGTCCTGCGCGGAGAGCACCAGCACCTCGTACTCGCCGACGGAGAACTGCGCCTCGATGCGGACGCCGAGATCTTCTGCCACCCGCGCGGCGGGGGGAGGCGGGGCCGCGGAAGGCGAGTACGCCATGCCGGGCGGCGCCTCGGGCGCGGGCGGGGTGCAGGGGTCCTGCTCCCAGTATTCCACCAGGCGCGGTGCGGCGAGCGCATCGATGTGATCGAAGAGCTCCCGCGGGAGCGTCTTGACGTTCTCCTTCTGCAGCACCACCGGCACGGGCACGACCATGGCGAAGTCGGCGGGCGGGCCCTGGTAGTTGTTCTGCATCGAGAGCACGGTGCGGGTGCCCTCGCGCATCATCACCACCATGGTGGCGTTGTTGAAGAGCTTGGTGTCCGCCCCCCCCACGTAGAACCCGCAGAACGCGCCGGCATCGCGGGGCGCGGCGGCTCCTCCTGCCAGTGCGGCGCAGAGGGCCAGGGGGATCGCCAGCTTCCGTCGTCTCGATCGCATCCGCATCGCTCCTTGTCCGCTCGCGCCGAGGCCAGAGGCCCCGAGCGAGCGGGAGGATAGAGCGGGCCCTTTGACATTGGGCCGAGGATCGACCCGGTCGCGCCGCCCTCCTCGACAAACTGCCCCATAGGGGCGCCCCGATCGCCAACCCTCCGCGGCCCGGTCAACTTTGCGCTGACGATCGGCACGTTCCGGTCTATCCACGAGCCTACCGTGCCGCGCCCCCGCCGTCCCCGCCTCGACCGCCGCGCCTTCCTCGGCGCCGCGCTCGCCACCTCGGGCGGCGCCCTCGCTGGCTGCGCCCCCTGGATCCCGCCCGCTCCGCCGCCCGTGGGCACGATCCCCGTCGAGCCCCCCCGCCAGGGGCCCGCGATGCCGGTCAACCCGCCAGCGGTCGCGCCGGCCGCCATCCCCTCCGACCGCCTCCGGCCTCGGGTCCCCTACGGCGTGCAGAGCGGTGACGTCACCTCCCGCTCGGCCATCGTCTGGAGCAAGAGCGACCGCCTCGCGCAGCTGGTGGTGGAGTGGGACACCGATCCTTCGTTCCGGCGCCCGCGCCGCGTACCCGGGCCGGTGGCCACCGACGACAGCGACTTCACCGCGCGCGTCGACCTCGGCGACCTGCCGCCCGGCCAGCGCATCCACTACCGCGCCGTCTTCCTGCCTCCCGCCGATCCGCGGGCCGCGAGCGAGCCCGCTGCTGGCTCGTTCGTGACCGCGCCCGAGGAGCGCGCCGATGTCCTCGTCGCCTGGAGCGGCGACACCGCGGGCCAGGGTTGGGGCATCAACCTCGAGTGGGGCGGGATGAAGATCTACGAGGCGATGCGCCGCCTCTCGCCCGATGTCTTCATCCACTGTGGCGATCAGATCTACGCCGACAATCCCATCCTGCCGGAGGTCCACCTCCCGGACGGGACGGTGTGGAAGAACGTCACCACCCCCGCCAAATCCCACGTCGCCGAGACCCTCGCCGACTTCCGCGGTAACTTCGCCTACAACCTGCTCGACGCCAACGTGCGGCGCTTCAACGCCGAGGTGGCGAGCTTCGTCGAGTGGGACGATCACGAGATCCACAACAACTGGTACCCCGGCCAGATCCTCGAGGACGCGCGTTACACGGAGAAGCGCGTCGACGTCCTCGCCGAGCGCGCCCGCCGCGCCATGCTGGAGTACTCGCCGGTGCGCCCCGTCCTCGCCGAGCCGGGGCGGATCTACCGCTCCTTCCGCCGCGGCCCGTCGCTCGAGGTGTTCATGCTCGACGAGCGCACCTACCGCGGCCCCAACAGCGAGAACCGCCAGCCCGTCGCGGGCCCCGAGACGGCGTTCCTCGGGCCCGCCCAGGTCGCGTGGTTGAAGGAGAGCCTGGCCAGCACCACCGCGACGTGGAAGCTGCTGGTGAGCGACATGCCGCTGGGCCTCGTCGTCGGCGACGGGCTGAAGCACGGCGTGCTCATGGAGGAGGCCTGGGCCAACGGGGGCGGGCCCCCGCTCGGGCGAGAGCTCGAGCTCGCGGATCTGCTGCGCTTCATCAAGCGGCAGCGCATCCGCAACGTGGTCGTCGTCACGGCCGACGTCCACTACGCCGCCGCCCACTACTACGACCCCAAGCAGGCCGAGATGCGCGACTTCGATCCCTTCTGGGAGTTCGTCGCCGGGCCCCTGCACGCGAGCACGTACGGGCCCAATCGCCTCGACCCCACCTTCGGTCCGCAGCTCAAGTACCGGTCGCCCGACTCTGGCAAGCGGCGCCGGTCGCCGGCCGATGGGGCGCAGTATTTCGGGATGATGCGCATCGACGGCAAGACCGAGGCGCTCACCGTGGCGCTCCACGATCTGCTCGGGACCAAGCTCTACTCGGTCGAGCTCGCCCCGCAGCGCGGCTGAGCCGACAACAGCCTCCTTGCCCCGAGCCGCTCGTCAACCCGCGGTTGACAAGCCGACGTCTCCACGTTGACATGGCGAGCGCGCATCACCGCGGCGGTCTCGCCTCGAGGCCGGCGATCCCCGGGGAAATCGCGTGGTACCGGCGCTCCAACCGGCCGTGCCCCCGCAGGCACCATCGTTGCAACGGCCCGCCGCAGCATGACTGCCGCCAAGGAGCCCCATGGCACGCACGTCCCTTACCCTTCGCCTGTCTCCACCGCCTCGCTCTGAGCTCAAGAAGGACGCCATGGCACACAAGTCGATCCCGTGGTTTGCCGCGATCGTGGCCCTCTCGGGCGCCGCGTCGCTCGCCAGCTGCTCCGGCCACCCGGCGAGCACCGGCGCCAGCTCGTCGAGCGGCGGTACCGGGGGCGGGCCGAGCACCTTCCGGTCCGATGCGCCGGCCGTGTACGTGGCCAAGGTGAAGAACCTCCTCGTCGGCACCGCGCCGACGGCCATGGAGATCCAGGCCGTCGAGCAGGATCCTGCGCCGCCCGCGGCGCTGCGGTCCCTCATCGGCACCTGGATGGCGGACCCGGCGTACGAGCAGAAGATGCGGGTCTTCTTCTCGCTCGCCTTCCAGCAGACGCAGCTCACGAGCGCGTCCTTCACCGACATGATGCTGCCGAATGGCCTCGGCGACGGCGAGGGCGTTCCCCTGCTCATGCAGAACGTGGCCGAGAGCTTCGCGCGCACGGTCATCGCGCTGAACAAGGCCGGCCAGCCGCTCAACGCGGCGATGACCACGAATCAGTACATGATGACGGGGCCCCTGATGGAGCTCTACGCGTACCTCGACGAGGTCGCCTGGGCCGACTCGGCGTCGGCGCGGGATCCGTACAGCACCGACTACCTGCCCAGCGACTATCCGCAGGTCCAGGCGATCTACCAGGGTACGGCCGGGTATCAGAACATCACCCTGCAGGAGTCCGTCGACCCGACCAGCCCGAACTTCATGCACTTCTACAACCCGCAGGTCGCGGGCCTCATGTACGCCGGGACGAGCCCGGACCCCGCCTGCGACGGCAGCGCCGGGAACGATCCCATCGTGTACCCGGTCACCGACCCGGCCACCTACAAGCAGAACGCCAGCACGCCCGCGTCGTACCTCCTGCACTGGATCATGTACGGCGCCGTCTACAACCACCAGGCCCACAGCGCCACGACGGCGGTGCCCAACAACTGCGGGACGCGCGCGATCCCGGGGACGATGTGGTGGAACGCGAGCGACTTCGGCGAGGCCGGCTGGCGCATGGTCACGATCACGCCGAGGACCGCCAACCAGCAGACGACGCGCTTCTTCGACGTCCCGTCGCTCCAGGCCACGACGGCGAACAGCCTCGTCCTCCGCACCCCGCGCATCGGCTTCTTCAGCACCCCGGCGTTCATGGCGAACTGGGCGACGAACTCCAGCAACCAGATGCGCGTGACGTTGAACCAGTCGCTCATCGTCGGCACGGGCGCGTTCATCGACGGCACGGACGCGACGCAGGTGCCGCAGGTGCCGGGCGTCCTCCCGCCGGGCCTCGACGCGGAGCACGCGGCGCCGGGGACCCCCTGCGCGAACTGCCACTTCCTGCTCGACCCGCTCCGCGTGGTGTTCCAGTCGACCTGGTCGTACCCCTACTACAACCAGCTCGACCCCACGATGACGGCCGCGCGCGGGCAGTTCGTCTTCCAGGGCGTCGTCAACCAGAGCATCAACACCATCCAGGACTTCGGCAAGGCGCTCGCCGAGCACCCGCTCATGCCGCAGGCGTGGGTGCAGAAGCTCTGTTACTACGTCAACTCGTCTCCGGCGACGAAGCAGAACCCGAGCGGCGGCTGCGATCCGAACGATCCGGAGTTCAAGCGCATCGTCACCGCCTTCCAGAGCAACGGCCTGAAGTGGGACGCCATGGTGACCGACCTCCTCTCCTCGCCGCTCACCACCAACGCGGCGCCCACGCTGACCACGGACGAGGTCCAGGTCGTCGCCGTCGCGCGGCGCGATCACCTCTGCGCCGCCCTCAACAACCGGCTCTTCGGCGGACCCGCGACTGCCGCGGACATCTGCGGGCTTCAGGTGACGTCGCCCGGGTCCACGATCCAGACCATCGTGGGCGGCTTCCCCTCGGACGGCTACGGCCGCGGCTCGCCGGTACCCGTGCTCCCGACGCAGCCGAACCTGTTCTACCGCGGCGGCATCGAGTCCGTGTGCGAGAGCGTCGCCGCGATGCTCATCGACAACAAGACGCCGCCGATGGGCGCCCTGACGTGGACGAGCAGCGCGACGCCGACCGCCGCGATCCAGGACTTCGTGACGATCCTGATGGCGATCGAGTCTTCCGATCCACGGTACGCCGCGGCGCAGTCGGCGCTCCTGGATCACTTCACGTCGGTGAAAGCGACCGGCGCCTCGAACACGACGTCCCTCCAGTCCGCCTTCACCGTCGCGTGCATGTCCCCGTCGTTCATCGGTATCGGCATGTGATCACGAGAGCCCTCGGAAGTCTCTGTCGCTCGGCAAGTCCAAGGAATACGCCATGAACCAGACCCGTCGAAACCTCCTGCTCTCGTCGCTCTTCGGTGGCGGTTACCTCGGCATCCGCGCCCTCGCTGCCGGCATCCCTGCCTCCGTGCTGCTCGGCTCCCGGACCGCTCACGCCGGGCCCTGCACGAGCAGCGGGGCGCTCCCGCAGTACGTGATCTTCACGACCTCGGGCAACGGCGATCCCCTCAACGCGAACTGCCCGGGGAGCTACGGCGTCAGCAGCAACCTCTACAACTGCCCCGCCGCGGCCGGGGCGGGCGGCGCGGACATGACCCCGATGCCGATGGCCGTCGGTGGCCAGATGTACCAGGCGGCGGCGCCGTGGGCGCAGATGAAGAACCTCGATCCGACGCGCACCCAGTTCTGGCACATGATGACGAACACCGTCGTCCACCCGTTCGAGACCAACGTGCTCAAGCTCCAGGGCGCCATTTACGAGGACGAGATGTTCGCCTCGTTCCTGTCGAAGAACACCCAGAGCTGCCTGAACACGATCCAGCCGCAGCCGGTCAGCGTCGGCGCGGCCTCGCCGAGCGAGGCCCTCTCGTACCAGGGTGGCGCGCTCCCGACCATCCCGCCCTCGGCGCTGCAGAAGACGCTGGTGCTCAACGCGACGAGCTCGATCAACCAGAAGACGCTCCCCTCGCTGCGCGCCAGCGCGCTGACCAACCTCCAGAGCGTCCTCTACCCGGCGAGCTCGGTGACCGGCGCCCAGAACGACTTCGTCACCACGTACCTCGCCGCCCAGACCGCGCTCCAGAAGCTCGACCCCAGCATCCTGGCCTCCCTCGCCGACCTCTCGACCGAGTCGTCGAAGTTGCCGGTGCAGGCGCAGATCGACGCCGCGGTAGCCCTCATCCGGATGAATATCACCGGCGTCGTCGCGATCCACATCCCGTTCGGCGGCGACAACCACCACGACCCGGGCTATGCGGCCGAGTCGCTGCAGACGACCGCCGCCTGCCAGTCGCTCGACTACCTCCTCGGCCAGCTCCAGATGTACAAGACGGTCGACGGTCGCGTGATGTCCGATGCCGTGACGATCGTCTCGCTCAACGTGTTCGGGCGGACGCTCGAGTACCTGACGAGCAACGGCGACGGCCGCCAGCACAACCTGAACCACCACGTGTCGTTCGTGATCGGCAAGCCCTTCAAGGGCGGCGTGTACGGCGCCGTCACGCAGCTGACCGGGAACAACGATTTCGGCTGCGTGAACATGAACGCGAAGACCGGCGCCGGCACGACCACCACCGGGTCGGGTGTCATCGACGCCGTCGACACCTTCGCCGCGTGGGGGATGACCGTGGCGACCGGCGTCGGCGTCGACCCCGCGGTCGTCATGGGCTCGACCGGAATCAGCACGACGACGGGCGCGGGCGCCAAGGGCACCGCGACCGTGGTCACCGGGGCGCTGGCATAGTGAGCGGCGCGGACAGTCGGAGAGAGCGCGAAACATGTCCATGAAAGCGAAGTCGCAGCTCGGCGCAGCGATGACCGCGGTGGCACTCCTGGCGGCGTGCTCGTCGGGCAGTAGCGCGACCGGCAGCGGCGGCTCCGGCGCCGGGGGGCACGACTGCGCGCTCTACCAGGAGCCGGCGGGCACCGACCTCACGATGCCGGTCGAGTCGTTCAAGACCAACATCATGGGTATCTTCGCCGAGAACTGCGGGAGCGCCACGTGCCACGGTGGCGCCGCGCCCACCGGGGGCCTGCTGCTCGGGGGCACGGAGGCGGCGGCGCCGGCGACCTACAAGGCGCTCGTCAACGTGATGAGCGGCGAGCTCCCCACGATGGCCTACGTGACGCCGGGCATGTACGCAGAGAGCTACCTCATGCACAAGCTCGATGCGGACCAGTGCTACTACGACGAGCAGTGCCTGGGCCACCTGTGCCTCGCCGCCATGCCGAACCTCGGCACCACGCTTCCCACCGGCACCCGCGACATCGTCCGCCGCTGGATCGCCCAGGGCGCGCTGGACAACTGAAGCTCGGCGAGGCCTCACCATCAGGGTGGCGCGGGTGCCCAGACGAGGCGTGGCCAGTAGTCCTCTGGCCTCGCGCTCGCCAGGGATCCTGCGTTGGTCGCCAGCGTGCTGACATCGTAGCTGACGACCACCTCGCCGGGCCGCGTCGGATCGGCGAGCTCCTGGTGGACGACGGGCGCATTGCAGAAGGCGTGCGCGTCGCTCGCCGGGAGGTCGCAGGCGCCGAGCGTGGGGCCGTCGGTCCAGGGGCCCTCGGGCGCCGCCGCGACCTGGCTCTCGAGCGTGGAGCCGAAGTCGCCGACGAACACGTGGAAGAGGCTCCCGGCTCCGGCGCCGGGGGCGACCGCAGAGGTCCAGGAGCCCGAGGTGAACACCGTCGCGCCCACGGTTCCATCCAGGCTCTCGACCCAGCTCCCGCCGCCCGCGAAGAGCTGGAGGTTGCCCAGGGGGTCCTGCCGCGTCACCACGCAGCCCTGGACCAGGGCGCCCATCTCGCTCCTGGGACAGCCCCACACGAAGGCGAAGTCCGGTGTCACCAGCGCCGCGTCGCCGAGCTGGAGGTCCGTCGAGAAGGGCAGCGTCAGGTGCGGGTCCGGGATGACGATGCGCTGCGTGCCCGGATCCCACCGGCCCAGCCCGCCGCCGAGGAGGGTGAAGCCGAACACCGCGGCGGGGTCGGACTTGAAGAAGCGATAGACGACCTGGGTCCGGCCGGCGAAGCGGAAGGGCGTGTCGAGCTGGACGACCAGGCTCGGATCGCTCTCCCCCTCGACCGTGACGATGGAGCCCGGGGTCCCGCCGGCAAAGGAGGCAGTGACCGGACAGGTGCCGAAGGGGGCCGTGCGGTCTGGCTCCAGCGCGACGTTGCTGATCTGCTCTCCGGCGGTCGTCTCGATGTCCGCGAGCCAGAGGCAGCGTCCATCGTCCGTCGGCAGACGCAGCAGCGATCCGCCGAGCGAGCGAATCGGTCCGGAGGGATCGGAGAAGGGGAGGCACGGCGTCGGGC
>Ga0302283_1001651_pt1 | contig 18473 bp, 13 predicted proteins | sample III_Fen_E1_4_FD_198770 | JGI IMG/M metagenome (GOLD analysis project Ga0302283, IMG submission 198770) | Peat permafrost microbial communities from Stordalen Mire near Abisko, Sweden - III_Fen_E1_4 | ecosystem: Environmental > Terrestrial > Soil > Wetlands > Permafrost | place: Sweden: Abisko... | reverse complement strand
GCGTAGGCGCGCGCGTAGGCCTCCAGGTTGGCGGCCTGGAAGGTCATCAGCTTCTCGTAGTGGGGCTCGGTCCACGTCGTCCCGGCCGAGTACTGGTAGACGCCGCCCCACACCGGATCGAGCAGCGCGCGCTGCTTCTGCAGGGTGAACACCGCGCGCGCCAGAGCGGCCGCGTCTCCGCGGGCGGCGCGCACGATCTCCAGCTCGGCGTTGGCGCCGAGGGGCGCCTTCTGCTTGTGGCCCCAGCCGCCCTGCTCCTCGTCGTAGTAGGCGTCGAGGTCGACCAGCGCGAGCCCGGCGATCCACCCGAGGGCGGCGAGCGGCGCCGGGACATCGCCGGGAGCCGGGGCGAGGGACGCCGGCGCGGCGGCCGCGGCGGTCGCCTTCAGCAGCTCGGTGAGCAGGCCGCGCAGCTCGTCGGCGGGGAGGAAGCCGCGGTACTTCCCGAGCTCCTCGGCCTCGGGCGAGAAGACGATCGTCGCCGGCCAGCCCCAGGCTCCGTAGCGCTCGGCGAGGTCCGGGTGCTCGTCGACGTCGACGCGGATGGTCACGAAACGCTCGCCGAGGATGCGGCCCACCTCCGCGTCGCGGTAGGTGGTCTCGTCCATCACGTGGCACCAGTGGCACCATTCCGCCGCGCCATCGAGGAGGATGAGCTTGTGGTCGCGGCGCGCCTCGGCGAAGGCCTCGGGCGACCAGGGGCGCCAGGTGAAGCTGCGGGCGCCGCCGCGGGCGCGGGCGGCGGCGATGTCGACGGCGGGGGGCGTGCCGGCGCGGACCAGGCCGCGCGGTGGCGGCGCGTCTGTGGCGGGGAGGGGTGGCGGCGAGCTCGCGGCGAGGCTGGGGGCTGCCCCCAGCGTGAGCGGGGGAGCGCAGGCGAGGGCGCTCGAGGCGAGGAAGAGGACGCCCAGGTCACGGAGCTTCACGCCAGCACTACGGGCGGGTGGGCGGCGCGGTTTCCGCGCGGTCACAGATCGAGGGGTCGAGGCGATGGGAGGGTGGAGAACGTCGATGCACCCCCTGGAAAAGACTCTGCAGGTCTCGACTGTCTTGCTGGCGCTCCTGGCCGGATGCGCCACGGCGCCTGCCCCCGAGCCGCGCGCCCCGGAGCCCGCTCCGGCCGCGCCCGTCGCGGCCCTGCCGCCCGCGCCGCCCGCTCCGGTCCGGGTGGTAGCGTGGCCGATCCAGGCGCCGCTCGTCGCGGTGCGCGTCGCGCCTCCTCCTCCCGCCCCCGAGCTGCCGCGCCCGCACTCCGACACCCTCCCGAGCGGGTTCTCCAATCCGATGCCCGGCGGAGTCGTCGCTGGATATCAGGCGGACACGGGCCTCGACATCGCCGGGAGCCCGCGGCCCGTTTACGCCCTCGCGGCCGGGACGCTCGACTACTCCGAGCCCGGGCACACCCTGTGGACCGGGCGCGGCGACACCGCCAACTGCGTGCGCTTCCAGCTCGATGAGCCCATTCCGTACCAGGGCCACACCATCACCCACGTCTACTATGCGCACCTCTCCAGGCTCTCGACCTTGCAGCACGAGGGCGAGGCGCCGCGCCGCCACGTGGAGGCGGGCGAGATGCTCGGTGTCTCCGGAGTGGCCAGGCACAGCCCCCACCTCCACATCGGGCTGCTGCTGGACGGGGAGGTGGAGCAGTACTGGGGCACGTTCCTGCTGGCCGACGAGATCCGCCGGGTGCTCGGCGGCTACCGGAACGGCGACCGGCTGCCGCGGCCGCCGGGGTGACTCAGGCCGCCAGCGGCGCGTGAACGGCGGCGGCGGGCCGCTCGAAGCGGCGGGCCACGATCACGAAGAGCACCGTCGCGACCGCGACGATGACCGTCTGGATGGAAAAGAAGACGCCCGCGGAGACCTTGTTCCACAGGGTCTTGTCGAAGATGCCGGCGATGAAGTCCCCGCCGAACACCGTGAAGAGGAAGGCGGCGGTGACCACGCTCTTGGTGCCGGGCGCGGCGACCTTGAAGGCGAACTCGAGGCCGACGACGCTGACGCAGAGCTCCGAGAGGGTGACCACCAGGGTCGCCAGGCACAGCCACCACACCGTCACCTTGCCGTCGCCCGCGGCGAAGCCGATGGCGGCCATCAGCGCCATGCACACCACCACGATGAAGAAGCCCAGCAGCATCTTGCGGGTGTCGGGCACGTCGACGCCGCCGCGGCGGCGCTTGAGCTGGTCCCACAGGGTGTTGAAGACGGGGGTGAGGATGACGATGAGGACCGGATTGAGCCCCTGGATCTGGTCGGCCGTGGTGGAGAAGCCGAAGCCGAGGGACAGATCCATGTGGTCCTTGGCGAAGTAGATCCACGTCGACGCGGACTGGTCGTAGACGAACCAGAAGATCGCGATCAGCGAGAACAGCCCGGCGATGCGGGTCAGGGTGGCGCGCTCCGACGCCTTCTGCTCCTCCGTCTTGGGGGGCAGGTTGCGCACGTGCTCCACGGGGTAGTGCTTCTTGCCGATGGCGAAGAAGCCGAAGGCCACCACCATCAGGGCGGCGGGGATCATCAGCGCCACCGCATAGCCGTGCTCCAGGCTGCCGGTGCGGGCGTGCTCGTAGTCGCGGACCTTGGGGAGGGTCAGCGTGGCGAGGGCGGAGCCGATGTTGATGGCGGCGTAGAAGTAGCTGAACGCCTCGGTGAGGAGGGCGCCCTTCTTCTGCTCCTCGTACATCTGGCCCATCAGCGTGCTGGTGTTGGGCTTGATGGACCCGGAGCCGAGCGCGAGCAGGCCGAGCGCGATGAACAGGCCGGTGCGCGTCTCCAGCCCCCCGAGGATGATGTGCCCGAGCACGTAGGGGCCCGAGAAGTAGAGGATGGTCTTGTACCGGCCGAGCACCCGGTCGGCGAGGAAGCCGCCGAGCAGGGGCGTCAGGTACGAGGCCGCGATGAACGCGTGCATGATGGCCGCGCCGTCCTCTTGCTTGAAGAGGAGCACCTCCGTCATGTAGAGCGCCAGCACGGTGCGCATGCCGTAGAACGACGCGCGTTCGGCGAGCTCGCCCCAGAAGATGAACCAGAAGCCCTTGGGGTGTTCTTTCAGTCGTGCGATCGCGCTCATACGTGTGCCACGGTCCCCGGGTAGAGGGCGCGGATAGGAGCACAGCCGCCCCTTGAAAGCGACCCGGTCCTCTGGCGGTTCGCCCGAGTGCGCAAGGAAACCTCGGAGGGCACCGGCGTCACCGCAAGCCTGCGGCCCGCGCCGCGGCCGGCAGGGTGAGCCGGACGACAGGGCAGGGCGCTCCCGACGGACAGGCACGCTCGCGCCGGCGCGATGCGTCAATGGCGCGTGGCTACGGCCGCGCGAGCTGTGGTAGCGTCGCCTCTCACCGCCCTTGACCTTGGCCCCGGACCGGGAGCATCCCCCATGAGCACCGCCCTACTTCCGCGAAACGTCGTCCTCGGCAGCGCCGCTGCGGTGGGGGCCATGGCCGCGATATTCGTCGCCTGTACGGACTCGTACCAGCCGCCCCACGCGGGCACCGGGGGATCGGCAGGCTCCAGCGCCAGTCACGGCGGCGGCGGCGGGGTGACGCTCACCGACTCCGGGCCGATGTGCCCGCTCACCTGCTCCAACGACCTCAAGAGCGTGGTCGACTGCAAGGGCGTCGTGCAGGCGACGTGTACGGTCAATCAGGGGTGCGCCAACGGCGCCTGCATCGCCGATCCCTGCATGGCGGCGACGCTCTCCAAGAGCTCCTACGGCTGCGATTATTACGCGCTCAAGACCGTGCAGCGCCCCCAGGCCGACGGCGCCTGCTTCGTGGCGTTCGTCGCCAATACCTGGGGGCTGCCGGTCCACCTCACCGTCGAGCGCGGCGGCGCCCCGCTCGACCCGCAGACGTTCGCCATCCTCGGGAGCAACCTCAAGCCCCCGTACACGCCTTACAGCGACACTGCGGGCATCCCGGTCGGGGACGTGGCCCTGGTCTTCCTCTCGCGCCTGAGCAACGGCTCGGTGGTCAATTGCCCGATCGCCGCGGCCTCCAGCGCGGAGACCGGCGTCCCCATCGATCTCCTCGGCGACACCGGCAACGGCGTGGGCCAGGCGTTCCACCTCACCACCGATTATCCGGTGGTCGCCTATCAGATGACCCCCTATGGCGGCGGGCAAGCGGGTGTCACCTCGGCGACGCTGCTCCTGCCCACCAGCGCCTGGGACAAGAACTACATCGCCATCAACGGGTATCCGACGGCCCAGCCCAACGAGCCGGCGGGCAATCCGTCGCTCGACATCCTCGCGTACCTGGATGGCACCCAGGTCACCCTGCTGCCCAACGTCGCCGTCGTCGGCAACAGCGACGGCGGGGTGCCCGCCGCGGCGCCCGCCAACGTGCCGGTGGTGTACACGCTCAACGCCGGCCAGTTCCTCCAGATCACCCAGCCGCAGGAGCTCACCGGCAGCCCCATCCAGGCCAGCAATCCCGTCGCCGTCTTCGGCGCCCACGCGTGCATGGATGTGCCCTTCGGGCAGCCCCTCTGCGACTCGGCGCAGCAGCAGCTCCCGCCGGTGCGCGCGCTCGGGAGCGAGTACGTCGCCGTCCGCTACCGCGGCCGCGGCGCCGACACCGACGGCGGCGTCCCCGACGGCGGCTCGGACGAGGCGGTGCCGTGGCGGCTGGTGGGCGCCGTCAACGGCACCACCCTCACCTGGTCGCCGAGCACGCCCCCGGGCGCGCCCACCACCCTGGGCCTCGGGGCCGCCGTCGACTTCATCGCGCCCGGCCCGTTCGTGGTCACCAGCCAGGATGCCAATCATCCCTTCTATCTCGGCGGCTACATGACCGGCGGGGGGGAGCCGCCGCCCACCCCCAGCGGCTTCGGGGGGGAGGGGGACCCGGACTGGGTCAACGTGATCACCCCGGCGCAGTTCCTCAACGACTACGTCTTCTTCACCGACCAGACCTACCCGGAGACCGATCTGGTGCTCATTCGCACCCCGTCCAAGGTCGATGGATCGTTCGCCGACGTCACGCTCGACTGCGCCGGCAACGCCACGCCGGTGACGGTCGCCGGCTGGCAGTCGATCGGCAGCTACGAGTACACCCGCATCGACCTCTCCACCGGGGACTTCGTCAGCGTCAACGGCTGCTCCAACGGGCGACAGGAGCTGTCGAGCGCGCTGCCCTTCGGCGTGACCGTGTGGGGCTGGGGGCACGCCTCGTCCCAGACGCAGAACGTCTCCTACGCGTACCCCGCGGGCGCCGGCTTCCAGCCGATCAACACCGTCGTCGTCCCCACGGTCCAGTAGAGACTCTCCCGAGCCTCTTCCCAGAACGGAGAGAAACCGATGCTCCCTGCTCCCCGCCGCGCGTGGGCGCCGGCCGCTGCGGCCGTGGCCCTCACCCTCCTCGTCGCCCCGCAGGCCGGTGCCCAGCCGACCACCTTCGCGGTCGACCGCCTCGACATGGCCGGCGCCCCCGGCGACGGCATCGGCGTCTGGCGGCCCGACATGGCCGACAAGACCCGGTTCTTCGGCCAGCTCGGCCTCGGCGTCGCGGTCAACCCGCTGCGCGTCGCCAACTACGTCGACAACCTCGACGACGTCGGCAAGGTCAAGGGCAACCCGCTCACCCGGCAGGTCATCACCTACTTCGACGCCGGCGTGGAGATCCTGGGGCGCGTGTCGCTCCAGGTCGCCTTCCCCTTGATCGTGAACCAGGCCGGCAACGAGACCATCGCCCCGCCCGCGGGCACCCAGCAGCAGGGCCAGTTCACCGCCACCTCGCCGGCGGCCGGAGATCTGCGCGTCGAGGGGCGCGTCGTCGTCTTCCGCAGCGAGGCCCGCGCCTTCAAGCTGGCGCTCCGCGCCGCGGCGTACGCGCCCACCGGCAACAAGCTCTCCTACGGGGGCGACAACGGCCCCGGCGCCGCCTTCGGCTTCGCCACCGAGTACGACGCCAAGCTGGTGGCGGTGACGCTCGACGCGGCCTACCGCCTCCGCCCCACCGTCGTGCTCAACGAGCTCCCGGTGTCGAACGAGCTCACCTACGGGCTCGGCATCTACGTGCCGCTCCGCAAGGGCACCCTCCGGCTCGGCGCCGAGCTCTTCGGCGCCTTCGGCGTCAACCCGAGCAAGCAGGCCGTCTTCAACAGCGCGCCCCCCGGCGCCAACCCCAAGAGCAACGTCGGCGACCTCGACGCCACGCCGCTCGAGTGGATGCTCAACGGCAAGATGTTCTTCACCACCGCGCGGCAGGTGTACGCCGGCCTCGGCGCCGGCACCCGCCTCACCGGCGGCTTCGCGCCCGATTTCCGCGCCGTCGCGGTGCTGGGCGGCTCCTTCGGGGTCACCGACAGCGAGCCCGGGTCACCCGGCTCGCGCTACGTGTTCGAGACCTCGGACACCCTCGACACCGACCACGACGGCATCCCCGACGAGGTCGACGCCTGCCCCTTCGAGCCCGGGGAGATGAGCAGCGATCCGGAGAAGATCGGGTGTCCCCGGTACATCCGGCGGGTCAAGGGCTCGAACGAGATCGAGGTGCTCAAGCGCATCGAGTTCGAGTTCGACCGCTCGACCATCCTGCCGGTGAGCTTCCCCATCCTCGACGAGGTGGTGAGCCTGCTCAAGGCCAACCCCACCATCAAGCAGCTGGCCATCGAAGGCCACACCGACAACCAGGGGACGCCGGACTACAACCAGAAGCTCTCCGAGGAGCGCGCCGACAGCGTCATGGCCTACCTGGCGAGCAAGGGAATCGAGGCCCCCCGGATGACCGCCAAGGGCTACGGGCTGACCAGGCCGCGGGCCAGCAACGACACCGACGAGGGGCGGCAGAAGAACCGGCGGGTGGAGTTCCACATCACCCAGCAGGCGGCGGAGGCGGCGAGGAAGTAGCGGAAGCGTTCACGACCAGGACTGGGTGAAGGCCACGGAAGGGCCAAGCGGGAACCACCCGAGCGACCACCACACGTCGAGCCTCGGACACGCCGTCTCGAGGCGCGTCCGGCGCGCGGGCCGATGCGGTCCCGCAAGGGGCCCCTGCTCCGCCCCAAGGCAGGATAGGCTCGCGGGCCATGTCACTCCGCATGCCGCTCGCGCTTCGGCTCCTGTCCGCCTCGTCGCTCGCGCTGCTGCTCGCCACGAGCTGCGGGGGCTCCGGGGGTGGCGTGGGGGGCGCGGGTGGCGCCGGTGGCATGGGTGGCAGCGGCGGCGCCGGCGAGGGTGGAAGCGTCCCTTGCGGCGACATGACCTGCACCGGCGGCAGCGTGTGCGTCGTCCAGGTCGACGACACCATCACCCGGTTCTGCGCCGCCGATCCCTGTACCCCCAAGCCGCTGTCGTGCGACTGCGTGCCCATCCTGTCCTTGGACGCGGGCTGCGGCTTCAATTTCTACTGCGTGAGCGCCACCGACGGTCAGATCTCCTGCATGCCTTACCCGGACGGCGGGGAGGCCGACGCTGGACCCGGGTGAGGCATCCGAGCGCGGTGGATCACCTGCGCCGCAACTCCCAACGGGCCCCTCGGTTACCGCCATACTTTGCGCGCCAGATGGGAATTCCACTTCCGGAGCACCGATTGCCACGGTGGTCCCCTCGAAGGGGGCGATGGCGCCGTCCACGGCCCGCGTGAAGGGCTATTTCCCGCGCGCGGACGCCCGCTGCTGGGCCCGCGCCTCGTCCGCGGCGTGCAGCGCCAGGAGCGCCCACTCCGCGGCGTCGGCGACGGGTCGCTCGTGCCCGCACACGCCGTCGCTGGTGCAGTACTGGTCGGCGGGCTCGAACGTATCCCGGCGCAGCACGAGCAGCGCCCGGCGCCCGGACGGTAGGCCGAGCTTCCCCAGCGCCGCCGCCGCGTGCTCACGCACCTCCGGATCGGGATCGCCCGCGAGCGCCGCGATGCGCAGGGCGGCGGCCTCGCGCGGCGCGAGGGGGATGCGCGTCTCGCACGCGTGCATGAGGTTGCTCACCTCGCGCTTGCGCTGGCTCGATCCGTAGCCCCCGCCGAGCCCGAACGACGACTTGACGCACGGGTCGTCGCCGCGCTCCGCGGCGACCTCGCTCAGGGCATCGAGCGCCTCCACGCGCGCCGCGCGGGCGCCGCGCTCCGCAACGCCGAGCAGCCGACTCAGGCCTGCGCCCTGCTTGACGTCCGCGTATCCGGGGATGGCGCGCACGCGCGCCGCCCAGGCCTCCGTTCCGCGCTGCGCGAGTCGCGCCAGCGCCTCGCCGGACCGGGAGGGCAGGCCGTGCAGCGCTCGCTCCAGCGCCGCGGCGTCCTCGCGCTCGAGCGTGAGCAGCGCGCCCGCGTAGAGGCGAGCCACGCCTACGCCCGCCTTCGCCAGGCGCTCGGGGCCGTAGAGGTGGCGCCCATCGGAGCACACCGCGAAGAGCCGCTCCGCCGCCGCGCCCCGGCATCCGCGGCGCTGCTCGGCCACACGGATCGCGCCCGCGATCTGCTCGTCGCGGCGCGCCTGGGCGAGCGAATCGTGCGCGGCGTCGCCAGGGCTCACGCGCCGGTAGAGCGCCTCGGCGACGTCGTAGCGGCCGAGGATCTCGGCCGACCGCGCCGCGTCGCGCATCAGGAACGACGCCTGGGCGCCGCTCCGCCTCGGAAGGTCTTCCTCGGCGATCCGCAGCGGATCGGGGTAACCGAGCGTGCGGAGGTAGGCCTCCGCGGCGTCGAGGTGCCGCGCGACGTCGCCGTCGAGCAGCGCGTCCTTCGCCCTCTCGGCGAGCTCTTTGCGGGCCGCGCGATCCGGGTGCGTCGCGGGGAGCCGGCCGGCCGCGAGATCCTCCCGCGCGCTCCCCACCTCGGGCCCGGCCTCCGTCCCCGTCACGATCGCGTAGAAGTAGGCGAGATCGTCGAGCTCCGCCGCCGTCGGCCAGCGCGCGACCAAGCCCGTGGACGGCGCGGCGGCGGGCACGACCACGGCGAAGTCGTCGAGCGCGCGCCGGGCGTCCACGAGCTCGGCGACGGTCGGCGGCGCGCAGACCCGCGGGCTCGCGAGCATGCGCCGCTCCAGGATGCGCCGCACGGCGTCCCGCGCGTCCCCGAGCCCGCGCGCCTCGAGGCGGACCAGGAGGCGCAGCGACGCGTCGCTGGGGGGCGCCGGATCGGCCATCTCCCCGAGCATCTCGAGGAGAATCTGGGTGGCCTGGCCAGCCTCCGTCCTGCCATCGAGGCGGCACGCCTCGCGGTCGCGCCGCGCGAGGCAAGCTCCGTTGATCGCGCCGAGCCTCCTGCGCACCGTCCTCTCGTCGAAGTCGGTGAGCCACCTGGCGCGCCTGTCGTCGCGGAAGCGGACGTCGGCCCAGTCCTGCCGGACCGCGACGGTGCGCGCCACCGCGTCCTCGATCGCGGGGAGCGGCTCGTCGGGGGCCGCGCTCGGCGCGGGCGGCGCCGCGGGCGTCGTCACCTCGGCGGGCGGCGCGGGCGGCACCACCGCGGGGAGCAAGGGCGCGGCGCAGGCCGCCGCGAGCGCCGCGAGCAGTGAGGCGAACCCGGCGGCGCGAGCCATGCGAGCGAGGATACGAGCGAGGCACGCGAAATCACAGCGGCGAGGTCGGCCGGCCAGCCGCCCGCTGAAAAAAAGCTCCGGTACTCGAGCCGATGACGCCGGTCGTGCCGTTTCGTCGGGCGCGCACGCGCTCGGAGACGCTACGACGACTCGAGGCGCAGCAGATCCTTCCCTTCATGGTCGAGGAGAGGGGCCAGGCGGCGCTCCTGCGGGTGCTGAAGGCCGGCCGCTTCGCCCGCGTCGGATCCGCGCGGGAAGTCTCCTACGACGCCGCGTCGCGCCCTCGCTCCGTTTTGCTCGGCGGCGCACGGCGCGTCGCGCGGACGGTCCGTGTACTCCCAGCTGGGCAGGGAAGGCTTCTCCGCCTCTACATGCACCCTGGAGTGCAGCACGCCAGCGGGTTGCCGCCGCCCGAGTTGGAACAACAGCCCAAATAGCCAGGGTTATTCGGATCCATCGCGCAGACCCCGCCCGCGAAGCTCGTGCAATCACGGCAGCCGCCGATGGCACCCTCGCCAGCACCGCACTGCGCGTTCGTCGTGCCAGGCTGGCAGACGCCCTTTACGTCGCAACACCCAGCGCAGTTGTTGAGCTGCGGGTTCTGGCTGTCGTTGCAGGGGGGACAGGTGCGGCCGTTCGAGCACGTGCCGTTGCCGCAGTCGCTACATGCGGCACCCGTGGCTCCGCAGGCCGCCGCGGTGTCGCCAGGCTGGCACGCAAGCTGAGTCGAGCCCGTCGGGGGGCGCAGCAGCCCGTGGCGCAGTTGCTGGCGTCGCAGCAGACCGGCGGATCGGTCGGCGTCGCGCAACCCTCGCAGGCGTCGGCCTGCTGGCCGGCGGCGACGGGCGTCATGACGCCGTTGTTGAAGACGACGGCATTTCCCTGAGCGGTCTCGACGCCGAAGATCGTCCGGGCGCCGTCGCTCGAGGGGCACGCGTCACTCGTCACGGTGAAGACGGTGCCCGGATCGTTGATGGTGAGGTTCCAGCGGTTGAACATCGCGTCGACTGCCGCCGCATGCGCCGAGTAGTACACGTCTTTGAGGATGCTCGCGTCCGTGCGAAACTCGCCGAACGCGTCGTTCGTCTGGTCGTCCATCCAGGCCTGCGCGTTCATCAGCTCGTTCTTCGCGGCGCGAACGGCGATGGTCTTGAGCGTCTGGGCGGTGTTCGCATACCAGAGCAGCGAGTCGGTGATGTCGTGCAGCGAGAGCGACGCACCCGGGGGCACCGTCGCGGACACGTCGCCCACGCAACGATCACCGTCCTGCGCGGCGCACGTCGAGCCCATCGAATCCGTCACCGTGACGCCATCGTCGATCTGGTTGAAGACCTCCGAGGGCCTGTTGGGATCGATCGGCACGACGAGATCCTCGGGGCTGAAGTGGGGCACGGTAAACGTCGCGGTCCCGCTGCCCGTGGTGCTCGGCGCGAGCGGAGCCGAACGGGTGCCGTCGGCGGCGCGTGACACGAGGGCGACCGTGGTCGGATCCACGCCGGCGGGCACCGGCAGCGTGACGGTGACGGGCGCGCCCGGCTCGGTCGGCACGGCGACGTCCAGCACGCCGACCACGCGGAACGCGTTCATCGAGGCGTTCATGAACTGGGGGTGCCACGTCGACGCGATCACCTGCGAGCCCGTCAGCCAGGTCGCCGTGATCGTGGTGGGCGCGGCGTAGGCGGCCGCCGGGAAGGAGAGCGACGCGGAGCCCGCGGTGATGGTGCTCCCCGAGGGCTGAATCGTCTGGGAGGCCGTGGCCGTGTGCAGGTTGATGCGGACGGGAAGCGTGCGCGATCCGACCGGGAGCACGCCCTGCCACACCACGTACCCCGAGAGCGTCACGCTCACGTTGGCCCGGCCGAGGGGCGCCGTGATGCTGAAGGTGCCGTTGGCGGCGGTCGTCGTGGCGGCGCCGCCGAGGATCGTCACGGCCGCTCCGCTCACTGGACTGTGCGTGTCGAAGTCGCGCACGAGCCCCGCGACGGCGCCCGTCGACGGGGCGGCGCTCACCTGGAACGGAAGCGTCGCCGGCGTCGCGCCGCCCCCGCCGGCATTGCCGCTCGTGGACGCACCGCTCCCTGTCGCGGTGGTGTGGGAGGAGCCGCACGCATTCGTCAGGAGGGCGCACAGCGCGAGGACGGGGGCGACGGGGAGGAACCGGTAGGCTCGTCGAATCGGCATGGCGCTCACCTGCAAGACGGGGATCGATGGGTAGAACCCATCACGCCCTCTCGGCCATGCCCATTGGTGAAAACGCGTAGGGAAGGTCGTGAACCCAGAGAACCTCTACGCGCCGATCCAGAGCCTGGCGACGAGCTTGAGGCGGCTCTCGACCTTGGCGAGCGTCATCATCGCGGCGAGGTGGGCCTCTACGGTGCGGACGCTGATCGCGAGCCGCACGGCGATGTCCTTGTTCGCGTCACCGAGCGCCAGGCGCCGGAGCACGGCCACATGGCGCGGCGTGAGCTGCCACGCGGAGCTCGCGTGCTGGAGGCGCGCCTCGAGGTCGCTCGGCGCCACGCTCGCGCGGGTGACGAGGAAGAAGCTCGTGAGCCCGCGCCCTCGAAGCGGGTGCAGCTCGAAGCCGGAAGGGCGCGCCGGATGCGCGACCGCCTCGGCGATCTCGCGCTGGAGATCGCGCGGCGAGCTCGCGAGGCGTGTCGCGCCGAGGCCGCTCGCGTACTCGACACGCCCGCCGCGCCGCACGACGTAGGCCTCGCCGGGATACGCGTCGAGCATGGCCTCGAAGGTCGCGCGCTCGACGCCCCGTGGGATGCCGAGCGCGAGCCGCAGGCGCGATCGCACGCCGAGCGCGACGGCGCGGAGCACGCGCGGATTCACCCTCTCGCCCGTGGGCCGCAGCGTGCCGATCCACGCGAGCATCACCGGGCCATCGCAGACGACCATGCGGGTCTGCTCGAGCCGCCTGCCGAGCTTATCGAAGAACGATCGCGCCGCCGGCCAGAGGACGTCGTACTCGAACCTCCGCACCACGTTGCGATCCTCCGGCTTCGGACGCAGCGGATCGTAATGGAACCAGGGCTTCGACGGGTCCGCCACGGACGGCGCCGCGCTCGCAGGCAGACCCGCGCGTAGCACCTCTGCGCACGGGCCATCCGCTGCGACGATCCAGTCGCTGGACAGCAGGGCCGGGCGATAGACCACGGCGAGTCCGGCGCTCTGACAGAGCGCGTTCAGGCTGCGCGCGACCTCGCCCGCGAGGGCGAGCGCGCCGAGCGGTTCGCCCACATCGATGTTGCGCAGGTGCTCGACCGCGGCGCGGACCGCCGCTTCGTGAGATGGGGGCACGCTCGCAAAGCTACGCCAAGCGCCGTGCCATCTCCACCGGAACGGCGCGGCGGTGCGCGCGCGGAGCTTCACGCCCGTCGGCGCGGGTCCTCGTTCGCGAACGCCTCGCTCTCCCTGGGCGCGACCAACGGCATCACCGCCTCGATCGCACAGATGGCGTGTGAGAGCGACGGCGGCGGCCGTTGGACGGGCGCATGGGACACGCCGCGCCGTCCCCCCTTCGCCGGCCTTCGCCAGGGGCGCTGATCGAATCCGAGGTCGAGCTCGACGAGCAGGGCGAGGCCGTACGCCCCTTCGGGTACGAGAGGCCGCGCCCGAAGGGCCCCCGCCGCAGCGCTCCCCGCCGCCCTGACCGCGCCTACGCCTTGTCCGGTCGGAGGACCGCCCCTGCCCCGCCGGCCCGGCCACTCCAGTCCACGTGGTCTGGGTGGTGAACGCTCACCAAGTAGCCTCCGTCGTGACCGGGCTATCGCCCGGCGTCCCCCGGCGGAAAGCGACCGGGGCCGCGATCACCCACGGTGAGGAGCCGTCGGACGTTCCTCGGCTCACGGCACGAGAGCACCGGCCTGTCGGCGGGGGATCTCGCCTTGAAGGCGGCCACCAGCTTCTCCCCCACCGCGGCGCTCGGCACTCGGGCGCCGACCCAGGGCTTGCCGCGTTCTTCCTCGATCAGATACTGCACCTCCGGGCCCGTCAGGTCCGCGTCGCCCCGCACGGCGCGCCAGAGCGGGTCGTGCGAGACGGCGGGCCGGTCGGGCGTGCTCCAGGAGGTAAGGTAGAGCCGGACGAAGGCCGGCTGGCAGGAGGGTGCCAGTGCCGGTGAGGGCGGCTCGGAGCTCGGCGCCGGAGCAGGGGGTGGGGAAGGAGGAGGGGCGACCCGGGTGGCGTCGGCCGGCGTCGTCGCGGCGGGCTCGTCTTTGCAGCCGAGCGCGGCCAGCGCGACGATCCCGAGGGACCAGCGACTCAGCGGCACTGGCTCAGCGCCAGGGCCGCGCCGACGAGCACCGCGGCGACGCCGAGCCACACGCCCAGCGTGCTCGTCGGCGGGGCCGAGGAGGGGGCGGGTGCCCTGACCTTGGATGCCGAGAGGCGCTTGCCGGAGGCTGGCGGGAGCAGGCCCGGTTTGATGACGGTGCTCACCAGCCAGCGGTTGTGGACGCGGCCGGGGAAGGTGTCGGTGCGGCGGAGCTGCTCGGCAGGGATGTCGACCACGTTGCCGTCGCCGCCGACCAGGCCCACGCCGAGGAGGCGATCCGGCCCGAAGGCGACGCCGGAGACCTTGCGCTCCAGGTAGCGGAGCTGCACCACCGTCTCCCGGGAGGGGAAGGCCAGCGCCATGACGATCTCCGGGGTGAGCCGCACGGCGAACATGCTGCCGTCCTCGGAGGCGGACACGCAGTCGGGCGTCATCCCCTCGGCGCGCGTGACCGGCTCGGCCGGGCCGCCCTCGGGCCCGATCCGGAGCACGCGGTCGCCGGTGGTGACGAGCCACATCCCCGCGGAGCTCCAGCCCAGGCTGGTCACCGGGCCGTCGATCTGGCTCGCGCCCACCGGGGCGCCGGCGGCGGTGACGATCCGCACCTCCCCGGAGGCCGCGCCCAGCGCCAGGCGCATCCCGTCGTCGGTGAAGGCCGCCGCGGTGGCGCCTTCCAGCGGGAGGAGGCGCGGCTCGCCGCCGCGCTCGACGAGGGCCACGCCTCCGGGGAGGACGGCGGCGCACACGGCGCGCTCGCGGGCGGCGGCGAGGCCGGTGGGGCTGCCGTTCAGGCTCACCACGCCGAGCGGGGCGCCCCCGTCGACGGCCCAGAAGCGGAGCGCTCCGCTCGACTCCAGCGTGACGACGGCGTCGCGCAGCGCCGCGAGGCCGACGAGGGAGGTCTCGACCTCGCGCTTCCACAGAGGGGCTTCATCGGTGCCGCGGTGGACGAGGACCTGCTGGCCGTCGGAGACGACGAGCACGCGGCCGGAGGCGGCGAACGCGCAGAAGTTGGGCGCTGTCATGACCGCGAGGATAGGGGCGTCGGCGCGCGCCGGCTATCTCCGCTGCAGGCGCAGCCAGGCGGTGAACTCGGCGAGGTTGCGCGCGAACTGCGCCCGCGCTTCCGGATGGGCGGCGAGGTGCTGCCGCCAGTGCTCGTCCAGCGCCAGGAGCGCTCCCTCGGTGGGCACGAGATACCTCCGGAGGAGATCGGCCCGCTGCTCCGGATGGACCGCGAGCTCTGCCCGGAGGGAGGCATACGCCTGGAGCGTCAACCGGGGCACGGCCACCGCGCTCGCGCCGGCCGGCGTCGGCGCGAACGGGAGCGCCGCGACCGCCCTGGCGATGGCGTCGTCGCCGACGGGCGCCGTCTCGCCGTGGCCTCGGCGCGGCATCACCGGCGCTTGCAGCGTCCTCACCTTGGCCGGCTGCCCCGGTGGCGCCGGCCGGAAGGGCAGTCTCCCCTGCTGCTCCCGGAGCTCCGGGGGAACCTCCAGCGCCAGCGCCGTGCTCTTGATGGGCTCGGGCGCGCGCGCCCGGGGAGGTGTGGGGGCGGCGCCCCGAGCTTCGACGAGCGGGGGAGTCGGTGCCGGAGGAGGCGAGGGCGGGAGTGGCAAGGGCGCCGGCGATCGGACGGTGGGGTCGCCGGTGACCGTCCGCGGGGTCGTCGGAGCCGCGCCGCGAGCCCAGGGCTCGGTGATGGGCTCCGGTGGCTCCGGCGGCGCTTCCGCTGGCTCCAGCGTGGCGTCGAGGGTCGTGAAGAACCGCAGGGCTGCGCGCTCCCGGGCGCGCGGCGTCGCCGGCGGCAGGTCGCGCAGGGCGTCGAGGAGCGGGCGGAGGCGCTCCGGCTCCGGGCCGTCGAGGTAGATCCAGCGCTCGACGTCGTTCACGCGTCGGGCCGCTGGCTCGGCGGGAGGAACAGCTCGGCCAGGGCGAAGAGGGCGCGCTTGGCGGCGATGTACCGCGACTTGACGGTCCCCTCGGGGAGCTGCAGCTCGGCGGCGGCGCCGGCGTAGCTCAGGCCCTCCACGATCATCTTGTCGACCACCTCCCGGTGCTGCGGCGAGAGCCGGGGGAGCAGCCGCTTCGAGAGCTCCCTCAGGTCGAGGGCGCGCTCGACGTCGGGCTGGCTGGTGGGCTTCTCCGAGCCGGAGGAGGGGAGAGCGACGGAGTCCGGGGCGCGCTTCTTCCCGCGCACGTGGTTCCAGATCTGCTTCTGGGTGATGGACCGGAGCAGGGCCCCGAGGCTGTCCGGGAAGCCTCGCGCCAGGATATCCTGGTAGAGCGTCGCGAAGGCGGTCTGGACGAGATCCTCCGCGTCGGGCTCGTCGAGTCCCCGCCTCCGGATCTGGTTCCACACGCTGTCGTGGTGCGCCTCGAAGATCGCAGGAAACACCGCGCGCAGCAGGACACCCTCCTCCGCGGTGAGGCGGGAGTGCCGCAGGACGAGCTCGGTGAGCTGCTCTTCGCGGGCCGCGGCCGCGAGCTGGAGGGGCTTGCGACCGCTGTCTATGGACTCGTTGCCGGCCATGGCGCCTGCTTTCTCGTCGGTGCACGGCTGGGCCCGACCGCTGGAGTATAGCGTGCCCGGGGCGGTGCGCACCCCGGTGCACCGCGTGGATGATTCCGCTGAGAATGCAGGCGCGGGCGAGAGCGATGCGGGGACGGCGAGAGGGGTGGGCGGAGGGCGAGGGAGGTGGCTGGGGGGCGAGCTGGCGGGCGCGGGAGGCGAGAGCGTGGAGCCGCGGGCGAGCCGCACCGCGGAGGACGAGGCGATCGAGCCGAGGACGAGAGGACCCGCGCGAGGGTGCGGGGCTGCGCCGGGGGTCGAGACACTTCGGCCGTCGTCGTGCGGTTCGAGCCGACGACGAGACCACTCCGCCGATTTCGAGCCCGCGCTCGCCCGTCGCCTGGCGCGCTCGCCGGAGGGCGCGCCGCTGGGCTCGTCGTCACAGGGCTTGGCCCCTCGCCTGGTGCCTTCGCTCGTCGTCGCGCCGGCTCGCCCCTGGGCCCGCGAGCGGTCCCGCCGCCGACCTCGCTCGCGCGCGGCCGAGAGGCTGCGCCGACGTCTCGCGAGCTCCCCGGAGGTCGAGCTCTCTGGCGCGCCGTTCGCTCCGCTCGCCGTCGGCCGAGCTGCGTTGCGCGTGGCGCAAGCTCCTTGCCTGGGGAGCCTCGAGGCGTCTCGCCCTCGCGCCGACGGTGTCGGCGACGTCGTTGCTGCTGCGCCCGCGGCGTAGCGCTTCCCGCTGCGGCGCGATGAGGTCGGCAGTGGGCCGAGCGGGAGTCCGGTGAAGCGGTCGTTCGAGCGCTCGATGCCGGGCGTGCCCGTGGGACTCGCTCTAACGCGGTTTCGGTGCCTGCACACCGGGCGCTTCGCTGCTTCGCGCGGAGGAAGAGGACACTCCGCGCGCAGCGCCCCCGTTCGGCCAGGGAAGGAGGGGCTCGTCCGCGGCTCCGGCGTCTCGCGAGAGGCCCCGCGGGCCCGGATGCCCTTGCGCCGAGTCGGGCGCGGCGCGCGTCGGCCGTGCCCGCGCTGGCGTTTCGGTCGTTGCTGTCGCGGCGCTCGCTCGGACCTCCCCGTGCCGCGGTCGTGCTTGCTCGGCTTGCCGTGGGTGTTGCGACCAGCGCGCTACCGAGCCGGCTTCGCCCGCGCTGTCGGCGTGCGCCGAGGGGTGAGGCGGCCCGGCGCCGGCGACGGTGCTCGGTCCACCGGCGAGCGGTCTCGCCGGCGGCGCAGCGTGTCCGGAAGAGAAATGAAAAAAAAGACGCGGAGTTAAATCGAAACTGGATCGAGAGGAAGGAGAGGTAGCCATGGTTGCTAGCAAGAAATCCAGTCGGCGCAGGCGAGGCTCAGCCTGGCGGGGCTGACGCCGGGGAAGATGATCTGCTTCCGGTTCCACGCGCTGCAGCGTGAGGGCGGGCTGACGGGCCCTTCGCAGGTGGTGGGGTTGATGGTGACGTAGAAGGGTCGGGGCAACGCGCGTCGGCCTGGCGCGCTGCCCGCCGGAGCCCCGCGCGGGAGCGGCGGATCCTCGAACGCGGGTAATTTCTCGCAACAAGTATCGAGCGGCCGCAAGGAGTGCAGGGCACGGCGAACGCTTCCGCGGTCCTGGGCGGGTTTACCTGGTGGCGATGGCGGGCACGGTACTTGCTCGGGGGCCGGCCCCGCCATTCCTTGCGCTCGCCCCCGGAAACATCCCATGCCCAACCTTGCTTCGATCGTTCGCACCCTCGGCGCGCTCGGCGTCTTCAGCGCGTTCAGCGCCCTCACGGTCGTTCTGAGCGTCGCGAACTGTACCAAGAACACCAGCGAGGGGTCGGCGGTCTGCGCCTACGATCCCTCGCTGGTGCCCACGGAGCTGCTCGCCACCCACTGCGCCAGTAGCGGCTGCCACACCCCGACGGCCCAGGCCGGCGGCCTCGACCTGCTCTCGCCGGGCGTCGCCTCGAGGCTCGTCGGCGTGCCCGCCACCTGTCTCGGCCAGGTGCTGGTCGTGCCGGGCGAACCCTCCCGGTCGTATGTGCTGCAAAAGGTCACCGACGCGCAACCCATGTGCGGGGCGCGGATGCCTTCGAACGGCTCCACTCTCGACGCGTCGGACCTCGCCTGCCTGACGGCGTGGATCCAGGGACTGAGCGATACGCTGCCGGATGGCTCGGCCGGGGACGCCGCGGGCGACGCCGGCTGTCCGTCGGGAAGCGCGGCGTG
>Ga0302283_1001634_pt1 | contig 18626 bp, 16 predicted proteins | sample III_Fen_E1_4_FD_198770 | JGI IMG/M metagenome (GOLD analysis project Ga0302283, IMG submission 198770) | Peat permafrost microbial communities from Stordalen Mire near Abisko, Sweden - III_Fen_E1_4 | ecosystem: Environmental > Terrestrial > Soil > Wetlands > Permafrost | place: Sweden: Abisko... | reverse complement strand
CCCAACGCGCTTGCTTCGGCCGAGTCCACAAGCGCGTCAGAGACAACGCGCTCCACCCCATTTTACCTGGTGGTCGAAGCGATCGAAAAGCCGGGCAACCTCGGCACCATCCTGCGCAGCGCCGATGCCGCGGGCTGCGACGCGGTGATTGTCTGCGACCCGGTGACCGACTTGTTTAATCCCAACGTGGTGCGCGCGTCCACGGGCGTGCTCTTTTCGGTGCCCTGCGTGGTGGAGGAGGGTCCGCGAGTCCTGGATTGGCTCCGCCGCCACCAGGTACGCATTGTCGCGACCACGCCCGGCGCGACGGAGCTTTACACCGCCGCCGACCTGAAGGGCGCGCTCGCGGTCGTGATGGGCAGCGAGCAATACGGCCTGAGCGATTTCTGGCTGAAAAACGCCGACCTGACGGTGCGCATCCCCATGGCCGGCCAAGCCGATTCGCTCAACGTGGCGATGGCGACGACGATCACGCTCTTCGAAGCCGTCCGCCAGCGGACAAGGTAGACGCGACGTCCATGTCGCGGCCCTCATCGGGAAGCGGTCGTGCGTCCCGGGGCACGCCGCAATGCGGAGATCAACGCCTCCATCCCCTCCGCCATACTCACGCGTGGGGCGTAGTCCAGGTCCCGCCGGGCGGCGGAGATATCGAACCAATGGTCCTTCGCCAGCTCCGCGGCGACGAACCGGGTCAGCGGCGGCTCGCCGCGCAGCGGCAGCGCGCGCCAGGCGAGTTCGCAGGCGGCGCCGAGCGCCATCGCGACGGGGAGGGAGATGCGCCGCGTGACCGGCCGCTCCCCGAGGCCCGCCAGCAGGCCGTTGATCCAGTCCCAAAGCGGCACCGGTTCGCCATTGGTGATGAAATACGCACGGCCCCCCGCTCCGCCCCCCTCCGCCCGGAGCGCGACCTCGGCGGCGAGGTGGGCGTCGACCGCGTTTTCGACGTGGACCAGGTCGACGCGATTTTTCCCGCCGCCCACGATCCGCAGGCGGCCGGCGCGGGCGCGCGCCAGCAGGCGCGGCACCAGGTGCGGATCGCCCGGTCCCCAGATGAGATGGGGACGCAGCGCGGCGGTGCGCAGGCCGGCGGAGTTGGCGGCGAGCACCTCGCGCTCGGCCCGGGCCTTGGTCAGCGGATAGGGGCTGGGACAGCGGGTCGTGAGCGGCAAAGACTCATCGGCGCCGGCGAGGTCGCGCCCGTTGTAGACCACGCTCGGAGTACTGGTGTAGACGAGCCGGGAGACCCCATGCCGCCGGCAGCCCTCGATCACGGCCCGCGTGCCGAGCACATTGGCGCGGTAAAAATCCCGCGGGCGGCCCCAGACGCCGACCTTGGCGGCAACATGAAACACCGTGTCCACGCCGGCGCACGCCGCCTGCACCGCGGCTGTGTCATCGAGCGAAGCCCGGACAAGCCGCACCCCTTTCGCCTCCAGATCTGGCGCCGGATTACGGGCGAGGACAGTCACCCGCCGTCCCTGCGCCAGCAGGCGTCCCACCAGGTGGCGGCCGAGAAACCCAGTGCCGCCGGTGACCAAAGTTTGCATGGGGATTAAGGATTCACCGCGGAGGCGCGGAGAACTATTCATTGGGATCGAAAATGAAACACTTGGCCCGGGCGGCCCATTGGGCGAGGGCGAGGCGATGGATCTTCGCGTTGTGCCGGACGTCGACCGGGAAGCGCGGGCGGAAATAAAAACGGGTGATCGCGGCCGTCTGGGGATGCTCGCGGGCCCGCTGGCCCAGCTCCCGGGCGAGGGCATCCGCGTCCGCGCGGTTTCGGATCACCGTCTCGGCGACCAGAGCCGGGACCTGGCGGCCGCGCTCGCCGAGGCCGATGAGAGCGCAGCGCGCGGCCCGGGGATGCTGGCGGAAGACCTGCTCGCACGGCTCCGTGTACATCGGCCCGGCGGTCGTCTCGACGCGCTCGACGACCCGGCCGCAGAACCAGAGCTGTCCCGCCGGATCGAGTGTGCCGCAATCGCCCATGCGGTGCCAGACCGCGCCCGCGGGGCCGGCGATCTTGGCCCGGCCCGTCGCCTCGGGCAGGGCATCGTACTCGCGGGTGACCACGGGGCCGCGCACGATGATTTCGCCGATGCCGCCGGCGCCGGGTTCCCGGGTGTCGGCGAGGGCTGAAATCACCCCGTCGGAAATGCCGATGATCTTCACGTCGATCCCGGGCAGCGGCCGGCCGATCGGGGAGCCCCGAGCCGGATGCCCTGGCGATGGTCCGCTCCACTGCTTCGCCAGGACCTCGTCGGAGCTGATGCTGCTGACCGGCAGCGCCTCGGTGGCGCCGTACGGGCTGTGCAGGCGGCCGTTGGGCAGGAAGCTGCGTGCGTCGGCCCAGAGCGGGGCCGGGACCGGCGCGCCGGCGCACAGCACCCGCCGCAGGCTCGGCAGCCCGATGCCCCGGGTCCGGCAGTGGTCGGCGATGATGCGCCAAAGCGTGGGCGAGCCGAAGGAGTTGGTGACGCCTTCCTGGCGGATGGCCTGCACGATCTTCGCGGGATCCACCGCGGCGGGACGGCGCGGGTCGATCTCGGGCACCACCGTCACCATCCCGAGCGCCGGATTGAAAAGCGCGAAGACCGGCAGCAGCGGTAGATCGACCTCGCCGGGCGCGATGCCATAGGCGTCGCGGACCAGCCGCACCTGCGCATCGAACATGCCGTGTTCGTAGCGGACGCCCTTGGGGCTGCCGGTGGAACCCGAGGTGAAGAGGATCGCGGCCAGCTCATCGGCGGCGCTGTCGGCCATCCCGAACTTCCGCAGGCCCGCGCCGGCGCCCGGGGCGGCGAGGCGCGCCGTGAGCGCCGGGCTGGCCGGCACCCGGGCGGTGACGCTGCGGAAGGTGCGGCGAAAGAGCCGGCTCACGCCCAGGGCGAACGGAATGCCGACGAGGGCGCGCGGGCGGGTCCGGGCGACGCAGGCCAGGAAGGAACGCAGCCGCATGCCCGGGTCCATCACCACCGGCACCGCGCCGATCCGGAACAGGGCGAAGACCGAGGCGATCAGCGGCAGCCCCGGCCGGACCATGATCAGGGTGCGGTCGCCCCGGACGATCCCGCGGGCCTCGAACCGGGCGCACCAGGCGTCGACCTCGGTGTCGAGCTCCGCGAACGACAGCACGAGGTAATCGATGTCGCCGGTGCGCGTGCGGCCGCGCGGGATCTTCAATGCCGGCGCCTGCGGCTGCGCCGCGGCCATGGCGCCGAGGTGGCGGCCGATGTTCGAAGGTTGATTCAAGAAAACCGGAGCGCGCGGCCTCAGGTGCGCAACGACGGAATGCCGCGGAGCAGGCCCGCCTGCCAGGGCAGCAGAAACGAATCGAGCTGGGCCGGCGCGCGCGCGATCTGCACCAACTGCGCGCGATTGGCGATGAGCGTCGACTCGATCTTGAGGTCGGCCGCGATGCGGTCGCGGTCGGCCTTGATCCGATCGAGACGCTCCACCTCGGCCTGGGTGAGGGGCGTGTGGTTCGGGTCCCGGCCCGGGCGGCGCGGCAGGGTCCGCGGATCGCGCGCCAGGCCGGCGCGCACCGCCTCCGCCAGCGAGGGGAAGATGCGGGGATGGCGCTTCCCGAGGTTGACCCCCTCCAGGATGGAGTCATCCGCGCCTTCGGCGTCGGCGGCATACGCGATCCGCAGCAGGAGCTCGTTGGAGCAGACCTTGAAAGGGGGCGTGTCGAGCCGCTGGGCCAGCTGCTCGCGCCAGTGCCAGATGGCATGCATGACCCCGAGGCCGCGGCCCCGGAGCTTCTCGGACTTGCCGATGCGCCAGTCGTTCTCGCCGGCGGGCGCGAAGCCCTCGGTGCCGGCCTCGATCTGGGCGCGGCACTGCTGGTCGAGCCACTCCAGGCGGCCGAGGCGCGCCAGATCGCGCGTGAGCAGGTCGCGCAGCGCGGGCAGATGCCAGACGTCAAGCGCGGCATAATCGAGCAGCTTGGGGGTGAGGGGGCGCTTGGACCAGTTGGCCTTCTGGCTGTCCTTGTCGAGCTTCACCCCGAAGTGCTCCTCGAGCAGGCCGGCGAGGCCGATCCGCTTGCGACCGAGGAGCTGCGCGGCCAGCATGGTGTCGAACAGGCTGCGGGCGCGGAAACCGCAGCGGTCGTGCAGGAGCCGCAGGTCGAAATCGCTGCCGTGCATCACGAGGTGCTTCCGGGCCAGGGTCTCCCACAGCGGCTTCAGGTCGATCGGGGCCAGCGCGTCGACCAGGTAGACATCCTTGCCGATCAGGAACTGGAGCAGGCACACCCGCACCCGGTAGTGGAACATGTTGTCGGCCTCGGTATCGAGCGAGACCTCATCCACCCGGCCGAGCGCGGCGAGCAGCGGCGCCAACGGGCCCGGCTGGTCGATCAACTGGTAGGTGGAGGGACGGAGGGAGGCACTGACGCCGAGCAGGCGGCGTACCGGATGCGGCAGGAAGCGGGAAATCATCTCAAGAACGGGAAACGATTAACGAATCTGCGGCGGAGCGCGATGCTTATTACAGCGGGGGTGGTGTGGTAGCTTCGCCGCAACGGAGGCAATTTGGCGTGGCACGGGCGTCCCGCCCGTGTTCTTGCGAGATCTTGGGCTGGAAGCCCACGTTCGGGCGCCCCGGTCAGGACGCCCAGGCCCCCAGGAACGCCTCGATCAGCTTCGGCAGATCGGCGCTGTATCCCCCTTCGAGCACGGCCGCGGTCGGCAGGCCGGCGTCCCGGACCCAGGTGCCGAGGGTGGCGAAGTCCTCGGCCTCGAGCGTCATTTCCGTGATCGGGTCCCCGGCGTAGGCGTCGAAACCCGCGGAGACGAGCACCAGGCTCGGGCGGTACCCGACGATCGCGTCCCAGGAGGCGCTCAGCGCCTCCCGATGCCGCGCGCGGGGCGTCCCCGGGGCAACCGGCCAGTTCCGGCAATTCGCGTCGTCGCGGGCGCCGGTGCCCGGGTAGGCCGGAAACTGGTGCACGGAGCAGTACAGCAGGTTCTGGCGGCCGCGCAGGATGGCTTCGGTGCCGTTGCCGTGGTGGGCGTCGAAATCCCACACCGCCACCCGGGCCCCTGCGAGGTCCCGCTGGGCGGCGAGCGCCGCGATCGCGACCTGGTTGAGGTAGCAGAAGCCCATGGCCTGGTCCGCGGTGGCGTGATGCCCCGGCGGCCGCATGAGCGAAAAGACCGGGCTGCCCTGGTCGAGCGCATGCCGCGCCGCCTCGAGCGCGGCGCTGGCCGCCCGGCGCGCATGGCCGGCGATATCGGTGTAATAGGGCGTGTCGCCGTCGAAATCGCGCGGCTCGGCCAGCCGCCGGAGGTGCGCGGCGGTATGGGCGAGCTGCAGGGTCGAGTCGGGCACGTCGCCGGGTGGCAGCCGCCAGGTCCAGTCCGGATGCGCGTCCAGCAGGTAGGCCGCCGAGCTCAATACCCGGGCCGGCTGCTCCGGGTGCTGGCCGGAGCCGTACTCCGCGCACCGGGGATCGTGAATGATAACCATGGGTTGGACAGGTGGGGCGCGTTGTCCCTAACGCGCTGGATCGACGTGGCACGGGCTTCCAGCCCGTGTAGGGGAGGACATGGGCTGGAAGCCCATGCCACGGCTCAGGACCGGGTTGAGGACAACGCGCTCCACCTTGGAGTGTACCGCGGGCCTGCAAAGAAAAAAACTTCGTGCCGCGCCGTTTTGTCGCTAGCGTCCCGGCGATGAAGGTCGTTGTGCTGTGCTCCGGCGGGATGGATTCCGTGACCGCGCTTTATGCGGCGCAGCGGGAGCATGCCGTCGTCGCGGCCCTGACCTTCGATTACGGGGCGAAGCACAATGCGCGCGAGATTCCCTGCGCCGCCGGACACGCGGCCCGGCTCGGCGTGCGCCACGAGGTCATTCCGCTGCCCTTCGTCAACCGACTCTTCGCTTCTGCGCTGCTGGCGAGCGGCGGGGCCATTCCCGAGGGGCATTACCAGGCCGACACGATGAAGCAGACCGTCGTGCCGTTTCGCAATGCGATCATGCTCTCCATCGCCACCGGCTTCGCCGAGAGCATCGGCGCGGGATCGCTGGTCATCGCCGCCCACGCCGGCGATCATGTGATCTATCCCGATTGCCGGGAGGACTTCATGCGCGCGATGGGGGACGCGATGCGGCTGGGCACCTACGCGGAGATCCGGCTGCTGCGGCCGTTCATCGCCTGGGACAAAGCCCGGATCGTCACCGAGGGCGTCCGGCTGGGCGTCGATTTTGCGCGCACCTGGTCGTGCTACCGCGGCGGGGCGATCCACTGCGGCCGGTGCGGCACCTGCGTGGAGCGCCGCGAGGCGTTCGCCCAGGCGGGGGTGGCGGATCCGACGGCCTACGAGACCACGGGCCCGCTCCCGCCCAAGCCGTCGCCATGCTGATCTCGGAGATCTTCTATTCGATCCAGGGCGAGGGCGAGCTGGCGGGGGTGCCGTCCGTCTTCGTGCGCGCCAGCGGCTGCAATCTCCGCTGCGCCTGGTGCGACACGCCCTACGCCTCGTGGCAGCCGGAGGGCAGCCCGCGCACCGTCGACGAGATCGTGGCGGAGGTGCAGCGGCACGCCTCGGCCCGGCACGTCGTGCTCACCGGGGGCGAGCCGATGATTGCCCCGGATATCCGCGGGCTGGCCGCGGCGCTGAGGCTGTTGGGCTACCACCTCACGATCGAGACCGCGGCGACCGTGCCGCCGGAGGGCATTGCCTGTGATCTCGTCTCGCTTTCGCCGAAGCTCCTCAACTCTGCGCCCGACGCGACGCGGCACGCGGCCTGGCGGAAAAAGCACGAGTCCACCCGCTGGCAGCCCGCCGTGGTGCGGGCGTGGCTCGACGGCGGGTACGGCTTCCAATTCAAGTTCGTGGTCGCCCAACCGGGCGACCTGGAGGAACTCGCCGGCATGCTCGCCTCCCTCCGGCGCGACATCCCGCGGCACAAGGTGCTGCTCATGCCGGAGGGGATCACGCCGGAAGTCCTGCGCGCCCGGGCCGCCTGGCTGGGCGAACTCTGCAAGGCCAGCGGCTACCGCTACGCGCCCCGGCTCCACATCGAGCTCTACGGCAACCAGCGGGGGACTTAGGTTACTTAACCACCTTCAGCTTCGCCTTGATCTCGCTGCTCGGGCAGCCGCAGCCGCCCCCGCAGCCGGGCTTGGCGGATTTCGCGACCGAGCGCCAGATCAGCCCGGTCACCGCGAGGGCGACGATGGCGAGGGCGGCGATGGTTTGGAAGGACATGCTGAAAGTGGGAAGGCGGAGGGCGGAAGGGCTAGAAGCCCAGGGCGGTGCCCCCCTGGTAGACAATAAACGACAAAATCCAGGCGGCGCCAGTCATGTAGGCGGTTTGGAAGATCGGCCATCGCCAGGTATTCGTCTCGCGGCGGACGACGGCGATGGTGCTCATGCACTGCATGGCGAACACGTAGTAGATCATGAGCGAGAGGCAGACCAGGGGCGTGAAGAGGGGACGGCCGTCGGGCCAGCGGGCGTTGCGCAGGGCGACGCGCAGCGGGGCGATGTCGGCGTGCTCGTGGTTGGCGTCGAAGTTCTCGACGCTGAACACCACCGCGGTCGAGCTCACGAACACCTCGCGGGCGGCGAAGGAGCTGATCAGGCCGATGCCGATGCGCCAGTCGAAGCCGATCGGCTTGATCAGCGGCTCGATGGCATGCCCGGCCCGGCCGGCGATGCTGTATTCCACCTGCTGGATGGAGGTCGCGCCGGCGGGGGCCCGGGGGAAGGTGGACAGGAACCAGAGCACGATGCTGATCCCCAGGATGATCGTGCCGGCGCGCTTGAGGAAGAGGCCGGCGCGTTCGACCATGTGCATCGCCACGTCCTTCAGGCCGGGCAGGCGGTAGGGCGGCAGCTCCATGATCATGAGCGGGGGCGCGCCCTTGAGCAGCGTGCGCTTGAAGAGCCAGGCGAAGCCAAAGGCGCCGCCCGTGCCCAGCGCGTACATGAGGAGCATCAGGCCCACCTTGGTGGCCAGCGGCACGCGGTCGCCCGGCACGAGCGCGGCGATCATCAGCAGGTAAACGGGCAGGCGGGCCGAGCAGCTCATCAGCGGGGCGACGAGGATCGTCGTGAGGCGGTCCTTCGGATCCTCGATCGTGCGCGTCGCCATGATGCCGGGGATGGCGCAGGCATAGGAGCTGAGCAGCGGGATGAACGACTTGCCGTTGAGCCCGACGCGGCTCATCAGCCGGTCCATGATGAAGGCGGCGCGCGCCATGTAGCCGGTGTTCTCGAGCAGGCCGATGAAGAAAAACAGGATCAGGATCTGCGGCAGGAAGGTGATGATGGTGCCCACGCCCTCGATCGCGCCGTCGGTGATGAGATCGCGGAGGTCGCCCGGCGGCATCACCCCCCTGACCCAGCCGGCCAGCGCGGCCACCTGGACGCCGATCCAATCCATGGGGTACTCGGCCAGGGTGAAGATGCTGACGAAGAGCAGCGTCATCACCGCGACGAGGACCAGCCAGCCCCAGATGGGATGGGTGACCACGGCGTCGATCCGGTCGCTCACGGTCGGGCCGGCCATGACGCCGGGCTGCACCACCTCCGCGGCGAGCCGGCCGATGGCCTCGTAGCGGGAATTCACCAGGGCGCCCGCCCAGTCCATGCCCTCGGCCTCCCAGCGCTTCTGCCAGGCCTGGAGGATTTCCGCGGTGCGCGCGCTGAGCGGGGTGGAGCCCGCCACGCGCACCGAGTCCTGGTCGGTGAGCAGGAGCAGGGCCTCGGCGCGGGCGCTGAGCGGGGGCTTGCCGTCGTTGGCGGCAAGGGAGGCCTGAAGCTCGGCGACGGCGGCGGCGATCGCCGGCGGGACGTCCCAGGCGTGGCGCGAGAGCGGCAGGTCGGGCCGGCTCATCGCGAGCTTGAGCTGCAGGATGCCCTTGCCGTTCACCGCCTCGCAGGGGATGACGGGGATGCCGAGCTCCTTCTCGAGGCGGGCGACCCGGATATTCACGCCGGCCGCGGCGGCGAGATCCATCATGTTCAGCACGAGGATGACCGGCCGCCCCAAGTCGAGCACCTGGTGCACCAGGTAGAGATTGCGCTCGAGGTTGGTCGCATCGACCAGGCAGATGATGCGGTCGGGCGTCGGCGTGTCGGCACGGCGGCCGAGAAGGACGTCGCGGGTCACCGCCTCGTCGGGGGAGCGCGCGGCCAGCGAGTAGGTGCCCGGCAGGTCGATCACGGCGAGCGGCTGGCCATGCTGCGAATAGGTGGTGCCCTGCTTCTTTTCCACCGTGACCCCGGGATAGTTGCCGACTTTCTGCTTCAGGCCGGTCAGCGCGTTGAACAGCGTGCTCTTCCCGCAATTGGGATTGCCGATAATGGCGTACACCGGCGTGCGGGGATAGAGGGTCGGCTTGGCGTCGGCGCTCATGGGGATGGGTTCGCCTCGACCACGACGTGGTCGGCCTCGCTTTTGCGCAGCGTCAGGTGGTACCCGCGGACCTTGATTTCCAGCGGATCGCCCATGGGGGCGGCGCGCACCAGGGTGACGGTCGTGCCCGGCAGCAGGCCCATTTCGCGCAGCCGCAGGAAGGCGCTCCCCACCTTCGGATACCCGCGGACCACCGCGGAGGCGCCGACCGGCAGGTCGGACAGTTTGATCTCAGCGGGCATTTCTTGGTGCCGCGCGGTGGATCACCTCGATCACGATGTGGGCGCCCGCCCGATCGCTCAGCGCGATGCGCGTGCCGGCGAGCTGGCAGAGGAGGGTTTCATGGCCGGTTCCGGCGATCTTTTCCACCACGGCGGATTCGCAGAAGCCCATTTCGCGCAGGCGGGCACACACCGTGGCCTCGCCTTGGAGGGAGCAGATGCGCCCCGCGGACCCGGCCGGCAGGTCGGTCAGCGGCATCTGCCGCGGGCGAAAACGCTCAGAGGTACCAGGCATGGCTTGCGCAATTCATATACCTAAAGAGACAATAACAATGAGACTCAGTTTCATTTGTCAACAATTGAGGGTGCTCACAAACAAAGGTCACTGGGGTGGAGCGGGTTGCTTGTCGCGGCGGAGCTCGGCCAAGACGAATCCCTCACGCGCTGGATCGACGTGGCACGGGCTTTTAGCCCGTGTAGGTGATGACATGGGCTGGAAGCCCATGCTACGTCTGAGGAGCCCGCTAGGGACACGGGACAATACGCTCCACCCGGGAAAACTGCCTTCGACTCAAACCTCGTAAGGAGGCAGCAGCTTGTCGATCCGCACCTTGTCGAGGCGGGCGTAGACGGGCACGCCGCTGTCGTAGGGCAGCGTGATTTCACCCTGGATGAGCGGCTGGGCGTAACGCAGGAATTGGAAATTCATGCTGACGTTGTCCTCATTGATCCACTCGCGGGGGAGCTTCTTCACCCCATTGGCGATTTCGCCGAGCGGGGCCAGGCCGGTCTCGCAGGTGTAGTGATCCGCGTCGCCGCGCAGCAGGGTGACCATCTTGTCGGTCTCCCCCGCGACGGCGGCGCGCACGGCGGCCTGGCCGGCGAGGAAGGCCTCGTCGACGTCGGTCTTGGACGCCGCATGGGCGGCGGCCCGCTGGAGCAGGCCGGGGCGCGCGACGCGCACCTTCACCCCCGGCAGGTTGGCCTCGATGATTTCGCCCAGGGCGTCCCCGGCGCCGCCCAGGCGGGCGTGGCCGAAGGCGTCGGTGGCGGCATCCGCGGCCAGGTAGTTGCCATCCGCGTCCACCAGCCCCTCGGCGACGACGATCAGGCAGAATTTCTCGCGCTTGAGCACGCGCCGGACGTCTTCGAGGATCTTTTCCTGGTTGAAGGGCACTTCGGGCAGGAGAATGAGATGCGGCGGGTCGTGCGGATGGTCGCGGCGCTTGGCGAGGGAGGCCCCGGCGGCGATCCAGCCGGCGCTGCGGCCCATGGACTCGATGATCTGCACCAGGTCGCCCTGGCCCATGGCCTCATTGTCGCAGGCGGCTTCGCGCACGGCGGTGGCGAGGTACTTGATCGCGCTGCCGTAGCCGGGGCAGTGGTCGGTGACGGCCAGGTCGTTGTCGATCGTCTTCGGCACGCCGACCACCCGCAGTTCGTAACCCTGCAGCTGGGCGAGCTTGGAGATCTTGTCGGCCGTGTCCTGGGAATCGTTGCCCCCGATATAGAAGAAATAGCGGATATTGTGCGCCTTGAACACCTCAAGCACGCGCTCGAAATCCTGGGTCTTCTTCAGCTTGTAGCGGCAGGTGCCGAGCGCGGCGCCCGGGGTGTGGCGCAGGGCGCGAATCTGCTGCTGGGATTCCGCGGCGAGGTCGATGATATCCTCCTGGAGCAGGCCGAGCACCCCGTTCAGCGTCCCGTAAATCTCCTCGATGCAAGCGTGGTTCAGCGCCTCGGTGATGATGCCAGCCACGCTGGAGTTGATGACGGAGGTGGGTCCGCCTGATTGCCCCACCAATACGTTGCCTGCGAGTTCAGCCATGAGAGTTTGAGATAAAGGATTTAAACCAGCGTGAATGTCCAAGAAAGCCCGCCGGACCCGGCTAAAGCAAATGAAAAATCAGTCTCCGCGTCCCGCTTCGCGGGACGCGGAGACTGCCCGGCGTAATCCCGCGTGCAGCGGGATGAAGACGGGCCCCCAGCCCGATAACGCCGCCGCAACGCCTTACAACAGCCGCCCCGGCAGATACTCCGCCGCGCCCTTGAAGCGCCGGGCCAGCGGTTTCACTTCCGCCACGAAGGCGTCCACCTGCTGGGGCGCGGCCCCGACGAAGCGCGCGCTTTCCGCCATGATGGCCTGGAGCGCCTTTTTCCCCAGGCCGATGCGCCGGTCGCCCGCGAGCCGGTTGAGCAGGTCGGCGGGGGCGCCGGAGCGCAGCGCCTTGGCGGCGGCGAGCGCATGCTCCTTGATCGCCTCGTGCGCGGTCTCGCGGCCGGCGCCGTTTTTCACCGCCTCCATCAGGAAGGTGGTCGAGGCGAGGAAGGGCAGGTTGCGCTCCGTCTCCGCCAGGATGGCCGCGGGAAAAACCTCCATCTGGTGCAGGACGGTGAGCAGGGTCTCGAGCTGCCCGTCGCTGGCGAAGAAGGCGTCGGGGAGCGCCACGCGCCGCACCACCGAGCACGACACATCGCCCTCGTTCCACTGGTGGCCGGCGAGCGCGCCGGTCATGGTCACGTAGCCGCTGAGGATCGTGGAAAAGCCGCAGATGCGCTCGCAGTTGCGCGCGTTGATCTTGTGGGGCATGGCCGAGGACCCGACCTGGCCCTCCTGGAACCCCTCGGTCAGCAGCCCCGCGCCGGCCATCAGCCGCAGGGTGGTGGCGAAGCTCGCTGCGCCGGCGCCGACCTGGAGCAGCGCGCTCACGACCTCAAAATCGAGGCTGCGGGGATAGACCTGGCCGACGGCGCCGAGCGAGGCGTGAAAGCCGAGGTGCTTGAGCACCCGGGACTCGAGGTCGGCGACCTTCTGGACCGCGCCGCCGAGCAGCGTGAGCTGGTCGAGCTGGGTGCCGACCGCGCCCTTCAGCCCGCGCACCGGGTAGTTGGCGAGCAATTCCTCGAGCCGGCCGAACGCGATCAGGATTTCCTGGCCGAACATCGCGAACCGCTTGCCCAGGGTCGTCGGCTGCGCCGGGACATTGTGGGTGCGGCCCGCGATCAGCAGGTCGCGGTGGGCCTCGGCCAGGCCGGCCAGGGCGAGGAGGGCGGCGGCGGTCTTGAACTGCACGACCTGCAGCGCGCGGTAGATCTGCAGTTGCTCCACGTTCTCCGTGAGGTCCCGGCTGGTGAGGCCGAGGTGGATGAACTGGCGCTGGGCGAGGTCGGAGAACTCCTCGATCCGCGCCTTGACGTCGTGCAGGGTCGCGCGCTCCCGCTTGTCCATCGCCGCGAGATCGACCCGGTCCTTGACGCGCTCATAGTCCTTGATCGCGTCGGCGGGGATGGGCACGCCGAGGTCGCGCTGGGCCTTCATCACCGCGATCCAGAAGTCGCGCTCGAGCAGCACGCGCCCGTGCTGGGACCAGATCGTCTTCATCTTCGCCGAGGCGTAGCGCTCGGCCAGGACATTGGGGATGGGCGCCGCGGGCGCAGGGATCGGCTCGGTCACGGGAGTCCTGTAAGTAACACAGCGCCGCTTCGCCGCAACCAAAAGCGGGTTGATGGCCGCAAAAAGGCGCAAAAAACTACGCGGCGAGGCAGCGCACGACCATCTCGCGCAGGACCTCCTCCTGCTCGGCGGGGCGGCGGTGGAGGGCCTCGAAGGCGGCGATGAAGTCCTGCTGGTTGTCGATCAGCCGGCGCACGGAGGGCAGCTGGCCCCCGCCCGCCAGTTTGCCGAGGTACCAGGAGTTCTGGGCGAAGACGTTGAAGGAGCTCTTCACCCCGGCGGCGCCGCCAAACTTGCCGGCGTGGACCGCGGCGGCGCGCGGCAGCCCGTCGATCCCGCGCGGGCCGGTGCGGATGTCGCCGGCGTCGAGCAGCGCGCGCACCTGCAGCAGGAGCCGGTTGCGGTTCTGCAGCGCGGCGATCACCGGGCGCGCGTCCCCGCCGGCGAAGAAATGCCGCGCGAGGGCGTCCAGGGTCCGCGTCAGGTCGCCGCTGAAAAAGGCCTCGGCCGTCTCGAAGAAATCCCCCTCCGCGACGTTGGGCGTCAGCTCGAGCACATGCGCCTCCTCCACCGGCGTCCCGCCCGCGTAATTGGCCAGCTTGCGCACCTCCTCGACCAGGAAGCGCGTGTTGCCGCCCGCCTTGGCCAGCAGCAACTCGACCGCGCCCGGCGCAAAGGTCGCGCCCAGGGCGCGCGCCTCGGCGAGCACGATCGCGGCCAGGGCCTCGTCGCCGCCGTCGCCGTCGCCGCCGACCAGCACGAACTCGGCATGCTTTTCGCACCACTTGAGAAAGGAGCGGCGGCGGTCCACCGGCGCCGCCGTGATCAGCACCGCCGTCTCGGCCGGATTCACCGCCGCGAGGATCGCCTGCAGGTCCTCGACCAGCCGCCCGGTGCTCTCCGCCCGGCCCGTCACGCTGTCGCTGAGAAAATTGACGTCCTTCAGCGCGACCACCCGCCGCCCGCCGAACATCGGGAGGGTCTGCACCGCCTCGCGAAAACGGTTCACCGCGGTGGCAACCTCGTCGACGTTGGCCGCGAAGCCGTTGATGACCTCGCGCCCGAACTCATCGGTCACCTCGGCGGCCAGCGCGGCGAATCGCTCCTGACCCAGCCGGCCGACGAGAAAATCGTCCTGTCCGCAGATGAAGATGAACGGCGGGGATGCGGCCATGGCGAAACATGGTCCCGGCGCCCGCGCCGCGCGAACGAAAAAAATCGCCAAGCCGGGAGCCCGGGGCGAGAGTCGGGAGGCGTTTTCTCCATGACCGACACGGCAATCCCCGGTTCGCCGGCTCCACCCGCCTCCTGGCTCCGGGACCTGTTTCTCCTCGCGGTCATCTTTGGCGCGGGCTTCGCCTTTGCCCTGGGCCGCGCCGCCCTGGCCAATCCGGACGAGGGTCGGTACGCGGAAATCCCCCGCGAGATGGTGGCGAGCGGCGATTGGGTGACGCCCCGGCTGGACGGGGTCGACTACTTCGAGAAACCCCCGTTGATGTACTGGGCGGTGGCCGCGGAGCTGAAGGCCTTCGGCCCGGGCGAGGGCGCCCTGCGGGCCGTGCCGGCCGGTTTCGCGCTCGCCGGCGTGCTGCTCACCTATGCCGCGGCGCGGACGCTGCGGGGGCGGGGCGCCGGCGTGGCCTCCGCCGTCGTGCTCGGCACCTCCCTGATCTACTTTGCGCATGCCCGCCTGCTCATCCTCGACACCGCCGTGGCCGTGCTGATGAGCGCCGCGCTTTTCTGCTTCATCCTCGGGGTGCGCGAGACCTCCCCCGACCGGCGACGCTGGCTGTTCTACGGGCTCTACGCGAGCGCGGCCCTGGCGACGCTGACCAAGGGGCTGATGGGGTTCCTCGTCACGGGCGCGGTGATGCTGGTCTGGCTGGTGGCGTTCGGCCAGTGGAGGCGCCTGCGGCCCTTTTATTTGCCGACGGGCGCCCTGCTCTTCCTCGCGATCGCGGCGCCGTGGCACCTCCTTGTCGCGCGGCGGAACGCCACCTGGGCGCATTTTTATTTCATCCACGAGCACTGGGAGCGGTTCACGACCACGGAACACCACCGCTACGGGCCCTGGTGGTATTTCATCCCGGTCGTCCTGCTGGGCCTGTTCCCCTGGGTTGGCTTCCTCTGGCCGGCCCTGCGCGAGGCGCTCGCCGGCGGATGGGCGCGGCGCCGGGAGAATGCGGACATGGGGTATCTGTTCACCTGGGCCGCCTTCATCTTCCTGTTCTTCAGTTACTCGAAGTCGAAGCTGATCCCGTACATCCTCCCGGTCTTTCCCCCGCTGGCGGTGATTATCGGCGCCTGGCTGGCCCGGCGGTGGGACGAGGGCGCGCTCGCGCCCCTGCTCCGCGGGTTCCGTTTGTTCCTGATGGTCAGCGGGGTGCTCGCCCTGGCGGTGTGCGCGGTCGTCTGGGACCCGGCCCTGGTGCGGAACCTGGACCCCGCCCAGGCCTTCCTGCTTCGGCCCCTCGCCTATGCGGCGGCCGCGGTGCTGACTGCGGGCGGCGTGACTTGCGTCTGGCTCGCCCGCGCGCGCGGCGTGCGCGCCATGCTCGGCGGCATGGTCGCGACCACGGCGCTGTTCTACGGGGTGCTCGCGCTGGCGCGGCCCATCCTCCAGCCGGCCGGCACGCGGGACCTCGCCGGATTCCTCCGTTCGGAAATCCGGCCGGGCGACCGGGTCTATCACTACCATGCGTTTTTCCAGGACTTCGCCTTTTACGCCCGCCGCCTCTACGGCACGGTCGAGTTCCACGGCGACGAGCTCGAGCTGCTGAACGACCCGGCCGCCAGCGCCAGCGGGCGCTTTGTCGATGAGGCGGAGTTTCGCCGCGAATGGACGGGCCCCGATCGCATCTTTGTCGTTGCGCGCAAGCGGGACATCACGGAACTCTTTGCCGATCCCGCGTTTCATAAGCATTTGCTCGCCATCACCCGGGACTATTATCTTTTCAGCAACTACCCCTGACATGTCCACCGCCCCCACCCCCGCCGCGCCGCCGGTCGCACCGGCCTTCCCGGAGTTCCTCCCCTTTTCCCGCCCGACGATCAGCGCCGAGGCGATGGCCGAGGTGCAGGCCTGCCTGGATTCGGGCTGGATCACCACGGGGCCGCGGGTGAAGAAGTTCGAGGAGATGCTGCGCGCCTATTGCGGCGCGCCCCACGCCCTCACCGTCACCTCGGCGACGGCGGGTCTTTACCTGGTGCTGAAGACGCTGAAGCTCCAGCCCGGCGACGAGGTGATCACCACCCCGATGACTTTTGCGGCGACGCTCAACGTGATCGCGCTCACCGGCGGCCGGCCGGTGCTGGTCGATGTGGACCGGCGCACCTACCAGATGGATCCCGCCCGGCTGGCGCGGGCCGTCACCCCGCGCACCCGGGCCATTCTCCCGGTGCACTTTGCCGGCGCGCCGGTCGATCTTGACCCGGTCTACGAGCTCGCGCGCCAGCACGGCCTGCGGGTGCTGGAGGACGCCGCGCACGCCATCGGCACCGAGTACAAGGGGCGCCGCATCGGCTCGTTTGGCGATGCGCAGGTGTTTTCCTTTCATCCCAACAAGAACATCACCACGGGCGAGGGAGGGGCGGTCACCTGCCGCGACGATGCGCTTGCCGCCGAGATCCAGCTCCTGCGCTTCCACGGCATGGACCGCGAGGCGTGGGCGCGCTTCGGCCGGACCGGCAGCCAGCACTACGAGATCATCGCGCCGGGCTACAAGTTCAACCTCACGGATATGCAGGCGGCGCTGGGCCTGCACCAGCTGCCCGCCCTGGAAGGGTTCATCGCCCGCCGCACCGCGCTGGCCGCGCGCTACCGCGCCGCGCTGGCGGGCTGGAATGAGCTCATCCTGCCCGGGGACCCGGCCTATCCGCACCGGCACGCCTGGCACCTGTTTGCGCCGCTGGTCAACACGGGAGCCGGCACGCGCCTGACCCGGGACGAATTCATGGCCGCGCTCAAGGAGCGCAATGTCGGCACGGGCCTGCACTACCGCGCGGCGCATCTCTACCCCTACTACCGGGAAAACTTCGGCTGGAAGCCGGGCGACTTTCCGAACACCGAGTTCATCTCCGACCGGATCGTGAGCCTGCCGCTCTTCCCCCTGCTGACCGATGCGCAGCAGGACGGGGTCATCGCCGCCATGCGCGACGTCTTCGACCGTGCCTGACGCCGTCGAGATTTCCGTGGTCATTCCGGTGTTCAACGAGGAGTTGAACCTGCCGCGGCTGTTCGAGCGCCTTTACCCCGTGCTCGACGGCCTCGGCCGCCGCTACGAGGTCATATTCACCAACGACGGCTCGCACGACCGGTCGATCGAGCTGCTCCGGCGGCAGCACGCGGCCCGGCCCGACGTGACGCGGGTGATCGACTTCAACGCCAACTACGGCCAGCACATGGCGGTGGTCGCCGCCTTTGAGCGCGTGCGCGGCGCGGTGATCGTCACGCTCGACGCCGACCTGCAGAATCCCCCCGAGGAGATTCCCAAGCTGCTCGCGCTGATCGACGCGGGTCACGACTATGTCGGCGGATTCCGCCTCGACCGCCGGGACAGCGCCTTCCGCACCCTGGCGTCGAAGTGCATCAACTTCGCGCGCAGCCGCCTGACCTCGATCGAGATGACCGACCAGGGCTGCATGCTGCGCGCCTACCGGCGGCCGGTCGTCGACGCGGTGGTGCAAAGCGGGGCGATCAACACCTTCATCCCCGCGCTGGCCTACAGCTTTGCGGGCAGCCCGACCGAGGTCGGGGTGAAGCACGAGGAGCGGCACGCCGGGGTCTCGAACTATTCGGTCTACAAGCTGATCCGCCTGAACTTCGACCTCGTCACCGGCTTCTCGCTCGCCCCGTTGCAGATCTTCACGATGCTCGCGCTCCTCTGCTCGGCCGGCAGCCTTGTGCTCGTGCTGGTGCTGGCCTACGGCCGGATCTTCCTCCACGACGACACCAACGGGGTCTTCACGCTCTTTGGCGTGCTGTTCTTCCTGATCAGCGTGGCCATGGTGGGCATCGGGCTGATCGGCGAGTACGTCGGCCGGTCCTACCAGGTGCTGCGCTCGCGCCAGCGGTATTTCGTCAAGGACATCCTGGAGACAAAGCCGTAACGGGGCGGACGATTGGCCATGCCCGCGCCCCGCATCCTCTTCTTCGGCTACAGCGAAGTCGGCTACGAATGCCTGTCCCTGCTGCTCGAGCGCGGCGACAACGTGGTTGCCGTCTTCACGCACGAGGACAATCCGAACGAGAAGATCTGGTTCAAGACGCCGGCGGCGGCGATCCGGGGTTCACCCATCCCGATCTTCACCCCGGAGAAGATCGCCACGCCGGAGTGGATTGAGCGGATCACGGCGCTCCGGCCGGACCTGATCCTCTCCGCGTACTACCGGAATATGATCAGCACGCGGATCCTCGCCCTCGCGCCGTTGGGCGCCTTCAATCTGCACGGCTCCCTCCTGCCGAAATACCGGGGTCGGGCGCCGATCAACTGGGCCGTCCTGCACGGCGAGCCTCGGATCGGCCTGACGCTGCACCGCATGGTCAAGGCCCCCGACGCCGGGGCGATCGTCGACCA
>Ga0302283_1001617_pt1 | contig 18720 bp, 13 predicted proteins | sample III_Fen_E1_4_FD_198770 | JGI IMG/M metagenome (GOLD analysis project Ga0302283, IMG submission 198770) | Peat permafrost microbial communities from Stordalen Mire near Abisko, Sweden - III_Fen_E1_4 | ecosystem: Environmental > Terrestrial > Soil > Wetlands > Permafrost | place: Sweden: Abisko... | reverse complement strand
CAGTCCGACTTGGACCGGGCGCAGACGGACCTCGGTCGCCGCCAGGCGCTGGTCTCCTCCGGCGCGGTCTCCGGCGACGAGCTGACCGCCGCCCAGAACAAGTTCGACCAGGCCAAGGCCGCCCTCGACGGCGCACGCGCGGCGCTGGCCCAGGCGGGGGCCAACCGCAGCGCCGCCGCCGGCCAGCAGTTGGCCGCCAATGTGCTGGTCGCCGGCGCCGGCGTCGACGACAACCCGCAGGTGGCGCTGGCCCGGGCCAAGGTCGATCAAGCCAAGCTCGACCTCGACCGCACCACCATCCGCGCGCCGATCGACGGGATCGTCGCCAAGAACACCACCGAGGTCGGCCAGCAGGTCGCCGCCGGCGCGCCGCTGATGACCGTGGTGCCGATCCAGTCGGCCTATGTGAACGCCAACTTCAAGGAAGTGCAGCTGCGCCATGTGCACCTGGGCCAGCCGGTGATCCTGACCAGCGACCTCTACGGCGGCGGCCTGAAGTTCCACGGGCGAGTGGCCGGCGTCGCCGGCGGCACCGGCGCGGCCTTCGCGGTGATTCCGGCTCAGAACGCCACCGGCAACTGGATCAAGGTGGTCCAGCGCCTGCCGGTGCGCATCGCCCTCGATCCCGCCGAACTGGCCAAGCATCCGCTCAGGGTCGGCCTCTCCATGAACGTCGACATCGATACCTCGCGCTAGCCCGATGGCCGCAGCCGCCTACGCCTCCGACCGCGCCGATCCGGCCCCGTTGCAGGGCAGCGCGCTGGCGCTCGCCGGCTTCCTGCTGGCGGTGGGCAATTTCATGGTCGTGCTCGACATGACCATCGCCAACGTCTCGGTGCCCAACATCGCCGGTGGCCTGGCGGTCTCGCCCAGCCAGGGCACCTGGGTGATCACCTCCTATTCGGTGGCCGAGGCGATCGTGGTGCCGCTGACCGGCTGGCTCGCCCAGCGGTTCGGGGCGGTGCGGGTGTTCGTGGTCGGCATGATCGGCTTCGGCATCTGCTCGGCGCTCTGCGGCCTCGCCCCATCGCTGGGGTTCCTGGTGCTGTTCCGGGTGATGCAGGGCCTCTGTGGCGGGCCGATCATGCCGATGTCGCAGACGCTGATGATGCGCATCTTCCCGCTGAAACAGCGCGGCCAGGCGCTGGGCCTGTGGTCGATGACCACCGTGGTCGCCCCGATCGCCGGTCCGATCCTGGGCGGCACGCTTTGCGACAACATCGGCTGGCCGTGGATCTTCTACATCAACGTGCCGGTGGCGATGGTCTGCGGCTTCTTCGCCTGGCGGATGCTGTCGCGCCACGATACGCCGACCGAGAAGAAGCCGATCGACCTGGTGGGCCTCGGCCTGCTGATCACCTTCGTCGGCGCGCTGCAGATCATGCTCGACAAGGGCAAGGAGCTGGACTGGTTCGGCTCGCCGGTGATCGTCGCCCTGGCGGTGGTGGCGGCGGTGGGTTTCGCCTGCTTCCTGATCTGGGAGTTGACCGACAAGAACCCGATCGTGAACCTCAGGGTCTTCCGACACCGGGGCTTCACCGCCTCGGTGATCACCATCAGCCTGACCTTTGGGGCGTTCTTCTCCAGCATCGTGCTGGTGCCGCTGTGGCTGCAGACCAACATGGGCTACACGGCCACCTGGACCGGCTACACCACCGCCTTCGGCGGCGTGCTGGCAGTGGTGATGTCGCCGATCGTACCCAGGCTCATGGGCCGCTTCGATGCCCGCGCTCTGGTCAGTTTCGGGGTGCTTTGGCTGGGCGGAGTCTCATTGATCCGCACCGGCCTCAACAGCGACGCCAACTATTGGGCCATCGCCCTGCCGTTCCTGGCCCAGGGCCTGGCGATGCCGTTCTTCTTCATCCCCACCAGCCAGCTGGCGCTGACCTCCGTGCTGCCCGAGGAGACCGCCTCGGCCGCGGGGCTCTCCAACTTCATGCGCACCCTCTCAGCCGCTTTCGGCACCTCGATCATCACCACGGCGTGGGAAAACGCCTCCACCCGCAACCACGTAACCTTCGCCGGCGCCCTCAACGACCCCACCGGCGTCACTCACACTCTGACAGGCTTCGGCCTCTCGCCGGCCCAGGCCCTCAGCCAGCTCGACGGTCTCACCCAGAGCCAGGCGGTGATGACCGCCACCGACCAGATGTTCATGTACACGACCGTGGCCTTCGTGGTCGCCGCCGCCGTGGTCTGGATCTCGCCGAAACCGCGGATCGTGGGCGGGGCGATGACGGGCGGTGGGGGGCATTAGGGGCCCGGGATCGGCGGAGAGAGATTGCCGATCAAGCTACCCAAGTGACCGATTCAACGGTCAGGATTTCGGCGCTCGATCTGGAACCGCGTTGCTGCAATCGGGGCCCGTCGAAGGCGGCCGGGATCGGTGTTGGCCGCCTGGCGGCCTCGGACGCGGACGCCCGAAGTGGCGTTTCGCCGTGCCGGAGTGCCTGAGTTGCGCACGATGAACTTCCTACAGGATGCTCAAGCGGACAGGGCGCCCGTCGGGCGCTGCATAGCTTAGCTATAAGAAACGCCGTTGCTAAGCTTGATAATACTGGTCGGCTCGGCGCGACTAGACGCATCAATTGAGAAATATTCTGTAGAGCATGCATCCAAACCCTACTTACGAACGTACTGCGACTGTAGCGCCATGGGGCGGCTGCGAATTTGGGCGCGCGGGTTCGCCAGGGGTCATTCATGTCTTTTTTCAATTCGCCGAGGCGGACGCGGCTACTTGCGACATCATCAATGACGCTGGGCCTGGGTTTGGCGGTCTTGATGCCATCCCTGGCGCTGGCCACCAGCGAGTGTGGCACAGGCTCCACCGTCGTCTGCACCACGGCAGGAAATCCCTATCCCAATGGGATCTTCTACATTCCAAGCGCCGATCAGACGATCGACCTCAACAGCGGTGTCGTCGTCTCCACCGGCGGCAGTCTGAATCCGGGGATCTTCGTCCTGCAGACCAGCCCAACGGGCATCGTCACCATCAGCGGCCCGACCAATGTGTCGATCACCACCACCGATAGCGGCGCCTTCGGCGTGCTCGCCGCCTCCAACGCCGGGGCGATCACCATCAATATCGACAGCGTCAACACCAGCGGCGATAGCGCCACCGGCATCGACGGCTCGTCGGCCACCGGCACGGTGAACATCACCGCCAACCATATCGTCACCTCCGGCGCCAATGCCGAAGGGGTCAACGCCGACACCAACGCCGGCGCGATCACCGTCAACACCACCAACGTCAGCACCACCGGCAATGGGTCGAACGGCCTGGACGCCCACTCCGACACGAAGGCGGTGACGGTGACCTCCGGCGCCATCACCACCACCGGCTCATCGGCGGCCGGCATCCTGGCTTCCAGCGGCTTTGGCCCGGTAAACGTCACCAGCACCACCATCAACACCGGGGGCGCCGGCTCCACGGGCATCGACGCCAGCAGCGGAACCGGCCTGGCCTCTGTGACCAGCACGTCGATCATCACCACTGGCGCGGGCGCCAATGGCATAGTCATCAACCCCAATCGCCAGGGCTCTGGCCTGATCAACAGCGGCACGGTCAGCGCCACGGGCGCGGGCAGCATCGGCATCCAGGTGTTCGGTTCGGGTAACGAGACGATCAACAGCGGCGCCGTCACCGCCGATTCCACCGGCATCGCCGCCACCACCCTGCCTCTGTTCAGTTTCGGCCCGCCGACCAACATCGGCGTGATCGCGATCACCACCACCGGCAATATCGGCTCCAAGACCGGCGCGGCGATCGACGCCACCTCCGGTCCGGGCTCGATCATCGTGACCACCGGGGCGGGCACGACCTTGTCGGCCGCCACCTACGGCATTCACGCCGTCTCGTCCGGCATCGGCGACGGCGGAACCGACGGGCTCAGCGACGGCAATGTCACCGTGGTCGACAACGCCGGCATCGGCGCGTCCGGCGCGCGGGTTTCCGCCAACGCCATCGACGCGGCGGTGACCAACGCCACGAGCGCCGGCAAGGTCAGCGTCACCCTCGGCTCCGGCGCTGCCCTCTTTTCCACCCAGCAGGGCGTCCTCGCCACCAATGCCGGGACCGGAACGGGCGCCTTCACCGACGCCGGCGTGAGCGTCAGCGGCGCCGCCACCAGCAGCATCGACGCCAACGGCGGCTTCAACGGCATCGAGGCCACCATCACCAACGCTGCCAACAAGAACGGTGTCGTGGTCAACGAGCTCGGCGACATCGCCAACCTCACCGGCAGCGGCGACGGCATCCGTGCAAGCACCACGGGGCTTGGCGGCGTAACCGTCACCACCGGGGTCGGCCACACGATCGCCGGGGGCGACGACGCCATCCAGGCCGACATCAGCAATGCCGCCGATACTCAAGCGATCAACGTCGCCGTCAACGGCGCGCTCAACCCCAACGCCGCCAGCGGAGTGGGGTTTGGGGTCTTCTCAACCAACGCCGGGACCGGCGGCACATCGATCACTATCGCCAGCACGGGATCGGTGAGCGGGCGGGCGGCTCGTGGGATCGACGCCAGCGTCACTGGGACCGGCGGCGCGCTGACTGTCGTCAACAATGGCGCGATCGGCTCGGCGACAACCTCGGTCCTGGTTGACGGCATCGACGCCACCATCGGCAACCCCGCCAACGCCGCGGCCCTGTCGGTCTCGGGAACCGGTTCGATTTTCGCCACCGGCGTCGGCATCGACGCGACCAACGCCGGCCTGGGCGCCAGTTCGATCACCAGCGGCGCGATCACCTCCGGCGACGATGGGGTGAACCTCACCAGCGTCGGCGCCTACACCGTCACCGCCAATGGCCCGATCACCTCCGGCGCCAACGCCATCCAGACCAACGGGACGAACGGCGGCGCGATCACCATCGGCTCGGGCGTCATCGTACGGGGCCTTGGGACGAGCGCCACCACCGCGGTGATCGACATCACCGCGCCCGTCGGCAAGACCAACACCATCACCAACAACGGCATCATCCGCTCCACCAACGCCACGTTGGCGGGGGCGGCCGGCGACCTGGCCATCCACGCCACGGGCGGCTCGGTGGTGTTCAACAATGCCGGACGCCTCGACGGCCGGATGGACTTCTCCGGCCTCGGCGTCGGCAGCAACGTGACGGTGAACAATACCAGCGCCAGCTCGATCCACACCACAGGAACCACGACCTTCAGCGCCGGCAACGACACCTTCAACAACACCGCCTCCGGCCTCCTGGCCACGAGCGGCGCCACGACCTTCGACTTCGGCGCCGACACCGGCGTCGCGCCGCGCGACGTGTTCAACAATGCCGGCACGGTGGTCGTCGGCGAGACGGCCGGCCCCTCCACTTTCACCCTCGCCGGCCTTGAGACCTTCAACAATTCCGGCCTCATCGTGCTGGGCAGCACCAACGGCGGCGCCACCTCGGACGGCGAGACCAACGACCGGATCGTGATGACCGGAACGGGCGGTGGCACGGCCTTCGTCGGGACCGGCGCCAGCACCCTGGCCCTCGACGCCAACCTCGGCGTCGCGACTCAGACCAACTGTTCGGCCGCCGTGGTCGCCGACTGCCTCAGCCTGCCCGGCGGCACGGTGAGCGGCCTCACCAAGCTCAGGATCAACGACACCAACACCGGACCTGGCGGCCTCAACACCACCGGGATCGTCCTGGTGGATGCGCCGGGCGGCTCGATCGCCGCCGGTTCACTGGTGATCGACCCGACCAGCGCCCGCTACACGACCCGCGCCGGGATCGGGGCGATCGACACGGGCCTCTTCTTCTACCGGCTGGTCCCCATAGGTACGACCCAGGAAGCCCTCGTGAGCGCCCCGGACAGCGAGGCCTTCGAGTTCGTCGAATTGGGCCAGGCCGTCACGGACGTCTGGTACACGACCACCGGGACCTGGTTCGACCGCGAGGCCGACCTTCGCGACGGGGTCGAGGTGCTCAACCCCAGCGGCGGACACGCCGGGGTGTGGCTGAAGTCGGTGGGAGACTGGAGCCAACGACGCCTCACTCAGAGCACCACCTCCCTGGGCACGACCTTCACCTTCGATACGAGCTACGACCAGAACACCGCCGCGATCATCGGCGGCCTGGATCTGCTGAACGGCAGCTCCGGCAGCCGCGCCTGGGTGCTGGGGGTCGACGGCGGCTATGTGGATTCCAACGTCAACTTCCGCGCCTCGCCCACCCGGGTCGACATGACCGGCGGCGTCTATGGCGTCTATGCCTCGGCGATCGACGGTCCCTGGTATCTGGACGCCAACTTCCAGGGAGACAGTCTGCGGCTGAACGACTCTATCCCCACATTGGACAGCGCGCCCGGCACGGCTTTCCACACACAGGGAAACGCCCAGTCCCTGGGCGTCCAGACCGAGTCCGGCTGGCGGTTCGGAATGGGCGGTATTTCGCTCGAGCCCTTCAGCAGCCTCTCCTACGTCAGCACGCGGTTCAGCGGCATGCCGTTGCCGGGCGGATCGGTGCGGCTGGCCAATGACGAAAGCTTCCGGGGCAGCCTGGGCGTGCGGGTCTCCTCGACGATCCAGATGGGCGGCTATGAGATCAAGCCGACCATCTACGGGCGCGCCTGGGACGAATGGATGGGCCGGGACAACAGCGAGCTGATCAATCCTGGCTCGCCGGTCTTCGCCTCCGATCGCTTCCGCGGCGTGTTCGGCGAGGCGGGCGGCCAGTTGGCCCTGTTCAGCAAGGGCGGCCTCTCCGCCTTCGTCGACGCCTCCTACAAGTGGAAGAACGACTATACCGACTACCGGGCCACGGTGGGCGCGCGCTACCAGTTCTAGGTGGGCGCGTTAGGTCCGACGGTTCCGAGGCTTTGCCGGCGAAGCCTGCGGTGAGGGAATTGTTCGCCAGAACCGGTGGCGGAGAGGGAGTCCGTTTTAGGGGCTCCCGGAATGACCCGGATAGCGCCGGAATAATCAACACAACCCATTGAAAAGGAATGATTTTCCCTTTTCCGATCACCGGTTTCAACCGATAATAGCCGCCTCGTACCGGTCGCCTAACCGGGGGTTGAATCGGGGTTTCCAATGGCTTTGACGGTGAAGCGGATCGAGAAGCTAATTTCGCGGGGCCGCTACCGCGATGAACACGGCCTCTACCTCCAGGTAATGTCGAAGACGAACCGGTCCTGGCTCCTTCGCTACGAGCGCGGCGGGAAGGAGCACTGGCTTGGCCTCGGCGCGCTGCATACGTTCGATCTCGATGATGCCCGCGAACGCGCCCGCCAAGCGCGGAAGCTCCTCGCCGACGGGATCGATCCGCTAGAGGTGAAAAGAGCCGAGCGCGCGACGAAAGCGCTGAAGGAGGATCGGTCGATGACCTTCAAAGAAGCGGCCCAGCAGTATTTCAAGGGGCACGAGCGGTCTTGGCGCAACGCGAAGCACCGGGCTCAGTTTCTATCGACGCTGGAGGCCTACGCCTATCCGAAGATCGGGGCCCTGCCGGTGGCCGAGATCACCACCCCGTTAGTCCTGAAAGCCATCGAGCCGATCTGGCAGGAAAAGACCGAGACGGCTAGCCGGGTCCGCGGCCGGATCGAAAGGGTTTTGGACTGGGCGACGGTCCGCGCGCTGGCGCGGCCACCTAGATCAAGTGCTGCCCGGGCGCGGGAAGATCGCGAAGGTGCGGAACCATCCCCGGCTGCCTTACGGTGATCTGCCGTCGTTCATGACCGAACTAGCCGTGCGCGTCGGGATCGCCGCCCGCGCCCTGGAGTTCTCGATCCTAACCGCCGCGCGGACGGGTGAGGTAACTGGGGCAAGGTGGACCGAGATCGATCTCGACAATGCCACCTGGAATATCCCCCAGGAACGGATGAAGGCTGCCCGCGAACACCGCGTCCCACTTAGCGGCCGCGCGGTCGCGATCCTGAACCGCAGAGCATGAAGTTCACCCGCCTCGCTTAGACGGGACCATAGTTCCGCTCGGCCTCGGGCGGAGGGCTGCGCGTATCGAAAACGCTTCGCTAATAGCCTGATTTCATTGGCAATAATCGCGCGGGCTGTCGCGGCCTCACCACGCTGCGAGTCGGGGGCCGAACCGGGGGTCGCGATCAGCGTTTCAAGTATTAGTCAATATATTCAACGGGTAGTGGCGGAGAGGGAGGGATTCGAACCCCCGATACCCTTGCGAGTACTCCGCATTTCGAGTGCGGTGCATTCAACCACTCTGCCACCTCTCCAGATGCGCCCTTGAGTGAGGGCGCGATAACTAGCGATGGTGGCGGGGGTCCGCAAGGCGCTCCCTGAGGGTGCGGCGCGGTGCGGCGGCCGGTGTTGGCGAGGCGCCGGGGCTTGGCCGGGCCCCGATGAGCGTTGCTCGGGTATTTCCGGCTTGCCAGCGCGGATGGGCTGCCGTTTAAGTGCGCCGGTCGGAGACCTCCCGTCTCGCGGCCGGATTCTCGCGCCCAAAACGGAATGTCGCAATGAGTGCGAACATCTTTATCAGTTTCGCCGGCCAGGATCTGAAGGTCGCGTTCACGCTGTGCAAGGCGTTGGAGAGCCGCGGCTTCAAGTGCTGGATCTCCAGCCGCGACATCCTGCCGGGCGAGAACTTCCAGGTGGCCATCGTGCGGGCGATCCGCACGGCGAAGATGATGCTGCTGGTGTTCACCGGCAACTCGAACAACTCCGAGGAGATGACCAAGGAGCTGGCCCTGGCCAGCCAGCACAAGCTGATCGTCGTGCCGCTGCGCATCGAGGATGTCGCGCCCAACGACGCCTTCGCCTACGAATTCGCCACCCGGCAGTGGATCGATTTCTTCGCCGACTGGGAAACCGCCATCAACCAGCTGGCCGAGCGGATCGCCCAGGCGATCCCGATCGAGGCCGAGGTCGCGCCGGTGGCCGCAGCCGTGGTCGCCGAGCCGCTGCCGCCGCCCAATCCGCACATCGAACCGGTGGAGATCCCGCCGGCGGCCTTGGAGCCCGCGCCGGTCGCCCCGGCCCCGGTCGTCGCCGCGCCGCCGCCGGTCAAGGAAGCGGTGGCCGTGGCCACCATCGAGCGCGCGCCTGAGCTGAAGCAGCCCGATCCGAAGCCCGCCGCGCCCGAACCGGTGAAAGCCGCGCCGGCCGCCGCGCCAGCGGCCAAGGCCGCAACGCCCGCGCCAGCCAAGCCGGTTCCGCCGGTCGCCAAGGCCCCGGCCGCCAAGGCGCCTGTCGCGCCGGGCGAGAAGAAGAAGGGCGCGCCGATCGGTCTTTTCGTCGGCATCGGCGTGGTGGTGGCGGCGATCGTCGCGGCCGCCGTGGTGCTGCCGGGGATGTTGGCCAACAAGCCGTCAGCGGCCAAGCCGGCCGCCGTGGTCGCCACGGCTCCGGCGACGCCCGCGACACCGGCGGTCTCGGCGCCGCCGGTCGCCGCCCCCGCGCCGGCCGGGGTGGTCGCGCAACCGGCCAGCCCGGACAGCAACGCACTGGCCGCCGCCGGCGGCAACACCCTAGCCGATCCCAACGCGCCGGCGAAGCCACGTCACGTCCGCCCGAAGGCGGCGGTCGCGTCGCACGCAAACACGGAAGTGCCCTTCTAGGGATTGAGCCCCACGGCAGCGCCGAGGCCCCGAACTCTCGCGTTCAAAACAGGTCCGTCATCCCGGCCGCAGGACCGCTTTTGCGGTCCGAAGAGCCGGGATCCAGCGTCGCCGCCGGTGCAGCTGGGTCCCGGACATCCGCTGCGCGGATTCCGGGATGACGTTCACTTAGAGATTTGAATTAACTCGAATTTCTGGCGTCAGGCGTCGCCGCGGCAGGCGGTCTGGGTCTGGCGGACGTAGACCCGGTCGTATTCCTTCACCTCGTCGGTCAGGTCGTCGTAGCCGACCAGCGACTGGTGCAGCCGCCGCGCCTCGTTCTTCTTCGGGATGTCGGCCCAGCGCCAGCCGTCCATCCGCCGCTGGGCGTTCCAGCGCTCGTGCTCCAGCCGCGCCAGCGTCTCCAGCTGGGTGTCGTTGGTGAACACATAGTCGTCGGGACCCAGGTGCGGCAGGCCGGTGACCCATCGCCAGAGGCCGGGATTGACCCCGGCGCTGGCCAGCTTGGCCGGGATGTGGGCGACGGCGTCGCGATTGGCCTGGCGATAGGTCTCGTCGAGGTCGTCCCAGGCGAAGGCCGAGCGGTTCTTCGGGTCGTTGCGCTGCTCGGCCGGCAGCGAGGCGCGGTAGGATTCGCAGAACGCCCGGGCGGGGGCGTCGGGGGTATCGGACAGGAACTCGCTGGCGGTGAGGATCGAGGCCAGGTCGCCGAACGGGATCAGCGCGTCGAGGCCGCGGTCCGCCTGGCCGGCCGGGGCGATGGTGTTCAGCTCGCGCACCCGAACGAAGATCGGCGGCGCGTCGAGGTCGATCGAGCGCAGCAACGACTGCAGCGTCGCCGCCGTCGACAGCGCCTCGACGTCGGTGGACAGGCAGACATAGGCCGCGGTGATCGGACCGGCGTCGGCGATGGCCTTGGCGATCACCTTCGGGTCCGGGTGCACGGCCCGGCCGCTGACTTCGCCTTGGATGAACAGCGTCTCGGCGCAGGCGTCGATCTCCGGCGCTCGCACCCGCAGTACGCCCTCCAGCGCCTTGGCCTGCGGGTCGATCACCGTCAGTCGGGGCAGCTCGAGATAGGTGGTGCGGCAGTTGACGATCAGGTCGCGGGCGATCGCCTGGCCGGTCTGGCCGAAGCCGATGATCAGGGCGTGGATGCGCGGTTGGTGACGGTCCTTGGCGATCAGGAAAGGCGGGTGGGCAATGGCCAGGCCCCGGGCGGCGATGGCCGCCTGCGACAGCACCCGGGTGCGAGACTCGTTGAGGGTGGCGCCGGCGTCCTCGGCCAGGCGCACGTCGCGCATCAGCACGGTGATGTGCGCCTTGGGCGCCGTCAGTCGGGCGGCCCGGGCCAGGGTCAGCGCTTCGGCGTCGTCCTGGTGCGCCACCAGGATGTGGTCGGAGCCTCCGGAATAGTCGATCACCGCCTGCGCCCGCTCCTGCGGCGGCCAGGGCAGGGCGATGACCCTGAGGGCCGGCGCATCGAACGCCGGGGCGCCCAGCCAGAGCGCGGTGCGGCCCTGCCACTGGGCGGCCTCGAAGGCGGTGGTGGCCAGGGGGTCGCCGCCGACGATCACCACCGACTCCTTCAGCCGCCGCGCCACCGTGGTCGACAGGCGCTGCTGCAGCAGGCTGCCTACCGCCACCAGGGCGGCGGAGAACAGCACGATCACCCCGGTCCAGCGGGCGATGCGGATGTGCCAGTCGCTGAGCGCCGGACCCTGGTTATAGGTGTCGTTGGCGTTGTTGATCAGGCCGACGGCTTCATAGAGGGCGTTGTCGAAATCGACCCCGCGGCTCATCCAGCCCCAGACGCCGAGCACGATGGTGATCGCCGCCAGGATCGGGATCGCCCAGACCGCGCGAACAGAGACCGACCCTTTGCGCTTCTTCATCGCCTCGTACGCCCCCCACGCCCCATCCCGACCGACTAGGTCGGAAACCCGCCGGCGCGGCTCAGCGCCGAGACCGGGGCCTTGCCGATCCGCTCGCCCACCCAGCGACCGGCCTCGATCAGGCCGCCGAGATCGTAGCCGGTCTCGAAGCCGGCGCGCGAGAGCATATAAACCAGGTCCTCGGTGGCGACATTGCCGGTCGCCCCCGGCGCGAACGGGCAGCCGCCCAGGCCACCGCAGCTGGCGTCAAGCACGTGGACCCCAGCCTCGACCCCGGCGAAGGCGTTGGCCAGGCCGGTATTGCGGGTGTCGTGGAAGTGCAGACGCAGCCGTACGCCCGGCGCGGCCTTGCGGGCGACCTCGATCCGACGGCGGACGGTCCAGGGGTCGGCGACGCCGATGGTGTCGGCCAGGGCGATCTCTGCCACGCCCAACGCCCCGGCCTCACCGACGATGGCGGCCACCTGGTCTTCGGAGACCTCGCCGTCGAAGGGGCAGCCAAAGGCCACCGACAGGGTCATGGTGATCGGCGGTCCGCCTTCGGTCTTCTGGCGACCGGCGATGGCGGCCAGGGCCTCAACCTGGGCCCTCACCGGAGCGCCCTGGTTGCGGATACCGAAGCCGTCGGTGGCGCAGACCACCACATTGGCCTCGTCGACACCGGCCGCCAGGGCCCGGTCCCAGCCGCGCTCGTTCAACACCAGGCCGATGCGCGAGCGCCCGTCCGCGTGCGGAAGACCGGCCATGATCTCTTCGGCCCCGGCCATCTGCGGCACCCGCCGCTCGTTGACGAACGACACCGCCTCGATCCGCCGGGCGCCGCAGGCTTCCAGCCGGCGGATGAACTCCAGCCGGCCGGGGGCTTCCATGATGGCCGATTCGTTCTGCAGCCCGTCGCGGGGGCCGACCTCGACGATCTCGATGAAGCGGGACATCGCTCTATCCTCCGGGTTTCGGCGCGGCGGGGAGCGGCGCGTAGACGCGCAAGATCTGGGGTTTGCCGGTGGAGTAGTCGAGACCCGAGACGGTTGCGACCAGCGACGCGCCTGCGTGGGCGGCGGCGAGGTCCGCCTGGAACGCCGGTTGCTGGCGTCCCTCGACCACCGCCGGCCGCCCCTGCACGATCGCCGTGGCCGCGTCGCCGGCGTCGCCGAGCTGGGTCGTCGCGCCCAGGGCGAAGACCATGCTGGGCTCCGGAAAGCCGGCCACGGCGACAGGGCTGGGGGCCAGGCCCTGGCGCGGACTGATCTTGGCCTTGGCGAGGGCTCTGGCGACCTGGTCGGAGAGCCACAGCGGCTTCAGCGTCGGCGCGAGGCCGCCGGCCAGGGCGTCGTGGGCGAGCACGCCGAGGCCGATTACCGCCGCCGTCGCCAGTCCGGCTCGACGCCGGAGCAGCAGCAGCGCGCCGGCCACCGCGGTCGCCGCCAGCAGCACGCCCGCGAGCGTCAGCCAGATCCAGCTGGCCACGTCGCCGTACAGCCAGACGCCGTAGCCGACCAGGCCAACGAACACGATCGCCGCCAGCGCCTCCAGCCCCACCCCGCCCCAGCGGGCGAAGCGGCCGAGCGGATGGCCGAGGGCGGCGGCCATCAGCCAGGCCAGGGCGCCGTAGAGCGGCAGGACGTAGTGCGGCAGCTTGGTCGGCACCAGTTCGAAGACGATGGCGCTGGGGATCAGCCAGCAGAGGGCGAAGCGGACCCCGGGCTCGGCCCGCAGACGCCAGCCGGCGACCAGTCCCGCGGGCAGCAGCAGGCTGGCCGGGAACGCCAGCCAGGGGCTGAGCAGGGCGTAGTAGCCGGGCGGCGAGCCATGGCCCTCCTGCCCGCTCATCAGCTTGGGGGCCAGGTCGCCGCCGACCGCCATGCCCCAGAAAGCCCCGTCGGTGGTGACGGTGATCGCCAGCGCCCAGGGCAGGGTGATGCCGAAGAACAGGATCAGCCCCCAGTCCCAGCCCAGGGTCGTCAGCCAACGCGCCCGTCGCTCCCAGGCGACCAGTCCCAGGATGGTCAGGGCGACCACCATCGGTCCGATCGGTCCCTTCAGCAGCACGGAGGCCGAGACGCCCAGCCAGAACAGCGCCTTGACCCGCCAGCCGGCCGGCGGCCCCTCGCGGGCGGCGAAATAGAGCCGCGCCAGCGCCGCCATCGCCAGGGTGGTCGCCCCGCACAGCGCCGCGTCGGTGGCCGCCAGGTTGGACTCGGTGGAGAGCATGGCGGTGGAAGCCATCAGCGCGCCGGCCATGGTCGCCAGCCCCGGCCGCAAAAACGCCGCCGCGCCCCAGGCGCAGGCGCCCGCCGCCAGCATCGCGCCGAGCAGCGATGGGATCCGGTAGGCCCAGATCTCCCGCCGCTCCACCCCCGACAGCAGCTTCACGCTCAGCGCCTGTAGCCAATAGATGCCCACAGGCTTTTTGAACCGCGGCACGTCCTGGAACATGATGGTGGTGAAGTCGCCGCTCTCCAGCATCTGGGCGCTGGCCTCGGCGAAGCGCGATTCGTCGCGGTCGACCGGCGGCAGGGCGAGAATCCCCGGCAAGCCGGCGATCAGCGCCAGCAGGGCGGCGAACAGCGGCCCGCGCCCCTTGCCCGATACCTGGTCGGTCAGCTCCTTCAGAGTCATCGGCGTTTGATAGCACGAACCTTCACGGCGCCGGCTTTTCGGCTATGAGGGCGGCCATGACGCCAGACACCCCGCCCGATTTCAGTATCGTCGTGCCGGTTTTCGACGAAGCGGGGGCCGCGCCGGCGCTGGCCCGCGAGATCGCGGCGGCCTTCGCCGGCCGGTCGTTCGAGCTGATCTTCGTCGACGACGCCAGTCGCGATGACACCCGCGCGGTGCTGGCGGCGATGTCCGGCGAGATACCGCAGCTGCGGGTGCTCAATCACGCTCGCAACGCGGGCCAGAGCCGGGCGATTCGCACCGGCGTGCTGGCCGCCCGGGCGCCGATCGTGATCACCCTGGACGGCGATGGCCAGAACGATCCGGCTGACGCGCCCCGGCTGGCCGATCGGCTGGCGGACGGCCCGGCAACGTTGGCGATGGTCGGCGGGGTGCGGGTGCGCCGCCAGGACAGCCTCGCCAAGCGCTGGGGCTCCAGGTTCGCCAACGGCGTACGCCAGGCGCTGCTCAAGGACGACGCGGCCGACACCGGCTGCGGCCTGAAGGCGTTCCGGCGCGAGGCGTTCCTGAGGCTTCCCTATTTCGATCACATCCACCGCTTCCTGCCGGCGCTGATGCTGCGTGAGGGCTATGAGACGGCGTTCGAGCCGGTGGGCCACCGGCCGCGCCAGGCGGGACGCTCGAAATACACCAACCTCGGCCGGCTCTGGGCGTCGCTGTCGGATCTGTCAGGGGTGATCTGGCTCAGGTCCCGCGCCCGTGACCCGGGGGCCATCGGCGAGGCTGAACCGCCGCTCAGGTGAGCGCGGTGAACAGCATGGTGACGACAAGCAATTCCAGGGCGCGGGCGAGAAGGAACATGGCCACTCCGGCGGACTAAGGTCATCCGCCGTTAAGCAAGTTCCGCGCCAGGGCGTGTCTTAGGGCTTGGCGCTGTTCGCAGCCGGGGCCGCGGCGTTGCTGGCCGCCGCGTTCGACGCGCCGGCCGCATTGGTGGCCGCCGCCGCTGCAGGTTTTGCCGGGGCCGGCGCCGGGATCGGCAGGGTCGAGCCCAGGGTGTGCAGATAGGCGATGACGTTGATCCGGTCCTGCGGCTGCGGCAGGCCGACGAAGGTCATCTTGACCCCCGGGATGAAGCCCTGCGGCGACTTCAGGAAATTGTACAGCAGGTCATAGGTCCACACCGGGTTCTTGGCCGAGAAGTCGGTCATCGCCTGGTCGTAGCTGTAGCCGGGGTGCGAGGCGGGCTTGCGGCCGACCACGCCGAAAAGGCCGGGACCGGTGCCGTTGGTGCCGGCCGGGTCGAACTGGTGACAGGAGGCGCACTTGGCGGTGATCGCCTGGCCGGCGGCCACGTCCGCCTTCGGCAGCACCGTGCCCCAGTCGGGCGGCACGTCGGCGGGCGCGGCGGCGCCGCCCTCGGTGTCGGCGATGGTGATCTTGTCCCCAGGCGTCGCCGGCGGCGTCTTCTCGAAGACGATGCTGGTCAGATTCTGCAGGCCAAAGATCACCAGACCCGTGGCCAGCACGGCGCCGGCGATCTTATTGAACGATAGTGAATCGGCCATTGGTGAGCCTGGAATCCCGCCCCTTGTTGCGTGGGCGTCTCTTACACGCTACCGGCGCTCGCGCAACCGGCCAGTCGCGGGGCCGAAAGGCGCTCCAAGCTTAGGCTCTGAAAAAGTCGCCCCATGAACCCCATCGTGATCATTCCTGCCCGCATGTCGGCCACCCGCCTGCCCGGCAAGCCCATGGCCGACATCGACGGAACGCCGATGATCCTCAGGGTGCTGCGGCGGGCCGAGGCCGCCGGGGTCGGCCCGGTGGTGGTGGCCGCCGGTGACCCCGAGATCGCCTGGGCGGTAGAGGCCGCGGGCGGCCGGGCGGTGCTGACGGACCCCGACCTGCCCTCCGGCTCGGACCGGGTGTTGGCCGCCCTCGACGAGGTCGATCCCCGGGGCGCCCATGACGTGGTGGTCAATCTGCAGGGCGATATGCCGTTCATCGATCCGGGGGCGGTCGGCGCCTGCGTGGCCGTGCTGGACGCCGAACCCGGCTGCCATATCGCCACCCTGATCGCGCCGGAGAGTTCTCCCGCCGACCGGGACGATCCGGCGGTGGTCAAGGCGATCGTCGCCCTGGCGGCCGGCGAGCGGCGCGGCCGGGCGCTCTATTTCACCCGCTCGGCGCTCTATGGCGACGGACCCATCTGGAAGCACGTCGGCATCTACGCCTATCGCCGAGCGTCGCTGGGGCGGTTCGCCGCCGCGCCGCCCTCGCCATTGGAGCTGCGCGAGAAGCTGGAACAGCTGAGGGCGCTGGAACTGGGCATGACCATCTGGGCCGCGGTGGTGGACGCCACGCCGATTTCCGTCGATACCCCCGCCGACCTGGAGGCCGCCCGCGCCTTCGCGAGGAGAAACGCATGAGCTGGTGGGCGTCCCCCCTCCGTCGCACTTCGCCTGCTTCGCGGGCTCGTCTGCGACACCTCCCCCCACCTGCGTGGGGTGAGGAGCAGATCGACGCCACCGCATCGCACTTCCCCCCGCGGGCGGGGGGAAGTGTCGCAGGCAAGGCCCGTGAGGGCCGATGCGCGACGATGGGGGGAACCCGATGACCACCCGGCCCAAGATCGCCTTCCAGGGCGAGCCCGGCGCGTTCAGCCACGAGGCCTGCCGGGTGTATTTTCCGGACCATGAGCCGACGGCGTTCATCGACTTCGTCGACGCCCTGGAGGCGGTGAAGAGCCGCGCCTGCGACCTCGGCATGATCCCGGTTGAGAACTCCACCGCCGGCCGGGTGACCGAGGTGCACCACCTGCTGCCGGAGTCGGGCCTGAAGATCATCGGCGAGCGGTTCAAGCCGATCCATTTCCAGCTGATGGCCGGCGCGGCCACCCGGCTGGAGGACGTGCGGGTGGTCTCCAGCATGCCGATCGCGCTCAGCCAATGCCGCAAGGCGCTGAAGAAGCTGAAAGTGCGCACAGAGCCCGCGCCGGACACCGCCGGCGCCGCCAAGGCCCTGGCCGAACGTCCCGACGCCATCCGCGCGGTGGTCGCGCCGGCCCTGGCGGCCGAGCTCTATGGCCTGAACATCCTGGTCCGCGACATCGAGGACGAGGCGCACAACACGACCCGCTTCCTGGTGATGACCGGCGATTCGAATCCGCCCGCGCCGGCGACGACCGCGCCCTGCATGACCAGCTTCACCTTCCGGGTCCGCAATCTGCCGGCGGCGCTCTACAAGGCGCTCGGCGGCTTCGCCACCAACGGCGTCAACATGACCAAGCTGGAAAGCTACATGGAGAACGGCGCCTTCACGGCGACCTTCTTCTATTCCGAGGTCGACGGTCGGCCTGAGGACGTGGGCCTGAGGAACGCCTTCGAGGAGCTGGCCTTCTTCTCCGACCATTTCGAGGTGCTGGGCGTCTATCCGGCCGATCCGTTTCGTAAGAAGGGCTGAGGGAAATGTCCGGCGACGGTCCGCTGCTGCACTCGATGCTGACGCCGGCCCTGGCGCTGATTCTGTGGACGCTGGTGATGTGCGTCTGGCTCTATGCGGTGCGGATTCCGGCAATTTCCAAGGCCGGCATCGACCCGGCCAAGGCCCAGGAGCCGACCTCGCTGGACGCCCTGCCGCTGAAGGTCCGGCAGGTGGCCTACAACTACAACCACTTGATGGAGCAGCCGACGCTGTTCTACGCCCTGGTGTTTTACACCTACCTGGCGGGCCAGCAGAACCCCGCCAACCTGATCCTCGCCTGGGCCTACGTCGCCCTGCGGGTGGTCCACAGCCTGGTGCAGGCGACGGTGAACCTGGTGATGCTGCGGTTCTCGATCTTCGCCGTCTCGACCCTGGTCCTGGCCGTGCTGGCGGTCCGGGACGCGATGGCGCTGGTCTGATGCGTCGGTGGGCGTCTCCCCTCCGTCTTGCATCGCCTGCTACGCTGGCTCGCTTCGACACCTCCCCTCAGCTGAACTGAGGGGAGGAGCAACGGATCGCTCTTCCCCCCGCTGGCGGGGGGAAGTGTCACAGGCGAGGGAGCGCTAGCGACCGATGCGTGACGATGGGGGGTCTCTCCGCTACCCCTCCGCCCAGGCCTTGATCAGCTGGTGGGCGATGGCGAGGCGGCCGGGGGCGTGGGTGTCTGGGAGCGTGCCGGCGATCAGGGCGCGGGCCTCTTCGCGGGTGAACCAGCGGACCTCGTCCAGCTCGGCCTGGTCGGCGACGGCGTCGTCGTTCTCCACCTCGGCGATCAGTCCGATCATCAGAGTCGATGGATAGGGCCAGGGCTGGGTGGAGTGGTAGGCGACCTTGCTGGCGCGCAGGCCGGCTTCCTCCATCAGCTCCCGGGCGCAGGCCTCCTCGATGCTCTCGCCGGGCTCCAGGAACCCCGCCAGGGCCGAAAACACGCCCTTCGGCCAGGCCGCCTGGCGGCCCAGCAGACAGCGCTCGCCCTTCCACGGCAGCATGATCACCACCGGGTCGGTGCGCGGGAAATGTTCGGCCTTGCAAGACGGGCAGACCCGCTTCCAGCCGCCCTCGGCGGGCTCTGACGGCTGGCCGCAAGCGGCGCAGTGTCGGTGGCGCCGGCGCCACTCGAACATCGCCTTGGCGGTGGCCAGGATGGCGGCGTCGGCGGCGGGCAGGGTCAGCGCGATGGCGCG
>Ga0302283_1001616_pt1 | contig 18723 bp, 17 predicted proteins | sample III_Fen_E1_4_FD_198770 | JGI IMG/M metagenome (GOLD analysis project Ga0302283, IMG submission 198770) | Peat permafrost microbial communities from Stordalen Mire near Abisko, Sweden - III_Fen_E1_4 | ecosystem: Environmental > Terrestrial > Soil > Wetlands > Permafrost | place: Sweden: Abisko... | reverse complement strand
TCCGCTCAGCTCGCCGAGGGTGGCGCTCCAGGGGATGCCACCCACGAGCCCCTCGATCACGTCGCGTACCCGGGCATCGCCCGCCCACTCGTGTTCGGCGCGGTCCCCCACGATGGCGTGCGAAACGACGAGGTCGTCGGGTAGTTCGTCCGCCTGGTCCAGCATGCCGAGGGTGATGCCGTTGCGGCGGGTCACGCGCCCGCCATCCGGTTCGAGGCGTCCGGACAGCAGCCTCAGCAGGCTCGATTTGCCGTCGCCGTTGCGCCCGACGACACCGATGCGCTGGCCCTCGTCGAGTCCGATAGTGACGCTGTCGAACACCACGCGGGTGGGGTATTCGAGGTGGAGGCTTTCGGCTCCGAGCAGGTGTGCCATAAGCCTTCGAGCCTACCCGCTCCCCACGTCCCTCCCAGCCCCATCGAATGTGCTCCAAGTGTGGGTCCCCACGCACCACGACCCGCACTTGGAGCACACTCGATGGGAAAAATGGGGGCCCGAGGGGGCTAAAGCGAGCCGACCCACTCGGTAGTTCCGTCGGCGAAGTGCTGGTTCTTCCAGATCGGCACCCCGAGCTTGACCTCATCGATCAGGCGGGCGCACGCCGCGAAGGCCTCAGCGCGGTGGGCGGATGACACGGCGCAGGTCAGGGCAAGGTCGCCCACCCCGAGACTGCCCGTGCGATGTTCGACCGCGATACGAACCCCCGGAAAGGCTGCGGCGACCGACTCGGCGATCGAGGTGATGGCAGCGCCCGCAGTCGGGTGCGCCTCATAGTCGAGGGACCGAACAGCCCGGCCGCCGTCGTGATCGCGCACCACCCCGGCAAAGGTCACGACCGCGCCGGCGTCGTCCGAGTTCACGGCAGAAATGCACGTGTCCAGGCTGAGGGTGGCGACGCTGATGCGAGCGAACGCGATCGCGGGGCCGGTCATCCGCGAACCCAGTCGCCCGACTTGCCGCCCGACTTCTCCAGCACCTTGATTTCCCCAATCACGGCCAGTTTGTCGACCGCCTTGATCATGTCGTAAAGAGTCAGTGCCGCGACGGATGCCGCCGTCAGCGCCTCCATCTCGACGCCCGTCTGAGAGGTGGTCGCGACGGTGGCGACGACCGTGAGAACGGCGCCATCCCCGGCGATATCGACCGTGATCGACGACAACGGGAGCGGATGGCAGAGCGGGATCAGCGACGAGGTCTGCTTCGCTGCGAGGATGCCGGCGATGCGCGCTGTGCCGATCGCCTCCCCCTTGGGAAGGTCACCGGTCAGTACCGCGGCGACGACATCGGCACGAGTCGTGAGTTGCGCCTGCGCCACCGCGCGACGGACGGTCGCCTGCTTGCCGGAGACATCCACCATGTGGGCGCTCCCGTCGTCGCGGATGTGCGTCAAGTCAGTCATCTATGCTCCAGACTTCGACCGGTGCGCCGGCGTCGAGATGCGCGACGCCGACCGGCACGTGCACGAGAACGGTGGATGCCGCGTAGCTGTGCAGCAGGTGCGAGCTCGGGCCGCCGACGAGCTCCACTTCGCCCGCCGCGTTGATGACGCCCCGGCGCACCTGGTGCTTGGCGGGCGGCGATTCCAGCCCCGTCGCGAGCGGGGCCGACCAGGAGCGACGATGCGGCGGGAGGCCGTGCAACTCACGAAGCACCGGTCGCAGGAAGACCTCGAATGACACGAGTGCGCTCACCGGGTTGCCCGGAAAGGAGACGACAGGGGCCGAAAACCCGTCGATGCGGGCCACACCGTAGCCCTGCGGTCCGCCGGGCTGCATGTCGACGGTGAGGAACTGCACTCCGGCACCCTCGAACACGTCGCGCACGACCTCGTAGGCCCCGGCGCTCACGCCGCCCGTCGTCAGAATGAGGTCGACCTCACGGTCGCGATCCTCGAACACCTCGCGCAGCAGGGGCGCATAGTCGTGTACGACAAGCACCTCCGACACGAGCGCCCCGGCGCGGGAGAGCGAGACGGCCATGCTCGCGCCGTTCGAATCGTAGATGTGGCCCGGTGCGAGAGGATGACCGGACCTCGTGAGCTCATCGCCGGTGGACAGCACGAGCACGCGGAGTTGGCTGATCAGCGGAACCTTCGTGATTCCGGAGGCCGCGATCACGCCCCACTGCGCGGGTCCGAGCAGGCTGCCGGCGGCGAGCAGGAGGCTCCCGGCGGCAAGGTCGCTCCCTCGTCGGCGCACGAAGGTTCCCTCTGCGACCGGGGACCCGAAGCTGACGACCGATTCCGGGTGCTCTGGCTGGAACACGTTCGGTACGGCCGCTTCGATCGGGATGATCGCGTCAGCGCCATCCGGTACCGGCGCCCCGGTCATGATCGGGGCGGCACTGCCCGGCGCGAGCAGATCGACACCGTGGCCGGCCGGGATTCGGGCTCCGACGCGGAGGGGTACACCGGGAACGACCTCGCTGGAGCGAACCGCATAGCCGTCCATCTGCGAGTTGTCGAACGGCGGGAGATCGATCGGGCTGTGCAGGTCGGCGGCGAGAACCCGAGGAGTCACCGAGATGGGCGGATGCGGGCCGCGCCAGGTCTCGGGTTCGCGCGCGGCAAGTGGCGCGAGCAACTCGCGGATCGCTGCGCGGTGTTGCTCGACGGTCGGCACTCGTCCATCTTCGCGCACGAACGCCCGCTAAGACACGCCAACCCGGATCGTGTGCAGCCCGGTCGAACCGTTCGGCGCCGGGTCGGCGAGTGCCGAGGTCTGCACCTGGCCGTTCTTGTCGATCGCGCGAACCGCGATCGTGTGGTTGCCCTTCGTGGCATTCCAGGCAAATTTCCACTGGAGCCAGCTGTCGACCGTCACCACGCTCGCGAGCGTGGCATCCTGCCAGGGACCGCCGTCAACCTGCACCTGAACGCCGGAGATGCCCACGTGCTGGTGCCAGGCGACGCCCGCGATCGCGACGGTTCCTGCCGCGACGGTCTGGCCATCCTGCGGGGTGTCGATGCGCGAGGAGAGCTTGACCGGGCCCTTCGCCGACCAGCCACGCGGGGTCCAGTAGCCCTCGTCCTTGGCGTACGTCGTCACCTTCAGGTCGACGACCCATTTGGTTGCGGACACATACCCGTAGAGGCCCGGCACGACCATCCGTACCGGAAAGCCGTGTTCGACGGGCAGCGGCTGGCCATTCATCCCAACCGCGAGCAGGGCTGCCGTTCCGGCGTCCTGAAGCACAGGGAGGGGAGTTCCCGCCGTGAAGCCGTCAATGCTGGTCGAGAGCACCATGTCGGCACCGGCTGTCGGCTTCGCCCGCGCCAGCAGGTGGCGAATTGGATAGCCCAGCCACACCGCATTGCCGATGAGATTGCCGCCCACCTCCTGGGAAACGCAGGTGAGCGTCACGATGTGCTCCTCGAGGGGAAGCTTCAGCAGTTCCGCGAACGTGATGTCGATCTGCTTCTCGACCATTCCCCCGATGTGGAGCTTCCAGGTGGTGGGATCAATCGAGGGCACCTCGAGCGCGGTGTCGATGCGATAAAAGTTCGAGGCGGGAACTATGTAGGGCGAGATTCCCGGCACGGTGAGCTCGGCGGAGGCGGGAATCGGCGGCGCAGCCAGCGCCGGTTTCGGTAGCGTGATCTTGCTACGCACCGCCGCGACCGCGGTCGAGGCGGTCGAAACGAAGAGCGCACCGGTGCCGACGACGAGACTGGCGGCGCTGAGCCCGATTGCCAGTTGCAGAAAGCTTCGACGTTCGACCAATGGGGTGCCCGCGGCACTCCTCGCGGGCTTGCGGGTGGCGGCCAGACGCCAGAGGTCGAGGCGTGCAAGGAGCGTGCGGAGCACCACGCTGCCGAAGAATGCGCCGGCGATCGTCGGAAGAACGTCCAGGAGTGACGTGTTGGCGCGCGTGACGATCGCCACGAGGGCGACCAGCACAATGACCAGGTACAGGGAAAAACCGAACGGCGGACGGCGACGCTGAAGGATGCCGACCACGACCGCGAGCACCAGAACGATCACGAAGAGCAGCGCGATGATGAACGTTTTATCGTTCGTCCCGAAGATCGAGATGATGAAGGATTTTGCGCCGGGCGGTGCGAGATCGATGACGAGCGAGCCGACCGCGACGAGCGGGTTGCTCAGGGTGAAGAACAGTGCGATCAGGGCGGCGACGCCAAGAGTGACGAGCGCGGTCGCGATTCCGGCCAACCCCGCGAACCCGTCGAGTTGTCGCCGGGTCAACGGCGCCAGGGAGGGAGCATCCCGCTTCTGCATCGTATCCACTCGATCACGATAGATCGGCGCGCGCTCCCCCTGCCGACGCCTACCCGAATTCACAGAGTTCTTACGTGCTTTGTCATAATTTCATCCACCGGTCGAGAGGCTCCTGGCGGCCCGTTCCCGTAGGCCCGCGATCGACTTGCCTGCTGGCGCGTCCGATGCAAGCCCGTCGAGCGCTGGCCCCGGGCATCGCCTAGCCTTGACGAATGACGATGGCAAGCCGCGAGTAATGGTCACCGTGCAGCTGTTCGCGGCAGCGCGCGAGGCGGTCGGGGCATCGACCGTGTCGGTCGGTCCCGGGACCCTGGCCGAGATTGTGGCCGGGTTCGAATCGCCCGTCGTCGACAAGTGCTCGTTTCTCGTCAATGGCATCGCCGAGGAGGATCGCTCGCGACTGCTCGTGGATGGCGACACCCTCGACGTGCTGCCACCCTTCGCGGGAGGGTAGGTCAGCGTTCGGCGGATGGCGTTGGCGGCTGTGGTTCGGAGCTGTGGGTTCAGCGCGGTGGGTTCGGCGCGGCGTCGGCGGTGGGTTCGGCGCGGCGTCGGCGCGGCGTCAGCGCACTCTGATGCCGCCCCGCAGCGAGACGGCCTCGATACCGGCGGCTCGCAGCGCCTGCGCCGCGCGGTTGGATCGCACACCGCTCGCGCAGTACAGCGCGACCGGGCCCTCGATGGCGCCGGGTGCTGACAGCACCTGGCCAAGGGGCACCAGCTCGTCACCGTCCAGGTGACGCAGCTCGTGCTCGTAGGGCTCCCGCACATCGATGAGTCGCCAGCCGCGCGGGGCATCCTCTACTTCGAGGCTGGCATCGAACTGCGGCACCCCACAGAATTCCTCATAGTCGACGAGGCCCCCCACCGGGATGCGGGTCGGGGACCGTCTCAAACCGAACTCGCGCCAGGTGGCGGCTAGGGCATCCAGGTTCTGGACCCGGCCGAGAAGCGGTTCGCCGATGCCCGTGATCAGTTTGAGCGCCTCGGTCGCCATCATCGACCCGATCGTTCCGCAGACGCTGCCGAGTACCCCGGCCTCGGCGCAGGAGAGCACCCCGGAGGGGTCCGGCGGTGTGGGATGCAGGTCGCGGTAGTCGACGGAACGGCCATCCGGTGCGCCCTCCCAGAACACGGTGACCTGCCCGTCGTACCTCAGCACGGAGCCCCAGATGTATGGCTTGTGCAGGATCGCGGCGGCGTCGTTGGCGAGATACCGGGTGGCGAAGTTGTCGCTGCCGTCGACGATGAGGTCGTATGCCGAGAAGATCTCGACCGCGTTGTCGGCCGTCAGCCTGGTGTCGTGGGTGACCGTGCGGATGGTCGAGTCGAGCGCTGCGATGGCTCTGGCGGCGCTGTTGGTTTTCGCCTCGCCGATGTGGGCGCCGGCATGGATGACCTGCCGTTGCAGATTCGACAGGTCGACCACATCGAAGTCGACGACCCCGATGGTGCCGACCCCTGCCGCGGCGAGGTACTGCAGCGCGGGCGAGCCCAGTCCTCCCGCGCCGAGCACCAGAACTTTGGCGGCGCGAAGGCGGCGCTGGCCGTTGATCCCGATCCCCGGAAGCGCAATGTTGCGGGCTCCGCGCTCGAGTTGCTCGAGGGTGAGCTCCACCGGCGATGGCTGCTTGAGCGCGGGCGGCACCGGCGATGGCTGCTCGTCTGCGGCTGGGACCAGGCTCATGCCCTCATTCTCGTCCATCGAATGTGCTCCAGTTGTGGGTGCGCGCGACGAATCACCCGCAACTGGAGCACATTCGATGGGGGGGGTGGGAGGGGAGGCTAGGGCAGGAGGGGGAGGGATGCGCGCTCACGCAACTGCCGCCTGACGCGATCGATGAGCCAGCCCGGACGCTCGAACACGTGACCCTTGATGACCCGGATGACGTACCAGCCCGCTTCCTGCATTCGCTCGCGCCGCTCGATGTCATCGGCGAAGACCGCAGGGTCCGTGCGATGTCCGTCGCCCTCATATTCCAGGGCGATGCGCTCGCTCACATATGCGAGATCGGGTGCGCCGACGTATCCGCCGGTCCAGTCGAAGATCGGGTGGTGGATGACCGGCTCGGGTAGCCCCGCACGCACCAGTAACAGCCGAAGCCGAGTCTCCATCGGCGAGTCCGTGCCCGCGCGCACGAGTCCGAGGGCAACGCGGAGTGAGCGAACACCTCGCACTCCCACTGCCGCATCGACGGCCTGGGCCAGGTCGGTGAGGGATGCGAGGGGCTGCTTTCGCTGCACCAGGTAGTCCCCTGCCGCGACGAGGGAGGTCTGACCGAGCAGCGGCCCCAGTTGAATCCAGACTCGCGCCGGCGCTACCACGGGTAGCCCGTTGACGATGAAGCTCGGAACGGGCGCAGACCGGTGGCCGATCACGCCTGCGCCGCGCGGCTGGATTTCGGGCGCCCACACATCGATCGCTTCTCTCGACTCAAGCCTCCAGGGGAGCGGCACCCCCAGGAGTCGAGCAGCCGTGACGTGAGAAAAGAGCTGCTCGGGAGCCAGGTTCACGGCGTAAGCGGAGCAGACCGCGCTGATGTCGCTCCAGTCGAGGACGTGCGTGCGCACCGACCGGAAGGGAGCCAGGAGGTCGCGCGCCCTCAGGCGTCCCGGCGGCACCCCGAGTTCGCGGGCATCCGGAACTCCGAATGGGGCTGTGCTCAGCGCTGGTGGCAAGGGTGCACGGGCCGTCACACGCTAATCGTTCACTCGCAGGTTTGTGAGCGTCTCAAAGTTTCCACATACGGTTTCAAACCCCATCGAATGTGCTCGCGATGTGGGTGTGCGAGACGGATGACCCACACCTGGAGCACACTCGATGGGGCGGGCGGATGGGGGGGTGGTAGCGAGCGCTACTGGTTGACGAGGCGGGCGCCGTGCACGGGGCCCGTCACCCGCACGACGTTGAGCCGGGCAGCGCTCAGGGCGATCTGCAGCTCGAGGGCGTTGTCGAGATCCGCCGTGAGGAACGCGATCGTGGGACCGGACCCCGAGATGATGCCGGCGAGGGCGCCATTCTGCTCGCCGAGTTCGAGAACGGAGGCGAGTGAGGGCTCGAGGTGAAGCGCCGGCGCCTGCAGGTCGTTGTAGAGGGTCTCTGCGAGCTGGTGCGGGTCACCCGCGCGCAGGGCCTGCAGCACGTTGGTGTCGACGAAGGGCTGGGCCTGGGCGGGGAAGATGTCTTGTGAGTGGCGGTCCCTGTGGCGGTCCAGCTCGCTGTAGACGGCCGGGGTCGAGAGGCCGAAGTCGGCCACGACGAGCACCCACTGGAACTGGCCCTGCGCGAGCGCCGGGCTCAGCTGGTCGCCACGACCGGTGCCGATCGCGGTGCCGCCGGTGAATGCGAAGGGCACATCGCTGCCCAGCTCCGAGGCGAGCGAGAGCATCTCTTCGCGCGGGAGCTCGGTGCCCCACAGCGCATCGCACGCGAGCAGGGTGGCCGCGGCATCCGCAGACCCGCCGCCCATGCCACCGGTGACCGGCACGTGCTTGCCGATCTCGATGTGGGCTCCGCCGCGGTAACCGGTGCGAGCCGCGAGCAGACGCGCGGCGCGGATAGCAATATTGGAGCCGTCGACGGGGACGCGAGAGAGCTCGACCGTGCCGGAAACCACCACCGAGAAGTCGTCCGCGGGATAGACGCGAACCTCCTCATAAAGCGAGACAGCCTGGTATGCGATGGCCACATCGTGGTAGCCATCGCCCAGCAGGGCGCCGACCTTGAGGAAGACGTTGATCTTCCCGGGCGCCTTCGCGTGCACCATTCCTGGGGCCGCCACGGAGGTCATAGAACCAACCTAGTCGAGGCGTTCTCTCGTGTCAGACCGCCCTACAATATGCGTCCGGCCGAACCTCAGGGCACCAGCAGGATCTTGCCAAGATGCTCGGAGGATTCCATGTGGCGGTGGGCATCCGCGACCCGCTCGAACGGGTACCTGCTGTCGATGATCGGCCTGGCGGCGCCGCTCGCGAAGAGTGGCATCACCGTGCGCTCGACCTCGGCGACGATTGCCGTGCGCTCGGTAAGCGGTCGCGCCCGCAGCGTCGTCGCCCAGATGCGACCGCGTTTGCGCATGAGTGCGTTGATGTCGAAGGTTCCCGCTTCGCGGCTCTGGTTCGAGATGATCATGAGCGTTCCCTCGAGAGCGAGCGAGGCGATGTTGCGAGGCAGGTACTCGCCCCCAACGAGGTCAAGGATGACGTTCACTCCCCCGTCAGTCTCTGCGGCCACGATCTCGGCGAAGTCCGCGCTGCGGTAGTTGATGCCGCGCGCACCGAGGGCTTCGCAGAAGGCGACCTTGGCCGGTGAACCCGCCGTCGCGAAGACCCGGCTTCCGAGTGCGACGGCGAGCTGGATGGCCATCGACCCGACCCCGCTGGACCCGCCGTGGACCAGCAGCGACTGGCCGGGCTGAAGTCCGGCGGCCATGAAGACGTTCGCCCAGACGGTGCAGGCCGCCTCGGGGATGCCCGCCGCGTCTGGCAGGTCGACGTTGTCGGGAACCGCGAGCAGGAGCCCCTGGTCGACCACGGCTCGTTCGGCGTAGCCACCACCCGGTACGAGGGCGCAGACCCGGTCGCCGGATTTCCAGCGGTTCACGGCGGCACCCGTGTCGAGCACCACACCGGACAGCTCCATTCCGGGCCATTCCGGGGAACCGAGCGGAGGCGGATAGTGTCCCTCCCGCTGCGAAAGGTCGGCACGGTTCACTCCGGCAGCCGCGACGTCGATGAGCACGTCGTTCGGGCCGAGTGGCGGCTCCGGGATGTCGGCAAGGGTCAGGACGTCTGGGCCGCCGAAGGTCGGCAGGGTTATCGCTCGCACCAGGCCAACGCTACGCCGACCGGGCGGCCGAGCGTGCGACCTGCAGAAAGTCGAGCACGGTGAGTTGCTCCCCCCGCAGGGTCGGTGCGATCCCCGCGGTTTCGAGAACGGCGGATGCCTGGCCCGCGTCCCCGAGCGCGACAGCCAGGGCCTGTCTCAGCATCTTTCGCCTCTGCTGGAATGCAGCGTCAATGAGAGCGAAGGTGGCGACCCGCTCCGCCTCTGTGCCCGGCTGTTTGTGGCGCTCGAACGCGACGAGGATCGAGTCGACGTTGGGGACCGGCCAGAACACTTGCCGTGACACGCTGCCCGCGAGCCGAAAGTCGCCGTACCAGGCCGCCTTGGCGCTGGGGCTGCCGTAGATTTTCGAGCCGGGCGACGCCGCGAGGCGCTGGCCAACCTCGGCCTGCACCATGACGAGCCCGGACCGAAGGGACGGGAAGTGTTCGAGAAAGTGGAGCAGTACAGGCACCGACACGTTGTACGGCAGGTTGGCGACCAGCACGGACGGTTCGGGGTCGAGGGTGGTGACGGTCATCGCATCCGCCGTGACGACGGTGAGTTGCGGCGACCCCGCGGAGGGTGCGGCCTCCCCGCCCGTGGCAGCGAGCGGGGCTGACGACGGGTCTGCTCCCATCGCCGCATCCACCGTGTGCTGCAGTTGCCCCGCCAGTCGCGCGTCGATCTCGACCGCCACGACGGAGGCACCCGTCTCGAGGAGCCCGAGCGTCAGTGAGCCCAGCCCCGGACCGATCTCGACCGCCGTCATCCCCGCGGAGACTCCGGCGATGCGAACGATTCGCCGAACCGTGTTGGCGTCGATGACAAAGTTCTGGCCTAGCTTTTTGGTGGGCTGGATGCCGAGCAGTTCCGCGAGGTCGCGGACTTCGGCGGGCCCCAGCAGGCGCACGCCCGCCACTACTCGCCGAACGGGTTCGGCGGTTCGGCGACCGGTTCCGAGTTCCAGAGGCCGTAGACCTCTTCGGTGTTGGATGAAATGAGCGCCGCCAGCACCGGAACGTCGGTGCCGAGGTGCGCGGCCATCGCCCGCAGTGTGTGCGGGATGAGGTAGGAGGCGTTCGGCCGCCCGCGGAACGGAACCGGGGTCAGGAACGGTGCATCGGTCTCGATGAGCACGAGGCGACGAGGCAAGGCCTCGAGGGCATCGCGCAGGGCGGGGGCGTTCTTGAAGGTGACGGTGCCGGCGAAGGATGCGTACCATCCGTTCTCGGCCAGGATGCTCGCCAGCTCCGTGTCCCCGCTGAAGCAGTGGAACACTGTTCGCTCGGGTGCGCCGACCCGCTGCAGGGTTGCGATGACGTCGCGATGGGCATCCCTGTCGTGGATCTGCAGGGCCAGTCCGCGCTCCTTCGCGATTTCGATGTGCGCTTCGAACGAACGCAGCTGCGCCGCACGACCGTCTTCGCCGGTGCGGAAGAAGTCGAGGCCGGTCTCGCCGATCGCGCGCACCCTGGGCCGACCGGCCAGCTCGGAGATGGAGACGAGTGCGTCATCGAGGGTTCCTGCGGCGTCGAGCCGCGGCGCCTCGTTCGGGTGCAGCGCCACCGCGGCGAGAACGCGCGGCTCGATGGCTGCGATCTCGGCCGACCAGATGGAGCTGGCGACGTCGGTGCCGACCTGCACGACGCCGCGCACACCGACGCTGGATGCCCGGTCAAGCGCATCCTTGTAGTCGAGCAGGCTCTGCCAGTGGGACCCGGCGTCGGCCTCACGGTCGCCGTCACCGTCGGGCTCGTCGTCGGGCGGCGGCTCGAGGTGGGTGTGGTTGTCGTAGACGGGAACCGTCAGTGCTTCGGGCAGCGGTGGGTAGTCGTCAAGGGATCTGGCGAGATCGTCGGTCATGAGCTGCCCTCCAGTCGCGGTACCTCACCCACGTTACGCGACAGGCGCCGGCGTCTCGATACGGGGAAAGAGACCTTCGAGCGGAGCAACCGTCGATCCGATGGGCAGTTGGCCCCACCGGCCGGCATCGCGGATCGGCTGGGCATCCACCGCTCCCAGGCCGTCGAGGCCGAGGGATGTCCACAGCTTCGCGGTAGCGACGGGCAGCACGGGCGCCAGCAGTACGGCCAGGGCGCGCAGGCCCTCCGCTGCGGTGTACAGCACTGTTCCGAGGCGAGCTCGCGTGGCAGGGTCTTTCGCGAGCACCCACGGCTCCTGGATGGTGATGTAGCCGTTCAGTTCCTCGACGATGGTCCAGATCGCTGACAGGGCATCGTGGATCGCGAAACGTTCGATGGCCGTATCGGCGGCGGCGGCGGCCTGTTCAACCGTGTTCTGGATGGCCAGGTCTGCCTCGGAATATCCCGCAGGCCCGGCGTCGGCGGGTGCAGGAACGACGCCGTCGTAGTACCGCTCCACCATGGCAACGACGCGGGAGGCAAGGTTGCCGAAACCGTTCGCCAGCTCGGCCTGGTAGCGAGCGCTGAGGTCTTCCCAGCTGAACGAGCCGTCCTGGCCGAAGCTGATCGCGCGCATGAAGTAGTAGCGGAACGCGTCTGAGCCGAACGTGTCGGTGATCTCATTCGGGGCGATACCGGTGAGCTTAGATTTGCTCATCTTTTCGCCGCCGACGAGCAGCCAGCCGTGGCCGAAGACATGCTTCGGCACAGCGACACCCGCAGCCATGAGCATGGCGGGCCAGATCACGGCATGGAACCGGGCGATGTCTTTGCCGACGATGTGGGTTCCCGGCCAGCGACGAGCGAAGTTCGCCTCATCCGTTCCGTACCCGACCGCGGTGATGTAGTTCAGCAACGCATCGAACCAGACGTAGAGCACGTGCGAGGTGTCCCACGGAATCTGGATGCCCCAGTCGAAGCTCGATCGCGAGATCGAGAGGTCGTTCAGGCCCTGCTTCACGAACGAGATGATTTCGTTGCGCACACTCGCCGGCTGGATGAAGTCGGGCTGGGATTCGTAGAGGTCGAGCAGGGGCTGCTCAAACTGGCTCATCCGGAAGAAGTAGTTGGTCTCTTTGAGCACCTCGACCGGGCGCCCATGGATCTTGCACACCAGCTGGCCCGCGTAGTCGCCCTCCGGCGTCTCGAGCAGGTCGTCGAGCTGCTTGTACTCCTCACAGCCGACGCAGTAGTAACCCTCGTACTCGCCGTTGTAGATGAAGCCGTCGTCGTAGAGCTTCTGCAGGAAGATCAGCACGGCCTTCTCGTGCCGTTCATCGGTGGTGCGGATGAAGTCGTCGTTCGCGATGTCGATGGTCTTGAGCAACGGCAGCCACGCATCCTTCACGAGCTTGTCGGCCCACGCCTTCGGCGTCGTGTCGTTTGCGACGGCCGTGCGAAGAATCTTCTGGCCGTGCTCGTCGGTGCCCGTCAGTAGCCAGGTGTCGTCACCCGCCTGCCGGTGCCAGCGAGCCAGGATGTCGGACGCCACCTCGGTGTAGGCGTGCCCGATGTGTGGCACATCATTCACATAGAAGATGGGCGTCGTGAGGTAGAAGGACTCGCCGGGCATCCGGCAATTCTACCGGGCCGCGCCCCGTGTTACGCGGCTGCTGCGGGCGCTGCAGCCGGGCCAGGTGCTTCGGCTACGCGAGCTGCTGCAGTTGCGCCGGGGTGAGGGTGAGCGCGAACGACTCGATGAGCGATTCGAGCTGGCCGGTGGTGCGGGCGCTCGCGATGGGGGCACCGATGCCGGCCTGCTGGCGCAGCCACGCGAGGGCGACTGCGCTCACGCTCACACCGTGTGCGGTGGCGATGACATCGAGTGTGCCCAGCAGGGTGACATTTTTCGGGTCGTCCAGATACTTGGATGCTCCGCCCGCGCGCGCCGACTGGACCTCAATGCCGGTGCGGTACTTTCCGGTGAGGAATCCGCTGGCCAGCGCCGAGTATGGCAGCTCGGTCACGCCGATGGCGGCCAGCTGCGGCAGCACCTCGTCGAGCGCCCGGTCCGCCAGGTTGTATTTGTCCTGTGCGACGGTGAACGTCGTCTGACCGGCATCTCTGGCGATGGTGTTCGCACTGGCCAGTCGCTCGTAACGGAAATTGGATGCGCCGATCTCGCGCACCTTGCCGGCCTTCACGAGCTCATCGAATGCGCCGAGGTAGTCGGCCTGCGGCACCGTCTCGTCGTCGCGGTGCGCGTAATAGAGGTCAAGGTAGTCGGTTTGCAGCCGCCGGAGTGAATCGTCGATGGCCGCATGGATGTTGGCGGGAGAAAGCCCGGCACGGGTCGACAGTGAGTACACCTTGGTCGCGATGACCACGTCATCCCGGTGACCGCGGCTCGCCAACCACTCGCCGATGATGGTCTCCGATTCGCCGCCCACGTGGCCAGGGACCCACGCGCTGTAGCTGTCTGCGGTGTCGATGGAGCGGCCGCCCGCGGCAACGAACCGGTCGAGTACGGCGAAACTCTCATCCTTGTCCGACGTCCACCCGAAGGTGTTGCCGCCGAGAACGAGTGGGCCGAAGTCGAGGTTGGTCATGCGTGATTCCTATTCGTCGTGGTCGTGGTCGTTGGCGCCAACGCGAGGGTAACCACGAACATTCCGAGCACGGGAGATTGTGAACGCGAGCTACGGGTGGACGCGAGCAAGTTGGATACGCAAGCTACGGCGCGGGGGTCACCTCGAGCACGATCTTGCCCAGGCCGTGGCGCTTCGCCAGGCGTTCGTAGGCGGCGCGCACCTGGTCGAGCGGAAAGCGCGCCTCAATCGGCACCACAAGTTCGCCGGCCGCGATCAGGCGAGCGAGTTCGATCATGGCCTCACGCGGTGCGACCGTCGCCATGCCATCGGCCTTGACCCCGTATTTCTTTCGCGCCGTGAAATCGGCGATGGTGTTGATGCGGTCGCGGTCGACTCCCAGCGCGATCGCAACCTCGACGTTGCCGTCGCCGTGGGTGTCGATGAACGCGTCAACGCCGTCCGGCACAATTTTTCGGATGCGGTCGGCCAGCCCTTTGCCGTATTCGACGGGGATGGCGCCGATGCTGGTGAGATACGCGTGGTTCTCCTTGCTCGCCGTGGCCACGACGGCAGCCCCCGCGATCACGGCGAGCTGGGTGGCGAGCACACCCACGCCTCCCGCGCCACCGGCAACCACGACAGTATCGCCGCGGCGCACGCGGACGGCGTCCAGGCAGGCGCGCGCGGTGGTTCCGGCGACGTACAGGGCCCCCGCCGCGTCCCACGGCACCGCGTGCGGCTTCGGGATGACGCGCTCCGCGGCGATAGTGACGGACTCCGCATGCGCACTGCGCTCATCCGAAAAGCCGATGACAGGGTCACCCGGGTGGATTCCGTCGACCCGCTCGCCGACTTCGACGATGACACCGGCGAAGTCGCTGCCCTCACCCGAGGGGAAGGTGGCCGGGAAGCGATCATGCATTGCGCCCTCGCGGATTCCTATCTCGCCAGGATTGATGCCCGCCGTCACCACCCGCACGCGTACCTCACCGGTTCCTGGTGTGCGGTCTTCGACTTCGACGACTTTCAGGACATCGGCCGCGCCGTACTGATCGAACCGAACTGCTTTGGACACCAGAACCTCCGTTGGTCTGCCTCTAGTGTCTCTCAAAACGTGTGGGTTCACGATTGAGTTCGCTGGCGCCGCGGACCTGTGGGGGTTGGCTCGCGCGGCCGAAAGTTACCCGCAGGCTGGCCCTGCACGCCTGCGAGCTGGCATTGGCTACACCTGTCGTGCGGCGAGCGCTCCCTCGTAGAGGTCGCGACGACCGAGCCCGGTCGACTCGGCGACCTCCGCGGAAGCCTCCTTGAGCCGCACCCCCTGGGCAACAAGCGCGAGTACCTGTGCGATGCCATCGGGAAGGTTTGCCGTTGCCGGCGCAGCGCCGGCAACCACGAGACAGATCTCACCCCGAGTCCCTGCCGCGAAATACTCGGCCAGCTCGGCGGCCGTCCCGCGCTTGATCTCCTCGTGCAGCTTGGTGAGTTCGCGACACACGACCACCCGACGATCCTCACCCAGTGCCGTCACGAGATCGGCGAGCGCGGCGGCCAGCCGGTTCGGCGACTCGAAAAAAACCATGGTCCGGGGCTCGCGAGCCAGGGCCTCGAAATAGGAGACACGGCCCTTGCGGGGAAGAAAGCCCTCAAAAGTGAACCGATCCGTGGGGAGCCCGCTCACCGCGAGCGCCGCCAGCACGGCACTCGGCCCGGGAAGCACCGTGACCGTGACGCCCGCGGCCGCGGCGGCCGCGACGAGCGGGAAACCGGGGTCGCTGATGGCAGGCATCCCGGCATCCGAAAGCACGAGCACATCCCTGTCGCGCGCCAGTTCGACGATCTCGCTCGCCCGCGCATCCTCGTTGTGCTCGTGCAGGGGGATGAGACGCGGCCGATTACCGATACCGAGAGCGCTGAGCAGGTGAATGGTGGTTCTCGTGTCCTCCGCCGCGATGATCTCGACCGTGCTGAGGGCCTCGACGAGACGACGGGACACATCCCCGAGGTTGCCGATCGGCGTCGCAGCAAGGATGATCACGGCCCATTGTCCCATTGGGCGCGGGAACGCGAACCACCACGAACTGGGCCGGGTTGCGGGCGCCAATCGTTAGCATTGCGGAATGAATGTGCCCGGCGACTCCGACTTCGAGGGCCTGCTGACCGCCCCTGGGCGAAGCGAGGCGACGACCCACGAGCTTCACACCCTCGAGCGGCGCACCGCGACTGACCGGCTGTGGGATGCCCTCGCGACTACGCCGATCCGCGAGCGAGTTGTGCGCGCGATCGGGCCGGTCGCGGTTGTGCTGCTCGCTGCGGGGACACGCCTGTGGAATCTCGGCAGCCCGCACGCTCTCGTTTTCGACGAGACCTTCTACGTCAAGGACGCCTACACTCTCTCGAAGCTCGGCTACGAGGGAAGTTGGCCGGCAAACCCCGACCCGGGCTTCGCCGCGGGCAACGTCAACACCTACAACTCGGCCGCGTCCTTCGTCGTGCACCCGCCGCTCGGTAAATGGATCATCGCCCTCGGGGAGGAGTGGCTGGGCATCACCAACCCGGTCAGCTGGCGAATCATGACGGCAATCGCCGGCATCCTCGCCGTCGTGTTGCTCATGCTGATCGCCAAATACCTGTTCAAATCCACGCTGGTCGCGACCATCGCCGGTTTCCTCATGGCCATCGACGGCAACGCCATTGTGATGAGCCGGGTCGGCCTGCTCGACAACTTCGTCATGTTCTTCGCGCTTCTCGGGTTCGGCGCGGTGCTGCTCGACCGCCAATGGAGCGCGACCCGGCTTTCGCTGTGGATCGAGCGGAAAAATCGAACAGGCCAATCCAGCGATTGGGGTCCCGCGCTGTGGTGGCGCCCATGGCTGATACTCGCCGGACTGGCATTCGGCCTGGATGCGGCCGTGAAATGGAACGGCATCTACTTTCTGGCCGGGCTGGCGCTGTACACCGTCGCCGTCGACGTGTTCGCGAGGCGTGATGCCGGCATCTCCTTCTGGGTGAGCGGAACGCTGCTCAAGCAGGCTCCGACGACCTTCCTGCTTATGATCCCCATCGCAATCGCTGGCTACCTCTCGACCTGGACCGGATGGTTCGTCACGAAGGGCGGCTACGACCGCACCTACGCCGACCAGCCCGGCAACGCCTGGACCGGACCACTGGCCTGGGTGCCGCACGTCTGGCAGAGCTTCTACCAATTCGAATACCAGGTCTACCAATACAACATCAATGAGCATTCGCCGCATCCGTATGCCGCCAATCCGCTCACCTGGCTGCTCATGATCCGCCCGACGAGTATGTATTTCACGAGCGCGAACTTCGGACAGCACGGGTGCACCGCCAGCTTCTGCGGGTCATCCATCACCGGTATCGCGAATCCGCTCATCTGGTACGCCGGCGTCGCCGCGGCCGTCTACCTGACCTATCGGCTCATCCGGTACCGCGAATGGCGGGTCGGCCTGATCCTCGCGGGCCTCGGCGCCGGATACCTGCCCTGGCTGCTCTACACGAACCGCACCGTGTTCCAGTTCTACACAATCGCCTTCGAGCCCTACCTGCTGCTCGCCATCGCGTTCGTCGTGTCTCAACTCATCGGGGTGCGGGGGCAGCGAGAAGACCGGCGAGCCGTCGGAATGCGATGGATCGCCGTCTTCCTGGTCGCCGCCGTCGCAATCAGTATCTTCTTCTGGCCGCTGTGGACAGGCCAGCAGATCGACTTCAAGGTCATGCAGCTGCACTACTGGATCCCCAGCTGGGAGTGACCAGCGCCAGGGCCAACTGTTCATCACCCACTGCCGGCGCAACGGATTGTTCGCCGTAACGCACTGTTACAGTCCGCAATCCGGGTGTGTCGCGCTCGGGTAGCGTAATCGCATGGCAGATCGCGAATACGGGTTTCGGACCAGGGCAATCCATGCGGGGAATATCCCCGACCAGGTGACGGGCGCCCGCGCGCTGCCGATCTACCAGACCAGCGCCTTCGTCTTCGACGACACCGCGGATGCCGCAGCCCGGTTCGCGCTGCAGAAGTACGGCAACATCTATTCGCGGCTGGCTAACCCGACAGTGGCCGCATTCGAGGAGCGGGTTGCGAGCCTCGAGGGCGGCATCGGGGCCGTCGCAACGGCCAGTGGATTGAGCGCGCAGTTCGTCACGTTCGCCTCGCTTGCGGGCACCGGCGACCACATCGTCGCCTCCGCAAACCTTTACGGCGGCTCGATCACCCAGCTGGATGTCACGCTGCGACGCTTCGGGGTCGAGACGACCTTCGTGCACAGCTCCGACCCGGCCGACTATGCGGCAGCCATCACCGACAAGACGAAGCTGGTCTTCGCGGAGACGATCGCTAACCCGTCCGGCGAAATCGCCGACATCGAGGGCCTGGCCGAGGTCGCGCACGCGCAGCACCTTCCGCTCATCATCGACTCGACGATTGCGACCCCATACCTCAACCGACCGCTCGAGTGGGGGGCCGACGTGGTCATCCATTCGGCAACCAAATTCCTCGGCGGGCACGGCACCACCCTCGGCGGAGTTGTGGTCGAGGGCGGCCGGTTCCATTGGGCCAACGAGCATTTCCCCAAGTTCGACGAACCCACCCCCACCTATGGCGGCCTCAACTGGCACGGCATCTTCGGCGAATACGCCTTCCTGACCAGGCTGCGCGCGGAGCAGCTGCGGGACATCGGCCCGACCCTTGCACCTCACTCCGCCTGGCTCCTCGCGCAGGGCGTCGAGACCCTGCCGTTTCGCATCCAGGCGCACGTCGACAACGCGCGAATCGTCGCCGAATGGCTTGCCGCAGACCCGCGGATCGAATTCGTCAACTGGGCGGGCCTGGCGTCGCATCCGCACCACGAACGAGCAAACAAGTACCTGCCCAAAGGTCCCGGTTCGGTGTTCTCGTTCGGCGTTCGGGCGACCGCAACCCAGAGCGCGCGCGAAATCGGCCAGAAGTTCATCGAGTCCGTTGACCTCGCCAGCCACCTCGCCAATATCGGCGACGCGAAGACGCTAGTCATTCATCCGGCGTCCACGACCCACGCGCAGCTGACCGAGCAGCAGCTGGCTGACGCCGGTGTACTTCCGGGCCTCGTGCGACTCAGCGTTGGAATAGAAGACCCCGAAGACATTGTTTATGACCTGGACCAGGCATTGTCCGCGGCGTTGAAGGAGAACTGATGAGTGCAGCATCC
>Ga0302283_1001615_pt1 | contig 18725 bp, 14 predicted proteins | sample III_Fen_E1_4_FD_198770 | JGI IMG/M metagenome (GOLD analysis project Ga0302283, IMG submission 198770) | Peat permafrost microbial communities from Stordalen Mire near Abisko, Sweden - III_Fen_E1_4 | ecosystem: Environmental > Terrestrial > Soil > Wetlands > Permafrost | place: Sweden: Abisko... | reverse complement strand
AGGGACGCGTTCGTACGACGAACGAAGGGGCTCGTTCGAGGTAGGGACGCGTTCGTACGACGAACGAAGGGGCTCGTTCGAGGTAGGGACGCGTTCGTACGACGAACGAGGGGGCTCGTTCGAGGTCGGGACGCGTTCGTACGACGAACGAAGGGACCCGTTGGAGTCCTGGAGGCGTTCGTTCGAGTCCTGGAGGCGTTCGCTCGATGGGTGAGGGCCCCCAAGGCGAGGGCGAAGGCATGAGGACCGGAGGCGACGGCCTCCAGGGAGAAGGCGAACCGCTCGAGGGGCTTTGGCTCAGAACCCGTGCCCGTGCACGGGCGTGAAGAGCGGCGCGCGTGGCGGGGACGGTTGCCGCGCGCGGAGGGCCTCCCTGCGCGGCGGCGTCCCGGCTCGCACGGGCAGCCTCCCGTACTTTCCGCGGAAATCGCGCGCTTCGTCGGCTGGTGCACGGGTTGCAATGACGGGAGCGCACAACCCGAAGGGAACTGCCCCATGCGCTCCTGGACTCTCGCCTGCTCCATCCTCACGCTGCTCGCCGCCACCGCGTGCAAGGCCCCCAAGGCTCCCGATCCCGGCAAGGTCGCGGCCGCCGGCGCGGAGGCATCGAAGGCCTCGCAGGCGGCCGAGGCGCAGCGCCTGCTCGTCCTGCGGATGCAGGTCGGCTTCATCGACCGCGAGGCTCCGTACGGGGACGTCGGCGCGCCGGCGGGGTTCGAGTGGGTCGTCGCGCGCGCGCCCGACGCCGCGCTCGTCAAGGCGACGCGCGGCAAGTGGGACGTCGCGCGCGGCAAGGTCCAGGCGGCCGTCGCCCCGGGAGCGCCTGCGAGCACGTCGCTCGAGGCGCAGCAGGCCTTCACCTGGCTGACCTCGCGGCTCGAGGAGATGTACGAGGCGACAGGCGACACGGAGGCCGCGCAGAACGTGGACACGACGGCGCTCGATATCCTGAAGGACCCGGGCTACCGCCAGGAGCTCGCGTGCCACCTGGCCCGCGCGGCCGCCAACCACGGCGACGTGGCGTACGCGAAGACGTGGCTCGCGACGACCGACGCGCGCCCGGCCGACATCAACCTCGACTCCGAGGAGCGCATGGCGAAGGTCGCGGTGGCGTTCGCGGAGCGCGACTGGGCGGGGGCGCTGGCCCAGCTCGGTCGCACGCGCGCCGACGTCCCGTTCGCCTCGCGCTGGGCGGTGAACGCGTCGGTGAAGCGCGCGCACGCGCTGGAGCAGCTCGGCGACGTCGCCGCGGCGGCCGACGAGCTCGCCTACTGGCTGCGCGGACCGGTCGATCGCGCCCTCGTGCTGCGGGTGCCGCGCGCGGCGTTCGCGCAGCAGATCGAGAAGATGGTCACGGCGCACAGCTACGCGCCCCAGGGGTACGCGCAGGCGAAGGCGCGGCTCAAGGCGCCGCGCGACGTGGCCGAGAGCGCCGACAACGGTCAGGCCGGCGCGGGCGGGGATAGAGCCTGGCGTACGAGCGGGTGAGAAGGCACAGTGTGCGGCGTGAGCGAGCCGCCCAAGCCGAGCCTGGACCCGGACCGCGTCCTCGCGGCGGCCGTGCGCCAGGCGAAGGTGGCCGACGACATCGAGCGCATCGGCGCGATGAGCGACGAGCCGTCGCGATCGCCGCCCAGGGCGGCGCGGGCGTCGTACACGCCGGTCGAGCGGCTGGGATGGGGCCTCGCCTTCGCCGTACTGTTCGCGATGCTGGCGCTGACGGCCGGCCGCGAGAAGGTCATCGCGTGGCTCCACCGGGGCGAGCCCACGCGCGTGCGCGACAATGGCGATCCGCGCGCGCCATCGCCGCTCCCGCCCGCCACCGTCGTGCCCCAGGTGCCCGCCGCGCAGCCCGCCAGGGCTCCAGAGGCGCCGGTGGACGCGGCAGACGCGAAGACCGCCCATGATGGCGGACCGACGCCGGACCGCGCGCCGTACCGGCCGCCCGCCCCCGCGCCGGACCCTGGGGCCAAGTAGACGCTTGCGGCGGCGCCGGTCCGTGGTTGACTGCGCGCGATGAGCAAGATCCGTGTGGCGGTCGGTTCCGTGACTCTCCTCGTGCTGGCGCTCGTTGGCTGCTCGAAGGGCGTCTTCTGGGCGACGGACGACGGCACGCCGCACGTCGAGCACTTCACCGACGAGGCGCCGCTCGACGGCACGACGCAGCTCATCTCGCCGGCGGCCCTCCGCTACTCACCCGTGCCCGCGGGGGACCCGATCCTGATGCTGCCGCGCGGAGCCTCGGTCACGAAGGTCGCGCGTCACGGCACCGCGGTGCTCGTCTCGTACACGAGCGCCAAGAGCGGCGCGACGCCCCTCGTGGGCTGGATCCCGCAGGAGGCGCTGCCGGGTCTCGGCCGTCCGTCGCCGTAGCTTGCAGAGGCTCTTGCGCCCCTACCCGGGCGACGGCGCGCGCGCGCGGCCGATGCCGCCCAGCGCGAGGAGCGCGACGCCCACGACGATGAGCACGTCGGCCACGTTGAACACCGGCCAGTGCCGGAGGTGGATGAAGTCGACGACGTATCCGAGCCGCATCCGGTCGACGACGTTTCCGATGGCCCCGGCCGCGACGAGGGCCATCGCCACCTGCTCCGCCCGCGACGCGCTCGCGCGGCGCTTCCAGGCGGCCGCGGCCACCACGAGCGTCACGAGGAGCGAGACGCCCGCGAGCACGAGCGCCTTTCCCGGGAAGTCGATCTGCCGCGTGAGGCTGAAGGCTGTGTCGTGGTTCTGGACGTAGCAGAGCTCGAGCACGCCCTTCACGAGCGCGACCGGTCCGGACGGCCCGAGCGTGGCCTCCGCCGCGGCCTTCGTCGCGTGGTCGCAGCCGACGAGCGCCAGCGTGAGCACGAGCAAGAGCCATCCGGCCGCGCGTTTCGCCATGCGGGCAGAACCCGGGGCAGAGGGTGCCCATTCCCAGGTCAGGCGGGCGTGTTCTCCGGGTCGACCACGACGCGGTTCTCGAGCCGTCCGAGCCCGTCCACCTCGAGCGCCACGACGTCTCCTGCCTTGAGCCACTGGTTGTTCGTGATCTTCGATCCGTTCAGCTCGAGAAAGCACCCCGTGCCGCACGTCCCCGACCCGACGACGTCGCCCGGGTAGAGCGTGACGCCGTAGCTCGCGCGCTCGAGGATCTGGGCGAAGGTCCACGTCATGTCCTTCAGGTTGCCCTGGGACACCTGCACGCCGTTCACGAACGCGCGCATGCCGAGATCGTGGTGCTCGCCGTTCGGCGTGGCGACGGCCTTGGCCGCGAGCTCGTCCCGCGTCACGAGCACCGGGCCGAGCGCGGTCGCGAAGTCCTTGCCCTTGGCGGGGCCGAGGGACATCTTCATCTCCTCCATCTGGAGCGCGCGCGCCGAGAGGTCGTTCATGATGGTGAAGCCGAAGATGAGATCGTCGGCCGCGGCCGCGGCCACGTTGCGCCCCTTCTTGCCCACCACGATGGCCGCCTCGAGCTCGAAGTCGAGCCGGTCCATGTGCTGCTTCTGTACGTGGACGTCGCCGGGGCCGATCACCGCCTGGTGGTTCGTGAAGTAGAAGACCGGGAACTGGTCGAACTCGGGGATCATCTCGAGGCCGCGGTTCTTTCGGGCCGTCTCCACGTGCTGGCGGAAGGCGTACCCGTCGCGCATCGACGGCGGGCGCGGGATGGGGGAGGCGAGGGGCACACCCGCCGCGGGGAGCCGCAGGGGCTGCCCCTCGAAGCTCGACGGCAGGGTGCCGCTCGTGGCCTGCGCCAGGAGCACCTCGGCGGCGGGCCGCGCGACCTCGGCGTGCTCGACGAACCCGAGCACGCCGTCCCCGTACCGCTCGCGGATCCGCGCCGGGTCGTGCGGCCTCTTCGCGAAGACCTCCACGAAGGCGAACCCGCGCGCCAGATCGACGATCGTATCCCCCGCGAGGATGCCCCCGCGGAGCTCCGTGACCTTGTTGACGCCCTTGGCGATGTACGTGACGAGCTTCATCGCCCGCTCATAGCAGGCTTCGCGCGCGCCGGGACCGCTCTACATGCAGGTCGTGCCGCCGCTGCCGCTGCCGTCGTCCTGGCAGCTGCCGGTGCAGCAAGGCGTGCTGTCGTCGGTGCACGTCGGGTAGTTGCCGCCGCAGACGTTGCAGACGCAGCTGTCGGTGCAGCAATCCGAGTCGCCGTTGCAGCTGCCGTTCGTAGGCTGGCAGCTCGTCATCGGGCTGCACGTGCTGTTGCTGTCGCACGTGTCGCTCGAGCTGCAGCACACGACGCCGTTGGCGCAGCTGCTTCCTTCGTTCGCGCAGCCCGCCGGCGGCTGGTTGCACGTGTTGTTGCTGTCGCAGATGTCCGTCGAGTCGCAGCAGACGACCCCGTTGGCGCAGCTGCTACCCTCGCTCGCGCAGTTGGACGAAGGGCTGCACGTGCTGGTGCTGTCGCACGTATCGCTGGAGAGGCAGCAGCTGACCCCGTTGGCGCAGCTGTCGCCCTCGTTCGCGCAGCTGCTCGACGCCGGGCTGCACGTGTTGTTGCTGTCGCAGGTGTCGGTCGAGAGGCAGCAAGGCGTCCCGTCCGAGCAGCTGCTGCCTTCGTTCGCGCACGAGCCGCCGTCGGCCGCGCCGGGCTGGCAGGTGTCGGAGCTCGAGTCGCAGTTCAGGCCGTCGCAGCAGCCCGACCCGTCCCCGCAGTACACGTTCAGCTGGTTGCAGGCGCCGCCGTCGGCCGACGTCGTGGAGATCGTCGTGCAGACGCCGCTGTTGGGGTCGCAGCTGAGGCCGTCGGTGCAGCACTGGCCGAGGCTGCAGTCCTGACCCTGGCTCGAGCAGGCGCCGCCGCCCGTCGGAGGGTCCACCTGGCAGGACCCGTTGCAGAAGAGGTCGCCGCAGCAGCCGACCAGGCTGCAGTCTTCCCCGTCCTGAGCGCACATCGCGCCGCCGCCGGGGCCGCCGTCCGCGTTGAGGCCACCGGGGCCGCCGTCCGCCGAGGAGCTGCCGCCGTCGGGCTCGTCGGGCTGGCACGACTCACCGTCGCACGTCGTGCCGGCGCAGCAACCCGGCGCCGGGTAGGTGCAGGCGTAGCCGGCCAGGTTGCAGGCGCCGCCGTCCGCTTCCGAGCCGCCGCACATGTTGCCGGCGCACGTCAGGCCGGTGCAGCACGCTGCGCCGTTGCTGCAATCGCCGCCCGCGGTCGCGCAGGCCGGCGCGCACTGGCCGGACTGGCAGTTGTTGCTGCAGCAAACTCCGGCGTCGTCGGTGCAGTCGGCGCCGTTCTGCTGGCAGTTGCCGGGGGCGGGGCCGACCTCGGCGTCGTCGTTGCCGGGACCCACGTCCGCGTCGTCGGCCGCGGGACCGACGTCCGCGTCGTCACCGGCCTCGGCGGGGCCCGCCTCGGGGCCGGCCTCGGGGCCCGCCTCGGGCCCGGCCTCCGGCTTCATGTGACCGGCCTCCGAGGCGGCGTCCATGCCATTCATCATCCCGCCGGCGTCCGGCTTCATCATCCCGCCGCCCGCATCCATCTTGGGCGTACCTGCGTCGCTCGCCTTCGGGGCTCCGCCGCTCGGATTCTGCTTGGGGGCGCTGGAGCTCGAGGACGGTGACGAGGCCGCGCCGCCCGTGTCCGGCTTGGCGGCCGAGCCGGAGTCGCCTCCGCTGGAGGACGCCGTGCCCGTGTCGGGCTTGGCGGCGTCCGCGACCGGCGCGCCTGCGTCGCCCGAGGAGGGCGTGGGCTCGCACGTGCCGTTCTCGCAGGTCTTCGAGCAGCAATCGCCGAACGCGACGCAGCTCTGGCCGTTCTGGTGGCAGCTGCCGGTGCCGCCACACGTGCCGCTGATGCAGTTGGCGTTGCAGCAGTCGGCCGAGGAGGCGCACACGCTGCCGTTGGACTTGCAGGTGGCGAGCACGCAGGCCCCGGCGTCGCTGCAGTCGGAGCTGCAGCAGTCGGTGTTGTGGGCGCAGACGCCACCGGTGCCCTTGCACTGGTTGGACGCGCAGACGCTGTTGAGGCAGTTGCCGCTGCAGCACGAGCCCGACGCCGTGCACGCGTTGCCGTTGGACGTGCAGGACGAGGCGGCGCAGACGCCGGCGGTGCACGATCCGCTGCAGCACTGCGCGGCGCTCGTGCAGGCGGTCCCCTGGGTGTTGCACGTGGGGACCGAGCACTTGCCGGAGACGCACGAGTTGCTACAGCAATCGGCGCTCGACGTGCACGTGGCTCCCGCCCCTTCGCAGGAAGGGTTGGCGCAGAACCCCTGGGTACACTCGCTGCTACAGCACTCGATGTAGCTCGAACACGACGCGGCTCCAGGCCGGCAGGTGTTGGCGTTCTGCGCCTTCACGCCGCCTTCCTCGTCGTCCTTGAAGCCCTTCCCGTTGGACGCGCATCCAGCGAAGATGCTGAAGATCGCAATGATGAAGATGCCTGCAGCGATCGTGATCGTTCGGATGCGCATTGGGTACCCCAGGAGCAACGATCGTACCGGCTTCAACAGTACGAACCTCGCCTTTTCGTGCCGCGGACTTGCGATGAGTACGCGCAAGTCCGACTACCGGCCCTGCTGGTGCACCGCGTAGCCACCTCCGTTTCCCGGGGAATCCCGGGTTGGACGGAATCGTGTCACCCGAATGGACAGCGAATTCGCCTTCGGGCGGGTTTTCGCTGGGTCACCGGGGCATCGGGCCCCTGGGGCAAGCGCGGTTGCATTCGTGCACCACCCTGGATCGTCGGAGCACCGGCGGCTTTGCGTGCGAAGATAGCCCATGCGTTTCGCGCCGTTTGCGGTGCTCCCGAAGGGGGCGCTGGTTCTCGTGAAGGAGGTCCTCCGCCACGTGCTGCGGAGGCCGGTCGTGGGGATAGCCGCCGCCGCGCGGACCTCGGACGGCCGGTGGCTTCTCATTCGCCGCGCGGATACCGGCACGTGGGCGCTGCCGGGCGGCACGCTCGAGTGGGGCGAGACCCTGCGCGAGGGTCTCGCGCGCGAGATGCTGGAGGAGGCCGGGGTCCTCGACGTCCAGGTCGAGCGGGTCGTCGGCGTCTACTCGCGGCCCGATCGCGACCCACGGTTCCACGCCGTCACCGTCGTCGTCGCGTGCGCCGTCGGCGAGCCGGTACGGCCGCCGGTCAACCCGCTGGAGATACGGGAGGTGCGCCTGTTCCAAGAGGCCGATCTCCCTCCGGATCTGGCGATGGGCATGAGGGACATGCTCGACGCGGCGCTACGGGGCGGCGCCCCTCATCTCGAGTAAGGATAGACCGCGCCACGCGGTGGCCCGTACGAAGGGGCAACCATGGAACGAATCGGCGAGTACCTGGTCAGGCGTCTGGTCGGCGAAGGGGGAATGGGGAAGGTCTACGAGGCCGAGGAGCGCCTGACGCAGCGCAAGGTCGCCCTCAAGGTCCTGCGGCCTGAGCTCGCCAAGAGCGAGGACGGACGGCGCCTCTTTCTGAACGAGATGCAGATCCTCGCCCACCTCGAGCACGCGAACATCGTCCGCAGCCTCGCCTCGATGGAGCACGAGGGGCAGCTCGTCATGGTGCTCGAGTTCCTGGAGGGCCGCACCCTGCGCGAGGAGCTCGTCTCGCGGGGCAAGCTCCCCTGGCAGGAGGCTGTGGAGGTCGTGGTCCGGATGGCGGAGGCCCTCGTCGTCGCCCACGGTCAGGAGCCACCCATCATCCACCGGGACCTCAAGCCCGAGAACGTGATGCTCACCGCGGACGGCGGGCTCAAGGTGATGGACTTCGGGATCGCCAAGGTGCTCGAGGCGGCGCACGCGACCAACACGCAGAGCATCGGCACGCTCCAGTACATGAGCCCCGAGCAGATCGACGCCCAGACGATCGACACCCGATCGGACCTCTACTCGCTCGGCCTCATCTTCTTCGAGGCGCTCGCCGGAGAGCCCCCATTTCGCTCAGCGTCGCCGCGGGAGCTCCTCAACATGCAGTGCTCGTCCGCTGCGCCCGAGCTGACCGAGGACGTTCGCCGCGGACTGCCGCGCGGTGTCGAGGCGGTCCTCTTCGAGCTGCTCGAGAAGGCTCCCGGCGACCGACCGGCCGATGCGGCCGACGTCGTCGCGCGGCTGGCTCCGTTCCGCTCCTCGATCGACGCCTCGGCCGCCCGCGGGACGGGCTCGGGCCGCAAGACCGCGAGCGGGAAGGCTCCCGAGGGCACGGCGACGCCGGCCCGCGGCGAAGTCCTTCGTTCCTCGGCAGGCCCCGTCCGCGGCGACACCCGGCATTCGGGGGACACCCCCGCGCCGTCTCCCAAGGCCGGACCCGGCTCCAAGAGCGTGCGCCTGGACACGATCGCGCTGGTCGAGAAGGCGGCCGAGCCCCGCCAGGTGCCCACATCGGTCGCAGTGCTCGCAATCGTGCTGCTCTCCATCGCCGCCGGCCTCGCGACGTACGCGATCCGGATGCGCGCGAGCGCCCCCGCGGAGGCGCCGGGAGCGGCCACGGCCTCGGTCGGGGCACGAGACCCCGCGCAACGTGGTCGCTGACGTCGCGCTCTCGAGCGTGGGGCGGGCCCGCCGCTTCCTGCGCGACGGGGCCGAGCACTGGCTCCTCGACGACCCGCGCATCGCGAGTCGCCTCGCGTCACTGGGTAGGTCGGGCGTGGGAGGTTTCGCAGGAGCAGGGGAGCCTGGGCTGCTCGTGCGGCGCGAGCCCAAGCCCACCCTCGGCGATCTCGCGCGAGAGGACCGCAGGCCGTGGCGAGAGGCCCTCGGCATCGTGCGTGGTGTCGCGCGAGCGCTCGAGGCGTGCGAGCGCGCGGGGCTCTTCCCGGGTCCGCTCACTCCCGAGCAGGTCGTGCTCGACCCTGCCGGCGCGTGGTTCACGGCGGAGCCGCTCGTCCGCGCGATGGTGGGCGAAGGCGACGGCGGGCGTCCGGCCAGCGGGGCGACGAAGTGGACGCCGCCCGAGCAGGCGTCGGGCGCGCCCTGGGACGGCGCCGCCAACCGGTACGTGGTCGGTCTCGTGCTCTATCGGCTCATTGCCGGCGCGCTGCCCTTCGGCGGAGCGGGCCTGCGCCACGCGTTCGAGGAGCAACACGCGGGCGCCCCGCCCTTCGAGGACGCCATCGCCAAGGACCTCCGACCGGGCGTGCAAGCCTTTGCGCTCCGCCTGCTCGCGCCGTCCAAGGACGAGCGGCCACGCGACGCCGCAGAGATCGCGCGCTCGTGCGATGCCCTCCTGGGGGAGGTGACGCAGATGGAGGCCCCGCCGCAGACGCGTCGGCGGGGAGATTCAAACGAAGACACGAAGACGCGAAGGCGAGCCGTGGAGGAGGCTGCGCGCGCGGTGCCTCCGGCACCGGCCCATCGTCGAGGCGTCGCGACTTCCCGTTCCGTCTCCGTCTGGCGCCAGGCGCTCCCGTGGCTGCCCGTGGCCGTGGGGGCGGTCCTCGCCACCGTTGCCTTTCTCGTGCATGCGCGAGGCGGTGAGCCGGCGTCGCACGTCCTCGTCGCGCCCGCCACGCCGCTGCGCGAGGCTTCGGCGAAAGAGTGCGCGCCCTGCCACGCGCGCGAGGTGGCCGAGTGGGAGCGGTCGGTCATGGCGCACGCGGTGAAGAGCCCCCTCTTCGGCGCGCTGGAGAGCGTCGTCGAGGAACAGGTCGGCCGCGACTTCGACTGCCCGAACGGCGCCGGCGTGCTGCGCACCGCGGGGCCGGACACTTGCCGTGACCCTTCGTCCGGCCTCGTCGTCACGGCCTCGGGCGGCGAGCGCTGGTGCGTGAACTGCCACGCGCCGGGTGACAACCTCGATCATGGTCTCCCGGAGTGGCGCGCTACGGGATCCAAGACGGCGCGGGCTCCCGTCCGCGATCTCCTGTCCGGCCTGGCCATGGAGGGCATCTCGTGCGCGGCGTGCCACGAGACCGTCGGCCCCGTCGCGCAGCACGCGGCCAACCCGCGCGGCTACCAGGGAAACGCCACCTGGACCTCCGTGGCGACGGGACAGCTCTTCTTCTCCCGCCCCGAGGACGACAGGGGGCGTGGCGGAATCGCCAACAGCGGCTACCTCCTCGATCCGTCCATCCTGCTCGGCGCGGCCGGCGCACCGCGAGGCGGGAGCGAGCCGGTCGTCCACCGTCGCGCCCCCCGAGAGTCCGCCGCCTACCTCCGCTCGAGCGAGTTCTGCGGCGCATGCCACGACGTTCGCCTCTTCGGGTCGGACGCCATCGGTGCGCGAGCGCGCGGAGAGCACTTCAAGCGCCTGCGCAACGCCTACAGCGAGTGGCGATCGTGGGCGGACGACGAGGCGCGGCGGGGCCGGACGGCGCCCGGTTGCCAGGGATGCCATATGAGCCTCTACCCGGGCGTTTGCGTGTCCGGCCCGGGCGTGCAGGCTTCTCGAACGGACACGGACCCGGACGGCTCGCGGTCCGGATGTCCTCCGGGCACGCACTTCGAGCCCAAGGCCCCCGGCCAGACGTCCGTTGCGCTCGTGGCGCCGTCCTCGAGCGCGCCCTCACGCGTGGCGAGCCACTACTTCACGAGCGTCGACATCCCGCTCAGCGACTCGCTTCCCGACGTCTTCGTCGACGATCCAACCCTCGACCCGAGCGGCCTGCCGGTCGGCCTGCGTCCACGTCGCGACCTCCTGCTTCGCCACACCTTCCGCTTCGCCATCGGCGACGCGCGGCGAGCGGGCGACACCCTCGAGGTCCCCATCGAGATCGAGAACACCGGCGCCGGGCACCGCGTGCCCGCGGGCTTCAGCCAGGAGCGCGAGACGTGGGTGGAGCTGACCGTTCGCGACGGGCGCGGCGCGGTCGTCTACGAGGTGGGGAAGCTCGTAGACGACGCCGCGGACCTGCGGGACAAGCAGTTCTTGCGCATCTCGACGGACCCGACGGTCACCGATAGACGGGGCCGGCCCCTCGGGCTCTTCGGCGCCGACGTCGCCGATGGACCGGACGTGCCGCGGTGGTCGCCCAACCCCTCGCTCGGCGGCACCCGTTTCCGGGGTCGAGGCCTCATCAACCTCCAGAATGGATTCCTGCGTTGCGTGCGGTGCATCGGCGAGATCGACGCCTCGGGCGCGTGCCAGCCAGCCGCGGGTCAAGGCGCCACCCGCGCCGATCGCTTCGCCGACGGCGCCTACGACCCCGACACGGGCATCTGCGAGTCGAACCTGAGCGGCGGTAACGAGTTCTTCGAGACCTACTTCCCGGTCGGTGCCCTCGACGCCGAGCGCGGCCTGGCGAAGGCCCCCGACGCCATCATCGACACGCGCTCGGCCCCACCCGGCGTGCCGCTCTCGTACGTGTATGCCCTCGATGTCGCCGGCCGGTCGGGTCCCTTCTCGGTCGAGGCCCGCCTCCGCTTTCGTTCGTTTCCCCCGTACCTCGTTCGCGCGTTCGCGTCGTACGAAGCGAGCCGGAGCCGCGAGGGTCTCCGCCCGAGCGGTCCACAAGTGGCGCTACGCATGCTCCGTCGCATCGAGGTGGTCGACCTGGCCGTCGCGCGTGGGCGCGTCCCGTGACCCTCGCGAAGGCGACGTGGCCGCCCATCGTCTGGACGGCGGCAGTCCTTCGCGGGCTCGATGACCGCGCCAAGGGCGAGCTCGCGGCCGCGGGAGACCTGCGGGACGCGCGAGAGGGCGATCGCGTCTACGAAGCCGGCGAGGCGGCGGACACGCTGTTCGTGGTCGCGTCCGGCGTCTTCGCGCTGCGAGCGATTCGCCGCGGGGACCGCGAGCCTACGACGCTGCGAACGATGAAGCGGGGCGATTCCTTCGGCGAGGAGGCGACTCTGCGCGCGAGCCCCGCGCGCCCCAGCGAGGCCACGTGCGTCGAAGCGGGCCGCCTCGCGGTGCTCCCGGCGCGTCTCTTCCGCCGCGCCGCCGAGCGTGCGGGACCGGCGGAGACGTTTGCACGCCTGGAACGGATGCTCCGCCGCGCCGCCACGCTCGATGCGTTCCGCGCCGCCGGCTTCGTGGGCTGCCTCGACCCCGCGGATCTCGAGCGGCTGCTCGACGCCAGCGAGCACGTCTACCTCGAGAGGGGGGAGACACTCTTCCGCGCGGGTGACCCCTCGACGCACGCGTATCTCATCGGCGACGGGATGCTCCAGCTCCAGAGCGAGGACGACGAGCGCCTTCACGTGCGAGCGTACCTCACGCGCGGTGATCTCGTCGGCTCGGCCGAAGCTTGCTCCGGCGAGCCGCGGGAGCTCGGAGCGGCGGCGTCGGGCGCGGCGTGGCTCGTCGCGATCCCGCAGCGAGACTTCGCGGCGGCCGCGCGAAGAGCGCCGGAGCTCCTGGAGCGGCTCCAGCGCATCGCGGTCGACAAGCAGGCGAGGGAGCAGGCGTTGGTCGTCTCCGCAAACACCACCCAGCACATCTTCAAGGACCTCTATCGCCTGAGCGTCGCGCGCTCGCTCCTCGTCATCGACCAGGACACGTGCGTGCGGTGCGGGCACTGCGCCTGGAGCTGCGCGAACGTGCACGACGACGGCGTCTCGCGCCTGCTTCGGCGCGGGGACAAGGTCGTGGTCCCGACCCCGGGCGCCTTGGGCGGCTCGTCGCTGCTTCTGCCGAACAGCTGCCAGCACTGCCAGAACCCCGCCTGCATGGTCGACTGCCCGACGGGCGCCATCGGGCGTGACCCGAAAGGCGAGGTCTTCATCCGCGAGGATCTCTGCATCGGCTGCGGCAGCTGCGCGAAGGGCTGCCCCTGGGACAACATCCAGATGGCGCCGAAGGATGGCGCCGGGATCTTCGCCGGCATCTTCTCGGTTGCCCGGCCGGCTCACGCGAGCGCGGCTGCAGCGGCCGAGGTCGCCGTGAAGTGCGACCTGTGCCGGACGCTTGCAGGTGGCCCGGCGTGCGTGGCGGCCTGCCCGACCGAGGCCATCGCGCGCGTTCACCCAAGCGATCTGCTCCCCGGTCTGGGCGCGGGCGTCGGTGGCTCCCCGGAAGGCCAGAAAGCGGCGGGCCTCTTTCCTCGGTCGACACGCGCGGTGCCGTGGCTGTGCGGCGCCGCGTTGGGTGCTGTCGCCATCGCGCTCATCCCGGGCGCGCGCCTCGCGACAGGCGCCGTTGCCGGAACATTGCTGCTCGCCCTCGCCGCCTACACGTTGCCCAAGCGTCTGCGACGCCTCGGCGGTGGGCGCCTGCGACCCTCGTTCGTGGCCCACGTCGCCGGCGGGACTCTTTCCCTTGGCGCGGTCGTGTCTCACGCTGGGTTTCGGCTTCCCGACAACCTGGCGGGGGCGCTCGTCGTCTCGTTCTGGGCCACGGCCGTGGCCGGTGCATGCGGTGCGCTTGCCTACCGCTTCGTCCCCGCGCGGCTCTCGCGCATCGAGCGCGGCGGAGCCCTCCCCGAGGATCTCCCGGCCCGCGCCCTCGCCATCGAGGAGCGCACGTTCAGCGCGCTCAGCGGACGGTCGGAGCTCGTCAAGGCGATCTTCGCGCGCGTTCTGCGCCCGTACGCGCTCGCGTGGCTCGGGCCCCTGGCGCTGCTCGCCAGCGGTCGCACCCTGCGCGAGGAACAGGCGCATCTCGGCGAGCGCATCCGTCACACGCTCGCCGGGCAGGGGGAGGGGAAGCTCGATGGGCTGGACGCCGTCGTCCGGCTCGCCGTCGACCGCCGCGCGGTGCGCGCGCAGCGGCTCCTTCAGGGGTCCCTCCGCGTCTGGCAGCCCGTGCACGTCGTCGGTACCGTGATCGTCGTCATTCTCCTGCTTCTTCATGTCGTCGCGGAGCTCCGTTACCGATGAACCGGACGCTCGCGTCGATCGACAAATCGACCGCGCGCCGTGCGCGGACGCTCCCGCGCGCCGCAGCCACGAGTGACGTCACTCGAGCTCGCGACGTTCTCCTTGCGGCCCTCGTCGCCGCGATGACGCTGGGCGCAGGCCTGGCCCTGGTGCCGGCTGGCAGCCTCCGGCTGTCGCCCGGTCCTCTCGCGCGTCCTCATGTCGAGGCCGGGCTAGCGTGCGCTTCGTGTCACGCGGCCGGGGCGACGAGCGCCGCTGGCTCGTGCGCCGGGTGCCATGGCACGCACGGATCGACGAGAGCCGGTCACCAGCGGCTCCTCGCCCGCGGCGAGCTCGGGTGCGTCGATTGCCACGCGGCGCACGGGACAGCGGAGGGGATCACCTTTCTTTCGGGCGACAGGTTCGTCCGCTGGGGCGCCGGACCCGAGGAGACCGGAGCGGGCTCCGGGCCAGCCGGCGCGACCGTACCGTTCGTGCCCCTCGCCGCGTGCTCCCGTTGCCACGACCTCGCGAGCCCGCGGGACCCAGCGGCGCGCTGCTCGTCGCCGTCACCAGCCGGCTCGTCGCTCGGTATCTCACTCTGCTTCGATGAGCACCAGGCGCCGACCGACACTGCCGCGGCTCCCGGCCGGATCGCCTGCGCACATCAGCACGGTCCGTCGCGGTTCGCGGCGTGGGAGGCCGCCGCCCCGATCGCCCAGCGTGCGACGCGCCTCGCTGCGGGTCGTGGCTCCGGCGCATGGTGGGCGGTGGCCGTGGCCTTCGCGGCCGGGGTCTCGGCCTTCGCAGCCATCGGCGCCGCGAGACACTCGCGGCGCTCGAAGGCGTTGCCGTCCCAGCCGCTCGCGCGCACCACCAACGCGCGCCTTCCGCAGATCAACGCGTCCACCTGCCTCGGTTGCTACGCTTGCGTCGACGCCTGCCCGTTCGACGTGCTCGAGATCCAGCGCTACGTCGCCGTGGTCGCGCGTCCGGCCGACTGCTGCGGCGTCGTTCTGTGCCAGCAGGTGTGCCCGAACGGATCGCTCACCATCGCGGAGGGGGCGCCGATCGAGCATCGGCTGCGCCTCGACGAGCACCTCGAGAGCCTCGACGCTCCCGGGGTGTTCGTCGCGGGTGACCTCGGTGGCGTACCCCTCATCAAGAACGCCATCGCTCAGGGTGTGCGGGCCGTCGACCGCGTGGCCGACGGCGTGCCGCGCCGGGTACGCGGCGGCGCAACGTGCCATGACGTCGTCATCGTCGGCGCCGGGCCGGCGGGCTTGAGCGCGGCTCTCAGGGCCCAGGAGCTCGGGCTCTCGTATGTTTGCCTGGAGCAGGGCACCGTCGCGTCGAGCATTCGCAGCTTTCCCCGAAACAAGCTCGTCTTCGACCAGCCGCTGAACCTGCCCGTGGAGGGGGACTTGTGGCTGCAGGAGTGCACCAAGGAGGAGCTCCTCGCGCAGTGGGCGCGAATCGTTCGGCGGCGAAAGCTGGCGATCCGCGAGGGGTGCCGTGTCACCGACATCGGGAGAAGCGGTGCCGACTTCGTGGTGACGACGTCGGGCGAGACCTTCTCGGCCGCGCGGCTCATCCTCGCGATTGGCAAGCGCGGCACGCCTCGCACGCTTGGCTGCGCGATCGACGATGCCGCGGCGGCCAAGGTCTCCTACTCGCTCGCCGACGCTCGCAGCTTCGCTTCCCAGCGGGTGCTCATCGTCGGCCTCGGGGATTCCGCGATGGAGGCTGCCATCGCGATCGCCCGGCAGCCGGGGACAACCGTAGCCATCTCCTACCGCGGCAAAGACTTCGCGCGCGGTCGAGCCCGCAACGTCGCGGAGGTGAAGGCGCTCGTCGCGCGTGGAAGGCTGCGCATCGCCTTCGACAGCAGCGTCACACGCGTGAATGTTTCGACGGTCGAGCTGACCGTGTCGGGTCGCGCGGAGAGCTTGCCCAACGACGCGGTCCTCGTCCTAATCGGCGGCACGCCCTCGTGGGACCTGCTCCAGCGTGCGGGCGTGGCCTCCAACGCGGTGGTGGCCGACGTGACCTGAGGGTCCCGGTTACCAGGAAAGATTCAGGCTCTGCATCTCGGTCGCCACCAGAGGGAACTCCTGCTGAAGAGCGGTCATGCTCATGGGCATCGACGTCGCGATGCGGCCCTGCGCCTCGTTCGGATCGAATCCGGCGAGATCCGTCGGGAGGCCGGCGAGGATCGTGTCGATGTAATCGTTGATGGCCGCCGGCTGCGGATGCGCAAGCGGGAACAGGGTGTTCATCCCCTCCGTCTGCTCCTCGATAACAGCCGCCGAATCCATGCAGACGCCGAGAATGCCGTAGCCCATGCCGGGAAGCTGCTCCGCCAGCGCCTGGTTCGTCCACTTCTTGCGCAGATCCGACGCGGTCGAGACAACCTGGAGGATCTTCGCGTTGTCGGTGCCGGACTGGTACGTGTACTGCGCCCGCCCGCCCGACCAGGCCGGCCGCGAGGGCGAGCCGATGGCGTAGAACATCGTTCCAACATTGAGACCCATGTAGAACTCGACGGTGCCGTTGATGCTCGGCCCCGAGAACTGCAGCGAGTAGCCGGAGTGCGGCGCGGGAACGACGAGCGTGCCGCCCGACGGAAGGGGGATGCCCGTATCCATCCACACGGGAGCCGCGATGCTCTGGCCGTTGAAGTAGAGGCCGAGGAAGTTCGCGAAGTACCGGTTTGCCTCGACGGTGACGGTGTGCGTCTGGAGCAAGTCGTTGACGACATCGGACACGGTCGTGAACGTGTTGGCACCGTCAGTGACGGTGGTGCCGTCGCCCATCGCCAGCCCGTTCAAGGCGACCACGAACGCCTGGAGGTGGGCGAGCGTGCAATCGTCGATGTTGGGGTTGTCCAGGTCACCGGTCTGGAGGCCAGCGACGCCACTGACGGGTGTGAGCTGGTTGCGGACGGGCGTGCAGCTCGATGTCGAAGGGTCGATGTTGAACGCGCTCGGCGGAGGCGCCGCGGGGTCCTGCCCCGTCTCCTGCGCGAAGATCGCCTGGGCGCTCGGGAGGATCGAGAAGGGAACGACCGGAAAGGGCGGGAGCGTCCCGCCGCTGGCGACGGTGTCGATCGCCGGGTCCACCTGGGCGTCAACCTGCGCAAGCGCAGTCGGATCGGTCAGCTTGCTGGCCACGAACTGGTGGATGGTCGCCTTAACCTGATCGGCACCCTCGGCCTGAATGAGACCCTGGAGGGCGGCCTGGAGGGATATCTCGGGCGTCTGGGCCGGACTGCCCGTGTTGGTCCCGGTGCTATCGCCCTCGTTCGTGCTGGCTGGGCCACCTCCGCGGACGGCGCAAGCGGCGAGGAAGAGCGGAAGCACGAGGAGGAGTGAGGTGCGCATGTGTCGCCGTCGTTAGCACGGTGTAGGCCAACGGCGCCGGAGGGCGCGCGTCATCGTGGAAGGCGATTGCTTACGGCATCTTGCCGGGTGACGCAGGACGTCTACGTCACCGTCCGGGACGGGTGGAAGGCCCATGCTGGTGGATCGTGCTCCAACCAGCACGGCGCGGTCGGCGCGTTAGACCGTTACCGTGCCGCTGTCCGTAAAAGGCGCATGAAGCTCCGTACCGTTGCCGTCTGGGCTGCGCTGGGTATGGCCACATCGACCGCGGGCGCTCTGGCGATCCCGGCGCCCGCTCGCTCGTCGACGCCAGGCGCTCCGCCGATCGCGCCGGACCCTGCGACCGCGCTGGTCACGTCGCACTTCACTGCCGGACAGACCCTCACGATGGATGGGCGCCTTGGTCACGCGTCCCTCGCGCGCTCGGCCGCCGGCGAGACGTTCCTCCTGGCATCGGTCGCTGGCGCGGACTCGCCGGCAAGTGCCGCCCCTCCGTTGAACCTGGCCATCGTCATCGACCGCTCGGGTTCGATGAAGGGTGCTCGCATCGCCAACGCCATGGAAGCAGCGGTCGGCATCGTCGATCGGATGCGTGACGAGGACAGGGTCACGGTCGTGGCGTTCGACACGACTGCCCAGGTCGTGGTCGCTCCGTCGCGCGCCACGGGCATCGCGCGGGCCGGCATCGAAGCGGCCATCCGCGGCATCCGGCTCGGCGCCGACACGTGCCTCTCGTGCGGTCTCGAGACCGCGATGGCCGAGCTGTCGAGTACCGCGCTCGCCGGCGACCACGTCAACCGGATGATCCTGCTCTCCGACGGGGAGGCCAACCACGGCGTGCGGGACGTCACCGGCTTGCGCGCCATCGCAGGACGCATGCGTGACCGTGGCTGCTCGATCACGACCATGGGGGTCGACGTCGACTTCGACGAGCGCGTCATGGCGGCCATCGCTTCCGAATCGAACGGCAGGCACTACTTCGTCCCGAATGCGTCTGCCTTGCCGGCCATCTTCGAGCAGGAGTTCGACTCGCTCCTCGCGACCGTGGCGCGTGACGGTGAGCTCGAGGTGGATCTCGCGAACGGCGTCAGCGTCGAGCAGGTCTTCGACCGCTCGTTCCGGCGCGAAGGGGACCGCGTGATGGTTCCCTTCGGTACGTTCAGCGCGAAGCAGGAGAAGACTGTGCTCATGAAGCTGCGGGTGCCCACGGACCGCGACGGAAGCGAGCCCGTGGCGTCGATGAAGCTCCGCTACCGCGACCTCGAGAAGCGCAGCGACGCTACCTGCGAGGGCGAGCTCGGCCTCCTCGTCACGGATGAGGGCCATGCCCAGCGGGACCTCGACCCGTTCGTAGCGGCACGCGTCGCACGGAGCGAAACGGCCGAGGCCCTCACGACAGCGAACACCCTGTTCGAGGAGGGGCGGGTGGCGGACGCCGAGAGGGTGCTCTCCGCCCGCCGGCAGAGTCTCAGCAGCGGCGCTGTGCGCGCCAAGGCGGCCGCGCTCGCGCAGCCCGTGGCTCCTGCCGGGAACAAGGCGAAGGACGCGTTCGCAGGCGACTTCGAGCAGCAGCTCGCTGCAGTCGCCACGGCGCAGTCGAACTTCGCTCCGCAGCCCGCTTCGGGTGGCGGGCTGGGCGGGCCGGCGGCGCCGGCGGCGGCACCGCCGCAGTCG
>Ga0302283_1001611_pt1 | contig 18754 bp, 13 predicted proteins | sample III_Fen_E1_4_FD_198770 | JGI IMG/M metagenome (GOLD analysis project Ga0302283, IMG submission 198770) | Peat permafrost microbial communities from Stordalen Mire near Abisko, Sweden - III_Fen_E1_4 | ecosystem: Environmental > Terrestrial > Soil > Wetlands > Permafrost | place: Sweden: Abisko... | reverse complement strand
ACGGACGGCCCACGAGGGCGCCGAGCTTCCTCGCGATCGCGGACATGCTGTCGTTACGCACGACGGCGTAGGTGCGCTGGGTCGTGTTCTCGCGGAGGGCTTCGCCGGCGTCGGCGTCGTCCCCACCGTTGTCGCCGCCGTCACCGCCGCCCGGATCGACACCGGCCTGCGCGCTCGCCACCGCCACCGCCGCGCCACCGCCACCGCCGTCCCGACCGTTTCCTCGTGCCGCTCGTCGCGCCCTGCGGGCTCGCCGCCGCGGGGCGCCCGCATCGTCGAGCGCGCCCGCGTCCTCGCGCCTCTTCTCGATCGCTTCCTTCAGCCGCTCGATGGGGATCGCGTATGGCACGAACCCGAACCAGTTGGGCGGGATGCGGAGCCTCGGGTCCCCCTCCGCGCGCATCGGGTTGGCCGCCTCGAGCTCCCGCCAGCGCCCGCGATCGCCCACGAGCTTCTCGGCGATCAACGGGAGCGTGTCGCCCGGCTCCGCGAGGTACTCGCCGGTCCGCGCATCGACGCCGAGCACGCTGCGCGCCTGGCCGACGAGACCGGCCATCTCCCGGATCACCTCGTCCGGGTGCGCGCGCAGTTGCGGGACAAGGGTGAGCACGCGGGCGAGCTCGCGCTCGCCCATCGGTCGCCCGAAGGTCAGATGGTAGAAGGGACGCGGACGCACCCAGCCGGCTTCGCCCGCGTCGCCCCCGTCGTCGGGGCCGCCGACCTCACCCCGGCTCTCCAGGCCCCGCAGGCTCTCGCCGTGGACGGTCCCGCCCTCCTCCAGGATCCGGCGGAGCCTGGGGTTGTGCCGGAACGCTTCGGCCGCCTCGCGGTCCCCTCTGTTCACCCGACTCTGCCAGCCCGGGTGCCCCCAGGGCTCCCGATGCCCCCAGGGCTCCCGATGCCCCCAGTACCCCCAGGCGCCGGCTTCGCCGACCTCGCCCGCGTCGGCCGTCTCGCCAGCCTCGCCCTGCGCAGCCTCGCCCGGCGCCGCGCGCGTCTCCCAGAGCGTGGTGAGCATCTGGTCCATCCGATTGGATGCCTCGTGCAGCAGACGACCCACACGCTCCGCCTCGGCGCGCTTGAATGCGGCGAGAGGATCCCTGTCCCCAAGGCAGTGCACGGCGTGCTCGCCGAAGCGAGCGAAGACCCCGGCGAGCTGGCTCGGATCGAAGCTCGTGCCCATCCGCTGCATGGTGAGGAGGAGGTGCCCGAACACGCGCTCCCGTTGCGCGCTCTGCCGCTCGGCAAAGACCCTGAGCTGCCGCTCGTAGATCCCGAGCGCATGCCCGATCCCCCCAGGGCCGGCGTGTTCGATCGTCTTGCCGAGCACGTTCTGCGCGGCCTCGGAGAGGCCCAGCCCTGCCGTCAGCTCGTGCCACCAGGTGCTGGGATCGCTGCCCGGGTCGGGCAGGAGGCCCGGGACCATCTGAGGGTCCCACTGCCGGGCAAGGATCTGGCCGAGGTCGAAGGGGTGATGCGGCACCGCCGGAGCACGCGGCGCAGACTCTTGGCCAGGAGGCGGAGCGGGAGCGGGAGCGGGGGCGGGGGCGGGCACGGGGGCCGCGCGGCCGGTGAGCGCTCCGATCGCCGTCCGGGCGAATCCGGCGAGCTGGCCACCGAGGGCACCGAGATCCCGCCCGCCGCCACCACTCGGACCACCACCGCTACCGCCACCGAAGAGGGAGCCGATCCCCTGCCCGATCGTCGAGACGATTTCGCCGCCACCGCCGCTGCCGAGAGAACCCACCGCGCCGCCGAGGCTATCGAGGAGGCCGGACGCCTCCTCGTCGAGCACCACCCGACCGAGCTGCGGCGCGTGGAGCGCCCACTCCAGGGGGTTCCAGCGCGGGGAGACGCCCCAGGCGCCGAAGTGCCGCAGGAACGCGGGGCCCCGGATCGAGATCGCTTCGACGAGGTTCTCCCGCTCGATCGCGCGCCACACGGCGAGCGGATCGACCGTGCCCTCGGTGAGCGCCTCACCCAGGCGCGCCCACTGCTCGGGGGTGAAGCTCTCGCCCATGTCGGCGAGCATCGAGAGACTCTCGCGATCGAGCTGGCAGGGCCCCGGCAGCGTGCAACCGAGCCCTTCGATTCGCCGGCAGAACTCCGCCTCGCGCGCGGCACGCGTTTCCTCGCCGCGACGGCCCAGGATCTCCCGGTACCGCTCCAGGACGCGCCCGCCATCCCAGGCCCGACGCAGTTCGTCTCGCCCCGTGCGCCCGAAGCCCTGCGTCAGCGCGCCCAGAGGAATCACCCCGTCGGCGGCATGGGCCCCTGGGGACGGTGCCCGGATCGGCTGCACGGCCGCCGCCTGCACGGGAAGGGCAGGCGCGCCGGCCTTCGCGACGGGGACACCCGCCTCGTCCTCGTCGCTGTCCTCGTCGTACTCGGGGAGGAGCTCCACGACGCTGCTCCAGCCCCACGGCCCGTAGCCGCCGCCCAACCGACCACCCCGCACGCCGAAGCCATGCGCGCCGAAGCCACGCGCGCCGCCATGGCCCCCGCCATGCCCGCCGCCGCCCGCGGCGCCGGCCTCGGTCTCGTCCGCGAGGTCCTGGGGCTCTCCCTCCTCCGGCGGTTCGTCCGACCGGCTCAGGAGAAGCGACCGGGACTCCGGCGTCGCCCTCTCGGAACCCTGGACCTTGGCGGCGTTGGCGGCGTGGAGGGCGGTGGCGACGTCCTCGGCGAGCTGCATCTGCGGCTGGTCCATCGGCGTCTGCGCGTTCCCCGCGCGATTGGCCTCCCACTCCGCCTTCCACCGCGCGAACGCAGCCTCGACGGAGGCCATCCGAGCCTCTTGGTTCTGCGCCTCGATCTCCTCGAGGACAGTCTCGATGTCCCCGTCACGCTCGATCTCCGAGCGCAGCCTCTCCACCTGCTCCGGGCTGAGCCCCCGCACGAGGGCGCTGAACATCGGGATCAGGGCAGGCGCGCCCGTCGCCCACTGCTCGCGCACGCGACGGAGCAGGCGCAGGCGCCGCTCGCGAAACCGCTCCTCATGCGCCGCCCGGATGGACCGATACGTCGCAAACGGCGGCTCCACGGCGCCCGGCAGGAACGTTGCGCCGACGCGAGCGATCTCGGCGGGAGAGAAGCCCCGGACAAGGTGCCCGAACCCCACGCGCGCCGGGTACTGCGGGTGCGCACGGAAGGCGTCGAAGCCGCGCGCCACGTCCTCATGCACGCCGCTCGCCGCGGCGAGCCCCAGAATCACCCGCTCGCCGAGCGGACGATGGCGGTAGAGCCGCTCCAGCTCCACGCCCTGGCGCTCGTGGACCGCGCGGAGGTGCTCGTCGAGCCGTCCGCGCCCTTCGTAGTGGCCCCAGACCTGGGACGGGAGACGCCGGCCGCGTTCCAGCTCATGGTACCGACGCGGGTGGTGCCCGAGCAGAACGAGGTCGGCGCTGTAGCGGGCGGGATCCTGGTGCGCAGCGGTCGCCACGTGGTGGAGCTTCGGGTCGCTCGGACCGCGGACCACGTGAGAGACCATCCCGTGCACCAGGCCCACCGCAGCGCCGACGCGCCCAGGGTAGACGACACCGAGGCCCGGCACGACGGGCGCGCGTACGGGAGGCTCGAGGGGAATGCCGGCCGGCCGCGGTCCCGTCCCAGGGATGCTGACGTGCGGTGGGCGCCCCATCACCGGGCGATCGCCGGCAGGCTCCGCCACCACGGGGCGACTCGCGGGCTCCTTCGCCACCGGGCGGCTCGCAGGCGGCGGGTCCACCGCCGGACTCAGCCGGTCCAAGACCGCCCTCTCTCCACCCAACGTGAGCGGACGCGCCTTGTCCGGGCGGCTCGACGAAACCTCCGCGGGTCCTTCCTCCTTCTCACGGAGCACCGTGAGGCGCCGGGCCTCCGGAGCTGCACACTCACCGTCCAACAGGATCGCCTTCATGCTCCGGTCGGCCATGCATGCAGAGTGCGCCGCCCTACTGCCTCCGGCCAAAATCGGGTCGCGTGTTCATGTCAGTTATCAGGCTCCCGTCGCTCCGACCAACCTGATCACCTGGCGATAACAGACTCCAGAGCGAATTATCGGGATTCGGCCAGGTCAGATGCCCCAGGACACCCGACGGACGGCGGGGAGATGTACACTGCGCGTATGGCCTTGATGTGCCTCGTATGCGGTACCGCACACGACCCACGAACCGGAGGACGCTGCGGCGGGTGCGGCGCGATGAACTGGGCTGAGACCTCGCCGCCCGCCAAGCCGGCACCGAAGCCCGCCGTCCTTCCGGCGCCCGCGCCTGCACCTGCACCTCCGTCTGCGGCGCTCTACCTCCCGCTCTCGCAGACCACCGAGAAGATGATCGTCGACCCGTACGACGCCGAGCTGTCGCTCCTGCTCCACGGGATCCGCCGCCTGGGGACCGTCGTCCTCGCCGGCAAGGCCGGCGCCGGGAAGTCCACGCTCGCCGCCGAGCTCGCCACCGCCATCGCCGAAGAGATGCCGGGGACCTCGTACTGGCTCGACCGGGACCAGCAGGCCATTGACCTCATCGTCGAGCTCTTCAACCGCACAGGTAGCTCGCGCGAGCGTGTCACGCTCATCCGGGAGAGAGACCGCCAAGATCCCGACTGGCAGGAGCTCACCTGGGAGAAGGCGCTCGCCGCCGTGCCCGCGAACGCGGCGTGCCTCGTGCTCGACTCGCTGGAGGCATGGGGGGAGACCTACGCCGCGCAGTCCGCCATCGCCCGTGCCGTGCTCTCGCATGGGGCGAGGGTAAAGGTGCTGATCGCCGGCGCAAACAAGGAGGGCCACGTCGAGGGCCTCGCGAAGCTGGAGCGGGCCTGCGACGCCGTGGTGCTCGTGACGCCCGAGGAGTTCTACGTGTCCAAGTGCCGCTGGCTGCACCCGGAGTTCGGCGGGCACCAGCCCCGCCAGTCCCGCAGCCCACCGGAACCGGGCGCATGGCTGGATTCTGACGAGCCGTGAGCACGCCCGCGCCGCTGCTACCGCGCGACATGCCTCAGACGTTGAGCAGGAGACGGATCGCCTTGCGGTGTTTCTCCGGCAGCTCGCCGTGCCGCGCCCGGGAGAGCACGCTCTTGTGGGCGCCGATACGCTCACCCAACTCCTCCGCGGTGAGCCCGAGCCTCTTCAGGGCGCGAGCGATCAGCTCCCCGTCTGGCGTCGTCGGCTCCGCGGCGGGCCGCCCTCCTTTGCCTGCCGCCATACCCGCCATGTCCCGGAGGAGGGGGAGGAGAAGCCGGGCCTCGCCCTCGGTGAACGTCTCGGCGGCGCCACGCAGGGGCTCGTCCGCGGGCAGCCACGCCCCCCGGTACTCCTCGCCGCTACGCTGGGCAACGTAACGGGCACCGGGGCGCTCGATCCGGAAGCCAGCGGAGGACGAGACGGCCTGGATCGGGCTCAGCTTGCGAGATGCCACGGTGAGGATGCTACGCGAGTCCGTCGTGGGGTCGACGACGTAGACGTGTCCGCCGCTCAGGCGCGCTGGTGCGCCTGGTCGTGGACGAGCTCGCCCTCGTCGCCATCGTGCGCGCCTCGGCCCGCGTTGACAAAAACGCCGGCCCTGGTCCGCTCCGACGCTCCTGAGCGCCGATCCCGCTGCTGGCTCATCGCCGCCCCGGGCGCTCCTCGCTGTTCGCCAGATCGGGCCGGTCGACCGTCCAGTCACGCTCGGTCGCAGGGCACCCGCACGTGCAATACCAGGGGTGCACCATGCCCGCTGCCGTCGTTGCTCTGCGGCGCTGCGAGCGTGGTGCGGCCAGCTCGACGGCCGTCGCCGTCGCTTTCCGACGGCGCTGCGACGGAGCCGCCGGGGCGGCCTCGCGTTCCGCGGCCTCTCGCTGGGCGGCCTCGCGCTGCGCCACGGCCCGCTGCTCGGCCTCGCGCTCCGCGGCCTCCCGCTCGGCGGCCTCGCGCTGCGCCACGGCCCGCTGCTCGGCCTCGCGCTCCGCGGCCTCCCGCTCGGCGGACTCGCGCGCCTCCAGCTCGGCGAGTTCGGTCTGAAGTGCCGCAAGCTCGGCCGCTTCCCGCACCCTGGTCATCTCGCGCTGGACAGCTTCTTCCGCATCCAGCTTGGCGATCTCAGCCTCAAGCAAGGAAAGCTCCGCCTCTTCCCGCTCGGCGGTCTCGCACTCGGCTTGGGCCCGCTGGGTCGCCTCGCGCTCCGCGGCTTCCCGCTCGGCGGCCTCGCGTAGAGCATGGGCCCGCTGGGTGGCCTCACGCTCCGCCGCCGCCCGCTCCACGGCTTCGCGTTGCGCCGCCGTTCGTTCGGCCGCCGCATGGCGCTGGACGGCGCGCGCTGCGACTTCTCGAACCTCGCGCTCGGATGCCTCACGCTGGGCGGTGTTGCGAGCGTCGCGTTCGGTGCACTCGCTGCACGGTAGACAGGCGAGACGGTGGGCCGCGTGGACGTGATCGATCGCCACGTCGGCGAGGCGCCCGGCCTCGTCATAGTTCAGGTCAACCAGCTTCGACACGCCCCGCGCCGAAACCGCCGCTGCCCAGGCGACCGCGCACGCCGCCTCCGCCAGTGTGGGAGCTGCCTGTCTTGCCGCCTCGCATGCGGCCTCAAAGTCGTTCCAAAGGGCACACCGCCCCCGCCAGTCGGCGTCGAACATGCGCCGCGCCAACGCATGCGCACGCGCTGGCCGGTCGTCCTCCGCCAGTACCAACACCTCGGCCGTGAGGAGGAGAGCCTGAGCCAAGCGCGCAGCGTGGTGGTGCATGCGGTAGGATGGCTGAGCGGAAGTCGCGACTTCCAGCGGAGGTTGCTCGGCTATCCGTGGTGTTACCCGACCGTTGGGTATCTCCCCGGTACCCGGGAATCTCCATTGCGCCATGACTGACCAATAGACCATCGCGCTGGCCCAAAGCAAACGCTTTCGTGAATGTTCACCGCCCAAACCGATTGACCCGGAGCGCGGTGCCTCGTTCCAAGCTGTTCGCTTGCATGCATGCATGATGTCGGAACGTGGCCTAACGAACGCCGTAGTGGCGTCGCAGAAGTAACCCCCGATCTGTGGCGCCTGGGCGACGATGCGCCTCGGAGCTCTCGCGCCGAGCCTGCGAGACGCGGTGAAAAGCGTGCTCGGGCCCAGCCCGACATCGCCCGCCTCTACGAGGGCTCCGCGGGTCGACCGCGTGGTTGGGCCGACGTGATGGCCACGAGCGGCCGCGAGCACTCCCGCGCACCGAATCACTGAACGTTTGGCGCGTATTCCCCCCGCTGTTGACATGGGCGAGGCTCAACCCATGCGTCATCATCTGCCCATCGTTGTGCTTGCACTCATATCGGCGCTCATGGCTCTGGGATGCGCCCATGGCACGCCCATCCTCCAGACGGTCTCGGCCGATGCTCCCACGGGCTTCGTGCAAGCCTTTCTAGGCGTGCCGGTCGACGCCGACTTCAACCCGCTGACCGGCGGCGACGCCGGCCCGCTGTTCGCGGGCGATCCCCTTTGCTCACCGATCGGCGAGTGGAAGAGCGATCGCGGCGTCGTCGGCGACCGGCAGGAGCTGAAGGCCAACCTTCGAGCATGGGTCGCCAACGGCAACCTGGCAGCGCAGCAGGAACACACATACGGCTACTACCGTGCAATGCACCTCACCAGATCATGCCTGATCCCTCCGGGGAGCCCGCTGCGCAAGGCGCCTCCGGGTTCCACCTACTTCGTGTCCAAGATCCTTTTCGGCCATTCGTACACAGTTGTCGTCCACGGCGAGTCTCGGTCGTTTACGGCCGGCGTCGGCGCAGACTTTGCAATTTTCGGGGGTTCCGCGAGCGCTTTCGCCAAGCAGTACAATCTCACGCAATCTGGTTTCGGGAAAGGTCTCCAGCCCGTTACCGAGGCTTCTCTTTTCTCCGAGCCGATGAAGATCGCAGACAACTATAGAGCGCCGAATGAGGAGCCGGATGCCGTCATTGTCGAATACACGCAGCTCCCTGACGCCGTCCTGCCAACCGCTCCCGGCCCGCTGCCCGAGCGACTCGTTGAGGTTCGCTTCTCCAGCCTCATCGTCCGCAGCCGCGGCGCCGACATGCTTAGTTCGCACTGGTCGATGTTTGTACAGTGCTACATCAACAACCAGCCCGACCAGGAGCACACCGAGTTCCTTGACGTCGACCTCTCCGAGGGCACGCTTCCGGTGACATTCGCGCGCAGTCTGCATGTGCATGACGACGACAGCATCGAGTGCAAGGTGGAGGGAACCTATACCCGCCACTTCGCGCGCTCCAAACTTGCTCCCGCCTCGACAGGCGCGATATCGATCCCGCCCGGCGGCGCGCCGAACAGCGGCGTCCTATCAAGCCGGGACGCAAACACTGACTACTCGATCGCATGGACCGCGTCGCGCTTGCGATAGACGACTCGGTGCCGGCGACAAGCGCAGGGTTTCCGCGCGCCCGTGACTGGGGCGTGGCCGTTCATGCGACCATCCAGCGACCGCGTGCTCCCAGTGCGCGGCCTCAGACGCGCACGATCGCCCCTATAGCGCAGGGGCGGTCACGCTCTCTCCCCAACGGCTTGGAGGCCGTTCTCCGCGCATCGTCCTATGACGCCCGGCGTCCCTCGATCTTCCTGATCTGATCCCCCACGAACTTCGCGTTCACGCTCGCCCCCCCACTCAGGGTCCGACAGCGCGCGCCAGATAGATGCGCTGGATGAGCGCCGCCAGCTGCCGAAGAGGCACCGGTTTGGCGACGTAGTCGTCGGCGCCGGCGGCCAGGCATCGCTCGCGATCGCCAAGCATCGCGAGGGCCGTGACGAGGATGATGGGCACGGCGCGCACCTGGGGATCCGCGTCGGCGCGGATTTCCTGCGTAGCGCCCAGACCGTCGAGTACGGGCATCTGGACGTCCATGAGGATCACGTCGGGGATCAGCTCGCGCGTCAGGAGGACCACCTCGCGGCCGTCGCGCGCGACGAGCACGTCGTGCCCGCGAGCCCGGAGGAAGTCTCCCAGCATCGTCACGTTGTTGTCGTCGTCGTCGGCGATGAGGACCCGGACCGAGCCTGGCTTCGGCGCGATGGTCGCTCGCGCAGACCGACGCGCGAAGGCGGTGCTGGACGGGGGCGTGCCGTCGACCTCGCCGCTGATGGCGCCGTGAAGGACGACGGAGAAGCGGCTCCCTTTGCCGGGCGTGCTGTCGAGGGTGATGCCTCCGCCGTGGAGTTCGACGAGGCGTCGCACCAGCGCGAGCCCGAGGCCGGTGCCGGCGTGCTCGCGGGCGAGCTTGCCGTCGAGCTGCACGAACGGATGAAAGAGCAGTGGGACTTGCTCGGGGGCGATGCCAACTCCTGTATCCCATACGGTGAAGCAGACGTCCCCCTCCGCGCCCACCAGCTCGACATCGAGGCCGACGGAGCCGCCGCTCGGAGTGAACTTGACCGCGTTGCTGAGGAGGTTGACGAGGATCTGCTTCAGCTTGCGCTCGTCGGCAGGGATTCCGTAGCAAGCGTCGGCAACCTGGACCCGCAGGGACAGCTGCTTGGTGTGAGCCGCCTCTTTGACCATCCTGACGCTCGCCGCGCACACCCCTCGGATGGACACCTTCGTGACGTCGAGGTCCATCTTCCGTGCATCCAACTTGGAGAGGTCGAGCACGTCGTTGATGAGCGAGAGCAGGTGGCGACCGCTCTCCTCGATGCGGCCGAGCGCGCGGAGCTGCTTGGTCTCCAGGGCGCCGTACGCTTCCTCTTGCAGGGCCTCGCAAAGGCCCAGCACCGCGTTGAGCGGAGTGCGAAGCTCGTGGCTCATGCCAGCGATGAACTCGTCCTTCATCGCGCTAGCGCGGACCATGGCTTCGTTCGCGTAGCGGAGCGTGTTGCGGCTCTGGAGGATAGCCGCCTCAGCCCTGCGCCGCGCCGACACGTCGCGGAACATGCCGTCAATCGCCACGGTGCGCCCGTTCTGGATTCGAGCGCTGACGTTCCCCTCGACGAAGACGCGGACCCCCTCCTTGGTGCGAAGTCTCAGCTCGATCGGGAGCGGCTCCGGGCGCTCGACGAGTGCCGCCATCGCCTCCTGCCAGCGCGCGAGGTCCTCCTGCGCGACGACACTGAACACCGACAGCAACACCGCCTCCTCCGTCGTGTACCCCAGCGTCTCGCGCCAGATCCGGTTGGTGTAGATGAGCGAGCCGTCGAGCGTCACGCTCTGGATCAGGTCGCTGGAAGTGTCGAGAAAGCCTTGAAGCAACGCTTCCCGCTCGCGGAGCGCCTCCTCCGCATGCACGCGCGCCGTGACGTCGGTCCCCGTGACGCGAACGCGCTGGAGCGTACCCGAGGCATCGTAGATCCCGGCGAAGTTGAACAGGCCCATGAAGCGCGAGCCGTCCGCGCGCAGCATCACCATCTCGCAGCCATCCATCGCCACGATCTCGCGCTGCTCAAGACGACGGCGCAGGTGCCGCGCTGCCTCCACGCTTTCGGGGGCGAGGAGCTCGAAGATGGTTTTGCGGCCCACGATCTCCTCACGCAGGTAGCCCAGCCAGTCGAGCTCGGTGTCGTTGATCCGGACGATGATGCCGCGCTCGTCCAGCGTGTGGTAGCCGCAAGGCGCCTGATTGTAGAGGTCGCTCTGCTCCTCCGTGCGCTCAGCGACCCGCTGCTCGATCGTGGCGCGGAGCTGGAGCCGCGTGCGCTCGGCGTCGCGCTCGAGCTCGGCAACCCTCGCGCGCAGAGCTTCGACTTCACTGTCTGGTTCAGCCTTGGTGTTCATGTGGTTGTCGTCCATCGCGACCGAGGCTCAGGGCAGGGCGCTCAGGCCCTCGGGATCACACCCGCTGCTCGAGCTGCCGCAGCCGGCGTCCCAAGCCCGCAGCGGCGGCGCCGGTGAGCGCGCGGCGGCGGGCGCGTTGCGCTGGAGGATGTCGCTGGTGAGCGCCGCCTGCCGGGGCGTGGGGTCAATCAGCGCGGACTCACCGACGAGCTGACCGGAGCCGATATGCAGAAGCTGCCGCGTGCCGCCGCCGCGGGCGCGCGCGGAGACCACGAGTTCTCCCTCGGCGATGAAGAGGAGACAGCTGGCCGGTTCCCCCTCGCAGAAGACGACCTCTCTCGCCGCGTACTGGCGGCCATGGAAGCAGAGCGCGAGGGCCCGGCGAGCATCCTGCGGGAGAGCCGCAAAGGCGGAGGCGCGGCCGAGGGATTCCGGATCGAGTGCCATCTTGACCTCACATCCTCGCATGGATGGGCGCCCATTGTGTGCGCGCCGCGCCCGTCCGCCGCCGATCGCTCCCGTCACCGAGCACGGGGTGCCCGTAGACGGGGCCCGCGGGCCTAGTGGAGCACCCAGCCCCGCAAGGCGAGCACCTCCAGGGCCAGCAACGCGAGCGCCACCATCCCGAGCGCGGCGAGGAGCACAACGTGGCGGGGCTTCGGCCTTCCGACGGCGCGCAACCCGCGCACCGTGCTCCCCAGCGCCACCGTGGCCACGGCGCCGCCGGTGGGCTCGCTGGGCTGACCGAGCGCAGGGGCATGCCCCGGGAGCACGGGCGCCCGGTGCGTTTTGTAGGCGAGGGATGCCGGCGCGCCGGGCGCTGCCGTGCCCAGACGGGGCACACGCGGGGGCGCCGGCGCGGTGGGCGCGGGCGCGGTGGCCGCCGGCGCGGCGGCCACCGGCGGGATCACCTCCGTGCCGAAGCGGGTCACGGACCGGGGCGCGGCAGATGCGGCCGGTGGGACCACCTCCGTGCCGAGGCGGGTCACGCGCCGGGGGGCCAGCGCGACCGCGCGTGGCCGGCTGGGGGCTGCCGGCAACCCAGGAGCCGCTACTGCCCGGCTCGTGACCCCAGAGGCCGCTGGAATCGCCGCCCGCGGCGGCGGCTCCTCGGCGCCCGCCGCCGCTGGAGTCGCAGCCGCGCGCCGCGCGATGTGCCCGAGCGCAGCGGAGAACAGCGCGGCGCTGGCGAACCTATCGTCGGGCGCCTTTGCCAGCGCACGCATGACCGCCAGCTCGAGCTCTGGCGGGATCGACCTCGATGTGCTTGCGCACAGAGGGGGCGGCGGGGTGCGCGCGTGAGCCGTGACGAGGCTCATGGCTCCTTTCACGGCGTCGAAGGGCCCAGCACCCGCCAGCAGGGCGTACAGGAGGAGCCCCACCGCGTAGATGTCCGTCCGTGCGTCCACGGGACGGCCCATGGCTTGTTCCGGCGAGAGGCAGCGCGGCGTTCCGACCACATCGCCCTCGGCGGTCGGGAACCGGAGCGGCTTCGGGGTCGAGCCGTTCGAGGCCGACGCGAGCACCTTCGCGATGCCGAAGTCGAGGATCTTCACCGTCCTCCGGGCGCCTGGGCTCTCCGAGCGGCACAGGAACACGTTGGCCGGCTTGATGTCTCGGTGGACGATGCCCGCGGCGTGAGCCACTTCGAGGCCGGCAAGCACCTGTTGGGTGATGTCGATCGCCTCGCTGACCGGGAAAGGGCCGCGCGCGGCAAGCTCCTCGGCCAGCGTCGCCCCGTGGAGCCGCTCCATGACGAGGAAGGGCTGCCCTGAAGGCGTAGCCGAGAAGTCGGTCACGGTCACGAGGTGGGGGGACCGGAGCCGGGCGAGTGCCTGCGCTTCGAGCCGCATCCGTTCGACAAAATCGGGGCGGCTCGCCAGCTCCTTGTGGAGGAGCTTCACGACCACCACCACGCCGAGCGCGACGTGCTCGGCCTCGACGACGAGCCCCATGGCGCCGCACCCGATGATCCCCCTCACGGAGTAGTTCGTGCCGCAGAGCAGATCGCCCACCGCCGCCGCATGGTTCCCTTGAGACATCAACCGTAGGCTGGACGCTCGGCCGCGAGCAGGGAGTAGGTGCCAGAGGAAGGAGACCGAGGCTTGGCATCTACTCCCCACCGTGCTACCGCGCGTTCCGAGCGCACTCCAGGATTTTTTTCGATCGGAACCTTCGATGCTATTCGATTCCTCCGGCAATTTGCTGTCCGACTTCGTGACCGACCTCGACACGGCGGGGCATCTGGTCGTGATGCCCATCGCCCGGATAGATGTCGAGTGGACCGCACGGGCGTATCCGGGGCCAGTGATCTTCTATCCCGCGGGAGACGTCGATCTCGAAAACTTGAACATCGTCGCAAATCGCAAGGACTCCACTTCTCTCGCCGAAGTCCACTCACACGCCTCCGGAGTCGACGAAGCCACCCTGCGGGAGCATCCGCTCGTCGCCTTTCCTTACAAGCTGAACTGGGCCGAGCTCCGCTCTGGAAGCCATTTGCACCACCGAGAGCTCATTCGTGGACTTTCCGAGCACGTCGACATGACGTGCCTCAACTTCGTGCGCTACAGCCAATGCCCGATCAATACTCCCGATTGCCTACCCGGACGGGCCGGCCAGATCAACACGAACCACATGATGGCAGGCGCACTACTGTACAGTCATGTCGAGCGCGAGGCTCGGATCATCGCGGGGGACGCATTCACGCACTTCATCACGAAAGGCGTCGGGCTGCCCATCGAATCAATCGATCACGCCCGCTTCCCACGTGCCGGCGAGGTGGGGCGAATCGTCAACCACGCATTCATGCTTTACAGAGACATGCTGGAAGCAAGCAGCTCGACCGCGCAATTCGTCCAGTGCCTGAGCCTGCTTGAATTTCTCGTCGATCCGGAAAGCTACACCAGTTCCGAAAAGGTAACCGTTCACCGTCCGGACACCATCGAAGCCCGGCGGTGGGCTGATCGTTAGCCCGGCAGCAGCGAGGGCGGGGGTCGCCCCTGGAGAGCCGCTTCGCAGGCTTCGGTCACATAATCCAGCACGTTCCGCCCTTGCAGTCGCAGGGTCGTCACCACTGTCAGGATGCGCTCCACGAAACGACTGCCACACGGACTGTCGGTGCCGAAGCTGGTTTTGCGCCACAGCACGGGGTGGCGCACCCCGTGCTCCGCCGCGTTGTTCGTGGGCTCGACACCCACGATGTCCACGAAGGTCCAGAGGGCAGGCTCCAACGCGAGGATCTCGCGGCACCGCCCGGCGACGCGCTGAACCGGGCACGACATTCCCGCGTGCAGGTGCATGACGACGTACTGCCGCAGAGGGGTCATGAGCTTTTGGAACGCCGTTCGCGTCATCGTGCCGTCGCGTACCCGGTGCCATGCGTGGAACATCGTCTCGGTGAGCAGTTCCAGCGGCTCACCGATCGCGCTCGCCTCGGGACCATAGTCCTGAAAGCCTCGGAACTGGCGAAGCAGATGCGCCCAGCAGAGCTGCCGACGCGTCACGTCGACCCAGGTGTACGCGCTCCAGCGGTCCGAGATGAGGATCCCAGCGAAGGCCGCTCCGAGCAGCTCCTGGGCGACCTTCGCGCCCCTGCTCATGCGGACGAGGAAGAGCGACAGCTGCGCGGTGACGGCGGCCCAGAGCCAGGCGCGCTTGCTGCCCTCGAACCAGCCCGTCTCGTCCGCGTGAACCACCGGCTGCTCGCGGATGACACGCGCGACCTCAGCGACGGGCGCTGCTACGGCCTCGCTCGTGGCCTGCTCCAGGTTGGCGACGCTGCCCAGCGCGATCGGCACGTCGAAGAAGTCCTCGACCAGCTCCTCGATTCCGCGCTTGCTCATTCGGTACGCGCCGCTGCACACCGACACCATCGCCTGGAGGCGCGGCCCGAACTGCCCGGCGGGAACTCCCGGCGGCAACGTCGCGCGCGTGGAGATCCCGCACCTGTGACAGTCGAGCGTGTGCAACTGGTACTCCTCCACCGTCGCGAGGACCTTGGGGACCTCGGTGACCTGATGGCGGTAGGGGTCGGGGTCGTCCCCCTCCAGGGCGTTGCCACACCGACGGCACTCCTTCGGCTTGACGACGATGGTGCGCGTGATCCGCTCGGGCGGCACCAGTGGACGTGAGTGCTTCGCGTGCCCCGGCTGACCGCCGCGCTTGCGGCCTGTTCGCTTCGGCAGCGCAGGCGGAGGGGTTCCGGGCGGGTCCGACGACGGCGGGCGCGACGAGTTGCCAGACGACTGGCCGAGCCGCGCCTCCAGCTCCCTGAGCCGTGCCTCCAACGTCGTAACGCGGGCACGGAGCGCGGCGTTCTCCCGCTCCAATTCATCAATGCGATCGTCGCGCCAATCACGTGCCACGATCGGCGAGCGTGAAGCCACGGTCGGCCTCGTGCAAGCAAACGAACATGTTGGAGTATGGGACGGTGGGCTGGATCAGGCAGTCCGGGCCGTGAACGCTTACCCGAAAAGATTCGAAAAACCGTGGCCCGATACGCTGCCACAAATCAGACGGAGTACGCTCGGCTCGTCGATCGACTCTTCCTGCTGACGGGCAAGAAAGACGACGCAACAGGGCACCACGTCGGCTATCGAACCAGAATCGTTCACATTGGCGACCGCATCGAGACCATCGTTCCGGCCAGCGCAGACAGGAGGAGCCTGTTCGTGGAGCTCGACGGGTATGTGAAACGCATCGTCGACCATATGATCGCTCATTCCGAGAAGACGTTTGCCGAATACCTGGCGGTGCGTGATTCGCTGCGACCGTTCGAAGTTGCCTCCTGATCGCGGTTCAGATCGGGCGATCGAGAGATGCGCCCGCGCAGGAGTTCCTTCTCGCCCGCGACGCCGAAGGTGGCCACGGCGGCCCACCGCCGACTCGCGCGCGAGGTGAGCACGTCGGCGTTGGCGGCAGTGGGAGGGGGCGACCAGCTTCTCGGTGCGCCTAGCCCGCGCGAGTCCACCTCGTGGAAGTGGCCCCCGATGAGGCTGACCCAGCCTCCGGCGACGCCATTGTCCCGGGCCGTCTCGCCGAGCCGGAGGCCACGTCGGTGAAGAAGGCCCGCACCGGAGGGCGGTACGCGGTGGAACTGCTCGACCCCCTGCCCCGCTGGCGGGTGTCTCGCCTACGATGGCGACCGCGAAAGGAGACCCCATGCGGGTGTGGATCGACGACGATGTGAAGGTTGGCACAATCGGCTACCTCGTCGAGACGCTGGTCGCCGGCAGAACCTCGTGGAGTCTCCACGATCGTCCGGTGAAGGGGTGGTGCGGCGTGGGGAAAGTCATGCGTCGGAACAAGACGCGCGACCGCGTGCAGGTACTCCAGCTCCATGGTGACAAGCGCGACGGCTTCCTGCGGGACGACGGCCACCCCGAACTGGTACCCGCGCGTCGGCCGGCACAGACCGAGGCGGAGGGCACGGCTTGATCGTTCAGGCGGGCGCCGGTCACAACCTCCTGAGCCCGCGGAAGGGGTTGCCCGCCTCGTCGTAGCGCCGGAGCGCTGCAAGCTCGCGAGCGGGGGCGCGCGTGGAACTCCCGGGAAGCCGACGTCCAACGAGACGTGCCCCGTCTCGGCCATGTCGTAGACCGCGTTGATGGTGGCGGCGTCGCCCCTGCCGCTCTCCGGCAGCACCGTGACGTTCTTCCAGCGGTTGTAGCCGGCCTGGAAGCCCTTCACGCTCGAAAAGCCGAGGCCCCCGATCCAGCCCATCGGAACCCGGCCAGCGGGGAGCGGACGTTGCCCTTGACATACGTCACGGTGCGCGGTATGAGGTTGCTGGGCAACTTCTCACGCCCATCCTCCCTTGGATCCTCCCCCGTAGGATCCTGTCGCTTGGAGCAAGGGGTGCGCGTTTGCTGCGCCTCGGGAAAGGCTGATCTACGTTCGTTTACGTCTTCGTGACGACGGACCTGCGGACGGGGGGCGCGGTCCGGAGTGACTCGAGGGACGTATGACTGAACGTAAGCGACACAAGAAGCGGATGCGCGCCCGCGCGGCGAACATGGGCGGGAAGTACACCCAGGCGCTCAGGACTCCCGCAGCCTCTGTCGTCGGGCAAGCGAAGCTCTCCGACGTTGCCGACCCGGCACCGGAGATCGTGCTCGGCCCCGTCGACGCCATCGCCGATGACGACAAGCTGATGGCCCCGGTCGACGCCGGCAGCGGCGGCGCAGCCATGCGTGCGGTCCGCCAACAGCGGGACCTGGTCGACGCCGCGAGCGGCGGCGCAGCCATGCGTGCGGTCCGCCAGCAGCGGGCCGCGGTCGACACCGCCACCAGTGCAGTGAAGGCGAGCACCCGGGCGGCGGAAGACGTGTCCCGTTCCCTTCGCGCCGCGCCGGGCAATGGCAGTGACATGATGCGGAAGGCGACTTCGCCCATGGACGCGGTCGCCCGCGCGACCAGTGCAGTCGCGGCAGTCACCCGCGCGACTAGCGCGGTCGCAGCAGTCACCCGCGCGACCAGCGCGGTCGCAGCAGTCACCCGCGCAAACCGCGCGATGACGGATGCCTACGAGGCCGACAACCTTCTCGAGAACGGGCACCAGAGCGGCGCGCAGGAGGACGGTGGACCGGGGAACCAGCCGGTGGGGGACGACCCGACCATCCTCGAACTGGAAGAGCGGGAGCCCTTCGCGCAGGAGCTCGAGAAGCACAAGGACGACCCGAAGGCGCTCAACGAGTTCCTCTTCGGCGCCCTGGAGCGAGCGCGCACCCGGCCCGTCGAAGATCGACCCGTCGACAACGAGACGTTCCTCGCGCGCCTGGTGGATGTGGACGAGAACGCCCTGCCCCTGACGGACATCGCCCACAGGTTCGCCACGGACCTCAACCCGTACTTCGGCGGCGGCGGAGCGTTGAACCTGAAGCGCTCGCAGGTCCTGGAGTGGGTCAGGATCAGGCTCGCGATCAAGAGGCAGTTCCCTTCCCAAGAAGCCTTCTTCAGCTACGTCTGCGCGCAGCCGAACCCGGGGGCGTTCCACAAGGAGATCGCGTTGATGCTCGCTGACAACCTCCACGCGTACTTCGGCGGCGCCGTATCGACCTTGCCGAAGGCCCGGGTGATGGAGGGGTTCACGCTCGCCGTGGCCACCGACCACTACTGAGGGACGCACCATGAGGGTGAAGATCATCGCGCCGCCGAAGTCGAACCCCCGGGCGAAGCCCGAGGTCATCGGCGAGATCGAAGGCGACGACATCGTGCACGGGGACGGGGTCGGGACCGTCTCCGGGTCCAGCATCCACAGGCTGATCAAGGTGCTGGGCGACGGCTACGGGAACCGTGGGTTCCACATGGAGATCGGCGACGTGCTGCTCACCGACTGCCGGGTCGAGCGCGTGGCGGCCGACCTCATCTTCCGGTACATGGGCTCGCAGCCGGCCCTGAGGAAGTGAACGCCCCGGCCCTCACCGTCAGGCGCCAGGCCCGCAGTGGCCTACACGTCAGGGGGTGAGTGCAGCGGTCATCGCCCCAACACGAACTCGACCATCGCCCCGAAGCTGTCGTCGGCATCGGCTCCGTCACCCAACAGGCCGTCGCCCGCGCCCGCGCCGACGCGCACGCCGCTCCTCGACCGCGAGGCCGGCGTTGATGCGGTTGCTCCGGATCTGGCGCGCACTCGCGGCCGAACGTTCGTCGGCGAACTGCGTGCCGGGTCCAGGTCGAGGACCTCGACGCGGACCTCGCCAGCCCGCGATCTGGCGCCAGGCGCCATCCACCCAGGCGGAGACGATCGTCTGCGCAGCGAACGGCGTGCCGGTGTCGTTCGGGTCCCCTGCGTCGCGCTCCGGCACCGGCACGAGCGGTCGCGGCGAGCGGCCCAGCCGGAGCCCACGGAAGGGGCAAGCTTCATCGAGAGGCGGCGCGGCGCGCGGCGCGGGCCCGTCGCGCATCCGCTGAACCCGGCTAGTGCAAGGCGGCGTCGTCGTCGTGCTGGTCCTCATGTCGATGGGGCCCAAGATGCGCGCGGATCTGGTGAAGATCGCGGATCGCCCCCAAATCTCTTCACCAAGTGAAACAACGCCGTCGTCGCGCAGGTCGCCAGGG